>Ga0070739_10003081_pt1 | contig 21217 bp, 15 predicted proteins | sample Coa_R1_7_FD_66445 | JGI IMG/M metagenome (GOLD analysis project Ga0070739, IMG submission 66445) | Surface soil microbial communities from Centralia Pennsylvania, which are recovering from an underground coalmine fire - Coalmine... | ecosystem: Environmental > Terrestrial > Soil > Unclassified ... | reverse complement strand
TACGCGCGAGCACGGCTATCGGGAAGTGCTGCCGCCGTTCATGTGCAACTCGGCGAGCTTTTACGGCACCGGCCAGCTGCCGAAGTTCGAGCAGGACTTATTCAAGCTCCGCGACACCGACTATTACCTGGTGCCCACGGCTGAAGTTCCGGTGACGAACCTGCACCGCGACGAGACTCTCGATCCGGAGCAGTTGCCCATCAAGTATTGCGCCTACACCCCGTGTTTCCGCAGCGAAGCGGGCTCGTACGGGCGCGACGTGCGCGGCATCATCCGGCAGCATCAGTTCCAGAAGGTCGAACTGGTGAAGTTTTCCCGGCCGGAATCGAGTTACGACGAACTGGAAGGCCTGACTCGGGACGCCGAGGAGATTCTCGAAAGGCTCGGTCTGCCCTACCGGCGCGTGGTGCTTTGCACCGGCGACATGGGCTTCAGCTCGGCGAAGACGTACGACCTCGAGGTCTGGCTCCCGGGGCTGAACGAGTACAAAGAGATCTCCTCGTGCTCCAACTTCGAGGCATTTCAGGCGCGCCGCGCCAATATTCGCGTCAAGGGCTCCAGGGGCAAGGGCGACTACGCGCACACGTTGAACGGCAGCGGGCTGGCCGTGGGCCGCACGTGGCTCGCGATTCTGGAGAACTACCAGCAGGCCGATGGCAGCGTAGTGGTCCCGGAGGCTCTCCGGCCGTACATGGGCGTCGAAGTGATTCGGAAATAACGAGGTCCGTTTCACCGGCGTGAAACGGCCAGTGGCACTCAGCTTGCTTCCAAACCGTTTGTGCACGGGTTTGCCCGGGACCTGTTCGCGTGGTTTCTTCAACTTGGCCCGCTCGGGTTGGTCGTCCTCGGTATTCTGGACTCTTCTTTTCTTGTATTTCCTTTCGGTAACGACATTCTGGTGGCGATTTTGACTGCAGGCCATCCGGGATGGCTCCCGATTTACGTGGTTTCCGCCGCGGCTGGCTCGATGCTGGGGGTGGCGATGGTGGACATCGTGTGCCGGAAGGGCGGGGAAGAAGGGCTGCGGAGACTCCTGAAGCCCGCGCGCTTCGGCCAACTCGAAAAACGGCTGAACAAGCGAGTCTGGGCTCCGGTGCTGCTGGCATGCGTGGCTCCGCCGCCATTTCCGTTCACCGCCGTCATCGCGGCCGCGAGCGCGTTTCAGTATCCGCGCCGGCGATTGCTGGGTATCGTGCTGGCTGGCCGGGCGGTCCGGTTCTCGGTGGTGGGCGCGTTGGCGCTCTACTTCGGGCGCGGCGTGCTGCGGATCATCCGCACCGAAGCCTTCCCATGGTTCGTGGCGGCGTTCGCGGCGTTCTGCGCCGTAGCCAGCGTGATTTCCATGGGGCGATGGCTGCATCACCGCCGCCCTGTGGCGCAACGCACGCACCGGCCGCCCGCGTAAGGCGATTGATAAAATCGATATGTGGCTTACCCTGAACCCTTCATTGCTCCCATGCGGGCCGATCTCACCAAGTATGGAGTGGAGGAGGCCCGCACGCCGGCGGACGTCGACCGGCTCCTGGCGCCGGAGAACGGCACGGTTCTGATGATCGTCAATTCGGTATGCGGATGCGCCGCGGGCCGCGCCCGGCCGGCCGTCGGAATGGCGATGCAGCATCCGGTGAAGCCCTCGAAATTCGCGACCGTTTTCGCAGGCGGCGACGAGCAGGCCGTAGCCCATCTGCGCGCGATCCTTTCGGAGTATCCGCCGTCGTCTCCGTCGATGGCGCTGTTCCGCAACGGCAAAGCGGTACACATGATTCACCGCAAGGATATCGAAGGGCGCGACCCCGTGCAGGTCGCCAGGCTGCTAACCGACGCCTTCGATAAGTTCTGCGGACCTGCGGCGGATGGCTGAGCCCGCCAACTGGACGGTCCCGTTCCGGGCGCTGCGGTCGCGGAATTACCGGCTTTTTTTCACGGGTCAAAGCATCTCCCTGATGGGCACGTGGATGACCCGGATCGCCACGAGCTGGCTGGTTTATCGCCTCACCGATTCCGCGTTCCTGCTGGGCATTACCGGCTTCGTGGGCCAGATTCCGGCGTTCTTCCTCGCTCCCATCGCGGGTGTGTGGCTGGACCGCTGGAATAAGCATCGCACGCTGGTGGCCACCCAGGTTCTGGCGATGATTCAATCGTTCGCGCTGGCAGGGCTGACACTGACCGGAAGGATCAACATCTGGTGGGTCACCTTCCTGGTGCTGTTCCAGGGTTTCATCAACGCGTTCGATATGCCCGCGCGGCAATCGTTCGTCGTGGAAATGATCGACGAGCGCGCTGACCTCAGCAACGCGATCGCGCTGAATTCGTCGATGGTGAACGGTGCGCGGCTGGTGGGTCCGGCGATCGCGGGCGTGGTGATCGCGGCCTCCAGTGCGGGATGGTGTTTTTTTATCGACGGCGTCAGCTATATCGCGGTGATCCTTTCGCTGCTCGCGATGAGGATCAAGGAACGGCCATCCCGGCGCGCCCGCAAGCGGGTTTGGGAGGAGATGACGGAAGGCTGGAAATACGTGACGGAATCGTCCGCCATCCGCTCGATTCTGCTGATGCTGGCGGTGATCAGCCTCGTCGGCATGCCCTACAGCGTGCTGGCGCCGATCATGGCGGGAAACGTTCTGCACGGCGGGCCTCACACGTATGGATTTCTCATGGGCATGTCTGGCGTAGGCGCGCTGTTCAGCGCGATCACCCTGGCGCTCCGGAGAACCGTGCTCGGCCTGGGGCGCATGATCTGGGTTGCGGCGGCCACGTTCGGCGTGGGGCTGATCGTTTTCGGCGTGTCGCGGTGGGTGTGGCTGTCGATGCTGATGATGACATTCACCGGCTTCGGCATGATGCAGCAGATGGCGGCCAGCAATACGATTCTCCAAACCATCGTGGCCGACGACAAGCGGGGGCGCGTGATGTCGTTTTACACGCTGTCGATTCTGGGCGTGACGCCGATCGGGAGCCTGATGGCGGGAACCATCGCCGCGCGGCTGGGCGCCCCGGCGACGCTGGAGGCCGGCGGGGCATGCTGCCTGGCGGCAGCCCTCTGGTTCGCGCGCAAGCTGCCCGAAATCCGCCGCATCATCCGGCCGATTTATATCGAGCTCGGCATTCTTCCGGAAGCCGCCCAAGGCATTCAGGCGGCGTCGGCCATTCAGGCACCGCCGGAGGGTTGATCCGCTGAGCGCCGACCGAGTTCCGTACCGGGCCACCAAGGCGGCCGCCGCTTACGACGGCATCGTGAGATTGCCCGTTTGCGTGCTGCTCGACAATGTGCGAAGCATGTACAACGTCGGTGCGTTCTTTCGAACCGCCGACGGGGCAGGAATCGAAACGCTGCATCTGTGCGGCATCACGGCGCGTCCTCCGAAGAAAGCCATCGCCAAAACGGCGTTGGGGTCGGAAGAGTCCGTGACATGGGAACACTCCTGGGAGCCGCTGTCGGTGGCGGCGGCTCTGCGCGAGCGTGGCTATGAGCTCGCGGCGATTGAGACCAGCAGCCGGGCGGTGGATCTGTTCGAATGGACGCCGCGGTTTCCCGTCTGCGTCATGTTCGGACACGAGGTCGACGGACTTCGGGAGGAATTGCGGAACTTTGCGGATACGCACATCCGTATCCCCATGTTGGGCTCGAAACACTCGCTGAATGTCGCCATCGCGGGCGGAATCGTGCTGTATGAGTTGCTGCGGAAATATCGCACGCAGCGCGCTACGTCACATTAGCGCCCGCGACGGAAATATCGCAGCCTGGGTTTGCGCCGTCGAGCCTGGAAGCGGCCGGGAGTCGCTCGATTGTACGGCGTTTGAGGGTTGCAAAGTGCATCGAGTCGGCACGGGTAAAGGATTCCAAAATGTCCGTGCGATCGGAAGCTCCCGCCACCAGGAGAGCTATCTTATAGACGGGCTAGGCGTTTGCGCTTAAGGTGATTCGCAGCCACCGTTAGGGCGGGTTCCTCATAGTACTAAAACTCCCAATGGCCTAGACTCGACCAGTGGGTTCTCTTGCCAGCACGGGAGTGGAGCCCGAACGATGGTCGAGGTTCATTTCTGGCAAAGATCACAGTTTGGATTCAAGCCGGGAGCCTCTTAACCACTTCTCGATAAATTTGCGGTCCCACGAACCAAACCCACATAACTACCGCCGGCGAAGGGCAAGTGGTTCTCGCAGTAACGAAGGATTTTTTGAGGAAGATGATTCAGTTCAGTACTACGCGTTCGATGTCCGGCAGGCTAGCGCGGCTGTCGATTTTGGGATTGGGTTTAAGCGGCTTGGTTTTTGGGCAAACCACCATGAGCCTTAGCTCCGGCTCGGGAACTCCCGGCTCGACGGTGCAGTTGAATTTATCCATGAATTCACCGGGTGGCGTGGGCGCCGCGCAGTGGACTCTCACATATTCCACAACGGATTTTTCGTCGGTGACGGTGGCCGCGGGTAGCGCGGCGACCGGGGCATCGAAAACGGTTTCCTGCGGAAACAATGCCGGAACGGTATCGTGCATCGCGTGGGGAATGAATGAGTCCACCATTCCCAGTGGCGTAATCGCAGTGGTGTCGGCGACGATCTCGTCCTCGACGACCAGCACGTCTTCGGCAATTCAGGTCACCGGGGTCGGTGAAGGATCGCCCTTAGGGCTGGCGATGCCGGCGGGATCGGCCACGGGCGCGACGGTGCTGATCAATCAGCCGTCCACGCCCACAATCTCGAGTCTTTCCTGCACGCCCTCGACGGTGACCGGGCCGGGGAGTTCGGCCTGTACCGTGACCCTCAGCAGCGCGGCGGGAAGCAGCGGCGCGACGGTTTCGCTTTCGAGTAACAATGCGGCGGTAACTGTGCCCGGCTCGGTGCTGGTGGCTTCCGGTGCGGTGTCAGCGGCATTTAACGCGACCGTGGCGGCGGTTCCATCCAATCAGACGGCGACGCTCAAGGCTACGCTCGGCACATCGTCGCAGAGTTTCTTGTTGAATCTGGCCGCCGCGGGCTGGACGATTTCCGGTACCACCTCGTCACTCGGCGCGGGCGCGACTGTCGTGCTCAGCGGCGGGGCGAGCGCTACGACCACAGCAGATACTTCCGGTAACTTCAGCTTCAGCGGCCTGGCGAACGGAACCTACACCGTTACGCCTACCAAAGCCGGCTACGCGTTCACTCCGGCTTCGCAGCCGGTTTCGGTGAATGGAGCAAACGTGACGGGCGTCAGCTTCAGCGCCACGGCGACCAACACGCAGATCAGCATGGTGAACGTCACCAGTTGCGGCCCCGCCAGCTTTCCCGGAACCGCATGCCCGATTCCGGCTACCGGCAGCGGGCATCTGATCGTGGTCGGTTGGGAAACCGGAAGCGCGGCGGATACCACGGTGGGAATCGCCGTCATCGACAACATGGGCGACAATTATTCGGAGGCGGCGCGAGCGGTGGATGCCGCGGCCGGCGCAGTGGCGGATCTGTGGTACGCCAAGAACGTGCCCGCGGGGGTGACGTCGGTCACCGTAACTCCGGCGGCCAGCGTGACCAATGCCGGCGTGGTGATCTGGGAATTCGCGGGAGCGGATCCGGCGTCGCCTTTGGATCAAACGGCGATCCTGAACACTCAGGCGGCCTCCTCACCGGTCTCGGGCGGCACAGTAACGACGACGGCGAGCAGCGAAGCGATCGTCTCGCTGGCGGCCGCGGCCGGCGGCAATCTAACGATCACGGCGGGGAATCCGTTTACGAACGATTCGCCGCTCAAAGGAAACGGCTGGGCGCACCTTTTGACGTCTTCGGCGGGCGCCTATACCGCGCAGTGGGATGAGAATCCTGCCGGAACATCAGCGGCGGTTACGGCGTCGTTCAAGGCGGCGTCCGCGCAGGTCACGTGGAGCATTTCGGGCAGCGTATCGTCGCTCGGCGCGGGCGCGACAGTGGCATTAGCGGGCGCGGCCATGGCAACGGCGACAGCGGACGCTTCCGGAAATTTCACCTTCAGCAACCTGAAAAACGGCACTTATACCGTTAGTCCTTCCAAGCCGGGGTATGTCTTCAACCCGGCCAGCCAGGCGGTGGCCGTCAATTCGGCAAACGTGACGGGTGTCAGCTTCACTGCTACGGCGATTCAACCGGCGCCCTCGGTGGATACACAAGTATCCATGAGCCAGACCTCCGCGAGTGGCAGGATCACTTCTCCCATATTCTCCACCAAGGCTGGTAACGAACTTCTCCTGGCATTCGTGAGCGCGGGCTACAAGTCCGGAAAGAACACGTACGTGAGAGGCCTGACCGGAGCCGGCCTGAGCTGGTCGCTGGTGTCGCGCGTGAACGCGCAGAAGGGAACCGCCGAGATCTGGAGGGCGTTCGCTCCGGCGGCGGTGAACAATGTGGCCGTGACGGCGTTTCTCTCGGCCTCGGTGACTTCTTCGATCACGGTGGTCAGCTACTCGGGCGTGGATCCGTCGGGTACGAACGGCTCGGGAGCGATCGGCGCGGTGTCGCCGGCAAGCGGAAGTTCAGGTGTCCCGGCCGCGAAAGTGGTGACGACGCGCAACAACTCGCTGATCTTCGGCGTGGGCGTCGATCCCGCCTCAGCGGTCGCGCGCACGCTCGGCGTCGGGCAGGTCATGGTGCATCAGGACTTGATCGGCCCCAGCAACACCTATTGGGTGCAAACGCTGGCAGGACCCATTCCGGCCAGCGGAACCACAACTTACATTTACGACACGGCTCCCACGACGGATCCGTTCAACCTCGTGGCGGTGGAGATTCTCGCCGCGCCTTCGCTGGCGCCGCTGAGCATCAGCAAGGCCGCTCCGGCGCTGACGCCGGCGGATGCCAGCACAGCAGCCGCTCTGGCGCAGCCGTCCGGCTCACCGCAAACGTCGAACTCGCCGCAGCAGGCATCGCTCAATTTGTCGAACGCGGCCGCAAGCGGAACCGCGGGCTCGTGCAGCCCAGGGGGGCTCGTGACGGTGACCGGCGCAGGATTTACGTCGCAGAATGGGGCGAAATCCGAGAGCTTCCCGCTGGCGACCCGATTGGCGGGGGTAGAAGTTTCCGTGAACGGATCCGCGGCGCCGCTGCTGTATGCCTCGGATTCGCAGGTGAACTTCCAGTGCCCGCAATCGGCGCCGGGAACGCCTCTGCGAATTGAGCTCCTGAACGAGAGCGGCGTCGTGATGCCGGTCTTCGGCGGCACGATGCAGGCCGCTGCACCGGCAGTGTTCACCATGGGCGACCAGCGTCAGGGGATGGTGTTCATCGCCCCGAGGGAGCAACTGGCGGCGCAGAGCGCAACCGGCGTTTTCGCGCGGCCAGCGCACCCCGGCGAGTTCGTGACGATTTATGCCACGGGCTTGGGTGAAGTGGTCGGTGGAGTCGAGGCCGGAATGGCAGCTCCGCTGGACCGGTCGGTAGCCCTGAGGAACAAAGCGCAGGTTGTGGTGGGAGGGGTCGCGGTAGAACCGGCGTTTGCCGGCTTGGCCCCGGGCACGGCCGGAGTCTTTCAGGTCAATCTTCGCTTGCCGGACAACGTGCCGGCCGGCCCTGCGGTCCTGGTGACTCTCTCCGTGGTGCTCTCGGACGGGACGCGAATCGAAAGCGATCCGGTGACGATGGCCATCGAAACCGGAGCGGCTGCGGAGGCGGCCCGGACGTCTATGCGTTAGCGCCGGGAAGGCGGTTGCAGACGTAGATGGACATGCGCGAGTCGCGCGCGGCGAAGACTTCAGTGACCTGAAGCAAGTTGCGCGCGATCGCGATAATGCGGCGGTGTTTCTCCCGGTCGCAAATGCGAATCACGATCGATCCGGCCGGGCTGAGGTGCGCGATGCAGCGCCTCAGCATCGGCTCGATTTGATGCAGAGGGACATAATAGATGGATTCGCGGAAGATCAAGACGGAGAAGACCCCGGGCGGCTCGAACGAGGCGATATCCGCGACCAGGAAGGAGGCCTTCGGCCCCTTTTCCGTCTCGCCTGACAGAGCGTCGCGAGCCGTGGCAACCGCCACGGGCGAAATGTCGACACCCAGGTAGGCTTCGAAATTGCCGGCCATCTCCAGGACGGTCATGCCGCTGCCGCAACCCAGATCCAGAATGCGCGCACCCGCCGTGAGGGGTTCGAGGATAGGGTAGAGCGGTTCGGCCCACTCGTCATTTTTGCCATGGCGGTTGTAAGTCCAGGCGCCGCGCCGGTACTCGGAATCCCACACCGCCTGCTTGGCGGAAGTGGGGCCCCACCGTTTCGCCACGGCGCGGGCGATTTTCTGGAACATCGCGAGCCCTACAAGCGGACGATCTTATCCGAACAATATCCCTTCATTGCGTTGCGCGTATCAACGATCAGCGGCGCGGCCTCGAGCAGCGCGGCGTAATCGAAGCAGCGATGGTCGGTGACGATCACGGCGCAATCGGCTTCTTCCGCGCCCGCTTCCGGCGGGATGGCCTTCATCTCGAAACCGTCGGCGCGGATGTGCGGGACGTAGGGATCGCTGTAGCTGAGGCGCGCCCCGCGGCGGCCCAGCAAGTGGATGATGTCGAGGGCCGGCGATTCGCGCACGTCGTCGATGTCGCGCTTGTAGGCGACTCCCATAATGTGGATGCGAGAATTCTTCACCGGCTTGCTGTGGTTGTTCAAAGCATCCTGAACTTTGTCCGCCACGAATTGCGGCATCTGGCCGTTGATGTAGCCCGCGAGCTCGATGAAACGCGCCTCGATTCCGGCCTGCTTGCTTTTCCACGAGAGGTAGAACGGGTCTATCGGAATGCAGTGCCCGCCCAATCCCGGCCCGGGATAAAACGGCATAAAGCCGAATGGTTTGGTGGCCGCGGCGTCGATCACTTCCCAGACGTTGATGCCCATGCGGTCGCACATCAGCGCAATTTCGTTCACCAGGCCGATATTGATCATCCGGAACGTATTCTCGAGCAGCTTGACCATCTCGGCGACATTCGTGGAGCTGACAGGAACCACGGTATCCAGGGCTTGGCGATAGAACGCCGCGCCGATCTCGGTGCAGGCGGGCGTGATCCCTCCAACCACTTTGGGAATGTTTTTCGTCTGGAAATTGGGGTTGCCGGGATCGACGCGCTCCGGCGAAAAGCACAGGAAGAAGTCCCGGCCGACCCGGAGGCCGTTCTGTTGGAACATCGGAAGTAGCAGCTCCTCGGTCGTGCCCGGATACGTGGTGGATTCCAAAATCGCCAGTGTGCCGGCGTGGAAGTGACGGGCGATATCGCGGCAGGAATCGACGACGTAGCTCATGTCCGGGTCTCGGGTTTTGCGCAGCGGAGTCGGCACGCAGATGTTGACCGTGTCCAGGTGTGCGACGTCACTGAAATCCGTTGTGGCGCGAATCTTGCCGGCCTTTACCAACGGCTTCAACACGCCGGTGGGCACATCCTGAACGTAGGATTCTCCTCGATTTATGGAGGCGACCTTTCCCGGCTGGAGGTCGATTCCGGTCACGCAGAAGCCTGCCTGCGCGAGCTCCACTGCCAGCGGCAGGCCGACGTATCCCAGGCCGACGACGCCGGCCTGCGCCTGGCGCGATTCGATTCTAGCGTGTAATTGCTCGAAATAATTCATGCCATCCTCTGATGTGGTTTTCAAGCGGGAGCGGACGGTGTGAAACCAGCGGCCTATTGGCCGGCATCTCGTGCGACGGAGAGGGGTAGATTGAAAGGAATTTCCAACACAAGCTCGACGGCTACGGGGATGCCATCGCGTGTGGCGGGCTTGAATTCCCAGGAAGCCGCGTCGTCGACCACCACCTGCCGCAGAGCGGGCCCGGCACGGCTCAGCACTACGATCTGCGCCAGTTTGCCATCGGCGCCCAGCGTCGCCGCAATCTGAATCCGCTGCGTGGTTTGAGGCCCGGTGTACGGATCGACGGCTTCGCTTTTGCGATAGGGTACGGGGGCGCGCATCAAGGGATTGTCTCCCGGCAATGGCTTGCTCTCCGCGAACCAGATGATCCAGTCGCCGCCATATTCCGGCAGGTTCTCGATGGGGACGACAATCGTGTATACGTTGCGGCCGCGGAAGCGGGAATCGATCGAGCCCGGAATCGTGCGCGTGGCGGGCCGCAGAGGAACGGAGAACGTCGTCAGCGGGACGTTCCGGAGCCGGTCTGCGTAGAGGATTGTCTGAGTGGGACCTTTCGGCGCCACCGTGCCGGTACTGGCGTCGGCTCCGCGAAGCGTCAGGCCGGGTACAGCAAGGCCCTTGCCGCCCGCTCCGGTCGAGACGTCCCCGGTTTCAGGAGCCTTCGAGAATTCGCCGGGACGTGCGCCTGTAGGCAGCGCGGCGGCATTGTCTGGATTCAGATTGGCGACCGCGATGTCCGCCCTATCGTTGCCCGGACTCGTCACCGGCCCGGGCGGCGCTCCAGGAAGTGCGGGCATACCCAGCTGAAGCGATGGCTTCGGCGTGGGTGGAGCAGCGCTCAACGAGGGAGATGGCGAATCCAAAACGGGCACCGGGAGCGGCAGCCGCGGCGTACGATTATCCGGCAAAGGGGGAGCGAAACTTCTTGGCTTTTCACGCGGCGGTCCCGGCAAGGACATATTCAGGCGTGCTACCAGCGTGGGCGCGGGCACGTCCTGATGGATCTGAAGTCTCGGCGCCGGCAGCCAGATTGTCTGGGTATGAGATTGGGGGGTGGGGGAGGTGGCGATGATCGTGTCGGAGGAGAACCGCCGGGCTCGCGGGCGCGGCGAGCGGCCCACTCTCTTCAGCGGTACGACGTTCGGTAGCGGAGCCTTTGCCTGCTTCACAGGTTCGGTCTTCCGCAGGTCGTAGTAGATGATTTTGTGCTCGTTCGGCTTGATCATCTCCTCATACACGGGCCGCAGCGGCGATTGCAGAGAGGGCGAGCTCAGCACCAGAGCCGAGATCGCCGCACCGTGCACCGCGACGGAAGCGACGAATGAAGACCGCCGGATCGGGTAAGCAAGCCGCGAACGTACTGCTGCTTTCAAAATCTGCTTTCAACACAGGCTCAGGTCAGTTGACCTTGGCCTGAAGTGAGTTGGATGCTCCCTTTTCATTGCTCACGGTGACAGCGACGGAAGCAATGCTGGCGGTAATCGGCTGGTTCGCCGGGGCATTTTCCTGAAACGTGAACGGGATTTGTATGGTGAATTGCCCTCCGAAGGCCTGCGAGGCGCTGGTGGCGAACCAGGCGATCGCGGCGTCCTGAACGTTGATGGTGAACTGCGAGGTTTGCATCGTAAAACCGGGCGCGGTGGTGAACTGCACATTCGCGGCGGTGAGCGTCCGCGTGGGGCTGAAGCCGGTGACCTCGACCATGAAACCCGTATTCGTCGGATCGATGAGCTGCTTGGTGACCAGCGTGGGCGGTCCCGCCGCGACATTGAATTTCAGACCCTGCGGGTTGGCGGGCGTCAGGTCGATGTTGCCCGCCAGCGTCGCAAACGAAGGTGTCAACGTGATGGTGGTCGCGACCGTTCCGGTCTGCAGTCCGATTTGCGGACCCAGCGCATCGAAGATGGCGCTGGTGGCGTTCGCGGGAATAACGAACGGCACGCTGCGGCCGCCGGTGGCGAATTGCACCGCCGGATCCGCCGGCAAAGCGCCTGCGACTTTCATCGTAAGAACTCCGGTGAGATCGACGGGGTAGGGGCTGGCCAACGTAAGCGTGACGTTCGGTTGCGTTTGACCTGGAACGTCGCCGCTGGGCCCGGATAAGGTGTAATCCGGAATCGGAGGCGGCTGCGTTCCCGATCCGAGCAGGTTGATCGTCGCTGAACCCACGATCAGCGTCCCATTGGAAAAGCCCAGAGTGGTCGGAGTGAACTTGATGGTGAGCGTCAGATCGCCGCCGGCCGCAAGCTGCGCCGGCAGCGGAGGGACCCCGGTCACGGCGAACGGGCTGCTGGTCTGCCCGATGCCGATGTTCGGAAGAATCGCGGGCGCGGTTCCGCTGTTTTTCACATCCAGCGTGATCTGCGCCGATGTGGTAATCATCACCGGGCTGAAAATGACCGAGTTGTTATTGCTATCCAGCGGCACCGTCACGCCCCCCGTACTGTAGGAAAACTGGAGCGACGCTCCGGTTCCACCGCCGCTCAGGTTGAAAACATCGGAATTGATGATGAGCGAACCGGTCTGCGTGCCCGGCTGGCTCGGAGTGAATGTCAGGATAAAGTTCAGCGATGCGTCCGGCGCCAGCGTCGCGGGAAGCGGCGGGACGCCGCTGAGCTGAAATACGGCTCCGGAGACAGTGATCGAACTGAGGACGCCTGGCGCATTTCCAGAATTTGCCACCTGAATCGTCACCGCGCTGGTCTGGCCGACCTTCGTGCCGGGAATCGTGATGGTGGCTCCCGGCGTGATCGCGGCTGCGGGCGGTGGCTGGACGATCTGATAGGTCAGCTTCGCGGAATTTCCTCCCCCCTGCAAGCCGATCAACACCGCCGGGCCCGCTCCGAATGTCACCGTGATCTGCCCGCTATCCGATCCGGTTTCCGCGGGCTGATACACCACCTGAACCTGAAGCGCCTGCCCGCTCGGAACGGTGGCCGGCAACAGAGGCACGTTCATCAAATGGAATGCCGCTCCGCTGATAGTGATGCCAGTCACGGTTCCCGGCCCGCTGCCGGTATTGTTCAGATAGAGCGTCGCCTGGGAAGAGCTGTTCACCAGAGTCGGCGGGAAGGGAATCGTGGCGCCTGTGGGCGGCAGCGGAACCACGTTCTGATTGGTCTGGAGAGCGTAGCTCTCGACAAAGGCGGCCGCGTCGCCCACCAGGTTCAGAGCGATCGTGCCGGCGGTGGTGGTTCCCGAAATCCCGCTGCCGGGGGAGGCCACCACCTGGCTGAATGGAAAGCTCAGTTGCCCAGTGGCCTGGGATGCGTTCGCGGGCGTGAACTGGACGGAGAACTTGATGCTGTCGCCGGGGTTGAGCATCAGCGGCAACTGGGACGAGAACGCCGCCTTGAACGAGGCCGAGCCTACGACGGATGGCGGGCTGGATATGGTGAGGGTTCCCGAGCCGGAGAAGGTGGCCGTGACTTCTGCGGTCTGCGTCTGTCCGACCACGGCGTTAAACGTGATGGTGGCGCCGTTCGCCAGGGTGAGCGCGTTGCCGCTCTGGACCGCGACCAACTGAAAAGGAAACGTCTGGGCGGGCGCGACCGCCGCCGCGGCTGACATCAGCAGCAATAGATAAATACGAGTCTTCTTCACCGGCGCCCCTCCTCGCCCGATGAGGTTGCGGCCGGAATGAAGTAGACCGAAAGCAGCGGCGTGGTCGTGACGGCCCATAGCGGGTCGCGGCTGCGGGCTCGCGGCTTGAGCACGGCGCTGCCCTTTCCCAAGCGTTCGAATCCGGCCGGTTCAAAGTTCAGCGCGACGCTTGCTGTGACCTGATGGCTCGGGCCGTCCAAGGTTACCAGGAGCCGGTCGGCGCGCCCCAAAACATACAGCGAATGCGGGGCGCCACCCACGGGTTGGAGCGCGATCGGATCTTGCAGCATATCGACCGCGTAGATGCGGGAGGCCGAAGTTGCGAGATCGATCTCCACGACGCAGCGGTTGGAGGCATCCAGCACGTACAAAGCCGATTCATCGTCCGAAAACACGAGCGCCCTGGCTTGAACCTGCGACGCCAGAGGCACAAAGCTCTGGCCGGGGATCATCCAGTACACCGAGCCTGAATCCATTCCGAATGCGAGATGGCTCTTGGCCGCCGCCACCGCCGCCAGTGCGCCGCCGAGCGGGGATAAGCTCACCGGCGCTCCGGCGGCGGGCGCGAAGGGCAGGCCTGTGAGGCTCTGAATCCAGTTTCCGGTTCGCGAATAGAGCGCGGCGGCCGATCCGTCGCCCGACCACGCCACGCCTTCGGGCAGGGAAGGGCATGCGGAGATCGCCGCGGCGGTTGGCTGGCCGGAATCCAGGCCGGAGATCAGAAGACATTCGCCGCGCCGGAATCCGATGCCGAACGAGGCGTGCGGCGCGATCGAGGCGAAGTCCAGATCGCGCGATAACGCCCGTCCCAGAGTCGCCGACCCGAGGACTCCGTTGACCGCCCGGATCGTGCGTGTGGGCGGGTCGAAAACAAACCCTTCGACCGGGCCAATGAGAGCGGATTGCGCGCGCAGAAAACCGGTGATCAGCGCAAGGACAACGATTCTCTGGCTCATAACTAGTGAGGCGCTCCGATGGTGGGAGATCCGGGAGACGCAGTGACGGCGATGACGCCGGGGCTGCTGCTTCCGCCACCGTGAGTGGCCGCGAGCACCGTGATCGCTACGGCGGCCGCGGCTCCCGCGACGATCCCGATCGTTGCTCGCTTGGACGAATACCAGTGCTTGTTGTTCTTATCTTTGCTTTCATCCAAAATTCTGGTGGCGTTCGTCATGGCGATCATGGTTTGGCCCATCTGGTTGCCGCGCGTGGCGGTCACCTGAACCTGAAAGGTCCCCGCGGTGCGGTTCGCCATCCAGCCGGTGGCGGCGGCCTGGCCTTCGGCGTTCGTCCGCGTGGTGCGCGAAGTCTGGCCGTCGGCGAACGTGGCGCTAGGTCCGTTCAGAGGAAAACGGAACGTGACGTCGACGCCTTCCAGCGGGCGGCTCTCCTGGTCCAGCACCTGCACAACCAGCGGCGCCATGATCCGGCGTTGGAGATCGTTGGTCTCGTTGTTTACGGTCAGCGGTATGATGCGCAGATCCTGAACCGTCGCGGCGATTGCCGGGGGCACCGGAGCGGCGGCATAGGGAGGCGGCGTCTGCGGGAATGCCTCCGGCGCAAGCGCGAATAGGGCGGCCACGACCGGGAGCATTGCCGGCGCCGGACGTTTGCGAAAGGGTACATCCTTCCGCGGCTTGGCCTGCGCGAGTGTGCGTCCGAAATTAGCCGGTTTCATGTTGTTATTGGGCGGATCGACGCTTCAGAGCAAGCCCGCTACGGCGATCGACACGATCATGTACGGAATCGAACCGACGAAGGTGCTGCCGGCCTGGGTCAGCACGGATCGTTTGGTATCGCGCGCGACGTAGACAACGTCATTTGGCTGTAAAGGGAAATCCACATCCTTCCCCTCCAGCACCCGGTTCAGATCGATATCGATTTCCGCGCGGCGGCTGGTTCCCAGGATCGGCCGCAGAACGCGCACTTGCGCTTTGCGGGCATTGTTGGTGAGGCCGCCCGCTTCGGTCACAGCCTGGGTGATCGAAATGGAATCCCGTTCGCCGAAGTCGATGGGGCCAGGTTTCGTCACTTCGCCGCTGACATAGACACGCTCGGCGCCTGTGGCGGAGATGATGTCGTAAGGCTGAAGCTTGATGTCCTCGGCGGGGCTGACGTCTTCCATAAGACTGCGCATGCTGATCTCTACGACGCTGATTTTCTTGTCGGGATCGGAGATGGCATTAGGCAGCGGAATGACGCCGTATTCGGCGCGGCGCGTAATTCTGATTCTCCGGCTGGCGTTGGGCTGAAGGCCGCCGACCGCCGTAAGCATCTCCACCAGCGTCCGGCCCTGCAGCGGATAAATTCCCGGAGCCCGGAAATTGCCGGTGACGAACACAGGTTCGCTGCGGAACTGAACCACGGTGATAAACACCTGCGGATCGCGGACATATTCGCTGAGCCGCTGGCTGACCACTGGCTCGAGAGATTGAACGGTGAGCCCGCCGGCTCGAATCCGCCCGACTAAGGGCAGCGTGATGAAACCGTCGGCATCGATGCGGAAGGGCCGCTGATCTATCTCTTCGACCCGGGGAGCCCGGATAAAGATCTGGTCGTTGGGACCAAGGACGTAATCGGGCCGGATGGTGTTAGGCTCCGGACCGGGATTGATGAGCTGCTGCTGAGCGGGTTGAACCAACTGCTGCTGCGTGCGCTGCGGTTGCTGGGGAGCGAATTGCGGCGGCTGTTGCGCGGGCAAGCTCAGGCATAAGGAGAATAATGCCGGCCCGGCGCCGAACCGATATCTCCGGGGAGCAGATGCGGATAGAAAAGTCATACTTTCTTTCTCCTGGCAGTGGCGGGGGCGTGAATTACGGCCGCGATCTGCCGCTTTTCCGCCGGGCCACTTGAATCTTCGAACTGGAACCTCCGACCTGCTTGCGTCCGGGGAGCCATCCTCGAAGCCCAGATCCGCACTCCAGGCTTCGTGCCTCGGTGACATGATCCGGGACGGCCGGCGGGCGTTTCAACGCCTTAGGGCGAAACCTCGGGTTCCGTTAGGGCGGGTTCCCAATAGTACTTTTTGGGCGAAAGATCTACGATTGCCAGTGGGTACCGGTCTGCTGTTCAAAGGCTCTCTGGGGACCGGCATCCGCGAAGGAAAGTCCCTCCGTGAAGCACAACTCTGTCATTGGCACTACGTTTTTGCCGGTTCTGTTTGCGGGCGTATTCTTGGCAACCAGCAGCCTGGCGCAGGCCACGCTGGTCAATGTCACCAGTTGCGGCCCGGCGACGTTTCCGGGCACGACTTGTACCATCCCGGCCACCGGAGCCGGCCATCTGATTGCCGTGGGCTGGCAGACCGGCTCAATGGCGAACACGGCCGCGACGATCGGGGTCTCCGACAACGCGGGAAATGTATATTTCGAAGCCGCCCGGGCGATTGATAGCTCGGCCGGAGCGGTGGTGGATCTTTGGTACGCGAAGAACAGCTCCGCGGGCGCCACGACCATCAACATCACGCCTTCCGAGACCGTCACGAACGCCGGCGTGGTGGTGTGGGAATTCGCCGGGGTCGATCCCAACTCTTCGCTGGATCAAACTGCGGTCCTTAACAATCAACCCGTATCCTCGACCGTGACGGGCGGTTCCATCAGCACAAGCGCCAGCAATGAAGCAGTCATCTCTCTCGCGGCGGCGTCGGGAGGGAATCTAGTCCTTGCTGCGGGCAGCGCCTTCACCAGCGATTCCACCCTCAAAGGAAACGGCTGGAGTCACGCCGTGCCTTCTTCGGCGGGCGCCTATAGTGCCCAGTGGGTGGAAAATCCCTCTGGCACCTTCGCCGGCGCGAGCGCCAGCTTTAGAGCCGCGGCCACCGGAGGAGGCGGCACGGGCTACAGCCCCTGCGATCTGAATCACGATGGGGTCATTAATTCCACGGACGTGAGCCAGGCGGTAGCGACCATCACGAATCCGCCTGCGAATTGCCCTGCGACGATCAACGGAGCCGGTTCATGCAACGCGGCGGTGACGCAGCGGGTAGTCGCGGCGGCTCAGCCCGGCGGAACCTGCCATCCGGTGGCGATCTCGTGGACCGCCAGCACGTCCCCAAACTTAGCGGGGTACAACATCTACCGTTCGCTCAGTTCGAGTAGCGGATATTCGAAGCTCAACTCCTCGCTCATTAACGGCACCACCTACATAGACGGAACCTCCCAAGCCGGCCAAACTTACTACTACGTGGTAACTGCCGTCGATACCTCTTCCAACGAAAGCGCTTATTCGAGTCCTCCGGTCGCTGCCGCGGTCCCTTCGCCGTAAGCGGCGGGCGCCGTGGGCTCGGGCCAACCGCTCGCGCTTAACCGAACCGGATCGATACGCGGCTGGATGCACACGCGGCGGAATCGGCCCCGGTAAGCGAGGGCAGCAGCGTAATTGGAATCGACGGCCAGATCATGAAGGTTCCAGTCCGCTGCTGCCCCCATCCTGCGTGAGCAGGACACGACGCGCGGCGCTTCTCCTGCGCGGAACGCCACTCGAAAGCTATCCAAGGGCGCAGCCAGCCCCGCACCGATGGCTTTGAGGAATGCTTCCTTGCGAGTCCAGCAGGCGTAGAACGCTTGTAACTTCTGTTCCGGAGGAAGCGATCTCAGTTCCTGCGTCTCTTCCCGGTCAAAAGAGCGACAGGCCAGTTCCTCCAGATTCTCCGCTGCTTCCATACGTTCCAAGTCGAGGCCGATTTCCACGTCTAAAGTAACGGCGATCAGCGAGAGAGAGCCGGAGTTGGACGCGTTAAACTTGAGCCGGCGCGGCTCGGCGAGGGCCGGTTTTCCGTGATCGCTGTAAAGGAATCGAATATCGCCGGGCGCAATTCGCAGATATTTGCTCAAAATTACTCGGCGGGTGCCGTGCGCGACGACGAAGGCCCGCCGGTCAGCTTCAAACCGAAAGCGATTCGCCCGCGCAATTTCCTCCGGAGATAGTAGCTTGTAGAAGCCTCCGGCGATGTCCGCAGGGCAATCGGTAGCGGCCGGCCATACGTGAACCGATTCGCAATCGATGAAGAAAGAGGCCATTCTAACTTACGAAGCGTGAGCCCCCGGCGGCCTCGGTGCGGTAGCGGCGCTGAGCGGCGTCCAAGCGGATGGCGAATTGCTTGGCGAGATAGCCGACATTCGGCTCCGAGAGCACGTTTTGCTGGTGCCCCGGAACTTCACACAGATCGATCTTTCTCAGGGTGTCCCGCCAACCCAGAAACTGCTTGTCCGCCACCAAGCCTTTCAGTTGTTTTTCCGCGCGAAAGAGTACGACCGGCCCGGCATAGTACGAGGGCCGGTGTTGCGCGAACGCTCGCATGTGTTGATCCGCGAGGTATTCCAGAATGTAAGGTATGGACGGCTTGGACCGGGCTAGTATGCGCCCGCCGCAAAGCCGGTCCACCGTCAGCTCGGCCCTTCCGCGAATAGAGGTGAACAAATACCGCGCTCTTTCCAACAAATATGGCGTGCCGCGCTGCCTGAAGTTAGCGCGTTCCAGGTCAAGCCGCTTCCCAAGGCGAAAACCCCAGCGGCGGAGGACGCCGATCTCCGGCCGGAATATGGCCGTTGCCGGATTCACGCTTTGAATCATGGCCACCAGACCGACCTGCTCGCCGGCCAAAGTGAGCTGATGAGCGGCTTCGAGCGCCAAAATTCCACCGAAACAAAATCCGCCGAGGAAATAGGGACCCTCGGGCTGAAGCTCTCGCAATTCCTTGAGATAGGACCGAGCCATTTCCTCAACCGACAGGTCTTTCACGAGGGCCCCGTCCAGCCCGCGGGCCTGCAGACTATATACAGGCTGATCTTCGGCCAATAAATTCGCAAGCGGATAATATTCGAGAACATTTCCTCGGTGCGAGTGAAACAGAAATAGCGGAGGCTTGAATCCGCCGGGGCGGATGGCGACGAGGCTGGACCAGGAAGGCGTCCACTGTTCGTTCCTCAAGGTGTCTGCGAGTTTCTCAATTGTAGGCGCCTGGATCAGCGCCGCGAGCGGCAATCGCTTTCCGAACCGGCGCTCAATCTGCGTCATGAGCTGAACTGCAAGCAGAGAATGGCCGCCCAAGTCGAAGAAATTATCGTCCCGGCCGACGCGCGGGCATTTCAAAATCTTCGCCCAGATCTGCGCAAGCATCTGCTCCAGAGAATCACGCGGCCCGGCGGATACGCGGGGAGAGGACCTCTGGGCAATTTCCGGAGGCGGCAGCGCGCTGCGGTCGAGCTTCCCGTTTGTCGTCAGCGGAAATGAGTCCATCCGCACATAGGCGGCCGGGAGCATGTAATTGGGCAGCCGGGCGGCGAGGCGCGAACGCAAATCTTCCGGCTTAGGGTGCGCGCCGGGAAGGCAGGTGAAATAGGCGACGAGGCGCTTATCTCCGTCGCCTTCCTCACGGGCGATCACCACGGCTTCGCGAATGCCATCGCATTCCAGGAGCCGCGCCTCGATCTCGCCCAGCTCGATGCGAAAGCCGCGGATTTTTACCTGAAAATCGTTGCGCCCAAGATACTCGAGCGTTCCGCCGGGGAGCCACTTTGCCAGATCTCCGGTCTTATACATACGCGCCCTGGGATCGGAGACGAACGGATCGGCAAGAAAGCGCTCTGCCGTGAGGTCCGGGCGATTCAGATAGCCCCGCGCCAGGCCGGCTCCGCCGACGTATAGCTCGCCGGGGACACCGATGGGGACTGGCTGGCGATTGGCATCCAGGATGTAGGTCCGTAGATCGGGAATCCGCACGCCGATGGGGCTGCCGGTTCTCAGCGCGTCGGCAGGCTCCAGCGGTTTGTAAGTGACGTGTACGGCGGTCTCCGTGAGACCGTACATATTCACCAGGCGGGTGTCCAAATCGCGATTTTGCTCGAACCAGGGCTTCAGCGTCGCGAGCTCCAGAGCTTCACCGCCGAAGATGACGTATCGCAGCCGGTGACGTTTTCTGGACCCGGCTTGGGCGGCAATGAGCGGCCGGAACGCCGATGGGGTCTGATTGAGGACCGTCACCTTCTCCCGGCATATGAGCTCGTAGAAATCCGCCGGAGAACGGCTGACATTTTGGGGAACAATGATCAGGCGGCCGCCATACAGCAGCGCTCCCCAAATCTCCCAGACGGAAAAATCGAAGGCGTAGGAATGAAACAGCGTCCAGACATCGTTGGAGTCGAACTGAAACCAAGCCTGGGTTGCAGCAAATAGACGAGCGACGTTGCGGTGCTCGATCATGACGCCCTTCGGGGCGCCCGTGGAACCGGAAGTGTATATGATGTAGGCTAGGTGCCTCGGAGTCACGCCCACGGCGGCGATGTCCGGATCGGCGGCGGGCTGGTTCCGCCATCGGTCGGATTGGGCGATATCGATCACGGGGCAGGAGCAACCCTCGAAGATGGATTTGAGGTGACCATGCGCGAGCAGGGCCACCGCATCGCAATCGTTGACCATGTAGCGCAGGCGCTCGGCGGGATGAGCGGGATCGAGCGGGACGTAAGCGCCGCCGGCTTTGAGAATCGCCAGCAGCGCGACGATCATATCCAGACTGCGTTCGAGGCAGAGAGCGACGCGAGCATCCGGCCCGGCTCCTAATTCTCTTAAGTAATGCGCGAGTTGATTGGCGCGCCGGTTTAGCTCAGCGTAATTCAACGAAGTCTGTTCATACACCACGGCCACTGCTTCGGGCGTCTGCCGCGCCCGGGATTCGAACCAGGTGTGTATGCACGGATCCTGTTCCGGCGAATCTGCCGCATTCCACTCGTATAAGACTTGCAGGCGCTCAGATTGCGCTAAGATTGGCAGTTCGGCTATGCGGCAATCAGCGTTATTCGTGGCGGTCTCCAGCAGATTCTGCCAATGATCTGACATGCGGCGAATCGTGCCTGGTTCGAACAGGTCCGGGTTATAAATGATGGGGCCGAACAACCGGTCGCCGCGGTGTTCGGTCATGATGATCAGATCCATGACGGAGCCGCCGCTGCTGATTTCATCGCCGATCAGGTCCCACCCGGGCGCGGCATGATGGACGCTAGGCTGCTGGGCCATCGCAATCTGAAATAAAGGATGGCGGCTTGGG
>Ga0070739_10003079_pt1 | contig 21236 bp, 23 predicted proteins | sample Coa_R1_7_FD_66445 | JGI IMG/M metagenome (GOLD analysis project Ga0070739, IMG submission 66445) | Surface soil microbial communities from Centralia Pennsylvania, which are recovering from an underground coalmine fire - Coalmine... | ecosystem: Environmental > Terrestrial > Soil > Unclassified ... | reverse complement strand
CGCCGAGACCGCCGGTTGCGGATTGGCTGGCGGCGCTGGATACGAGCCTGGAACGCTCGAAGAGCTTTTTTGCCGGCTATCCCGTGGCCCTCGACTTATCGGAAGTGAGCCTGAGCCCGGCGGCCATCGCCCATCTGGTCGCGAGCCTGGAGGAGCGCGGGATTCGGGTCCTCGGCGTCGAAGGCGTCAGAGATGTGGAGAACGCCGATGGGGCCGCCGGCCGGGCGACCTTGCCCCCTGTTCTGCGCAGCGGCCGTGGCGAGCAGGTCATCGCGCTTGCCGAACCCACCGCGCGGCCCGCCAAGGCCCACGCGGACAGACAGGAGCCGGCTTCATTGTTGATCCAGGAACCGGTGCGCTCCGGGCAGTCGATTGTGTTCATCGGCGGCGATGTTACCGTCCTGGGCTCCGTCGGATCGGGAGCCGAAATCGTCGCGGGCGGGTCGATCCATGTGTACGGAACGCTGCGCGGCCGCGCCATGGCAGGCGCATCCGGCAATGCCCGGGCGCGTATCTTCTGCCATCGGGTCGAGGCCGAGCTTCTCGCCATCGACTGCTACTATAAGACGGCGGAGGACATCGAAGAGACTCTGCGCAGCGGTCCCGCCCAAGCATGGCTCGAAGGCGACATCCTCAAAGTCGCGGCGCTGAACTAGGGGCATCGACGCAGTCGATACGAATTTCGCAACAACGGGGCTCAAACGCAAAACGAAAGGCATTTCAAATGGCGCAGGTGCTGGTCGTAACATCGGGGAAAGGCGGAGTTGGCAAAACCACCTCGACCGCTGCGCTTGGGGCTGCCCTGGCGCGACAAGGCGACAAGGTCGTCGTCATCGATTTCGATGTCGGTCTGCGCAACCTCGATCTGGTGCTTGGTGCCGAGCGCCGGGTTGTGTTCGACCTGATCAACGTCATTCACGGCGTCGCGAGGCTGCCGCAAGCGCTGATCCGCGACAAACGCCTGGATACCCTCTTTCTGCTGCCGGCGTCGCAGACGCGTGACAAGGATGCGCTCACCGAAGACGGCGTCGCCAAGGTGATCGAAGAACTGCGCAACACGTTCGACTGGATCATTTGCGATAGCCCGGCCGGCATCGAGCGGGGCGCGACGCTGGCGATGCGCCACGCTGACGCCGCGGTGATCGTGACCAATCCCGAAGTGTCGTCGGTGCGCGATTCCGACCGCATTATCGGGTTGCTCGATTCAAAAACCGCCAAAGCGGAACGCGGCGAACGCATCGACAAGCATCTTCTCGTCACCCGTTATCATTCCGGCCGCGCCTCGCGTGGCGAGATGCTGTCGATTGACGACGTGCTCGAAATCCTGGTCACCCCGCTGCTGGGCATCATACCCGAGAGCGAAGAGGTGCTGCGCGCTTCCAACATCGGCAGTCCAGTGACCCTGTCGAACCCGCTCAGCGCTCCGGCGCGGGCCTATTTCGATGCCGCGCGGCGGCTCAAAGGCGAGACCATCGCCATGAATGTACCGGTAGAAAACAAAGGTATCTTCAACAAGCTATTCGGACGGAAAGCAGCATGAGCGTGTTCAAGCTGTTCCGACGCGGCTCGGCGCCGGTGGCGCGCGAGCGACTGCAAATCCTCCTGGCACATGAGCGGGCCGCGCGCAGCCAGCCCGATCTGCTTGGTGTGCTCCGCGAGGAAATCCTTGCCGTCATCAGCCGGCATGTCGCGTTCGAACCCGACAAGGTCCAAATCAAGATGGACCGTGGCCGGTCGGTCTCGACGCTCGAAGTTGATATCGAAATTCCAAACGGCATCGGCCTCGTCCTCGCGCGGGCCTCCTAGGATCATCAGCCCTGCGCCTGGAGGAGCGGCCGCACGCAGCCGATAGCGGGCCGTATAAGGCGACTGAATTCCGCCACTCGCATGGCCGGGCGAGCGCCTGGCGAAATCACAACCACGACGAACTGCCGTTCAAGCGCTGCCGCGCCGGTGCGGACGTGGTATGCTTGCCGGAGGAAGTGGTTTCGAGGTGGCTGTGGTCTATCGGATTGGCTTTGGATCGGCGCTTTTGGTCGCCGTTACGGTTGCGCTTTGCGGTTCGGCGCCGGCGGAGAACGATCGCTTAATCGTTCCCTGGCGCCGCATCGGTCCGGTTGAACTCGGAATGAGCCGCGCCGACCTCGTTCGCGTTTTGGGCGAGCCGACCCATACAATGGGCGGCCCGCCTGACGGCGTGAGCATCTACAATTGGCGCGATGATCTTTCGATTACCATCAAAACAGATGGCTCGTACGTGACCCAGATCTGCGCGCTCAGCCCGGCGTACGCGACGGCCGAGGGCGTGCGGCCGGGCCTTGCGGATGTTTCGGTGACCGCCCTTTTGGGCCAGCCGGAAAGCTCACGTGTCTATACCCGCTGGTGGCGATCATCCTATACCAATCTGTTTTGGCCGGGATTGATGATCAGCATTCCGCTGACCGGCTTTGCCGCCAATCACACCGTGCGGGCGGTTTGCGTCAATCGCAGTGCTTGATCGGCGTATCGTTCTGCAGTTGAGCGGATGATCAAGCAGCCGCCTCACTCAACTCGAAGCACCAGGGCAGGCCGACGCCCCGAAGGCTACGCTGGACGGCCGACAACACTGGTCGCAAAAATACTGCAATCGAAAAGGAGGCCGACGTGCGAGGTCGGAAGGGATTGGCAAGAGTAACAGTGATCGGAATTTTGGCGTTAACGGCATGGTTCGATGCCTCCAATAGCGCATCGGCCGAATATCCCGATCGCCCAACAGTTCTTGTCATTCCCTTGCCGCCCGGTGGCACCAACGACATCATGGCGCGCGCGGTCGCCGACAAAATGAGCCGTGGGCTGGGCCAACGCATTGTGGTCGAAAACCGCAACGCTGGCGGCAGCGGCACCGTCGGCACCCGCGAAGTCGCCCATGCTGTAGCCGACGGCTACACGATCATTCTCGGCTATACATCGACGCTCGCCACAGGGCCGCATCTTTTCAGGAATGTCGGCTACGATCCGCGCAAGGATTTCGCTCCCATTGGCCTGATCGCCTCGGCGCCGGCTCTCCTTTTGGTACACAAGGACCTCCCCGTGAAGAGTGTCGGCGAATTGATTGCGCTGATGAAAAGCTCAAAGCAGCCGTATCAGGTCGGCACGCCGGGCATCGGCACGGTCAATTATCTGGCCTCGGTCTTGTTTGCGCAGCAAGCCGGCGTCGCGGTGCAGCAGATTCCGGAAAAGGGCTCAAACCCCCTGATCACCGATATGATCGGCGGGTTCGTCAAAGTCGGCTTCAATCCTATTCCGGTCTCGCGGGCCGCGCTTGACGCGGGATACATCCGCGCGCTGGCGGTCACCTCGCAGAAACATTCCACGCTGATGCCGAACTTGCCGACGCTTGCGGAATCCGGCCTGCTGGGCTTCGACGCTACTCTCAGCTACGGCTTGCTCGCACCTGCCGGCACGCCGCGACCAATCATTGATCGCTTGAACAAGGAATTACGCGCGGCCCTTGCAAGCGAGGATGTGCGCAACCGCATCATCTTCGAAGGCGGCGAGCCGGAGCCCGGCACTCCCGAGGATCAGGCCGCTGTGATTGATCGCGAAGACATTAAATGGGCCGCCGTGATCAAGTCCGCCGGGCTCGAGCAGCAATGAAGTCGCGCAATCCCAAGCGCCCCTCCTGACGGCGCTCCTCTCTGCGGCTGGCAGCGGCTAATTTGGGGTACAGGACCGTATGCTCTTGCCTTCTTCCGACCGAGGTTGTCGAAGCCCAAAAGGCTGCGCGCTTTACACGCGCCGACAGCGTTCAACCGGTGAGCTAATCTCGGTGGAAATGACGGGAGGAGATCATGCTCAAGCGCTTCGCGCTCGCTCTGCTGGGCCTGGGCCTCGCAGTGCCGGCGGCGCAATGCGAGCCGCAGACGGTTCGGGTTCAATTGGTGCGCGCCCTGGCGCAGGCGCCGTACTACATCGCGGTCGCAAAGGGCTATTTCGCGAAGGAGGGTATCAGTGTTCAGTCATCTGTCGTGCGCAGCTCGCTCGATACCATCGCGCCGCTCGCGACGGGTCAGCTTGACGTGAGCTTCGGCGCAGCGACGGCGGGATTTTTCAACGCGGCCCACCAAGGCTTCGATCTGCGGGTGGTGGCGGCCATGGGTATTCAAGGGCACGTGATGTCGACCCAGCCGCTCATTCGCAAGGCGCTATGGGATGCTGGGACGATCCGCAGCGGCAAAGATTTGCGCGGCCACAAGATCGCGATCAACGCGCCGGGCGACATTACCGAATATTTTCTCACACTGATTGCGAAGAAGTATGGCATGAGCCTCAAAGACATGAACGTCACGCCGCTCGGCTTCGCCGAGCAGCTTGTCGGCTTTAAGAACGGCGCAATCGATGCTGGATTTTTGCCCGAGCCGCTGTCGACGACCGCGCAAATGGCCGGCACGGTCGCGTTGGACACCGCGGATGTGAATATCGGCGCCGGAGCCATTACCACGTTCGTGTTTTTCGGCACGAAATTCATGCATGATCGCCGCGATGTCGCGCTCGATTTTTTGCGAGCGCTCATTCTCGGCGCACGCGATGCCCAGGGCGATTACCTGAAGGACCCGAAAATTGCCGGCTCGATTGCGCAGCAGACCGGTCTTCAGTTGGCGGCCGTGCAGGCGAGCGTGCCTTACGCGATCGATCCCAATCTCGACATCGCCAAGTTCGAGGATGCGCTGCGACAACAGGAGGCGGTCCATCGCGAGGACGGCCGCCTCAACTATGACGGCGAGCTTTCATTCAAGAATGTCATCGACGCAAGCCTCGTCCATGAGGCCGCGGCGGGCCTCAAATAGAAAACTGGAGCGGGGATTACGCCATGAGAAAATTTGGTCGTTTGGCGCTGTCACGCCGCAGCGTCATCAAGCTTGCTGGAGCGCTGGGCGCAGGTGTTGCGGCGCCGGCAGTGCTGACAATTCGTTCCGCCTATGCTGATTACCCGGACCGGCCCGTCAAGTTCGTGGTTGCCAACACGCCGGGCGGCCCATCGGACATAGTGGCGCGCATCGTCACCGCCGCCCTTGAGCAGTCCACAGGCAAAACATTCATCGTCGAGAACCGCGGCGGCGCCGGCGGCAATATCGGCATGGAATATGCTGCGCACGCCGATCCCGACGGCTACACGATCTTACTTGCTACCAACGCTTACTCGGTCAATTACGGGCTCTACAATCATCTGCCATACGATCCCTACAACGACTTTGTCGGCGTCAGCGAACTGGCGACGTCGCCCAATACGTTCACTATCAGAACCGAGTCGCCGGCGAAGACCATCAAGGACTTCGTCGCTCTCGCCCGCGCCAATCCGGATAAATACAATTGCGCGACGCCGCCGATCGGAACCACCTCACAGATCCAGTATGAGTTGTTGAAAATCCGCGAGAACCTGCCGAACCTTGCTGATGTAGTGTTCAAGGGTGGCGGCGATGCGATTGCCGCGCTGCTCAGCGGTACTGTGCAACTGAGTTCAGGCTCGCTGGCCCCAGCCCTGCCGCATATCAAAGCCGGCGCTTTGCGATGCCTCGCCATTACTGGCGAGACTCGCTGGCCCGATTTGCCCGATGTGCCGACCATGGAGGAATCGGGCTACAAGGATTTCGTCTTCGCGGTCGATTGCGTTCTGCTGGCGCCCGCGCGGACGCCGCCTGACAACGTTAAATGGCTGGAAGCGGCAACGCTAAAAGTGCTTGGCACGCCGGATATGAAGGAAAAGCTCTACAAAGCCGGGTTCCTTGCGCGGGCCCAGGGTGCCGCCGCCGCATGGGCGCGCGTCACCAAGGAAATCGAAGCCTTCCAGAAGATCATCGATCAGGCCGGTATCTCGAAGCTTTAAACCCCCTGCCAAACAAGTTTTCGCGCGGGTTCTGCTCTGATGCGAACCCGCGCGATCGATATGGCGGCGATCGTTGAGGCGAAGCTTTACAATCGTCGCCGGCCGAAACCGCCGCGGAAGCCGGTGGTCAGCAGTGAGATCAGGAACAGAACAATCGCGACGAAAAACACGATCTTCGCTATGCCAACCGCGGCACCAGCGATGCCGCCAAAGCCGAGAATACCGGCGATCAAGGCGATGATCAGCAGCGTAACGACGAGGCTTAACATTTGTGCGCTCCGATTAGCGGGTGTCGAGACGTAAACTCGCGACGTTCGGGGCGGTTCCGCTGCGCGAAGCGCCGATCAGACTTGATCGGGATCGTCCTTTGGGGGAAACAGCAAAACGGTTAGGATCAATGCAAGCACGAGGGTGGCATACGCATGGAATTCCGAATTGTGCAGTGCGGTCGCGAACTGCCCGCAAAGGCGGTCCAAGTGATCCAGCAGTGGAATCGTGCCGTGCACTGCGCCCCTCATTTTGAACGGATGGATACCCTCAGCGCCATCTCCTCGCCGTCAAAATGAGCGAAAATGTGACCGCAGCTTCGTCGACACAGTGCGATAAAGCCGGTTCGAGGTCTTTGATCGGCCGGGCCGCTCTCTTGCTGCTGTTCCCGCTGCTTGCGGGAATGGCCTTTGCGACGCAGCGCGTCGATGCCGCCGAATACCCGGTACGGCCGATTACGCTCGTTGTGCCCTATCCGGCGGGCGGCGGGAATGATGTCATTGCACGCCTGGTTGCTGCCAAGATGAGCGCCGCTCTTGGGCAGCAAATTATCGTTGAAAACCGCGGCGGCGCGGGCAGCACGATTGGCACGCGCGATGTCGCGAGAAGCGCACCGGATGGTTACACCATTCTGATCGCCACGAGCTCGCTTGCAATCAATCCGTCGCTGTATCCAGACGCCGGCTACGATCCCAAAAAAGATTTTGCCGCAATCGGTTTGATCGCGGCGAGTCCAAACTTCGTGCTGGTGAATCCATCCGTGCCGGTTCGTTCCATCGCCGAATTGATTGGCTTGGCGAGACGTGAACCGGGCAAGCTCGATTTTGCCTCGACCGGTAACGGCACGAGCACGCATCTCGCGGCCGAGCTATTTGCCACGATGGCGCAGATCAACATGACAGCCATTCCGTACAGGGTGTCGCTCCAGCCATCAACGATCTGCTGGGCGGCCACGTGGCCTTGATGTTCTGCCCAATGGCAAGTGTCGTGGGCCAGGTGCGCGCCGGCAGCTTGCGGGCGCTAGCGGTGACGGGAGCCAAGCGATCGCCGCTCTTCTCCGACCTTCCCACGGTCGCCGAGGCGGGACTGCCGGGTTACGCAGCGGATCTGCACTATGGTCTAGTCGCGCCAGCCGGCACAGCGCCCCCGGTGATCGCCAAGCTCAACGCGGCCCTCAACAATGCCTTGGCCGATGACGACGTCCGTGCCCGCCTGGCTGCGGACGGCGCCGAAATCATGCCCGGCTCACCGGCCGCATACGCCACCGACATCGCGGCCGAGGAAGCGAAGTGGTCGGCCGTTATCAAAAAAACCGGCGTGACTGCGGAGTGACAATGGATTTCGAACTTAGCGACGAGCAGAGGCTGTTTGCCGAACAGGTCGCTCGCTTCGCGCGTGAGCATCTCGCCGCCGGCGCGTTGCAGCGGGCCCACGATCCGGGCTTCCCCTATGACGTGGCAAAGCTGATGGCCGATCATGGGCTGATGGGCATTATACTTCCGGAAAGTGAGGGAGGCCAAGGCGGCACTTTGATGGACGCGGTGATTGCGATCGAGCAGGTCGCTGCTGTCTGTCCGCGCAGTGCCGACGTGGTACAATTCGGCAATTTCGGACCGATCCGCACCTTTGCCGAATACGGCACGCCCGCACAGAAGGCGCGCTGGCTAGGCGATCTGCTTGCCGGCCGCAAGGTGATGAGTCTTGGCATGACAGAGCCTGACGCCGGCTCTGCCGTCACCGACCTCAAGACCAGTGCGCGCCCGGACGGCTCGCATTACGTGATTAACGGCAGCAAGGTCTTTTCGACTTTCAGTCCGGATGCTGAGATCTTTCTAATCTATCTGCGGTTCGGCCCGGGCGTTTCCGGCATCGGTTCGGTTTTGATCGAGCGCAATACGCCCGGCTTCACCATTGGGCCGCCGTCGGAATTCATGAGCGGCGAGCAGTGGTGCGAGTTGCATTTCGAGGGCTGTCGCATCCCCGCTGAGAACGTTCTGCTCGGCCCCGGCGGATTTAAGAAGCAGATGGCCGGATTCAATGTCGAACGCCTCGGCAACACGGCGCGCTCATTGGCGCTTGGCCGCTACGCCTTTACTGCGGCGCGGAACTACGCGGCGACGCGCGAGCAGTTCAATCGGCCGCTGTGTGAGTTTCAAGGCCTGCAGTGGAAGTTCGCAGACATGGCGATTAAGCTCGAAAGCGCTCAGCTGTTGCTCTATCGCGCGGCGAGCAAAGCCGATCGCGGCCTGCCCTCGACCTACGAAACAGCGCTCGCCAAGGTGGCATGTAATCAGACCGGCTTCGAGGTCGCGAGCGAGGCGGTACAGATTATGGGGGCGATGGGCTTCTCGCGCGAAACCTTGGTGGAATATTGCATGCGCCGGACCCGCGGCTGGATGATCGCCGGCGGCTCGATTGAAATACTCAAAAATCGGATCGCCGAGCACATTTTCGACCGCCGCTTCGATCAGCGCAAACGGGTATCCGAGGCGGCCGAATAAGGCGGCTACGGCGATTGCCCCGGGAGATCGCCCGCGGGCGCGCGTGCAAGCGTACTGAGCAAGGCGTCTCCGCCCCCATTCTCGATAGCGAACCTGGATAGCGTAAATCCACAGATTTTCAAACCACTTAGTTCCAGTCGATGCATGGATGTTCACGATATGAACAAGCAGCCTTGACGTTCATGGCATGAACACGGTAGCCCTGGCTCAGGGTGAGGGAGCAGCGGGTAATGCTGGACGCAGCGCCGAGCGAGAAGTCGGAAGACTCGCGCATCATGCTCGGCCTGCTCAATTCGGTCGAACGCGACGGAGGCCAATCGCAGCGGCGGTTGGCGTCAGAACTTGGGATCGCGCTCGGCCTTGTTAACGCGTATCTGCGGCGGTGCATCAAGAAGGGGCTCGTCAAGGTCACAGAAGCCCCGGCGCACCGTTACATGTACTACCTCACGCCGGTCGGCTTTGCTGAGAAGTCGCGGCTCACGCTCGAATATTTGTCCGTCTCCTTCAGCTTCTTCCGCCAAGCCAAGGCTGAATGCAGCGCATTGTTCGGCGTTGCGGCCGAACGCGGCTTTTCTCGGCTCGCGCTCGGCGGAATATCCGATCTCGCCGAGATTGCGATGATCTGCGCGCTGGATACAGGCGTTGAGGTAGCCGGTGTCGTCGACGACAAGTCCAGCCTCTCGCACTTTATCGGTGTTCCGGTGGTGCCGTCTTTCGCCGCAATGGCGAACCACTGCGATGCTGTCCTTATCACGGATCTGCACCGCACGTCGGAATTGACCGAAGCCGCAGCCTCACTGTTCAGTGCCGAGCAGATACTCACACCGAAATTGATCCTGCCACCGCCTCGGATGGCCCAAGGTGCGCAAAAATGAGCGAATCCTTCTGGCACGTCGTGCAAACGCACGCTCATGCGGAGCTCAGGGCGCAAACGCATCTCGCCCGCCAGGGCTTTGAAACCTACCTGCCGCGGTACCTAAAGCGCCGCCGGCACGCGCGCCGGGTCGAGACCGTCGCCTCTCCGTTGTACCCATCCTATCTGTTCGTGACGTTCAATCCCGCCGTCCACCGTTGGCGATCGATTCATTCAACGATCGGAGTCGCGCGCTTGGTCTGCAATGGCGAGGCTCCCGCGACGATCGACGAGGCGATCGTGCGCGGTCTGAAGAATCGCGAGAACGCAGACGGCTTTATCGAGCTCGCGCGGCGCCAGTTCGCGCCCGGCGAGAAGGTACGGGTCCGGGACGGTGCCTTCTGCGACTGTCTCGGACTGTTTGAGAGCATGGGCGACCGCGATCGCGTCGCCATTCTGCTCGATCTGCTGGGCCGCAAGGTCCGCGTCGTCCTGGACGAACACCTCGTCGACGCGGCCTGAGGTGGCTACTGCAATTATGCCGGGCCGGGTGACCTCCGAGTCACCCGGTGTGCGGTAGCTTGGAAAACTTTCGACCGCTGCTTGTGCGATGCAGTTAACGCTAGCATTGAATGTTCCGCAGATAAGTCGCGCGCGCTCGCGAATGCACATCGCGCTCGTCGACGTTGCTGCAGGAATGCAGGCGGCGAATATTTGGGGGAGGTTGGGCTGGCGCGAGACCAAGCGGCGCTATCGCCGCACCGTCTTCGGCCCGTTTTGGACGACTGTCAGCCTTGGCATATTCGTGCTCACGCTGGGTTTGCTGTGGGCGAATCTGTGGCATCAGGATGCTAAAGCTTATCTGCCGTACCTGACCTCGGGCATGTTGTGTTGGACGTTGTTTTCGGCGGTCTGCAATGAAGGCTGCGTCGGCTTTCACAGCTATGAAATGCTCATCAAGCAGATTCGCATCTCCTATACGCTGCTTGCCTGCGCGATCGTGTGGCGCAACCTGATCGTGTTTCTCCATAACATGAGCATTTTCGTCCTCGTCTGCCTCTATGCTGGCGTGTCTGTCACGTGGTCCACGCTCTTGGTCGTTCCCGGCTTGCTATTGCTGTCGCTCAACCTGGTCTGGATCGCCACCCTGTTCGGCGCGATGTGCGCGCGCTATCGCGACATCCACCAGTTGGTCACCAATCTGTTGCAGATTTCGCTATTCCTGACGCCGATCTTCTGGTCGCCGAATCAGTTGCGCGGTCGCGTGGCGACTGTTGCCGAGTACAATCCGCTCTATCACCTGGTCGCCGTCGTCCGTGAGCCGTTGCTCGGCAATGCGCCGCAACCGCTGCACTGGACTGTGGTGGGCGTCATCACGGTGATTGGCTGGGCGTTGACCTTGCAGGTCATGTGCAAGTTTCGACATCGCATCGTCTACTGGCTCTGAGCGGGACGTTGCCGTGGCCGAGATTATGATGAGCCATGTCATCACTGAGTTTCCGATTTATGGAAGCCAGCCGAGTTTCAGAAATGCGCTGTTCGGCCGGTTCGTCGGCGGCGAGTTTCGCCGTCAGAGCGATGCGCGAAAGCGAGTCGTGGTTCGCGCGCTCGATGATGTGTCGCTCACCGTCAAGCATGGCGACCTGATCGGCGTTATCGGCCACAACGGCGCCGGCAAATCGACCCTGCTACGCGTGCTTGCCGGAATTTACGAGCCCAGCGCCGGGTCGATCAGTATCGAGGGCCACGTCTCGCCGCTGTTCAACGTCTCCCCCGGCCTCGATATGGACGACACGGGATACGAGAACATCATTACCTGCGGACTGCTGCTCGGTATGAGTCGCGACGAGATCGACCGCAAACTGCCGGAGATCGAGGCTTTCAGCGAGCTCAGCGGCTACCTCGCATTGCCGGCACGCACATACTCGACGGGCATGCTGGTGCGCCTGGGTTTCTCCATAGCGACGGCGATCGATCCTGAAATTCTGCTGCTCGACGAATGGCTCGGCGCCGGCGACGCCCGGTTCGCTCGGCAGGCGGCAAAACGCGTGGAATCGTTGATCGAGCGGTCCAGCATCATGATGTTGGCGTCGCATTCGGCGGAATTGATCGAGCAAATGTGCAATCGTGCTGTTCTGCTCGATCACGGCCGTATTGCCGCCGACGGTGCGCCGAAAGACATTCTTGCACTCTATAACCGGATCACGCGCGACGAGAAATCGACGGTGGCGCCGTCAGTGCAGGACTTGGACGGTTCGGCAACGATTGCGGCAGCGTCCACAACGGCGGCTTAGCGTAGCTCCGTCACGTTCCTCAGGGCGGGTGCATTGCAGGTCCAAACAGCGAGAATGCCGATGAATATCGTCAAAACAGTCAAAATCTTTGCCGACGGCGCCGATCTGGACGGCATCCTGGCGCTTTCCAAGAATCCGCTGATCAAGGGCTTTACGACCAATCCAACCCTGATGCGCAAGGCCGGCATTGCCGATTACGAAATTTTCGCCGGTCGCCTGCTGGCAGCAATTCCGGATCGGCCGATCTCGTTCGAAGTCTTCGCCGACGATTTCGATGACATGATCGCTCAGGCGCGGGTCATCGCGTCATGGGGAGGCAATGTCAACGTGAAGATTCCGGTGATGACGACTAAGGGTGCATTCACCGGCCCAGTCATCCGCGCGTTGGCCAATGCCGGCGTAGTGGTAAATGTGACAGCGGTCATGACGGAGCATCAGGTCGAGCGGATTGCCGAATGTCTGTCGCCCACCGTGCCTGCGATTGTTTCGGTCTTTGCCGGCCGTATCGCCGACACTGGGCGCGATCCGGTGCCGGTGATGCGCGCCGCATTGCGCGCGCTATCGTCGCGATCGAAAGCGGAACTGCTGTGGGCAAGCCCGCGAGAGCTGCTCAACATCTTCCAAGCCGACGATATCGGTTGCCACATCATCACGGTCAGTCACGATTTGTTGGCTAAGCTTTCGCTGGTCGGCAAGGATCTCAACGAGTACTCGCTCGAGACAGTAAAAATGTTTCATCGCGATGCAGCCATGGCCGGCTTCAGCATCGGCGTGCCGGCGCGGCGCGCAGCCTCGTGAGGACAGCGCCGCTGATCACAGCGAGGTTTTCACAGTTGGAGGAGGGGATGCAGAACAAGTTTTCGCGCGTCTTTGTGACGGGCGGAGCCGGTTACATCGGCTCGGTGCTGGTGCCGCAATTGCTCGACCGCGGTTACAAGGTGACGAGTTACGATATTTCGTATTACGGCGATAGCTTTCTGCCGAAGAGCAATCCCAATCTGCAGGTCATTCGCGGCGACATTCGCGATACTGCCCACCTCGCCAGGGCGATTGCAGGACACGACGCCTTTGTCAGCCTCGCGTGCATATCCAACGATGCGAGCTTCGAGCTCGACGAAAAGCTGTCCACGTCGGTCAATCTCGACGCCTTTGAACCAATGGTGCTTGCCGCCAAGAAGGCAGGCGTCAAGCGCTTCATCTTCGCCTCCTCGAGCTCCGTCTACGGCGTTTCCGAACAGCCGAACGTGACCGAGGATCATCCCTTGGTGCCGCTTACGCTCTATAACAAGTACAAGGGCATGTGCGAGCCGCTCCTGTTCAAGCACACCGATCGCAGCTTTGTTGGTGTCGTGTTCCGACCGGCGACGGTATGTGGCTACGCGCCTCGGCAGCGGTTCGATCTGAGCGTGAATATTCTGACCAACCACGCCATCAACAACGGCAAAATCACCGTGTTCGGGGGCGAGCAGATGCGGCCGAACTTGCACATTCTCGATTACTGCGATGCCGTACAGCTGCTGCTCGATGCGCCCGACGAGAGAATCGCTAACGAGATCTTCAACGTCGGCTACCAGAACATGTCTATCATGGAGATTGCCAGGCTAGTGAAGCGCGTCGTTGAGGAGGAGTTCCCGGGTAAAGGCGAAATCGGCATAGTCACGACGCCGAGCGACGACAAGCGCTCCTACCACATCAATTCTGACAAGATCCGTCGGGTGCTCGGCTACGCACCGAAGCGAACGATCGAGCAGGCGGTCCGCGACCTGTGCCGGGCCTTCAAGGATGGCCGTCTGCCGAACTCCATGGCCGACGACATCTACTACAACGTCCGCAGAATGAAGAACCTGCAGGCCGCATGAACGAGCCCGTCAACGTTGTCACCGGCGGCGCCGGTTTTATCGGCAGCCACATGGTCGATCTATTGCTCGCGCGCGGTTTCCGCGTGCGGGTGATCGATAATCTCGTGGGCGGACGTGAATCCAATCTTGCTCATCATTCCGGTGAGCCGCGGCTGTCGCTCGACCGCCGCGACATCCGGCGCGTCGATGCCGGGGATGCGCTGTTCAAGGACGTCGATTTCGTCTTTCACTTTGCCGGCATCGGCGACATCGTGCCTTCGATCGAACGCCCCGCGGAGTACATGGATGTCAACGTGCAGGGCACGGTCCGCATGCTGGAATGCGCGCGATCGGCCAAAGCGCGCAAATTTGTCTATGCCGCATCGTCCTCCTGCTACGGGCTCGCGGCGGTGCCGACCCGCGAAGATCACCCGATTGCGCCGGAGCATCCCTACGCGCTGAGCAAATATGCAGGCGAACTTGCGGTGTTGCATTGGCATCGGGTGTATCGGCTGCCGGCCAATTCAATCCGCATCTTCAATGCCTACGGTCCACGCGTGCGGACAACCGGCGCCTACGGAGCGGTGTTTGGCGTCTTCTTCAAACAGAAACTGGCAGGGAAGCCTTTCACCGTGATCGGCGATGGCACCCAACGCCGCGATTTTCTCTACGTCACCGATGTAGCGGCGGCCTTCTTGAAGGCGGCTGAAAGCGGCCTCGACGGCCAAATCTGGAATCTCGGTGCCGGCAACCCGCAAAGCGTCAACCGGCTGGTGGAGTTGCTCAAGGGTCCCGTCGTTCACATTCCCAAGCGCCCGGGCGAGCCGGATTGCACCTGGGCGGACATCGGCAAGATCAAGCGCGAGCTTGGCTGGCGGCCGCAGGTGCCCTTCGAGGACGGCGTTCGGCGCATGATGGAAGGCATTGAATATTGGCGCGACGCGCCGCTGTGGGATCCGCAGTCGATCGCGCGGGCCACCGAGACTTGGTTCGAATACCTTGGCGCTGGCGCCGCCGTGGGCGGGGAGGTCTGAACGCCGTGGAGTCGCTTGGCAATCACTACAAGCACAAGATCAAGTCGCCCGAGGAGATTGCCCGCCTGATTGGCGAGAGGCCGCGGCAACGCAAAGTTATCATGTGCCATGGTGTGTTCGATGTGGTGCATCCCGGGCACCTGCGGCACCTGCTGTACGCCAAGAGCAAGGCCGATATCCTGATCGCGAGCCTCACCGCCGATCATCATATCGCCAAGGGCCGCTACCGGCCGCACGTGCCACAGGAGTTGCGCGCCATCAATCTCGCCGCGTTCGAGATCGTCGATTACGTGATCATCGACCCCGAGCCGACACCGCTCAAGAACTTGTCGCTGATCAAGCCCGACATGTTTGCGAAGGGTTACGAATATCAGGCCAGCGGTTTGCCGCTGAAAACGCAGAATGAGCTGGAGGTTATCCGCAGCTATGGCGGGGAGATCATCTTCACGCCCGGCGATTATGTTTTCTCATCGAGCCAATTGATCGAAGCGGCGCCGCCGTCGCTGCGCATCGAAAAGCTCGTGACCCTGATGGAAGGCGCCAATCTAAGTTTCGACAAACTGCGCCACGTGCTCGATTCGCTTGGCGGCCGCAGGGTCCACGTGGTCGGGGACGTCATCGTCGACACGTTCACCTATACCAGCATGATCGGCGGCCAGACCAAGACGCCAACCATAAGCGTGCTGTTCGACAAAAAGGTCGACTATATCGGCGGTGCCGGCGTGGTGGCGGAGCACTTGCGCGCTGCCGGCGCCGACGTCGCGCTATCGACCGTGCTCGGCGAAGACGCGCTGAAGGACTTCGTGCTCGACGGCTTGAGCAAGTCGGGCGTCCAGTGTCGCCCGATCATCGATGGGACCCGACCGACCACCAATAAAAATGCCATTATTTCCGGCGGCTACCGGCTGCTCAAGGTTGACGTACTCGACAACCGCACAATTTCCGATGAGATCGTCTTGACACTCGCGAAGACCATCGCCACGGAAAAATCGGACGCTGTCGTGTTCAGCGATTTCCGGCATGGCATTTTCAATCGCCGCACCATTCCAACTCTGACCGACGCCATACCGGCGCGTATGTACAAGGTTGCTGACAGCCAGGTGGCGAGCCGCTGGGGCAATATCACGGACTTCCAGAATTTCGATCTGATCACGCCAAATGAGCGAGAGGCGCGGTTTGCCCTCGGCGATCAGGACTCTGGAATACGCCCGCTGGCGTCGCAGCTTTACGATGCGGCACGCTGCAAAACCCTTATCCTCAAGCTCGGCGACAAGGGTGTGCTGACGTGCCGGCACTCGGATCATCAGGCGCTGGATTCGTTCTTTGTCGTCGACAGTTTCGTCGACCGACTGGTGGATGGCGTCGGCGCGGGTGATGCGCTGCTCGCCTACGCAACGTTGGGCATGCTCGAGAGTAAATCCGACGTGGTCGCCACTATCCTCGGCATCATGGCCGCGGCCTGCGAGTGCGAGAAAGACGGCAACGTCCCCGTCCACGTCGAGGACCTGCACCGCAAGCTCGATGCTGTCGAGCGCGAGGCCAAGTTCGATTAGCGGCATGCGGGTTGTAGTTGTCGGCCTTGGCGTGCAGGGCCACAAGCGCCGCCGGTTCGCCGCCTCCGACTATGTCTGTGCGGTCGACACGCAAAATTCCGAAGCGGACTATCGCGATCTGCGCCAGGTTCCGCTCGAGCTCTATGACGCGGCCTTGCTCTGCGTGCCCGACGGCGCCAAGCTCGAACTGCTCCGCTATCTCGTTGCCAACCGCAAGCATGCGCTCGTCGAAAAGCCGCTGGTGGCGCCCGATGAGGCCGTACTGTCGGAATTGCAGCATCAGGCGCGGGCGGCCGGGGTCGTGGTTTACGTCGCCTACAACCATCGCTTTGAGCCGCATTTTGTGCGCATGCGCGACCTCGTGACGTCCGGCGCGCTCGGCCGACTCTATCGTTGCCGCATGTTTTACGGCAACGGCACCGCACGCTTGGTGCGCAATTCCGATTGGCGGGACCAAGGCGCAGGCGTCCTCGACGACCTCGGCTCGCATGTTCTTGATACCGCGCGGTTCTGGTTTGGCGACATCGGCGACGCATTTGCGATCGTCTCGGCCGATCGGTTCGAGAATCGCAGTCCGGATCATGTCGTATTCGCCGGGCCGCACGCCACGCCGCGACTTGAATTCGAGATGACGCTGTTGAGCTGGCGCAACCATTTCACTTGCGATGTGTTCGCGGAGCGCGGCAGCGCCCATATCCGCTCGCTTTGCAAGTGGGGGCCGTCCGAGTTCGTTCAGCGCACCCGCATTTTGCCGAGCGGGCGACCGCCCGAGCAATCCGTGACATTGGTGCAGGATGATCCGACCTGGGCGCTCGAATACGAGTACTTCAAGGCGTTGTGCCGGAATCGAAAGCCGACCGATCTGGGCAACGACATTTGGCTAAATCGCGTGTTGCGCGACCTTGGCGCGCAGGCTTTGAGCGCTGTGCAGGCATGATGCCCGTTGTCGGTTATGCCGGAATGACGCACCTCGGCTTGGTGTCCGCCAGCGCCGCGGCGGCTGCCGGCTTCCGGACTATCGGCTTCGATCCCGATCCGGCGCTCGCCGATCGGCTGCGCCGTAGCGAGCTGCCGGTCAACGAGCCCGATCTCCCTGAGACAATCGAACGTAGCGCGCAGAGGCTTGCCTTCAGTGCTGATGTCGCCGCGCTGAGCGATTGCGACCTCGTCTATATTGCCGCGGATGTGCCGACGGACGCCAATGGCGACAGCGATCTTGGTCCGATCGGCGGCATGGTGCAGCGGGTCGGCGCCGCGCTCAAGGACGGGGCTGCCCTCGTTATCCTGTCGCAGGTGCCGCCAGGCTACACGCGCGCGCTACCGGTTTCGCGCGATCGGCTGTTCTATCAGGTCGAGACCTTGATATTCGGTCGGGCGGTGGAACGCGCGACCAAGCCGGAGCGCTTCATCATCGGCTGCGCCGAGCCGCGGCGCGCATTGCACCGGAGCCTGGACGCTTTCCTGAGCTCGTTCCGTTGCCCCGTCCTGCCGATGGCTTATGAGAGCGCCGAGCTTGCCAAAATCAGCATCAACTGCTGTCTGGTCGCGTCCATATCGGTCGCCAATACCCTCGCCGAACTTTGCGAACGCGTCGGCGCCGATTGGTCGGACATCGCGCCGGCGCTGAAGCTCGACAAACGCATCGGCCCCGGCGCCTATCTCACCCCCGGGCTCGGCATCGCCGGCGGCAATTTGGAGCGCGATCTCCGCACCGTCATCAAAATGGGCGAATCCCAGGGTGCCGACGTCGGCGTGGTGCGCGCTTGGCTCGCCAACTCGGCCCATCGCAAGGACTGGCCGTTGCAGGTCCTCAACAGCCTGGCGCTCTGTTCGAACCCGAATGCCACCATCGGCGTCCTTGGCCTCGCGTACAAGGAAAATACCCATTCGACGAAAAACTCCCCCGCGTTGGCCTTGCTGGAGCGGCTCCGCGGCAAATCGATCAAGGTTCACGATCCGGTGGTGCCGGCCGCCGTCGCGCCGTGGACCACGGGCGTGTCCGATCCCATTGCGGCGGCCACCGGCGCCGATGTGTTGGTGATCGCGACGCCCTGGCCGCAATATCGCGATCTGCGTCCGGCCGAACTGGCGCGGGTCATGGCCGGCCGCACGGTGCTCGATCCTTACCGGATGCTGGATCCAAAAGCGTGCACCGCCGCGGGCCTGACTTACCACACGCTCGGCATGCCGCCGCTGCAGCCCGCGCTTGAGTAGGCCCGTCTTGCGTCAAGTGCAGGACCTCGGCTGATGCGGCAGGTCAAGCTGCTGCGCGCCTTGCCAGAGTCAAAGCGGGACATCCGCAGGAGAGCGGAGGCCAAAGATTCGGAAGTGGTTGCGATCGCCAAGCAATTCGGCGCTATGTATTGGGACGGTCCGCGCGAATACGGCTATGGCGGCTATCGCGACGACGGCCGCTGGCACCCGGTGGCGCGCGACATCATCGCTCATTTCGGCCTTAGGGCCGGCCTGCGTGTGCTCGACGTCGGCTGCGGCAAGGGCTTTTTGGTCAAAGCGTTGCTGGCGGAATGTTCCGGATTGGAAGCCTTCGGCCTCGATATCTCTCTTTATGCTCTCTTGCACTGCGCGCCCGAAACCGTGGGACGCTTGCATCTCGGCACGGCCGAGAAGCTGCCGTTTCCCGACGGTTCCTTTGACTGCGTGCTTTCAATCAATACCATCCACAATCTGCCGCGGCCGAGCGCGATTGTGGCGATCCGGGAAATCCAGCGGTTGAGCCAGGGCCGCGCCTTCCTGCAGGTCGACTCCTACCTGACGGCGGCCCAGAAGGCGCTGTTCGACGACTGGGTCCTAACAGCAGAATTTCACGACTATCCAGAGGGTTGGCTTAAAGTCTTCGCGGAAGCCGGTTACACCGGCGACTATGACTGGACGATCGTCGAGTAGAACGTGAACCGACTGGGGAAGAGCTTTGATGGGTAAACGTTATGCGATTCTTGGCGGCGGGGGATCGTTCGGTGTTCACACCGCGCTTTACCTGCTCGACCATGCCGACCCCGAACTGGTGATAGGCATCGGCCGCAATCTGCTGCGCCCCGAGCCGTTCACGCTGAACATCGAGAAGCGGCCCCGCTATGAGTACCACGCGTACCATGTAACCTACGAACTTGATCTCCTGCTCGAACTGCTCGATCGCAAGAAACCGCAAGTGATCGTGAACTTTGCCGCCCAGGGCGAAGGCGCCGTGTCATGGAAGCACTCCTGGCGTTTCTTCGAAACCAATTCGATGGCGCTGGCCCGCCTGGCGGAGGAATTGATGAAGCGGGACTGGCTCGAGCGCTTCATCCAGATCGGCACATCGGAGATGTACGGCTCGGTGGATCATGCCACCACAGAAGACGAGCCGATCAAGCCGTCGAGCCCCTATGCAGCCTCGAAGGTCGCCTTTGACCTCTATCTCGTCTCCGTGCACAGGTTCCTCAAATTCCCGATGAATATCATCCGGCCGTCGAATGCCTATTGTCCCGGCCAGCTGCTGCACCGCGTCATTCCCAAGGCGGTAATCTGCGGACTTAAAGGCGAGAAGCTGCCGCTCCACGGCGGCGGACGCGCCGAGAAGTCCTATATTCACGCCCGCGATCTTGGCCGCGCCATTCACCTCGTGGCCGAGAAGGCACCGCTTGGCACCATTTACAATGCCGGCCCGGCGCTGCCGACCTCGATCCGCGAGGTCGTCGAACGTACCGCCAATGCGCTGGGCGTGCCGTTCGAGCAGCTTTGCGAGGTTACCGGCGATCGCTTGGGCCAGGATTCCCGCTATTGGCTCGATTCCTCGGCCATCACGCGCGATGTCGGTTGGGAGCCGAAGATCGGCTGGGACGAAGGTCTCGAGGAGATGGTCGACTGGGGCCGGAAATACTTCGACGTGCTGAAAACCTGGCCGACCGACTATACGCTGCGCGGGTGAGGAAAGAAAACGGACGCGTGCACCGCGCCATCGGTCCTATCGTCGAGCATTAAGGAGCGACGCTCGTGGCGGTCGGCCCCGTTGCCTTGACCCTCTATTGCGAAATGGCCCGCGACGGAGTTCTTAAGAAGGGCATGTCCGTCTGCGAGATCGGTTCGCTCGATGTAGTAGCGAGCAGCTATGCGGGTCTCATCACGACGCTGTTCAACAGGATGGGGTCGCCTGCGCCATCGCCAGCCGCCGTGCAAGCCCTCGCGCAGGGCGCGTCGCGCGAGTTGATGCAGAAGCTGGGATTAAGCTATGCGTGCATCGATACGGATGGCCGACACGGTGCCCTGGTTCTCGATCTCAACTTCGATAAGGCGCCGCCCGATTATTACGGCTATTTCGACCTTGTTGCGAATCACGGCACCACCGAGCACGTTTTCAACCAAGAGAATTCCTTTCGTGTCATTCACGACCTGACAAGGGTCGGCGGCTTGATGTTGCATTGCGTTCCATTCCGCGGCTATGCCGATCACTGCTTCTTTGGTTACCACCCGGACCTGTTTGAAGCGCTGGCGCGCGCTAACGGCTACGAAATTCTCGGCATGTGGGTCACCTTTGGCGACGCGAGTGCGCATCTGGTGCCATGGAGCAATTCGCTTTTTGATCATTTGAGCATTAAGCAGAATACTAACGTCCTACTTTCGGCGCTGCTGCGCAGAAGGTTCGACGCCGCTTTCCAAATTCCATTTCAGATCGCGTACGAAACGACAAACATCGATGAAAATGCCAAAAGATATCGTTATGTCGTTAATGGCGACATTCTGGATGGGCGGGCAATCAAGCGGTATGCGGTAGGGGCGGCGACGGCAACGTCCGCCGACATTTCGACCGTGCGGTTTCTGAAAACCAAAGCGCGCCGATTATTGGGGCGCATTAAGCGAGGCCTGCTCCAATGAACTTGCAACACCGTAGCTCCGCCGATCCCAGATCGATCATGGGCGAGCCTGCTGGAGTGAATTGATGAGGCGTCAGACGCGCGAAGACCAATATAACGTCATGTTGGAGAAGGCGGAGCAGGGTACTCTGACCACGCTCGGCTTGATGATCAATCAGGCGTGGG
>Ga0070739_10003078_pt1 | contig 21236 bp, 20 predicted proteins | sample Coa_R1_7_FD_66445 | JGI IMG/M metagenome (GOLD analysis project Ga0070739, IMG submission 66445) | Surface soil microbial communities from Centralia Pennsylvania, which are recovering from an underground coalmine fire - Coalmine... | ecosystem: Environmental > Terrestrial > Soil > Unclassified ... | reverse complement strand
TGATGACCACCCCGGGGGCGGCGGCGTTGCCGGAGTTGGTGGCCACCATGGTGTAGGTGCCGTTGCCGTTGGGGCTGCCGGTGGCGGGGCCGGACTTGACCACGTTCACCGACGGGTTGCAGGTGGTGGCTCCCACCGGCTGGCCCGGCAGCACCGCCTTGAGCTCGCTGGTGAAGCCGGTGCCGCTGTTGCCGTTGCCGGCCCGGCTCTTGACGAAGGCGGTCCCGAAGCCGATGCAGGAGTTGCCCCCCGCCAGCTGGGGCAGCTGGGCCAGGTTGATGACGGCGTCACCGAAGAGCCCGTCGCCGCTGACGGCAGCGGTGGCGGCCGGCCCCAGCGGGATCTGGGGACCCCAGGCGGTGCCGTTCCAGATGTACTCGACCACTCCCTGGAAGCTGGCGTTGCCGATGAACTGCCAGGTGATCAGCACGTCGCCGGCGGTCCGGGGCGGCTGGACCCCGTTGCAGTCGGCCGACGGGCCGAGCTGGTTGAGCTCGAACTCGATAGCGGTGTCGCCGGCGGCGGTGGCCCGCTGCCAGGCGAGGTAGAGGTAGGACCCCGAGGAGCCCGTCCACTCCGCCGTGATCTGATCCTTGGGCGGGTTGGCGTGGACCGGGACCTGGGGAGCGTCCGGGCACACGGTGTCCTCGTGGATGCCGCCCATGTAGCCCAGGCCGGTGCTCCCGACGGGACCGACGACGCCGGGGGCGGCGGTGTCGGCCGGGTTGCCGGTGGCGCTGAACGGGTTGACCCCGGCGGCAGCCGCTGCCCCCACCCCGGCGAGCTGGAAGGCGCCGGCGATCACTGTCGCCGCTCCCGCCGCCCCGGCCAGGCGCCGGCCGCTCAGTCGCGGGGCGCGCCGGTGGGCCCCGACGGGCGGGGCCTCAGCCGGTGCCGGCGGGGCACTGGGGGCTCGGCGCTTGAAGGACGACAGACGGTGCGCCAGCCGAAGTGGCGCCGTCTCCTCGATCCATGGCTCTCGTTCCACGGGGGACCAACTTTCTTCTCAAGGGGCTCGGCGGTAGTGCCGAAACCCTCGAAGGCTCCATGTGTCCCGGTACGGACAAGCACGGACGGTCCCACGCGCGCTCAGCGGTTGTCAACGCTCTGCGTGGTGATACACGCCGAGCGTCCGCAATGCGGCAAAGAGGTTTCTAAACTCGAATAGAGCCAGGTTGCGGGGGATTTTGGCCCTAAATCCGGGCCGATTCGGGAAGTTCCTCCCAACACGGTGAGTGGTCGGACGGTTCATCAAATTTCCGCGTAGAGCGGCCATGCTCCTGCCGCCAGAAGGAGAAATCTTGAGCGGCGGGCGGCCCGCCTCTCGAGCGCTGCCACCCAAAACGGCCCCGGCCGGGGCCCCGGCCGGAAGCGGGCGGGCCTAGCTGCCCGGCACCATCAGGCGGTAGATGCGCTCCAGGTCCTCGAGGTCGGCGAACTCGATGGTCACCCTCCCCCGACGGGGCCCGAGCTGGACCTTGACCCGGGTCCCCAGGTGGTCGGCCAAGAGGCGCTCGAGCTCGGGCACGCCCGGCTCCGGCAGACGGCTGCGCACCCGCCGGGCGGCCACGGCGGCCGGATCGCTGGCCGGCTCGGCTCTCTCGTTGCGCTGACGAATCATCTCCTCGGCGGCCCGGACCGACAGGGCCTCGGCCACCACCCTGCGGGCCGCCCACTCCTGGTAGGCACGGTCGGGGGTGCCCAGGATGGCCCGGGCGTGCCCGGCGGTGAGCTGTCCGTCGACCACCATCCGTTGGATCGACGCCGGCAGCTGCAGCAGACGGAGGGAGTTGCTGATGGCCACCCGGGACTTGCCGACCCGGACCCCGATCTCCTCGTGGGTGAGGTTGAAATCCTCGATCAGCTGCTGGTAGGCGCCGGCCTCCTCGAGGGGGTTGAGGTCCTGGCGGTGGAGGTTCTCGACCAGGGCATGCTCGAGGCTGGTGCGGTTCTCGACCGTCCTGACCAGGGCGGGGATGGTCTGGAGACCGGCCCGGCGGGCCGCCCGCCAGCGGCGCTCACCGGCTATCAGCTCGTAGCGGTCCTCCCCCAGGGGCCGCACCAGCACCGGCTGAAGTACGCCCAGGGAGCGGATGGAGTCGGTGAGGGAGGCCAGGGCCTCGTCGTCGAAATGGCTCCGAGGCTGGTGGGGGTTGGGCTCGATGCTGGAGACCGGCAGCTCCTGCAGAACCGAGTTGGGATCGTTCCTGACCTCGGGGGGGATGAGCGCCCCCAGCCCCCTACCCAACCCGCTGCGACGCGCCACCGGCGACCTCCTTGGCCAGCTCGCGATAGGCGATGGCCCCGCGAGACGTCGGATCGAAAACCGTGATCGGCTGGCCGAACGACGGCGCCTCGGACAACCGCACGGTCCGGGGCACGATGTTACGGCAGACCTTGGCCCCGAAATGGGCCCTGACCTCGTCGGCCACCTGCTCGGCCAGCTTGGTCCGGGCATCGAACATGGTCAGGATGATCGCTCCCAGCTCCAGACCGGGGTTGAGAGCCCCCTGCACAAGGTTGACGTTGCGCAGCAGTTGGCCCAGGCCCTCGAGGGCGTAGTACTCGCACTGGATGGGGACGACGACCTCGTTGGCGGCGGCCAGGCCGTTGACGGTGATGAGACCGAGCGACGGCGGGCAGTCGATCAGGATGTAGTCGAAATCGTCCTTGACCCGGTCGAGAGCCTTGCGCAGCCGCAGCTCGCGGCTGAACACGGGTACCAGCTCGATCTCCGCCCCGGCCAGATCGATGGTGGCGGGACACACCAGCAGGTTGCGGACCCCGGTCGGTTCGATGCAGTCCTCGATGGGCACCTCTCGCATGAGGACGTCGTAAACCGAGCTCTCGAGGTTGCGGGCGTTGATGCCCAGCCCAGTGGTGGCGTTGCCCTGGGGATCGAGGTCGACCACCAGCACCCGGAAGCCCATTTCGGCCAGGGCGGCACCCAGGTTGACGGCGGTGGTGGTCTTACCGACGCCGCCCTTCTGGTTGGCGATGGCCAGGGTGCGGGGGAGGGGAGGCGGCCGCTCGTCCCCGGCGTCGGACGACCCGCCTGTCGCCGCCGGAGGGCCGCTGACCTGCACCTCTGGCTCGGGAGACGGTCTCCCGACCACCTGTTCCTCGCCCCAGGAAGGCACCGGCGGCGGGCCCTCCGTGCGGGGCGGGTCGGCCCGGCTCGTGAGGGGAGCGTCGGCTCCGCCGTCATCGGGACCCGGCCCCGGTTCGTCTGGCTGGGCATGGGCCTCAGGCTGATCGGGTGAATCTGGTGGAGCCCAGCCGGAACCCGGTTCGGGCGCCTCCGGATTGGAGTGCGCCTCCCACTCGGTCACCCGGCCATCCTGTTCCGCGGGGACGGGCTAGTCAAGCATTCCGCCGATGGCGTCGATGTTTCACGAGTTACGTCCAATGACGGCGCCGCCGTGGCGGTGCGCCGAGTGTTTCACGATGTACCTCGTGCTTTTCACCTCGCACCGCCTGAGCTCGCACTCCCCCGTCGGTCCGCTCCCACTCTCGCCGATGCGGTTGTCGGCAATGTTTCACGAGTTACATTGCGGGATCGGCATCAGAGCGGGACCGGGATCAGAACAGTGGACGCTTGCTGGGAATGCCCACTCGGCGGGGGTAGCGATCCGAGCACGGCTCCAGCGCCTGAACCGCCACCAGCGCCGGCGGGCCGTCGATTTGACGGACCGATCCCAGGCCCAGCTCGGACAGGGCTGTACCGGGCCAGCGCTCCCGCCCAACAGGGCCGGCGGCGCCGGCGGGCGGCTCGGAGACCAACAGCCACCCGCCCACCCGCAGGAGGGGGGCCCCGCACTCGGACACCACCGCCGGCCGGGCGAAGGAGCGGGCGGTTACCAGGTCGAAGCTGGCCCGCAGATCGGGTCGCCGGGCGATGACCTCGGCCCGTTCCTCAAGGACCTCGGCCCGGGCCAGCCCCAAACTCTCGACTGCCGCTCGAAGGAACTGGGCCCGCCGGGCCTTGGCCTCGACGAGGAAGGCCACCGACTCCGGCCAGGCGCAGGCCAGCACCAGACCGGGGACTCCTCCGCCGGTCCCCAGGTCGGCGAAACGCCCAGGGGTCGTCCCGAGGCGCTCAAGGGCGGCGGAGGCGAAGGCCCGGGCATGTCGCAGATGGTCGAGGGCCGGGCCCGGGCCCAGGAACCCGAGTCGGCGGGCCTCCTCCAGCACGGCGAGCGGGCGGGCGTCCCCCTCCTGCCCGGCCTGCCCGTCGACGCCCGGTCCGGTCAGGACTGGGGAAGGATGACCACCCGGCGGCGGGGCTCCTCGCCCTCCGAGGTGGTGGACACGCCGTCGATGCCGTTGGCCGTGTCGTGCACGATCTTGCGGTCGGCCGGCGACATGGGCTCGAGCACCCGTCGCTCCCCGCTGGCCTTGACCTGGGCCGCCACCTCGGCGGTGAACCGCTCCAGGGCCGCCTTGCGCTTCTGGCGGTAGCCGGCCACATCGACCAGGATCCGACCGTGGCGGGCGCCGGTGTGGCGCTGGACCACGGTGCGGGTCAGCTCCTGCACCGCGGCCAGGGTGGTGCCTCGGGGACCGATCAGGAAGCCCAGGTCAGGGCCGTTGACCCGGATCTCGACGTTCTCCTCGTCGAGGATCTCGAAGTCCACCTGGGCCTCCAGCTGGAGTTGGTCGACCAGTCCCTTGACGAAGCCGCTCGCTTCGCTGGCCTGCTCCTCGAGGCTGACTTCCCGCTCCATCTCCATCCCTTTCGGCTCCTCTGCATCGTCATCGTCTTCGGCGTCTTCCACCACCAGGGCGGCCCGGGCGGCGGTGGCGGGTCGGGCGGAGCCGGCGTCGACCCGCCGGGGCCGCTCGGTCGGCTCGGGGGGCAGGCTCTCGTCGGGCTCGTCCTGGGGACGTCCCTCCGACGACCGGGCCGCGGTCTCGCCGGCGCGCTGGCGGCGGCGGCGGTCGCGGCGGTCCTCCTTGGGCCGGGGCTGGGTGGGCCGCACCCGGGCCCGGACCCTGGCCTCGCCCCTCACCCGTCCGAACAGGCCGGGCTTGGGCTCCTCCAGCACCTGGAACTCGGCGTCCTCGTCGGCCACGCCCAGCTGATCGAGGGCGGCCTCCTTCGCCTCGTCCACCGTTCGACCGGTGGTCTCAACCCACTCCATCGACTACCGGCCCCGACGGCTGCGCTTCGACTTCGACCGGTTGGACGGTCGCCGGTGGGGCCCTGTCCCGTTGACCGGAGGAGTCCGGGCCGGCCGCCCGTTGCCGGACGCCGAGCCGTTGAGCGGACCGGCGGCCGGCGGGGGATTGGAGATCGCCCCCAACCAGCGGGCCAGGCCGCCCGGGCGGGATGACGGGGCCCCGGCATCCCTCGAGGGGACCTCGATGGTTGTCGGCAGCGGCGTGTGGGTCCGCAGCACCGGGTCATACCTCCACATGAGCTCCTGCTGGGCGATCCGGAACAGGCCCGAAACCAGGAAGTAGATGTTGACCCCGGCCTGTATCGATATCGAGATGAACCCGAAGAAGACCGGCATGATCCGCTGCATGGTCTTCGCCTGGGGGTTGGCGGCGGCGGCCGGGTTGCGCCCGTTGAGCTGCCTGGTCTGGACGTACTGGACCGCTACCACCAGCACCACGAGGATCCAGTAGGCCACCGCCGAGGCCCCGTGGACGGTGTGTACCGATTTGGCCAGGTCGATACCGAAGGACTTCATCTGGCAGTTGGCGGCTGTCAGATGTTGGTAGATAAGGCTGTTCGAGGCCACGTGCTGGGGAATGCACTGGCCGATAGCGGTGGCCCGGTGGGCGACCACGTCGGCCTTGACCGCCTTGTGGGTCAGCTCCGATATGGTCCGGTACAGGACGAGGAACACCGGCATCTGCAAGAACATCGGCAGGCAGCCGCTGACCGGGTTGACCCCGTGCTCCTTGTACAGAGCCATCATCTCCTCGTTGAGGCGCTGGCGGTCGTCCTTGTACTTGGCCTGCAGCTTCTTCATCTCCGGCTGGATGCGCTGCATGGCGAGCATGGAGCGGGTGCCCTTCACGGTGAGTGGTGACACGACCACCATGACCACCAGCGTCAGCAGGGCGATGGCGATGCCGTAGTTGGGCACCACCGAGTAGAAGAGAGCCAGCAGCCACGCCAGGGCGTGGTAGAGGGGATCGAATACGGAACCGGTGGCGATGAAGGTGGGCATGGGCGGTCCTCAGTCAGGGACGGGGTCGTAGCCGCGCCCGCCCCAGGGACGGCAGCGGCCCAGGCGGCGGGCCGTCAGCCACGCCCCCCGGGCGGCGCCGTGGCGCTCGAGGGCCTCGAGGGCGTAGGCGGAGCAGGTCGGCTGGAAGCGGCAGGGAGAGGGGCGGGCCGAGCCGAGGAGGCGGTAGAGGCGGACCGCGCCGATGAGGGCCCTGGTCACTTCTCTCCCACCGCTCTAACGGCTTCGGCCACAGCCGCCCTCAACTCTCGGAACGGGACTTCGGCCGCCTCGGGGGCGGCGCTCAGCAGATAGGCCCCCGGGCGCATCTCGGGCGCCAGGTCGGCGACAACGGCACGCAGTCGGCGCCGCAGCCGGTTCCGCCGGACGGCGGTCCCGACCTTGCGCCCGACGGCGTAGGCAACCTTGGGCGGCTCGGACTGGCCGCTGCTCACAAAGGTTACCGTCACCGGGCCGCGCCGCACTCTCGCCCCGGCGCGCCGAAGGGCGGAGAAGGTGGTCCGATCGCGGACCCGCCACACCATGGGGGGCCTTGGCGGAGAGGCGGTGGCGGCCCTTGAGCCGGCGAGCCTTGAGGATGGCCCGCCCGGCGCGGGTCGACATGCGGTGGCGGAAGCCGTGGTTCTTGGCCCGCTTGCGGTTGTTGGGCTGGAAGGTGCGCTTCAAGGTCTGGGACGTCTCCTCGGCCGGAGAGGAAAGGCTAGATGGAGGGGGGCGGGACGGCCAAATGACCGGCCCAAATCCACCCTTTGCCCAGGCGCCGTCTGTGGATCACCGGTGGTACGGTGCCTCCACGACCCGTTGGGGTCTGGCGACCGGAGGGCCCCCCACTTCCCCGGGGTTCTTGAGGCGCCCCAGGGAGCTCAGAGGGTTGGTGCGTCGGTGGGGCAATTGCCTGGTGCGATCGTTGTCCACAGTGTGTGGACCGGCCTGTGGATGCAGCGCGGGTGGCGCGGCGGAGATGCTGGTGAGTGACGCTGAGTCGCTGTGGACAGAGTGCTCGGAGCTGCTCCGCAGGCAGGTCTCCGACGGCGTGTGGAGGACCTGCTTCGACGGCATCCGCCCGGTGTCGAGCGACGGCGACAGCCTGGTGCTGGCCGTTCCCAACTCCCTCGCCAAGGAGCGGATAGAGGGACGGTTCCTCGAGCTGGTCCGCAACGCCATGGTGGACACCGCCGGGCGCGATGTCCCCATTCGCCTGGAAGTGCGGACCTCGGCGGCCGTGCTGGACGACCCCGCCGCCGGCACCACCCTGCTGTCGGGGGCGGACTGGAGCCACCCCCTCGACCCAACCCCACCACCGCCGCCGGCGGCCCTGCACCCCGACGACGCTCCCATAAATCCCCAGTACACCTTCGACCGCTTCGTCATCGGGGCGTCCAACCGCTTCGCCCACGCCGCCGCTCTGTCGGTGGCCGAAACCCCGGCCAAGTCCTACAACCCCCTCTTCATCCACGGCAGCGCCGGGCTGGGCAAGACCCACCTGCTGCACGCCATCGGCAACTACGTGCGGGAGAACTTCCCCGCCCGCCACGTGCGCTACGTCTCCACCGAGACGTTCATGAACGAGTTCGTCGACGCCATCCGGACCAACACCGGAACCGCCTTCAAGCGCCGGTACCGGCAGTGCGACGTGCTGCTGGTCGACGACATCCAGTTCATGGAGAACAAGGAGAGCCTCCAGGAGGAGTTCTTCCATACCTTCAACTCCCTGCACGAGGCGTCCAAGCAGATCGTCATCACCTCCGATCGGCCCCCCAAGTCCCTGGCCACCCTGGAGGACCGCCTCCGCAGCCGGTTCCTCATGGGACTCATCACCGACGTCCAGCCCCCCGAGCTGGAGACCCGCCTGGCCATCCTGCGCAAGAAGGCCGGAACCGAGCGCACCGAGGTCCCCGACGAGGTGCTGGAGTTCATCGCCACCCACGTCAAGGACAACATCCGCGAGCTGGAAGGCGCTCTGATCCGGGTGTCGGCCTTCGCCAGCCTCAACCGCGAGCCCCTTACCCGCAGCCTGGCGGAGAAGGTCCTGTCCGACATCGTGTCGGCCAGCCAGCCCCGCCAGATCACCCCCCAGCTGATCCTCGAGGCCACCGCCTCCGCCTTCAGCTTCTCGGTGGAGGAGCTCTGCGGGACCAGCCGCCGCCGCCCCCTGGTGACGGCCCGTCAGGTGGGCATGTACGTCTTTCGGGAGCTGACCGACTTCAGCTACCCGGCCATCGCCCGCGAGTTCGGCGGACGGGACCACACCACGGTCATCCACGCCGTGGAGAAGATCGCCGCCCTCATGAAGGAGAGGCGCCAGATCTACAACCAGGTCACCGAGCTCATCCACCAGATCCGCGGCGGAGGGTGAGGGGCCTGGGCCTGTGGAGTGACCTGGTCAGGGCTGTGGCCGCCGCTGTGGGCGGAGGGGGTCCGGCCTGTGGGCGGGCACGCCTTCATGCACCGGCCGGTCGCCGCCACTGTCAGGGGCCTGTGGGATCCTGAGGGGGCATGGGGACATCGCCAACCGTGCTGACCTGCGGTTTCGGCCGGTCCTCCACAATCCACAGCCCCTACTACTACTGCTGCCAAGATCTCTATCTATTACAAAGACAATGAGAGGCACACCGTGAAGCTTCGTTGCGAGAGGGACTCACTGGTCGAGGCGCTGGCCACCGCCAGCCGCGCCACCGCCAGCCGGAGCGGGGCCCTACCGGTTCTGTCCGGGGTCCGTCTCGAGGTCCGGGGCGGCGAGCTGCACGTGGCGGGGTCCGACCTGGACCTGACCATCGAGACCACCGTGGGGGTCCTGGGCGCCGCCGACGGCGTGGCGGTGGTGCCCGGCCGGCTGCTGGTCGACATCGTGCGGTCGCTGGAGCCGGGGGCGGTGGCGGTGGAGGCCGACGAGGAGGAGCTGCGGGTGGCCTCCGGCCGGGCCCAGTTCGCCGTGCGGATCTTCCCGGCCGACGACTTCCCCCGCCTGCCCGGCCACCAGGGCCAGGCCCTCTCGCTGCCGGCGGCCGACTTTGCCGAGGCCCTGCGTCAGGTGGTGCCGGCGGCGGCCAACGACGAGACGAGGCCGATGCTGACCGGGGTGCTCCTGACCTCGGAGTCGGGCACCGGGTTGCGCCTGGTGGCCACCGACTCCTACCGGCTGGCCAAGCGGGAGCTGGCCGGGGCGACCGTGCTGGCCGAGGGCCAGCGGGTGCTGGTGCCGGCCCGGGCCCTGTCCGAGCTCCAGCGACTGCTGTCGTCGGCCTCGGAGCTCACCGTCCGGCTGGGGGAGACCGACGCCGGCTTCGAGGTCGGCCCGGTCGTGCTCACCACCAGGCTGATCGAGGGGGACTTCCCCAACTACGGCCAGCTCATACCGGCCTCCTACCCCAACCGGCTGGACGTCTCGCGAGACACCCTGGTCGACGCCGTCAAGCGGGTCAGGCTGCTCGTCAAGGACGCCACCACCCCGGTGCGCATGGCCCTGCGGTCGGGGACCATCGAGCTCAGCGTGTCCGACGCCGAGCGGGGCCAGGCGGTGGAGGAGATCGACGCCAAGTACGAGGGCACGGACATGACCATCGCCTTCAACCCCGCCTACCTCATCGACGGGCTGGAGGCGGCGGGGGGCGACGAGGTGATGATCCAGGTGCTGGACGCTCTCAAGCCGGCCACCATCCGCCCCGCCGAGGGGGCCGACTACCTCTACCTGCTCATGCCGGTCCGGGTGCCCTAGCGCGGCTGGGCGACCGTCGCGGATGAACGTCTCCCATCTGTGGATCACCGACTTCCGTAACTACGCCTCGGCCGAGCTGGAGCCGGCCACCGACGGGCTCACCGTGGTCCTGGGAGACAACGGCCAGGGCAAGTCGAACCTGATCGAGGCCCTGGCCTACCTGGCCAACCTGGAGTCGTTCCGGGGTGCCCCCCGCGAGGCGCTGGTGAGGCAGGGCGCCGAGCGCACAGTCCTGCGGGCCGAGGCGGCCCAGGGCGAGCGGCGCCTGCTCATAGAGGCCGACATACCGGTGAGCGGGCGGGAGCGGGTCCTGGTCAACCGCCAGCCCCTGCGCCGGGTGCGGGACCTGCTCGGCGTCCTGCGCACCACCGTGTTCTCCCCCGACGACCTCGAGCTGGTCCGGGGCGGCCCGTCGGGGCGGCGCCGGTTCCTCGACTCCACCCTGGTCGGCCTGGCCCTGCGCCACGACGCCCTGCGCCTCGAGCTGGAGCGCATCCTGCGCCAGCGCGCCGCCCTGCTGCGCCAGTCCGGCGGGCGGGCCACCCCGGACATCGAGTCGACCCTCGACGTGTGGGACGCCAAGCTGGTCGCCACCGGAAACGAGGTCCTCGAGGCCCGACAGGTCCTGGTCTCGTCGCTGGGGCCGGCGGTGGCCCGCTTCTACGAGATGCTGGCCGGTCAGCCGGCACCGGTCGAGCTCTCCTACCGGCGGTCGTGGGACGGCGACCTGGCCTCGGCGGTGGAGAAGGCCCGCGGCGAGGACCTCCGCCGGGGCATCACCACCGTCGGGCCCCATCGCGACGACCTCGACGTCCGGCTGGGGGGGATGCCGGCCCGCACGCACGCCTCCCAGGGCGAGCAGCGCTGCCTGGCCCTGGCCCTCCGGTTGGCCGAGCACGCCCTGGTGGCCGAGCGGGCCGGCTCCCCCCCGGTCCTGCTCCTCGACGACGTGTTCTCCGAGCTCGATCCCCGCCGGTCGTCCTGTCTGCTCGACCTCCTGCCGCCGGGCCAGGCGGTGCTGACCACGGCCGGCGCCCTCCCCGCCCGGGCCGAGCCGGCCAAGGTGGTGGCCGTCAGCGCCGGCACCCTGGTGACCAGGTGAGCACCTGGCGGCCGTTCTCCGACGGGGACGGCGGCCCCCGGCGTCTGCGGGACGGTCTCGAGCGTCTGACCCGGTCCCTGGGTGGGCCGGCTTCCAAGGTGCTCGAGGTGGTCTTCGGCCACTGGGAGGAGGCGGTCGGCCCGGTGGTGGCGGCCCATGCCCGGCCCCTCAACCTGTCCGACGCCGTGCTGGTGGTCGCCGTCGACCAGCCGGCGTGGGCCACCCAGCTCAAGCTGCTCGAGTCGGACATCCTCCGCCGATTGGGCGAGGCGGCCGGAGCCCCGGTGGCCGAGCGGCTGGAGGTGCGGGTGAGGCGTCGCTGAGGGCCGTCCGGGGTGGGGTGTGCGAACCCCGCCGGAGGCCCGCCGAAGGGGGCCCGGAACGCCCGGCCATGAGCCTGGGTGTTACACCCAACTGGTAGAATTGTTGGCATTGGACACCGGATAAATCACCGGTTTCGTCCCAGCCTCGAGCCTACGAGAGAGGCCGGCTCCTAAGCACTATTGAAAGGTCGCGCCTGTGGCGTTGCACGCAGCGGATGAGGGCGTTCCTCGTCCTTCCAAGCCCTCGTCGTACACATCCAAGGACATCACGATCCTCGAGGGGCTGGATCCGGTCCGCAAGCGCCCGGGCATGTACATCGGCTCCACCGGTCCCTCCGGTCTGCACCATCTGGTGTGGGAAGTGGTCGACAACTCGGTCGACGAGGCGATGGCGGGCTACTGCACCCGCATCGACGTGACGCTGCTCGCCGACGGAGGGTGCCGCGTCTCCGACGACGGCCGTGGCATCCCCACCGACCCGCACCCCCAGTACAAGAACAAGTCCGGCGTCGAGATCGCCCTCACGATGCTCCACGCCGGGGGCAAGTTCGGCGGGGCCGGCTACAAGGTTTCCGGCGGCCTGCACGGTGTGGGCGTGTCGGTGGTGAACGCCCTCTCCACCCGCCTGATCGTGGAGGTCGACCAGAACGGCGACCACCACGTGATGGAGTTCAGCGGGGGAGGCAAGCCCAAGGGCAAGCTCACCGTCACCGGCAAGGCACCACGGGGCCGCACCGGCACGACGGTGACGTTCTGGCCCGACGAGTCGATCTTCGAGGAGGTGGAGTTCCGGGCCCAGACCATCCTCGAGAAGCTGCAGATGTACGCCTTCCTGAACCGCAACCTCGAGATCCGCTTCCGCGACGAGCGGGTGGCGCCTCCCACGGAGACCACCTACAAGTACGCCGGCGGGATCATCGACTTCGTCCGTCATCTCAACACCGCCAAGGAGGCCCTGTTCAAGAAGCCGGGCTACTTCGACCAGGGCGAGGACGGCCAGGAGGTCGAGATCGCCTTCCAGTGGAACACCGGCTACAACGAGGGCATCCACAGCTTCGCCAACGGCATCGCCACCACCGAGGGGGGCATGCACGAGGAGGGGTTCAAGAAGGCGCTCACCAACGCGGTGAACAAATACGCCCGGGCCAAGGGTCACCTCAAGGAGAAGGACGAGAACCTGGCCGGCGAGGACATCCGCGAGGGCCTGACCAGCATCATCTCGGTCAGGCTGTCCGAGCCTCAGTTCGAAGGTCAGACCAAGACCAAGCTGGGCAACGTCTCGATGCGCTCGCTGGTGGAGCGGGCCACCAACGAGAAGCTGTCCGAATGGCTGGAGGAGCACCCCGCCGAGGGGCGCCAGATCGTGCAGAAGTCGGTCCAGGCCGCCCGGGCCCGCAGCGCCGCCCGCCAGGCCCGCGACCTCATCCGGCGCAAGTCCTCCCTCGAGGGGGCGGGGATGCCGGAGAAGCTGCGGGACTGCTCAACCCGCGACCGGCGCCGGGCCGAGCTGTTCATCGTCGAGGGCGACTCGGCCGGTGGTTCGGCGGTCAAGGCCCGCGATCCGGAGATCCAGGCCATTCTCTCCATCCGGGGCAAGATCCTCAACGTCGAGCGGGCCCGGCTCGACAAGATGCTCAAGAACACCGAAATCCAGTCCCTCATCGGCGCCATCGGGGCCGGGGTGGGCGAAGAGTTCGACGTCGAGAAGATCCGCTACGACAAGGTCATCATCCTCTGCGACGCCGACGTCGACGGGAGCCACATCCGCACCCTGCTGCTCACCTTCTTCTTCCGCCAGATGCGCCCGCTCGTCGAGCTGGGCCACGTGTACATCGCCCAGCCCCCCCTCTACTCGACGGTCGTGGCGCGGGAGAAGGTCTACCTGAAGGACGACACCGCCAAGGACCGGTTCCTGGCCGAGCACGCCCCCCGCAAGTTCGAGTTCCAGCGCTTGAAGGGCCTGGGCGAGATGGACTTCGACGAGCTCGGTGAGACGACCATGGATCCCTCGCGGCGCACCCTGCTGCAGGTGTCGGTGGAGGAGGCGGCCATCGCCGACACGGTGTGCTCGGTGCTGATGGGTGACGACGTCGAGGTGCGCAAGCACTTCATCCAGACCAACGCCAAGGACGTCAGGTTCCTCGACATATGAGCGACGTGACCACGACCGGTGGCGGCGGGGACGACGAGGGCACCTCCTTCGGCTCCATAGAGCCGATCGAGATCCAGGAGGAGATGGAGCGCTCCTTCCTGGAGTACGCCATGTCGGTCATCACCATCCGGGCCCTGCCGGATGCCCGCGACGGCCTCAAGCCGGTGCAGCGCCGGATCCTCTACGGCATGTACGACATGGGCGTCGGGCCGAACCGCGCCCACATGAAATGCGCCCGGGTCAGCGGCGACGTCATGGGCCGGTTCCATCCCCATGGGGACCAGGCCATCTACGACGCCCTGGCCCGCATGGCCCAGGACTTCTCCCTGCGCCACCCCCTGATCGACGGGCACGGCAACTTCGGATCGCCCGACGATCCCCCGGCTGCCAGCAGATACACGGAGTGCCGTCTGGCGCCGCTGGCCATGCACATGCTGGCCGGCATCGACGAGGACACCGTCGACTTCAACGACAACTACTCGGGCGAGATCCAGGAGCCCGCCGTCCTGCCGTCGCGGTTCCCCAACCTGCTGGTCAACGGCAGCCAGGGCATCGCCGTGGGCATGGCGACGAACATCCCGCCCCACAACCTCGGCGAGGTCATCGACGCCACCGTGCATCTGATCGACCACCCCGAGGCCACCCCCGACGAGCTGATGACCTTCGTCAAGGGTCCCGACTTCCCCACCGCGGCCCAGATCCTCGGCCGCGCCGGCATCATGGACGCCTACCGGACCGGGCGGGGCTCGATCCGGATGAGGGCCAAGGCGGAGATCGAGGAGGGCCGGCGGGGCGTCTCCATCGTGGTGACCGAGCTGCCCTACCAGACCAGTGCGGGAAGCATCGCCGCCCGTATCCGCGACCTGGTCGACTCGCGGGAGCTGGACGGGGTCAGGGACGTCAACGACGAGTCGGCCCAGGGCCGCACCAGGCTGGTCATCGAGCTCAAGCGGGACGTGAACGCCAACGTCCTGCTGAACAACCTCTACAAGCACACCCCCCTGCAGACCAGCTTCGGGGTGAACATGGTCGCCCTGGTCGACGGGGTGCCCCGCACCCTCAACCTGGCCCAGGCCCTGACGGCCTACGTCGAGCACCAGATCGAGGTGATCAGGCGCAGGTCCGAGTACCGCCTCGGCAGGGCCCGCGACCGGGCCCACATCGTCGAGGGCCTGCTCAAGGCGCTCGACATGATCGACGCCATCATCGCCCTGATCCGCGCCTCGGAGGACCGCCCCGCCGCCAGGGCCGGGCTCATGGCCGCCCCGTTCGAGTTCAGCGAGATACAGGCCAACCACATCCTCGACACGACTCTGGGCAAGTTGACCAGGCTGGGCCGGTCCGAGCTGGAGGAGGAGCTGACCGAGCTGCGGGCGACCATCGCCGAGCTGGAGGCCATCCTGGCCGACCCGGTCAAGCTGCGGGGGGTCATCAAGGACGAGCTCGGCGAGATACGCCAGCAGTACGCCACCCCCCGGATGTCCCAGATCATCTTCGATCCGGGCGAGCTCGGGGTGGAGGACCTGATCGAGGACGAGGAGCTCGTCGTCACCATGAGCCGGGCCGGCTACATCAAGTCGGTCCAGGCGGGGGCGTTCAGGACCCAGGGCCGCGGCGGGCGGGGGGTGCAGGGGACCAGGCTCAAGGAAGAGGACATCGTCTCCCAGATCGTGCACACCACGGCGCACAGCTTCCTCCTGTTCTTCTCCAACACCGGGCGGGTGTACCGGCTCAAGGCCCACGAGGTCCCCCTCAAGGAGCGCACCGCCCGGGGCACGGCGATCGTCAACCTGCTCCCGCTGTCGCCGGGCGAGAGAATCCAGGCCGTCATCGCCACCCGCGACTATCCCGAGGACCGGTACATGTTCTTCGCCACCCGCCAGGGCCAGGTGAAGAAGACCTCCTTCTCCGAGTACGACAAGTCGAGGCGGGAGGGCTTCATCGCCATCAGCCTGCGCGACGGGGACGAGCTGGTGAGGGTGGTCCAGACCGGCGGCGAGGACGACATCTTCATGGTCAGCCGCCAGGGGATGACGATCCGCTTCGCCGAGAACGAGGTGCGGGCGATGGGCCGCGACGCCGCCGGCGTCAGGGGCATGAAGCTGCGCGATGGCGACGAGGTGGTGTCGGTCGACGTGGCCGCCGACGACCGCGACATCCTCCTGGTCACCAACGCCGGCTACGGCAAGCGCACCAAGCTGGAGCGGTTCAACCGCCAGGCCCGCGGCGGCCAGGGCGTCCGGGGCATCCGCCTCACCGCCCGCCGGGGCACGGTGGTGGCGGCCTTCATGGTCGGCCTCGACGACGAGATCTTCCTGATCTCCTCGGCCGGGGTCATGATCCGCACGGCGGTGAGGGAGATCTCCTCCCAGGGGCGCGACGCCACCGGCGTGCGGGTTATGCAGCTGAGCGACGACCAGGAGGTCTCCTCGGTGGCGCCGATCCTGTCGGTCGACGAGGCCGAGTAACCGGTGGGCCTCACCCTCGCTGACCGGCGGGGGAGGACCGTCATCCGGCGGGTCGACGTGGCCAGCGTGGCCCGGGTGTCCGGGCTGTTCTACCTCTGCGTGTCCGCCATCCTGCTCGGCCTGGCCGTGGTCGCCTGGGCGGCCGCCAGTGTCGCCGGGCTGGTGGGGGGGATGGAGCGGTTCATCAAGAGCCTGTTCGGCTTCAGCTCCTTCCACTTCGCCAGCCTGCGGCTGTTCCTAGGGGCGATGGTCACCGCCGTGGTGCTGAGCGCCCTGGGCACCCTGGTGAACGTGGTGGCGGCGCTGGCCTACAACTTCGTGGCCCGGACCTGGGGGGGCATCGAGGTCAGCCTGGGGGGGGCGGAGGCGCCGCTACCGGTGGCGCCTGCGGTGCGCCGGCCGGTGATCTGAGGGGACTGAGCCGGACCCACGTGGTGTAGCTTCTGGCCTTCCGCGGGGCTATAGCTCAGCTGGTTAGAGCGCAGCACTGATAATGCTGAGGTCCTTGGTTCGACTCCAAGTAGCCCCACGGCTCTCCTCACCCTGCTCAGCGAGGGTGAGGGGGGTTCCGGTCGCGTCTTGTGGATGAGCCTTTGAGGGGCTCCATCGCACATCCATCGCACGGGACTCCGGGGGACGGTCGGCCGTCGCCGGAGCATCCGGGGCTGAGGCGGAGGTGCCGGCGGTCGCTCCGCTGGTCCCCAGGAAGTAGACCCCGAGAGCTTCGGCCGCCGCTTGGTCGGCTGCTTTGGTGGGCTGGGCGTAGATATCGAGCGTGGTGCTGGCCCGCCGGTGGCCGACTCGCGTCTGGGCCGTCTTGATGTCGACCGACAGCGCCACCATGGCGGTGGTGTTCGCCGTCCGGAGTATCTTGAACTGCAGGCCAGGCACACCGACTCTCCGGCACGCTGGGATCCAGACCCTCCGCCTCCAATTGCCGTAGTGAAGGGGACGGCCGTCGGGTGAGGCGAAGACGAACGCTTCCGGTGCTGCGCCGGTCACCCTCCGACGCTGAAGGTGGACCGCCAGCAGGTCGACCAATGCAACCGGAGCGGCCATGGTTCGGCGGCTGTTCCACTTTGGGGCCCTTGTCACCATGCGGCCGTGCTCCCCCCGGGTGAGCTGCGTTTCTACGGTCACGGTCCGGTTGAGGAAGTCAATGCCTCCGACACGCAGGCCGGCACACTCCCCCCAGCGCAAGCCGAGTACTGCCCCCAGGTAAACCATGGCCGAGGTGTCCGGCCCCACCGCTCGGGCCAGAGCCGTGAGCTGAGCAGGAGTCACGATCTTGTGCTCCACCGGGTCGGCGTCGGGGAATTTGATGCGCCGGCAGGGACTGCGGGCGATCCGGTCCGTGTCAACAGCGAATGTCAGTACTGCGCTCAGCACGGCGTACTGCCTGCGGACGGTGCGGGGGGCCAGCTTCGAGGCCCACTCATTGACGAGTCTCTGGACGTCCGCCGGTGTGACCTTGCCCACCGGGTACGGACCAAGGGCAGGCAGGATGTGGCTGGCCAGGATCGATTCGTCCCGGGCCCGGGAGGAGCTCTTCTTGGTCGGGTTTGAAGCCAGCCACTCCGCCGCCACGTCAGCGAACCGGTCAGACTCCCGGCGGGGGTCGATCCAAGTTCCATGCGAGCGAGCGGACACCTGGTCTGCCTCGAAGCGTTCGGCCTCTTTGCGGGTGCGGAAGGTCCGGCTGTACTGCCTCCCGCCCGGGTCACGCAGGCGGACGTCGTAGACCGTGCCACCCTTCGTCAGTCGCTTGCTGATCGCCATCTAATCGCCCTTCCGGGGTGGGCGCTTGACCGCCCGTTCGTCTCGATCGGTCCCGCTGGGACCTTTGCCTTGGATCGGCCGTCCGGGGCGGCGGTCAGGGTGGCGCTTAGCCCATTCCGTGACTGCGGCCTCCGACCAGATGCGCCGGGAGCCCACCATGGCGGCCGGTTGGGGGAAGTCGTCGTACTCGGCGGCGAGCTGGGCGGCCCGCTGCCGGCTCACCCCGAGCATGCGCCCGATTTCGGTCAGGCTCACTAGAGCGCCCTCGACCTCGAACATAGGTCGAAACCTAGCGCTCCGCAAGAGTTAGCGGGATGCCCATCGCCGAGCTCGCTCGGGACCCCATCCTGCTCGACCCCTGTGACGCCGGAGAGTTCGTCGACGAGCCGCTGTAGGGCGCTCAGCGGAACCCGGCGGCTCCCGTCGAGCAGCACTGATTGCAGCCGACCAGCCCGGATCAGGCGGTAGAGCTTGGACCGGCTAATGCCCAGAGCGGCCGCCGCCTCGGCCGGTGTCAGAAGCAGCCTCAGCACCTCGACTCCCCGTTATCCGCTTGGTCGTCTGGTCGGGCGGAGCCAGCCGCAGCCAGTGACGCTCGCATCGGGGTCACGCGGCCCATGGCCCCTCCTCCTGCCGGGCGAGCTGCCGGTGCCGGGCCCGCATCTCGGCATGCCATTGGGCCAGCAGGGCGTCACCCTCGGTCGCGTGGCCCACCCCGGCGAAGCTCCATGAGCCGACCTCGACCTTGTTGAGACCGATCTCCTCGCCCGCGATACGCAAGGCCTCTGCCTTGCGGAACTCGTGTCGGGCGGCCCGGAGCACCCCGAAAGTCGTGGAGTAGGCCCGGCTCTTCGTCAGCCAGTGGCCCCGGAAGCCCAGGCAGTGTGCCCACGGTCGCAGCCGCAGGTGCGCCAGGTCGTCGCTGCCACCCAGCCGCCAGGCCGTCTGCACCAGGGTTTCCAGGTGTGGAGGCAGAGCCAGTCCGGCATGTCGGCCTCGGTGATGCGGTGGTCAAGCGTCCCGTCATCGTCGGCGGACTTAGTGGCGTACTTGGCCAAGTAGTTGGCGACCCGTCGTCGGTCGGATCCGGAGACGACAGCCGCCTCGAGCTGGGGACCCCAGCGAATCGGGTGCCGTTCCATAAGGGGGTTCCTGACCTGGACGCGCCACGCGGCGATGCGAACGGCCTCAGCCAATCTCGTGGCCTCCAGGGTGACCTCATCGCCGTTCCGGGAGTCGATCCGTAGGACGGCATGAAGGTGGATCGAGCCCCGCTTCTGGTACTCGACCACCTTCACGAAGCTCACCCGGTAGGCCGCCGTGAAGGCCCGCACCGTCATCCCCGACCGCCGGGCCGCCGCCCGGGCGGTGGCGATCACCGTGCGACGCCACAGCTCCGTGACCCGGCAGTTCCAGATAATGGCGGCCTCGTAGTCATAACAGTCGCTGCAGAGCGGACTGCCCACCACGTCGTCTCCGCCGCCGTGACGCTCCCAGCACCCCAGTTCCCGGCCATGTGCGCAGCGGCCGCGAGGCGCCGGGTGGCAGGGCCCGTTGGCGGCCTGGCGGTGCACGGCGCCGAAGCTCGGCGCCGTAAGGGTGGCGAACACGGTGGGGCGCTCGATCACCGACCTCGTCGGTTCCCTTGCCGCCAGCCAGGCCAGCGGCCACCAGTACTCGGGCATCGCCCTTGTAGAGCTGTGAGCAGGGCCCGCACCGGGTGGCTCGCCGGGAGCCGCAGGCCTTCAGGAGCACACCGTCGGGCTCGTCCTCGGTGGAAAAGCGCGTGCGCATCTCGCCTGAGGACGAGTCGACGAGGTCGACCTTGCCCACCAGCCGGACCGGCCGGGCGCAGCCCCCGGAGGAGGAGAGCTGCGCCTCGAAGGCCGGCCATGAAGGGGATGCGATCCGCTCGACCGCCTCGGAGATGGCCAGGTCATCCATCATCGGGTTCGTCCTCGAACTCGTCCCAGAGGTGCTCTGCCCGGGTAGCCAACGTGGCCACGGCGTCGTCGTCGAGCCAGTGGGTGCGCAGCAGCTGCGGCACGCCCGACTCGTGCAGCAGGTAGCCGACGCCCCGGGTGGCCGGGTCGATGCTGGCCGCGGAGTAACCCTCGGTGGCCCAGCCCGACCCGAGGATCGTGTCCGACGCCGCTGCCGTCGAACACCGCATGGCCAGGCGGTAGCCGAAAAGGTCCCGAAGGCTGGTCGGCACCACGTCCGATCCCGGCTTCTGGGTGGCGGCCACCACGACGATGCCGGCGGCACGGCCACGGGAGACGAGGTCACGGAGGACCTCGGTGAAGGCGTCCCGCGCCTTCTTGTCCGGCGCGGTCAGATAGTGGGCCAGCTCGTCCACGACCACGACGTGCAGCCCGGTTCCCGCCCTGACCTTGCGCAGCCCGGCGCCGAGGAGCACCTGGTAGTGGGCGTCCATCACCGTCTGGACCCGGCGCAAGAGTTCGACGGCCTCCCAGACGTCGACTCCGGCCGAGCCGGCGGCGGCCCTTCGCCAGGCGGCCAGCTCGACGAGCTTGCCGTCGAGCAGCCAAAGCTGCGCCATCGGGTCGAGCGCAGCGGCGGCGACCAGGAGGTTGATTGCCCCCGACTTGCCGGCGCCCGGCTCACCCCCGAGGAGCAGATTGTGCTCCGGCAGGCTGATGCAGACCGGGGCGCCGCCCTCGCTGATGCCGAGAGGCACCGGCTCCCACAGCGACGTCGTCGGACGGCGGAGCCACGGCCATGCCGGGGCCGGACGAGACAGCGGATCGGTCATCAGCACCGACACCAGGGCCACCCCGGCGTGGTCGGGATGGCGCGCCACGCGGACGGCCTTGGCTCCGAAACAGGCCGCCAGTGCCTCGGAGGACTTGGCCAGCTCGGTCACCGTGGCCCCGCCGGCCACCCGGAGCGCTCCCCGTTCCCCGAAGCTGTGGGACTCGACCTCGAGGAGGGCCGGCGTGCGCTCGGGCGCGACCAGGGCCAGATTGTGCTCCCAGCGCCGCAGGCGGCGGGAGTCGAGCAGGCGCTCCAGCAGTGCGTCGCGTACCGCAGGCACGAAGACGGCCACGACCGCGATGGCCACGCTGCCGCACCAGGCCGGGCCCGCCGAGGGTGCCGAGCAGCATCCGGGCTACGACGAAGGCGCCGGCCAGGCAGAGCTCGGTCCTCCAGCGCCGGGTGAAGCCGCGCCAGCGGAGGGGGCGGTTCCTACTGTCGGCCATGGCGGGCCTCCGCTCTCTTGGCCAGGATGGCGAGGAGCCATACCGTGGCCAGGAACGAGGTCAGGGCGTCGGAAGTGACCGCCACCGCCAGGAGCAGGAAGCTCCCGGCGGCAGCGGCGCAACGCCCGATCACGAGGCCGCCCGCTCGGGGCGGGCAGCGACGACCGGCTCGATGGCCTTGGCCCAGTAGGTGACCCCGGAGCGCCCGGAGCGCCGGCTGGTCCACGGCTCGATGGACAGGCCGCTCACCTTGGCCTGGGTGTTGGTCAC
>Ga0070739_10003074_pt1 | contig 21254 bp, 25 predicted proteins | sample Coa_R1_7_FD_66445 | JGI IMG/M metagenome (GOLD analysis project Ga0070739, IMG submission 66445) | Surface soil microbial communities from Centralia Pennsylvania, which are recovering from an underground coalmine fire - Coalmine... | ecosystem: Environmental > Terrestrial > Soil > Unclassified ... | reverse complement strand
CACCGCCCACCGCGACCAGCGTCACATCGCCGGCCTCGGTCTTGATCCGGTCCACCGCATCCTCGATCTTCGCTCGCGCCAGGTCGAGCACGGCGGCGGCGAGGCCCCGCGGCAAGGCCTCGACCCGCCGCCGGTCGCCGAGGTCGAGCAGGCCGGCGGCGACCGCGGCGTCGGTTGCGGTGATCGTCGCGCCGCCGAATACCAGCGCCTCCCCGGTCAGCCGATAGCCGACGCTGGCCGGCCCCACCGCGAGCGGCTCGCGCTCCACGACGCTGCCGCCGCCGAGGCCGATCGAGAACAGGTCGGGCATGCGGAACAGGGTGCGCACGCCGCCGATCTCGACGACCGAGTTCGCCTCGCGCGGGAAGCCGCGGCGCAATTGCCCGATGTCGGTCGAGGTCCCGCCGACATCGGCGACGACGGCGTCCTGCAACCCGGACAGGAACGCGGCACCGCGCATCGAGTTGGTGGCGCCCGAGGCGAAGCTCATGACCGGCAACGCCGCCGCCGTCTCCGCCCACATCACTGTGCCGTCGTTCTGGGTCAGGTAGAGCGGCGCGGCGATGCCGCTCTCGGCGATGGCGGCACGGAAGCCGGCGATCGTGACTTCTGCCAACTCGCGCAAGGCCGCGTTGAGCAGCGCCGCGTTCTCGCGCTCCAACAGGCCGATGCGGCCGAGCCGATGAGACAAGGTTACGACCGCGGCGGGGCACTCCTCGGCGAGTATCTGGCCCGCCCGTTCCTCGTGCGACGGGTCGAGCGGTGAGAAGATCGAAGCGACCGCGACGGAGCGGATGCCGCCGGCGCGGATCCGGCGGGCCGCAGCGCGCATCCCGGCCTCGTCGAACGGCATGAACTCGCGCCCGTCGAAATCGTGGCCGCCCTCCAGCATGAAGATGTCGCCGCGGACGATGTCGGCGAGCTCCGGCGGCCAGTCGCAGAACGGCGGCAGGGAGGCGGACGCCGGCAGCCCGATCCGCACCGCCGCAACCCGCGAAAGCCCGCGCCGCTGCGCGACGGCATTCACGAAATGGGTCGTGCCGATCACGATCCCGTCGGTCGCGCCCTCCGTTACCGCCGGGTTCTCGCGGAGCTGGCGCAGCGCCGCGACGATGCCGCCGGTCACGTCCCACGTCGTCGGCGTCTTGACCGTGTGCACGACGCGGCCACCGTCGAGCAGCACCGCGTCGGTATTGGTGCCGCCAACGTCGATCCCGATCCGCTTCATGCCCACCCGCCGCGGGGTCGGCGCCGATTACGCGCCGTAATCGATGAGCTGGCGGACCGGGTTGCCGGATTTGAGGGCGGCGAAGCCTTCGTTGATCCGGTCGAGCGTGAGGCGGCCTGAGATCAGGTGGTCGAGCTTGAGGCGGCCCTGCCTCCACAAGGACAATAGGCGCGGCATGTCCACCCGGAAGCGGTTGCTGCCCATCGAGGTGCCCTGGATCTTGCGGTCGCGCAGGAAGTCGAAGCCGTGGAGTTCGATCTTGAGGCCGAACGGCACCATGCCGATGATCGTCGCGGTGCCGCCCGGCCGCAGCATCTCGAACGCCTGCTCGGCCGTCCGCTTGGTGCCGAGCGCCTCGAAGGCGTAGTGCACCCCTCCCTTCGTCATCTCCTTGACCTCTTCGACGGGATCGGCGTTGCCGACCTGCACCGTGTCGGTCGCGCCCAGCTCCTTCGCCAGCTCCAGTTTCGACGCGACCGTATCGATCGCGATGATGCGCTCGGCGCCGGCGAGCGCGGCGCCGTTGACCGCGGAGAGCCCGACGCCGCCGCAGCCGATCACCGCCACGGTCGAGCCGGGTTCCACCTTGGCGGCGTTGAACACCGCCCCGACCCCGGTCATGACGCCGCAGCCGACGAGCGCGGCGCGGTCGAGCGGGATGTCGTCGTCGATCTTCACCATCGCGTTCTCGTGCACGAGCATCTGCTCGCCGAACGACGACAGGTTGAACGCCTGGTTCATGTGCTGCCCGCCCTTCCAGGTCATGCGGCGGGCCTGGCCGGGCATCATCTTGACGTCGGTATTCTCGCACAGGTTCGGGTGGCCGGTGACACATTGCGGGCAGGTGCCGCAGAACACCGACAGGCAGGTGATGACATGGTCGCCCGGCTTCACATAGGTGACCCCGTCGCCGACCGCCTCGACGATGGCCGACGACTCGTGGCCGAGCACGACCGGGGTGGGCGTCGGGTAGAGGCCCTCGATGAAATGCAGGTCGCTGTGGCACAACCCGGCGAAGGCCGTGCGCAGCACGACCTCGCGGCTCCTCGGTTTTTCGAGGCTGACCTCCTCGATCGTCAGCGGCTGATGTGCGGCGTGAAGGACGGCGGCTTTCATCGGCTGGTTCCTTCGTCGGACGAAGGAGCCAGCCTACTGCGGCGCCTTCGACCCGTCACGCGGCGGACGCCGTGTCGGCCGGCGGTTCCTCCGCATCGGGTTCGAACGCGTCGTCATCCTCGGAGGGGATGATGAAATCGAACCCCGAGGGTCCGACGCTGCGCGTCAGCGACGCCAGCCGTTCCGCAACTTCACGGGCGTTTTCGGTAGGGCCGACCACGTACACAGGCCTGCCGCCGTCGCCGAACTCGAATGTTTCCGTGCAATCCTCGGCCCGCACGTCACCGAAGAGCCGTTCAAGCACGGCGAAGTTGCGGGGCGGCCGCAGCCCCAGGGACCTGCCGTGCGCGGCGGCGTCGCGCACCAACTTCCGAGCGTAGGCGGGTTCGACGCGGGTCACTGGCGCCGCCCGCTCCATCTCAACCACGATCTCGTTGAATTCGGACGGCTCAATAACCTGGAAGACGACATCCTTGATACCGAGGGCCATCGCGTCGATCAGAAACCCCGCCATCACGAGTTGGCCGGTCCTGCACTTGCGCGTCAGAAACACGGTCGCCATGCCATCGTCCTGCAGGCCGCCGTGGAGCAGACAGCCATGGAGCGGGAGCTCGGCAAAGAGACGGATTTTGTCGGCCAGGGAGGTCGGAACCCGCCGCCGGCGCTCCATCAAAACCTGTTTTCGCCGCTTTGCCTTCGCCGCCCGCCGCTGAGCCAGTCGCGCCGCCGCCACGCTCCCCTCCTTCCGGGAACTGATCAAGAGTACCAACCATAGGGGTCTGCGACGGCCGCGAAACTACATCCTGTGGCTACGCCTCATCATCGTGAAATTGTTGCAGCTTTGGGGTCCCGAGACGCGGCCCCCGCTTCGGCGGGCGCGACGCAGCCAAGAATCGCGCGAGCCGAGCCCGCTCGCCGTCACGCCCGCCAGAACGGCTTGCCGATTTCGTGTGCGGCTTCCGATGGCGTCACGCCGATGTCGCGCAGCATCCTCGCATCGAAGCCGGCGCGCGCGCGGCGTTCGCGCTGTCGTTTCGCCCATAGCCGCACGAGCGCAGCAGCCGCCTTCGCCAGCGCCGCCATCGCCTGGCATGGCGTACACTCTTGCTCCGAGACATATTGGCCGAAGTTGAAGTAGATCGGAGGCATGACTCTCCTTTCGCCCCGATCGGGGCGCTGGCTTGCGGTTGCGGTGAAGAAGGACGCGAGAGGCGGCTAGGCGACGGCCTTCTCGTCGTCGGCGAGGCTCAGGCCGAGGGCGTCGCGAAAGCCGCTTTGGCCGGCGTCGGTGAGGGCGACGGCGCGGCTGTCCTTGGCGCGCACGATCCAGCCGAGGGCGAGCCAGCGTTCGGCCAGCGCCGCGCCGAGGGCGCCGCCGATATGCGGCCGCCGCTCGGTCCAGTCGAGGCAGGCGCGGCACTGCCGGCGGCGGCGCTGCGGCTCGACGAACAGCTCGATGCCGCACTCGCGCAGAAAGCGCAGCCCGGCTTCGGTGACGTGGCCGCCCTCGTCTTCGAGGACGATGTAGCCGCGGCGCGTCATCGCGTTCGCGATGGCGACGCCGAGCCGCCCGGCGAGGTGGTCGTAGCACATCCGCCCGTCGCGCAGCGCCGCCGCCTGCCGCGACAGCGGCCGGAAGCGCGGCCGCGCGTCGATCGCGACGGCGCCGATGCTTTCGAGCATCTGCGCCACCTTGGCCGACTTCAGGCGGAAATAGCGGTGCCGCCCCGACGGCGTCGCGTCGATCAGCCCCGCCTCGACGAGCTTCGCGAGATGCGCGCTCGCTGTCTGCGGCGTCACCCGCGCGGCGTAGGCCAACTCGGTGGCCGTCATCGCCCGCCCGTCGAGCAGCGCCGACAGGATGTTTGCCCGCGCCGGATCGCCCGCGAGCGCGGCGATCTCGGCGATCATCGTTCCGGTCATCATGGCGGGCATTCTATCATCCGGGCGGAGGCCCGGCGGCTCAATCGCTTCGGCCGCGGCCGAAACGCCGCGCTGTATTTTCGTCCGACCGTGCGGCAGGCTGGAAAAGCTCTGGCGGGGAGGCGGCGGCATATGAAGTGGCGCATCGGCGACGTGACGGTCACCAAGATCGTCGAGCTGGAAGTGACCGGCGGCAGCCGCTTCATCCTGCCCCAGGCGACCTACGAGCAGATCCTGCCAATCGCCTGGCTGCGGCCGCATTTCGCCGACGAGCGCGGCCGGCTCAAGATGAGCATCCACGCCCTGGTGGTGGACACGCCGGAGCGGCGCATCGTCGTCGATACCTGCCTCGGCAACGACAAGCAGAACCGGCGCATCCCGACCTGGAACAACCTGCAGGGGCCGTTCCTCGCCGACCTTGCCGCCGCCGGCTATCCGCGCGAGTCGATCGACGCGGTGCTGTGCACGCACCTGCATGTCGATCACGTCGGATGGAACACGATGCTGGTGGACGGCAAGTGGCTGCCGACCTTCCCGCGGGCGCGCTATCTGATGGGGCGGGTCGAGTTCGAGCACTGGCGCGGCCAGCGCGAGCGCGAGGACATGGCAGCGGTGTTCGCTGACTCGGTGAAGCCGGTCTACGACGCCGGCCTCGCCGATCTGGTCGAGACCGACCACCGCCTCGGCGCCGAGATCAGCCTGGTGCCGACCATCGGCCACACGCCCGGCCATGTCAGCGTGCGCATCGCCTCAAAGGGGGAGGAGGCGCTGATCACCGGCGACTTCATGCACCACCCCTGCCAGATCGCGCATCCGGAGTGGTCCTCGACCGCCGACAGCGACCCCGCGGAGGCGCAGCGCACCCGCGAACGGATGCTCTCCGAGCTGTCGCGCCGCCCGGTGCTGGTGATCGGCACGCATTTCGCCGGCGCCACCGCCGGCCATATCGTGCGCGACGGCGACTCCTACCGCCTCGCGGTGTAGCCGGCCGACTTCTTTATCGTCATGACCGGGCTCGACCGGCTCGACCCGGCCATCTCCCAGCGCCTCCAAGACCCGCAGGTCAAGCCCGCGGGTGACGGTGGTGGCGGTTAGCTAATGCGGTTTTTCGCAGTTGATCATCCAGGGGGTGCCGTATCTGTCGGTCAGCATGCCGAAGCGGCGGGCCCAGAAGGTCTCCTGGATCGGCATCGTCACCTTGGCGCCGTCCGAGAGGGCCTGAAAGACGCGGTCGGCCTCGGCCGGCTCGTCGATGTTCAAGGTCACGGTAAAGCCCTTCATCGGCTCGTGCTGGCTCGGCGGCGCATCCGAACCCATCAGCACCGTGCCGCCGACGGTCATCCGCGCGTGCATGATCTTCTTGCGCTGCTCCGGCGCGACGTGCTGCTCCATCGGCGTCCCTTCGGCCGTCATCATCGCTTCGATTTTGCCGCCGAGCACCTTCTCGTAGAACTTGAAGGCTTCCTCGCAGTGGCCCGGAAACATCAGATAGGGGTTCACTTTCATGTATCGCCTCCGTTGATGAGGGAGACCGCCTACGCCTCGTTGTAGGCGGCCGTGAGCGCCGCAATGTCCAGTTTTTCCATCCGCAGCATGGCCTGCATGACCCGCCGCGAACGCTCCGGGTCTTTGTCGTGCAGCATCTCGCCGAGCACACGCGGCACGATCTGCCACGACACCCCGAACCGGTCCTTGACCCAGCCGCACTGGCCCCTGCCGTCCGCGGACAGCGCCTGCCACAGCAGATCCACTTCCTCCTGGCTGTCGCAGCTGACGAAGAAGGAGATCGCCTCGTTGAAGCGGAAATGCGGCCCGCCGTTCAGCGCGATGAACTCCTGCCCGTCGAGGACGAAGGTGACGGTCGTGACGCTGCCGTCGGGGCCCGGCCCGGCGCCGGTGTAGCGGCTCACTTCGACGATGCGCGAGTTGGGGAAGACCGACGTGTAGAAGTTCGCGGCCTCCTCGGCCTCCTTATCGAACCACAGGAACGGCCTGATCTTCTGCATCCCGCTCGGCTCCCGCTTCAGGCGCCGGCGAAGCGCACGGCCGCGATCGGCGGCAGCCGCGCCTCGATCGTCGTCCAGCTGTCGCCGCCGTCCTCGGAAATCCAGAAGCCGCCGGTCGTCGAGCCGAAGGCAAGCAGCTCCCCGGTCGCGTCCACGGCCAGGGCGTGCCGCCAGACGAGGTCGTAGGCGTGGCGCTGCGGCAGGCCGCGGCTCAACACCTCGAAGCTTTCGCCGCCGTCGCGGGTGCGGGCGACGACGATTTTGGCGTCGACCGCGACGCGGCGCTCGTCCTTGATCGCCGGCACGAACCAGGCCGTCTGCGGATCGCGCGGATGCGCCGCGACGGCAAAGCCGAATTTCGCCGGGCGGATCGCGGTCACCTCGCGCCAGCTATGGCCGCGATCCTCGGAGCGGAAGACGCCGTTGTGGTGCTGGCACCAGATCGTCTCGGGCCGGGCCGGACAGGCGGCGAGGCGGTGGATGTCCTGGAACAGCGGATCGCCGCGCTGCTCCGGCGGCATGTACTCGTTGTACATGCCCTCGTTGATGATCCGCCACGAGGCGCCCGCGTCGGTGCTGGCCCAGACGCCGGCGGTGGAGACGCCGACGCGAATGTCGTCGGAATTTTGCGGGTCGATCAGCACCGAGCTGATGCCGGGCTGCTCGCCGCCGGCGACGCCCATCCACCGCCGGCGCTCCGGCATCCGCCATAAGGCATCGTTGAGGGTCCAGCTCTCGCCGCCGTCGTCGGAGCGGAACAGCCCGCCGGGCATCGTCCCGGCCCACAGCCGTCCCTCCGGGCCGCCGCGCTCGAAGATCCAGATCTTGCCGAGCGACCAGGGGTGCGGGTCGTCGTCGGTGTCCTCCGGCTTCGGCGGAAAGGCCGGCGCCGTCATCTCGCGCCACTCGCCGCCGCGCTCGCGCCGCCACAATTTGGCGCCGAAGTGGCCGAGGTCGAGGGCGGCGAGGGCGGTGCCGTCCGGCTCGGCCAGCACCGCCGAGACCGGATCGCCGAGAAAGCTGACCGCGGCGATGTCCCAGCCTCCCTTGCGGCGCGCGATCTCGAACAGGCCCTTGCGGGTTCCGACGTAGATGCGGTCGCTCATGTCTCCTCCGTCAGCCGCCGGTGAGGGCCTGGAACACGTAGATTTCGTCGTCGGGCGCGAGGGGGTCGCTGAGCCGCACGCGGTCGCGCAGCGGCTGCCCGTTGACGTAGACCGCGACGTGCCGCCGGACCGCTCCCTGGTCGTCGAGGACATAGCCGCGCAGCGCCGGGCGCTGCGCGAATATCTCGGCCAGCGCCTCGGCGACGGTGGCGCCTGCGACCGTCGCGGACGGCGCTTCGAGAAAGCGCGCGAGCGCGGAGGTGAACGAGACCCGGCACATCGTCCGGCGCAGCGCCTCTAGCTCCGCCCGGCCTTGTTTTGCGCGGCGCGCCAGGCCTGTTCGCGCTCGGCGGCTTCGGGCGGCAGGAGGTCGGCGGGGAAGTCCGCCGCCTCGAAGATCTGGCGGACGTCGATCGCGCCGTCGCGGAAGGGGACCCGTTGCGCCCAATCGATCGCCGCCTCGCGCGACGGCACGTCGATGATCCAGAACCCCGAGATCAGCTCGTTCGGCGCCGCGTACGGCGGCTCGACGACGCTGGCCTTGCCGTCGCTGAAGGTGATGCGGGCGCCCTTGGCGCTGGCTTGCAGACCCTCGCCCGCCAGCATGATTCCCGCGTCAATCATCGACTGGTTGAAGACGCCCATCGCGGCGATGAGTTCGGCGCTGGGCATGACCCCGGCCTCGGAGTCGTGGCTGGCCCGCACTTGCAGCATGAATCGCATCGCCGTCCTTTCGTCTTTCGCGGGGAAGGGGTGCGGGAGGTGCGCTTGACTTATTTACGTTGATATAAACATATTCGGCCGATGTCAAACGCGAACTTCGTCCCGCTCGGCACAACCCTCGAAGTTCGCAACCATTGCCTGTGCCTGCATCTGCAGCAGGCGGCGCGGGCGGTGGCGCGGCGTTTCGACGAAGCCTTGCGCCCGTTCGGCCTGACCAGCGGCCAGTTCTCGCTGCTGATGTCGCTGAACCGGGCGGAGCCGCCGACGATGGGCACGGTCGCCGCCTTCCTCGCGATGGACCGCACGACCCTGACCGCGAACCTGAAGCCGCTGGCGCGCCGATGCCTCGTCGAGATCACGAGCGACGCTGCCGACCGCCGTGCCCGCCGCCTGCGGCTGACGCCGGCGGGGCATGCGGCGCTGCTGGCGGCGTTGCCGGCGTGGCGGCGGCAGCACGCGGCGATCGACCGCCTGCTTCCCGACGAGGGCGACGGGCTGCGCGCCCAGTTACGCGCCCTCGCCTGACCTCGCCTTCGCCCTCGCGGGCGCCCCGACCTCTGTGGTGAAATGGCGCGGAAAGGGGAGGGCGATGACCGAACGCATCTTCGACGGCCTCAAGGTGATCGACTGCGCCAGCTTCATCGCCGGCCCGGCGGCGGCGACCGTGATGTCGGATTTCGGCGCCGACGTGATCAAGATCGAGCCGCCCGGCGCCGGCGATCCCTATCGCCGGCGCGCCATCCCGCTGCCCGAGCGGCCGCTCAATCCCGGTTTCTTCTTCGACAGCCGCAACAAGAGGAGCCTCGCGCTCGATCTGCGCGCCGAGGCTGGGAGGGCGGTGCTGTACCGGCTGGTCGAGACGGCGGACGTGTTCATCACCAACTACCCGCCGCCGGTGCGCGAGCGGCTCGGCGTTTCCTACGCGCGCCTCGCGCCGCTTAACGAACGGCTGGTCTACGCCTCGTTCACCGGCTATGGCGAGACGGGGCCCGAGGCCAACAAGCCCGGCTTCGACGCGACCGCCTGGTGGGCGCGCACGGGCCTCATGCATCTCGTGCGCGCCGGGGAGGAGACCGATCCGGCGCGATCGCTGCCGGGGATGGGCGACCACCCCTCCGCGATGGGGACCTACGGCGCCATCGTCACCGCCCTCTATCAGCGCGAGCGCACCGGCAAGGGGAACTACGTCGGCTCCTCGCTGCTGGCGAACGGGCTGTGGGCGAACGCCTGTTCGGTGCAGGCGGCGCTGTGCGGCGACAAGGTGACGCCGCAGCCGCCGCGCCACGAGGCGCTGAACGCATTGCGGGTACATTACCGCTGCCGCGACGGGCGCTGGCTCTTGCTGTCGATCGCCGCCGACGAGTGGCGCTGGGAGAAGTTCAAGGCGTGTTTCAGCGCCCCCGTTCTCGCCGACAAGCGCTTCGCGACCAGCGCCGGCCGCGACCAGCATGCGCGGGAGCTGGTGCGAATCCTCGACCGGCTGTTCGCCGAACACGACCTCGCCCATTGGCGCCGGGTGCTGGACGAGGCCGGGCTGATCTTCGGCATCGTCGCCGAGGTCGACGACATACGGCACGACGAGCAGGTCCTGGCCGCCGGGTTCTTGCGCCGGTTCGTGGACGACGACGTGTGGACGATCGACAGCCCGATCTTCATCGGCGGCCAGGAGAAGGCCCCGGCCCGCCGCGCCCCGGCGGTGGGCGAGCACAGCGACGAAATCCTGCGCGCGGCGGGTTATGACGAGGCCGAAATCCGGGATTTGCGCGAGGCGGGAGTCGTCGGTTGAGCCGGATTCGCGTCGGGCCGGCCGCAGCGCGACACCGGCTTCCCCACCGGACGAGAAGTTATATGCCGCAAATGCAGTAGTTTACGCTGCTGTTGCGCGCAAGATGTTGTGCGCCGATCCCGCGACGGGGCATTCTCGCCCCGCCGTCGACCCACGGCAGCGAGGCGAGGGAGCGGATATCGGCTTCGGGGGACGCCACGATCCGCATGGCGAGCCGTTTGGGGGAACCGCCGCCATCCCCGCCTCGCTCGGTCGGCGCGATTGCGCCGATCTTCTAGAGCGACACCCCGATCGAGCGGGTCGCTCTCCCGCAAGCCTGTCATGGCCGGGCTCGACCCGGCCATCTACCCGGCGCCTGCGATCGCCGGGTCAACCCCGGCGATGACGAGAAAAGAACGTCCGCACCTGATCGGGAACCACTCTAGCGATGGCTCATCGAGATTCGGCCGCACGCGGGGCTGCTTGCGCGGGGCGGCGGGCGCGGCCATGCTGGCGTCGACGCCACGAGGAGCCGCCGCCTATGAACGATGCCGTGTTCGCCGCGATGACGGCGCCCTCGATCGGTCCGCGCCTGTCGCCGGCCGGGGGCGTCGCGATCACCGGCATCGACCTTTCGCGGCCGCTGTCGCCGGATCTGCGCGAGACCGTCATGGCGGCGTTTCTCGCGCACCACATCCTCGTCTTCCGCGGCCAGGATTTGAGCAAGGAGGCGCAGCTCGCCTTCACCCGCCAGTTCGGCGAGATCGAGGAGCATGTCGGCCGCCACGCGGCCGCGTCGCGCTACGGCCTCGTCCACACGGTCACGAACCTCGACGAGGACGGCAAGCCGACGACGAAGCTGACGCAGGTCGGCAATTACCATTGGCACACCGACAAATCCTATCATGCGGTGCCGTCGCTGATGACCGTGCTGCATGCCAAGGAACTGCCGGCCGAAGGCGGCGACACCCAGTTCGCGAACATGGCGATGGCCTACGAGGCGTTGCCGGAGACCATGAAGCGGCGTCTCGACGGGCTGCGCGTGGTCCACAGCTGGGCCGCGAGCCGGCGCCGCGCCGGGGCGCCGCCGCCCTCCGAGATCGAGATGCGCGAGCGGCCGCCGGTCGAGCATCCGCTGGTGCGGACGCATCCCGAGACCGGGATCAAATCGCTCTACATCGGCAACCACGCCTCGCACATCCCGGGGATGTCGGAGGACGACAGCGAGACGCTCCTTCTCGACCTGCTGGAGCACGCGACGCAGCCGCAATTCCTCTATACCCATCGCTGGCGCGCCGGCGATCTCGTGATGTGGGACAATCGCTGCCTGTTGCACCGGGCGCTCGCGAATTACGAGATGGCGAAGCACCGCCGGGTATTGCACCGCACCGTCGTCACCGGCACCGTCCCGTTCTGAAGCGGCGGAAGCGGAGCGGCGGGGCCGGGTCGTGATCGGCTGGCGGGCGCGGATCGGGTTTTTGCTGCCGCCGGGCAACCCGACGATCGAGGCGGAGCTGACGCCGGTCCCGCCGGCGGGGGTGTCGCTGCATTTCCACCGCATGGTCGCGCGCGGTACGCCGGGATCGCTCGACGGCCAGGCCGAGCGCAACCGCTCGATGCTGGCGCATCTCGACGAGAGCGTCGAGATGCTGGCGCTGGTTAAGCCGGATCTGATCGTGATTGCCCATACCGCAACCAGTTATGACCTCGCGCCGGGCGAGGAGGCGGCGCTGCTTGCGCGTCTCGAAGCGGCGGCCGGAATCCGGGTGACAACGGCCTTTGCCTGCGTTGCCGCCGCCCTGAGGCGGCTGGGGGTGATCCGCGTCGCGCTCGGGGCGCCGTATTCGGCCGAGACGACCGCCAAGGGCAGAGCCCACCTCGAAGCGCACGGCTTTGCCGTAGTCGGCGCCGACAACCTGAAGGGCGTGCGTAACATTTATGACGAGACGGCAGAGCGGGCCTACCGGCTCGCCCGCTCCGTCGATACGCCTGAGGCCGAAGCCGTGTTTCTTTCCGGCACCGGCATGCCGACCCTGTCGGTTCTGGAGATGCTGGAGCAGGACCTCGGAAAACCCGCCGTCTCCAGCAATGCCGCGATAATCTGGCACGCGCTGCGCCTCTGCGCGGTCAGACAGCCGATCCCCGGATACGGCCGGCTGCTGACCCTGGCGTGAGCGAAATCCGACATCCGCTCAGTTTCCCGTCATCGCCGGGCGTGACCCGGCGATCTTGGGGGGCGCCCGCAGATGGCCGGATCAGGCCCGTCAGGCCCGGCTATGACGCAGAGGACGTGGCTCTAATTAGCGCCGGAGCGCCCCCTTATGCGACCTTCGTGCCGATCTGGGCCTTGCGGGTCTGAAATTCCTTGCCCATGGCTTCCAGCTGCTGCTTGTCGAATTCGTCGCGCGCGCAGCTGAAACCGGTGCTTTCCTCCTCGCCGACGTGATGCTCGATGAGGTCTTGCAAGACCTTGAACTCGGCCGTCCATTGCTCGCTCGTCGAGTCCATCGGGCCGGAGAGTTTCTCGACCTGGCGCTCGACGGTCTGGTGCTCGCTCATGCCTTCATGGCCGAATTTGCGCGACGCCTCCGACTTGCCGGCTTCGAGGCGCCGGTAAAGGATCTCCTGCTCCGCGATCAGGTGCGGCATCAGCTTGCTCTTCATCTGAGAGAACAGGGCCTTGCGTTGCGCGCGGTCCTGACAGTCCTTGATCTGTTCGAGCAGCGAATCGACTTCGCTGTGGTCGTTGTGCAAATCCTGCAGGATGCCCTCGGCGAGACCGAGCATTTCCCGGATCATTTCAAGCTCCTTCCATTGACGCAGCATTCTTCCGTAAACGCGACATGGCGAGCGGGTATCCCTTGCGCTGCCGAGAAATACGCGAGGGATTGGCACTCGCGGCGGTATCCGCGTGTTCAAAACGGCGCCTGGTGCGTCGGACAGGCAAGTCGGGAGGCCGGCAATGGGCGAGATGCGGGCAGGCGCCATTCTGGTCGCGAGCGGCGTCCACAAATTCGACTTCGGCAATGAGGGCGGGCCGCCCGGCGGCGGCCGCACGGACGACGTGTCCTATGACATCGAAGGCAAGTTCCTGCGGCCGCCGGAGGTCACGCTCGGCATCGTCGGGCTCGACGTTCTCGGCGACGGGACGCGCATCTACGTGCAGGCGCTCAGCATCACCGAGACCGGATTTTCGATCGATTTGAGCTTCGATGCGGCCGGCGCGACGGACCAGGCCGTCCTCAACTATGCCTTCGTGCAGTGGCTCGCGATCGGTGAGGCGGCTTAGCCACCGGCTGCGTCGGAAGAAGAACAGGGAACCCGGATCAAGAAGCGCCGTTGGCAGGGAACGTAAGGCGGGCAGCCGCCGCGGCGGGCTTGCCTGCCGGTTCTCCGGCAATCGGAGCAGAGCATGGGTGGTTCGAACGAAAAGCCGGCCCACAATCCGGCTCCCGGCAGCAAGTCCAACACCGTCAGCGCGATCAAAGAGGCCATCGGGGGCGCCGCCGGCGTCGCCTTGGCGGCGATGTCGATCACCCGGGCGCAGTTCATCCACCGGGCCTGCATCGCCAACCTCTACGTCGTCGAGGCCGCCAAAATCGCCGAGCGCCGGGCGCAGCGCGCCGATGTCCGGGAATTTGCCAAGGCGATGCGCGCCGACCACGAGAAGATGGGACGCGAGCTCAAGTCGTTCATCGGCGGCACCAACAGCCCGCAATCGCCGCCGGAAGAACTCGACGCGGTGCATCAGACCCTGATCGACAATCTGCATGGCGCCGCGAACGAGCATTTCGACGAGCGCTACGTCGCGCAGCAGAAGATCGCCCATCAGGAGGCGATCACCCTGTTCAAGACCTACCAGCGCACCGGCACCGACGACGGCATGCGCAGCCTGATCGGATTGGCGCTGCCGGTGCTCGAAGGTCACCTCCAAATGGTGCGTCGGCTGGAACAGGACGCCCACTCATAAAATCGGAACGGGAGCGGTTCATGGCGGAAGACGAAGGAGTCCCGTACGGTCGCCTAACGCAGAAACTGCCTAAGATTTCGGAAGTCCACGTCCTTTGGCTCAACGACGGGATGAGCTGCGACGGGGACAGCGTCTCGATCACCGCCGCCAGCCAGCCGAGCATCGAGGACATCGTGCTCGGGGCGATCCCCGGTTTGCCGAAGGTGCATCTCCACAACCGCGTCCTCTCGTACGAGGTCGGCGACGAGATGATGCAGTACTTCCATCAGGCGGCGACCGGCGAGCTCGAAAACTTCATCGTTGTCATGGAAGGCTCGATCCCGAACGAGCATTTGAGCGGCGACGGGTATTGGGCCGCCTACGGCACCGATCCGCACACCGGCGAGCCGATCCGCACCACCGAATGGCTCGACCGGCTGGCGCCGAAAGCGCTCGCCGTCGTCGGCTGCGGCACCTGCGCCACCTACGGCGGCATCCATGCAATGAAGGGCAACCCCACCGGCTGCATGGGGCTGCAGGATTATCTCGGCGAAGGCTGGACCTCGAAGATCGGGCTGCCGATCGTCAACGTGCCGGGCTGCCCGGTGCAGCCCGACAATTTCACCGAGACGTTTCTATACCTGTTGCGCCAGCTCGCGGGGCTGGCGCCGATGATCCCGGTGGACGAGCTCGGCCGGCCGACCTGGCTGTTCGGCTTCACCGTCCACCAGGGCTGCGACCGCGCCGCCTATTACGAGCAGGCCGATTTCGCGCGCGAATACGGCTCGCGCAAGTGCCTCGTGAAGATCGGCTGCTGGGGGCCGACGATCAAATGCAACGTGCCGAAGCGGGGCTGGATCGGCGGCATCGGCGGCTGCCCCAATGTCGGCGGCATCTGCATCGGCTGCACGACCCCGGGCTTCCCCGACAAGATCATGCCGTTCATGGACGAGCCGCCGGGCGCCCTCCTGTCGAGCAACCTGATCCGGCCCTACGGCGCACTGATCCGCAACCTGCGCAAGCTGACCGACCGCGCCGTCGATAAGGAACCGCTGTGGCGGCACAACCGGGCCGAATACACGACCGGCTACGAGCCGGATCGGCCGGAAAAACGGCACCCGATGAATGTTCCCAGCTTCTTCCGCGCGGAGAACAGCAATGAATGACATCGCCACCGTTCCGCGGACCGGAGCCGCCAGCGAAAAGAAGCGCGGCACGCTGGTCGAGAAGCACTGGGACCCGATCACCCGCATCGTCGGCAATCTCGGCATCTTCACCAAGATCGACTTCGACAACCGGGAAGTCGCCGAGTGCTACAGCACGTCGTCGGTGTTCCGCGGCTATAGCGTCTTTCTGAAGGGCAAGGACCCGCGCGACTCGCACTTCATCACGAGCCGCATCTGCGGCATCTGCGGCGACAACCACGCGACCTGCTCGGTCTATGCCCAGAACATGGCCTACGGCATCAAGACGCCGCCGATGGGCGAATGGATCATCAACCTCGGCGAAGCCGCCGAATACATGTTCGACCACAACATCTTCCAGGACAACATGGTCGGCGTGGATTTCTGCGAGCGGATGGTCAAGGAGACCAACCCCGGCGTCTGGGAAAAGGCGCAGCGGACCGACGCGCCGCACGGCGCCGATCACGGCTACAAGACGATCGGCGAGATCATGACCGCGCTGAACCCGTTTACCGGCGAGTTCTACCGCGAAACGCTGCAGATGAGCCGGCTGACGCGCGAGATGTTCAGCCTCATGGAGGGGCGGCACACGCACCCCTCGACTCTATACCCCGGCGGCGTCGGCACGGTCCCGTCGAACCAGCTCTTCACCGAATACCTGACGCGGCTGACGACCTACGCCGAGTTCATGAAGAAGTGCCTGCCGCTGCACAACGATCTGTTCGATTTCTTCTATGAGGCGCTGCCGGGCTACGAGAAGGTCGGGCAGCGGCGCGTGCTGCTCGGCTGCTGGGGCGCCTACAACGACCCCGGCAAGTGCGATTACCGCTACGGGCACATGACCGAATGGGGCCGGGCGATGTACGTCACCCCCGGCGTCGTCGTGGACGGAAAACACGTCACCACCGACCTCGTCGATATCAACCTCGGCATGCGCATCCTGCTCGGCAGCTCGTTCTACGAGGGCTGGGACGACAAGGAGATCTTCGTCAGGGAAGACCCGCTCGGCAATCCGGTGGACCGCAACCATCCGTGGAACCAGACGACGGTGCCGCGGCCGCAGAAGCGGAACTTCGAGGGCAACTACTCCTGGGTCATGTCGCCGCGCTGGTACGACAAGCAGTCGGGCGAGCACCTTGCGCTCGACACCGGCGGCGGGCCGATCGCGCGGCTGTGGTCAACCGCGCTCGCCGGCCTCGTCGATATCGGCTACGTCAAGGCGACGGGCCACAGCGTCAAGATTTACCTGCCGAAGACGCGGACGAAGCCCGAGGTCGAGTACGAGTGGCAGATCCCGAAATGGTCGAACGCGATCGAACGCGACCGCGCCCGCACCTACTTCCAGGCCTATTGCGCCGCCGCGGCCTATTACTTCCTCGACCGCGCCTTCGGCGAGTTGGCGGCGGGGCGCACCCGCACCTGGGCCGAGTTCAAGGTGCCGGACGAGGCGATCGGCTGCGGCTTTCATGAGGCGGTACGCGGGGTGCTGTCGCACCACCTCGTGATCCGCGACGGCAAGATCGCGAACTACCACCCCTATCCGCCGACGCCGTGGAACGCGAGCCCGCGCGACATCTACGGCACGCCGGGGCCGTACGAAGACGCGATCCAGAACACGCCGATCTTCGAGGAGAACGGCCCCGACAACTTCAAGGGCATCGACATCATGCGCGCGGTGCGCAGCTTCGATCCGTGCCTGCCGTGCGGCGTCCACATGTATGTCGGCGGCGGCAAGACCGTGAAGGTCGTGCACGCGCCGATGTTCGGCGTCGGCCGCGGGCCGTGAGCGCCCCGGAGCGGCTGCAGGTCGAGGAAAGCCTGCGCCGCATCGACGAGCGCCTCGCCGCACTGGGCCACATTGCCGATCCCGGCGCCCGCGAGGCGGCGCGCGAGCTGGTCGAGGCCGTGCTCGACCTGCACGGGCTGGCGCTGGCCCGGGTTATGGCGCTGGCCGCCGCGGACAGCCCGGGGCTGCTTGACCGCTTCGCGCAGGACGAGCAGATCAAGGCGGTCTTGCTGCTCTACGGGCTGCATCCCCAGGATCCGGCGGCGCGCATCGAGGCGACGCTCGCGGCGTTGCGGCCCCGTTTCGCGGCGCTGGGAGCCGAGGTCGAACTGGTGCGGGTAACCGCGACTGCGGCGTCGGTCCGCGTTACCGGCTGCGGAGACCAGGAAGATCTGCGGCGCGAGGTCGAGGAGGCAATCGCCAACGCCGCGCCCGATCTCGACGAGATGGCGATTCACTGGGCGGAGCCGCGCGAGGCTGCACCGGCCCCGGCGCTCGCGGGCTGAGCCGCGATGCTGACGGCGGCGCCACCGCGTCATGCCGTGGCGGCGCTGCGCCGTTTCGTGCGCGCCCAGCCGGTCGAGAGCTGCGAATTGTGCGGCACGCCGATCGCGGCCGATCACCCGCACGTGCTCGAAATCGCCAATCGCCGCCTGTTGTGCGCCTGCCGCGTCTGCGGCGATGCGATGGCGATGCGCCCCGGTGAAGCCTATCGGCTCGTGCCGCGGACGGTGGCGGCGCTGCCGGCGTTCCAGATCAGCGACGCCGAATGGGCCATGCTCGACCTCCCGATCGATATGGCCTTCCTGCTCCACAGCAGCCCGGCGCAGCGGCCGATCGCGCTCTATCCCGGCCCGACCGGCATCGCCGAATCCCATCCGAGCACGGCGGCCTGGTCGGCGCTCGCGATGCGCAACCCGGTGCTGTCGGAATTGCAGCCCGACGTCGAGGCACTGCTCGTCAACCGCATCAAGGGGCGCCGCGCCTATTTCCGCGCGCCGATCGATCGCTGCTTTCACCTCGCCGGGCTGTTGCGCACGCGGTGGCAGGGCTGGTCGGGCGGCGACGCCGTCTGGCAGGCGGTCGACGATTTCTTCGCCGTCCTCGCCGCCGAAGCCCGCACACCGGAACGGGGGCGTGCCGCATGATCGATCTCGATTTCGCCATCGACGGCGTAGAGATCGGCCGTTCGTCGGCCGTGCCGGTGCTGAATTTCAAGCTCCTGGTTTCCGGCACGCCGCCGACGCTGCCGGTTGAGCACGTCGCATTGCAGGCGCAGGTGCGCATCGAGGCCGCGCACCGGGACTACGGCGCGGGTGAGCGCGAGCGGCTCGCAGGGCTGTTCGGCGGCGCCGCGGATTGGGACCGCAGCCTGCGCGGCCTGTTCTGGATGACGGCCAGCGCCGCCATTCCCGCGTTCGAGGGCGAGTGCATCGTCAGCTTGCCAGTGCCGTGCAGCTGCGACGCGACAATCGCGGCAACCAAGTACTTCGACGCCATCGAGGATGGCGACGCACCGCTGTCGTTCCTGTTCAGCGGCTCGGTGTTCTACCGCGGCGACGACGGCGGTTTGCAGATCGCGCAGATCGCGCACCACAAGGAGGCGGCGTTTCGCCTGCCGGTGCGGCTCTGGCGCGAAATGATGGCGCTGTACTACCCGGGCTGCATCTGGCTGCCGCTCGGCCGCGACCTGTTCGACGAGATCGACCGCTACCGCCGACGGCACGGCCTTGCGGCGTGGGAGGAGGCGCTGCGCCGCCTCGTCGCGCATTCGCGGGCGGAGGCGATGTGATGGACTTCGCGCGCTGCGAGGCGATCGCCCGGGCGGTGCTGTACGAGGGCTACAACCTCTACCCCTACCGCCCGTCGGCCCTGAAGAACCGGCTGCGCTGGACCTTCGGCAGCGTCTTTCCACAGGAGTGGACGCGCCGCAACGAGCACGACCGCAGCCACATGCAGACGGAATGCCTCGTGCGCGGCGGCAATCCCGCCCTCACCGTCCGGGTGCGCTTTCTGCACATCGTCGCGCGCGAAATCGGCGAGGCCCTCTCTCGCCGCCCCCGCGAAAGCGGGGGCCCAGGGGCGGACGACGAGACGGTGGCTGTGGATTCCCGCTTTCGCGGGAATGACGCTTCGGGATGGCCCTCAAATCGTTTCGTCATGCCGGCGAAGGCCAGCATCCACGTTTCCGACGCTTCCGGGGCTGAGGAGTGGGGCCCGGCCTTCGCCGGGACGACGACGGGAGGCGGAGACGGTCTGCAAAACATCAAAAGTAACTCGATGCCTGGTGCTGGGGCGGCGTTCCGTAAGGTCGCGGCGCTCGATGTGGACGGGACGCAGTGGCTCGAATGGGAAGAGGCGGTCGAGCGCGAAGTCGCGGTCTCGGAGGCGGCGCTGCAAAACCTCGCCGCCATCCCGGCGCCCGTTCAATTCCACTTCCCGCCCGAGCGCTCGGTCGAGCCGATCCGGAATGTCGGAGGGGTAGTTGCGGGACTGGTGATGCGCACGGCGCATGCCCTCGCCGGTACCGTCGCCTTGAGCGCCGTCCGGTTGGCGCCGGACCTGTTCCGGCTCACGGTGCGCATCGAAAACCGCGCCCCGCTCGACCGCTTCGAGCGCGAGGATCGCCCGCTGGCGCAGCGTGCCGCCTTCGCCTCGACCCACACGCTCCTCGGGGTCGAGAACGGCGTCTTCGTCTCGCTGCTCGATCCGCCCGCTGAACTGGCGGAGGCGGCGGCGCAATGCCGCAACGAGGGCACCTGGCCGGTGCTGGTCGGCGGCGAGCGGGAAAGCGCGCTGGCGCTGTCCTCGCCGATCATCCTCTACGACAACCCGCAGATCGCGCCCGAGAGCCCCGGCGACCTGTTCGACGGCTGCGAGATCGACGAGATCCTGACCCTGCGCATCCTGACCTTGACCGATGCGGAAAAGCGCGAGATGGCCGCCGCCGATCCCCGCAGCCGGGCGCTGCTCGAGCGCACCGAGGCGCTGACGGCGGAGGAATTGGCGCGCCTGCACGGGACGTTCCGCAACGCGCCGCCCGTGCCGGCGCCGTTCAGGATCGGCGACCGGGTGCGGCTGAAGCCGAAATCGGGCGGCGACGTCATGGACGTCGTGCTGAAGGATCAGATCGCGGTGGTCGAGGCGGTCGAGCGCGACTTCGACGACCGGGTGCACGTCGCGGTCACGATCCTCGACGATCCCGGCCGCGACCTCGGCATCGACCGCATGCCCGGCCACCGCTTCTTCTTCGAACAGGACGAGGTCGAGCCCGTGGCGGCGGAGGAGGCGGCATGAGCCACATCCTGATCGCCGGCATCGGCAACGTCTTCAAGGGCGACGACGGCTTCGGCGTCGCGGTCGCGGCGGCGCTCGCGCCTCGCCCGTTGCCGCCGGAGGTGCGGCTCGTCGATTTCGGCATCCGCGGCCTCGACCTCGTCTACGCCCTGCTCGACGACTGCAGCGCCGCAATCCTGATCGACGCGGTCGCGCGCGGCGAGCCGCCCGGCACGCTGTCGATCATCGAGCCGGAGCCGGGGGCGGCGGAAGAGGCGGAGGCACTGCTGGCGCCGCATGCAATGGACCCGCAGCGGGTTCTGCGGCTGGCCGCGCTGCTCGGCGGCGGCTGCCGGCAGGTCATGCTCGTGGGGTGCGAGCCGTTGAGCTTCGGCGACCCCGAGTTCGGCGCCGAAGGCTTGAGTGCGCCGGTCGCGGCGGCGGTGCCGCGCGCCGCCGATCTTGTCGAAGGCTTGGTGCGCGAATTGTCGGAAAAGGAGATGGCCTGATGGCAAATGAAGTCGAACCCGTCCGCCGCGCATCACGCGGGATGACGCCGTGTCTGATCGCCGGCTTTGCGATCGGGGCGATCTTCCTCGGGATCGTCCTGTCGCAGGTGCCCGACCTGATCCGCTACACGCGCATCAGCAATATGTGAGGCGGGTGTGGCGCTCGCCGCTGCCAGCGAAGCCGCCGCCGTCGAGGTGCGGGTGCGCGGCCGGGTGCAGGGGGTCGGGTTCCGCCCGACTGTGTGGCGGCTGGCGCGCGAATTCGGCCTCGACGGCGAGGTATTGAACGACGGCGACGGCGTGCTGATCCGTCTGCGCGGCGCGACCGTCGGCATCGAGGCGCTGCTGTCGCGTTTGCGCAGCGAGCCGCCGCCCTTGGCGCGCATCGACGAAATCGAGCGGCGGGCGCTCGCCGGCGGCGTGGCGCGCGGCTTCCGCATCGTCGAAAGCAGCGCGGGCGCGGCGCATACCGAGGTGGCGCCGGACGCCGCCGTCTGCGCCGCCTGCGCCGCCGAGGTGCGCGCGCCGCGGGAGCGCCGGCACGGCTACGCCTTCACCAACTGCACGCATTGCGGCCCGCGGCTCAGCATCGTACGCGGCATCCCCTACGACCGCGCCCGCACGACGATGGCGGCGTTCCCGCTGTGCGCCGACTGCGCCGCCGAGTACCGCGACCCCGCCGA
>Ga0070739_10003073_pt1 | contig 21256 bp, 20 predicted proteins | sample Coa_R1_7_FD_66445 | JGI IMG/M metagenome (GOLD analysis project Ga0070739, IMG submission 66445) | Surface soil microbial communities from Centralia Pennsylvania, which are recovering from an underground coalmine fire - Coalmine... | ecosystem: Environmental > Terrestrial > Soil > Unclassified ... | reverse complement strand
TGGGTCATTCGGCCGACGATCAGGCGGAAACAATCCTGATGCACCTATTCCGCGGCTCGGGGCTCAAGGGTCTGACGGGGATGAGAGCGGTGGAGCCAGTCCCGGTGGGCGCGTTTTCGATGCCTATTTGTCGTCCACTTCTCAAGCTGTGGCGCGAGGAGACCAGGTTGTACTGCCGGGATGCCGGGGTGGAGTTTGTCGACGACCCTTCGAATGAGGATCGCGTGCACTTGAGAAACCGTATTCGGCTCGATCTGCTCCCCATGATTGAGGCGATGTTTGCGGGTGCCAAGGAATCGCTTCTTCGTATGGGTGAGATCGCCGGGCGCGACGACGAATATCTCAGTGCCCTTACCGCCGGCGCCGAAAAGGTTGTGCGAGCCGAAGATGGGCTGGAGCCTCGCTTGTGGGCAGCCTTGCCCGGCTCCCTTCGCTATCGCACCGCACGGAACCTCCTGTTGGAACAGGAGAACGACGTCACCGAGGCACGCGTCGAGCAGATGGTGGCGACACTGGTGCGAGACCTCGAGCTCAGGAGGGAGAAGTCTCTTCCGTCCGTCGAAGCGTGGACCTCGCCTGACGGTGTCATACTCGACGTGCCCGGTCGAGCCTATCTGGGCCAGTACGATCTTGGCGCCGTCCTCGTTTCCGGCCCGGACCTTCTTCAAAGAGCAACCGTGGCGAATTCCTGGGAGGCCTACCTCGACGCAAACGTCGTTCGCGCACCCCTTCAGGTTCGCGGCTGGCGTTCCGGGGATCGGATGCAACCGCTGGGCGCACCGGGATCGAGGAAGCTTCAGGACATCTTCGTCGATCGAAAGGTAGGGCCCGAGTTGAAGGCGCGATTGATCGTCGTCGAGTGCAATGGTTTGATTCTCTGGGTCCCGGGGATTACCCTGGCCGAACAGGCACGCGTGACACTCGAGACCATGCGTGCGATCCATCTGAAGATCACCCCAGGTCTACATAACCTGATAGAATAGCCTGCCGTCTTGACGGCGTGGAATCGGCTCATCCAGCCGTCGTAGAGGTCGTTAAAGAGGAGTTTTGGATTGCACCCTGATTGCATGCGCCGGCTTTCTCAGGTCGCCCGGGTGAAGGCCTCGAAGTCGACACGTCTCGGCCGGCTCTTGGACGCGGACTAGGAGTATGTTCCGCATGGACACCAAGTGGTTTCGGCATAGCGTTGTCTGGCTGATCGTCATCGTCCTGATGCTGGCGGTGGCGATCAATGTCTTTAGAAATCAGAGCGGCGGCCCTAAGCACATCCCTTACACCACGATGCTGGCGATGGTGCGTTCCGACATCCGAGCGATGGACTCGGGATCGTGCGTGAGCGGTCTGCGCTGCAAGGATGTCATGACTCAGACGGGCAACGACAGCATCAGCCTGAGCCGGTACAACACGAAGACGACCTACACGACCAGCGCGCCGGCCTCTACTGAGGCCAGCCAGGACTTTCCGCAGGCCCACATCCCCCTGACGGATCCGCATTTCGTCTTTACATATGCTCAGCCGAGCGCCTGGGGCGGATACCTGCAGGCCATCCTCTCGTTCCTGCCGCTGATCATCTTCGGCGCGCTGCTGATCTTCATGATGCGACAGGCGCAGGGCAGCAATAACCAGGCGCTGTCGTTCGGGAAGAGCCGCGCCCGGATGTTCGCCGGCAACCGGCCGACGGTCACCTTCGCGGACGTCGCCGGAGTGGAGGAGGCGAAGCAGGAGCTGGCCGAGGTGGTCGAATTCCTCAAGTACCCGGACAAGTTCGCGCAGCTTGGCGCCCGCATACCACGAGGCGTGCTGCTGGTCGGATCACCCGGCACCGGCAAGACCCTGCTTTCGCGTGCCGTCGCGGGGGAGGCGGGAGTGCCATTCTTCAGCATCTCGGGCTCTGAATTCGTGGAGATGTTCGTCGGGGTCGGCGCCAGCCGGGTGCGAGACCTGTTCGATCAGGCCAAGCGCAACTCTCCCTGCATCGTTTTCGTAGATGAAATCGACGCCGTCGGCCGCCAGCGTGGCGCGGGTCTCGGCGGCAGCCATGACGAGCGGGAGCAAACCCTGAATCAGATCCTGGTCGAGATGGACGGCTTTGACACCAACACCAATGTCATCGTCATCGCCGCCACCAACCGGCCAGACGTTCTCGATCCGGCCCTGCTGCGTCCGGGGCGCTTCGACCGCCAGGTGGTGCTGGACAATCCTGATATTCGGGGCCGGCTGGCTATCCTCGAGGTCCATGCGCGAGGTAAGCCGTTCGAGAAGAACGTCAACATGCAGGTCCTCGCCAAGCAGACTCCCGGGTTCTCGGGTGCCGACATTCAGAACCTGCTCAACGAGGGCGCCATCCTGGCCGCACGCCGGAACAAGAAGGCCATCGGTATGAAGGAGCTGGAGGAGGCCATCGACCGCGTCATCGCCGGTCCGGAGCGAAAGAGCCGGATTATCAGCGAGAAGGAGAAGGCGATTACGTCCTACCACGAGGTCGGGCATGCGCTGGTGGCGAGGATGCTGCCGAACCTTGATCCCGTTCACAAGCTGACGATCGTGGCTCGCGGTCTCATGGGAGGCTACACCCGCCTCCTTCCGAGCGAGGACCGGTACCTGTACTCCAAATCGCAGTTCGAGGAAACCCTCGCCTTCAGCCTCGGTGGCCACGCCGCCGAGCAGCTGATCTTCGGTGAGGTGACGACCGGCGCCTCCAACGACATCGAGCGTGCCACGGAGCTGGCCCGCAAGATGGTCACCGTGTACGGCATGAGCGACCGGCTCGGCCCCCTAGCCTTTGGAAAGAAGGAGGAGCTGGTGTTCCTGGGCCGTGAGATTGGGGAGCAGCGCAACTATAGCGAGGCTGTGGCCGAAGAGATCGACAGCGAGGTGCGGCACCTCATCAACCACGCCTACGGCATCGCTCGCGAGATCTTGATCCAGCACAAGGACAAGCTGATCACCGTCTCCGAGCGTTTGATTCACGAGGAGACGATCGAGGGCCCGGCGTTCGACGAGATTATGGGCATCGCTCCGACACCCAGCCCGCTGGCCGCCAGCATGGCCGGCTGAGCGGGGCCGAGGACCACTCGGAGCCGGCTCCGCCGAATCTCAACAGGGTGGGGCCACCGAAGCGGCCGCCGTTCCCCTTCCTCCCGGGCGTGGTTGAGGGCACTACTGCCGACGTGTACTTCCCGCGCACGCGAGACGTGCTGGAGACCATGGGGCTGGACCCGGTGGTCTCGATGCTCTTCTTCCCCTCACGAGCCGGGAGGCTGTGGGGCCTGGATCAGGTAATGCAGCTTCTTGGAGAGGCGGGCTTCGTGGGGGAGCTTTTGAGCGTGCCAGACGGCGCGCACTTCGAGCCGGGTGAGTCGGTCCTGGTCCTTCGCGGTGCCTACTCGACCTTTGGAATTTATGAGACGGCGCTGCTCGGGATGCTCAGCTCGGGTAGTGGGTGGGCAACAGCGGCGGAGCAGTGCGTGACCGCGGCCCGGGGAGTCGCCGTGATCTCGTTCGGCGCCCGCCACATTCACCCCAACGTCGCTCCCATCATGGACGCCGCCGCCGTGGCCGCGGGCTGCGCATCCTGCTCCAGCACGCTTGGCGCGATGCTGGCAGGCGTGGAGCCCTCGGGCACGATGCCCCATGCGCTGATGTTGATTGCCGGAGACACCGTCCGGGCGGCAGAGGGCTTTGACGCCTCGATGCCGCCGGATGTGCCCCGGATCGTCCTCGTCGACACCTTCACTGATGAGGCGGTGGAGTCGGTGCGAGTGGCCACGGCACTCGGGGACCGCCTGCAGGGAGTACGCCTGGACACACCTCGCGAACGCGGAGGGGTGACGGTCGAGCTGGTGAGAGAAGTCCGCGCACGGCTTGATGCAGCCGGTTTCGAGACAGTGACCATCTTCGTCAGCGGCGGTATGACGCCTGAGCGAATCGGTGCCTTTCGTGAAGCCGGCGCCCCTGTCGACGGCTTCGGCGTCGGCAGCTACATCGCTCGAGCGACGCCTATCGAGTTCACTGCCGATATTCGGGAGATTGATGGAGTGCCGGTTTCAAAGCGCGGGCGCCTTCCCGGTCTCGGCGACATCACCCGTCTGGAGCCAATCTCCCTCTCTGTCTGACCGGCATCCGCCGACCCTGGGCACGGGCAGAGCGCCGCAGTCTCGATCTTCATTCGCCGGCCATCACGACCCTCCAGGGCGAGTCCGCTTGCAACCCCATCAGGAGCCAAACTGCATATCTCGGCCTGTCACCGTCATGCCGTGACGGACGGCCGATGACGAGGCGGTTACGCCGGGAGTTGAAGATGCTCGAGGATCGCCTGGACGCCCGACAGAGTCCTGCAATCGACCTGTATGCCCATCTGCTCGTAGATGCTGGCGCGCGCCGGATCCTTGATCCTCGCGATGACCTTGGGCACGCCGAAGATCTCTTTTGCCACCTGAGTGGTCATGATGTTGCGGTTGTCGCCACTGGTGGCGGCGACAAAGACATCAGCTTGCTCGACCCCCGCTGCAAGCAGCGTGGCCTGCTCAATGCCGTTGCCGTGAACCGTAGACCCGGCGTAGTCGTCGTCGAGCCTCTCGAACGCTTTGGCATTGGAGTCGATGACGGACACTGAATGGCCCGCCCTGCTGAGCATCGACGCCGTGAGTGCTCCCGTGCGCCCACAGCCGACGATGATCACCTTCACGGAGTGAAGACGCTCAACTCGCCTTCTGTTGGTTTCGGAGGTTGAACAGCATCATCTCGACTTCCTGCTGCTGCCGCTTGGCATCGAGGTAGGCCTGATAGTACCGGTCATAGTTGAGGTCGTTACTCTCCCCCTGCTGCTCCATCTCACGCAGCAAAGACAGCCACTGCTCCGTGGCCTTCTGCAGCTTTACCCGTTTGTCTTCCAGCCGGCGAATGTCGTCGTCAACCGTTTCGGGCTCTTTACCGCCGATACGGGAGAAGAGAGATTTCAGAAGGGAGGGCCGCCGCCCGCTCCCGTCGCGAGGTTGCAGGGCTGTTCTCCAAACCTAAGAGTGCGGGGTGATCGTGCCTTGAACCGCCCTAACACGGCTCGTTGCTGGGCATGAGCTTGTCGCTCCGCTTTGGTAGCGGGCTGGGCGAGAGTGTGCGCGCGGCCGTGCTAGACGACTCGGTAGGCGGCTGTGCCTCCGGATCATCCGGACGTTGCGTCATGTACTCCGCCACGTTTTCAACATCTCCGCGTGCCAGAGCGAGCGTGAACTCGAGCAGGCAGTCGTTACAGAGGTCGTAGGCGCCGTACTGCGTCGCACCCAGGGGTGACTTCTCCATGTCACAGCTGCTGCACCGCATGGGTCGGTTGAGATCGACGCCACGGTCCACTCGGTCCTCGGCCAGGCTGCGAATGACCGAGGTAATCCGCTCTTCTGCCTCCGACGTCAGCTCAGTTCGCTCGCTAAGCGCCAACCAGGCCTCCTTGACGTTGGACAATTATACCGCTCGGGGCCCAAAATCAAAGATCGCTCTTGGTACTCTGGCATGCGCGGCTCATGTGGGTCTGCGGCCAGGACGGAGCAGTGTCGACGTGACCATCCAAACATGTTCCATCGTTGGGTCGGGTATTGCCGCCCGAGCCATCGGCGAAGCGCTGGTACATGGCGGCATCGAAGTGACCTCCGTCTCCGGTCGCAACGGGGTAGCGGTAGCAAGGCTGGCGAGCCAGTTGGGCTCGGGCGTTGCCGCGCCCGAAGACATCCCGGCAACGGATCTGATCCTGATCTGCGTGTCCGATACCGGTATCGGGCCGGTTTGTGAGGTGATCAGCGACGGGCGCAATCTCGCCGGGGTTGCGGTGGCTCATGTAGCCGGAGGAATCGGCCTGGAGGTGCTGGACCCGGCGGTGAGAGCCGGCGCTCGCGCTGGAAAACTCCATCCCCTCGCCTCGCTATCGGGTGGAGCGGCCCGGCTCAGGGGGGCCGTCTGGGGGCTCGACGGCCCCGAAGCACTGGTCGAAGACCTCAGTCGACTCGTCGAACGGCTGGATGGAATCCCCATGTCGCTGAGGCAGGTTGACCTCGCCCTGTATCACCTCTCGGCGGTGTTTGCATCAAATTACCTGCTCGGGCTCCTCTATCTGGCGGTGCAGCTGTGGGAGCGGTCCGGGGCGCCGATTGCGGCTGCCCAAGCCTTGCTGCCGTTGGTCCGCGGTACCCTGAGCAATCTCGACGAGCTGGGCTTTACCGGCGCAATTACAGGTCCCATCGCCCGGGGAGATGGCGATGCTCTGGTCACGCAGCTGCGAACGGTGATGGACGAGGCGCCTGACGTCGAAGGCGCATTCCGTGTACTTGGCCTGGCGACCGTCGCCATAGCCTCCAATCGACCCGACGCCGATCGGCCCCTTTTGTCCCAGATAGGGCGGCTTCTGAGGGGGGACGCGATGGTAGACTAGAGCGCTGTTTGCCCCCATTCGTATGAGAGTTTGATTCAATGACGCGCCCCATTGCCGCCGCCTTTGCCGTTATCGGTTTCATTGCCCTCTCTGGATGTAGCGTCTTTGGATCGGCGGCACCGCGCACGCCCAAGCCAACCCCGCCGCCTCCACCCGCCGTGACGCCTGCTCCAGTGGCCTCGGCTCCCGCTCCGAAGCAATCGGCTTCACCACTGCAGCCTCGGCATTATCGTATTCCCCTCACAGCCGACTACCGCTCTTTTCTGGCCGGCATATGCAATGCCCTGACCAGTCGCAACGCCCAACCCATCATCAACGACCTGCCGTACTACCAGTACGACTCGGGTGTGTACTATGGCCCCTTCAATCGTGGCGAGGGTCAGACGGGCCAGCCCAGCCTGATCAACCAGTGGCTGCAGTCCGGCAGCGAAAGCTGCGTTCGCTTCGCGCCGTCGCAGATGGGGCACGGTGCGGTGGTGACAAAGGGCTGGCCGGTTACGGGTGGCTGGGCGATCCTCGATCTCGACCGCTTCAATGGAGCATGGAAGATCGACGACTTCACCTTCGGCACTCGGTGGCAGGCGATGTACGCTCTGACCAGCACTGAGCCTGAGACCGTCTGGTACAGCCACGCCGCTGTAGGTTGAGATAGGCCGAAAGCCGCTAAGCCTCCATCGAGTTCGACTCGTGGCCGGGCGTGAGGTTGACTGAAGAGGAGGACGATGCGGGTCGCGCTCATTTCGTATCACACCTCCCCGCTGGCCAATCTGGGTTCGAGCGCCGCCGGCGGCATGAACCTCTACATCAGAAGGCTGGCGGAGGGGCTGGCCGCCGCCGGATGCCGCGTCGACGTCTTCACCAGACGGGATTCACGCCGTTTTCCGGATATGCTGGAGTTCACTCCCGGAGCCCGTCTGCTCACTGTCCGAGCCGGCCCGGAGCGCGTGGTTCCCAAAGAGGAGCTGGCAGGTCACACCATGGCCTTTGCCCGCAACATCGCCGCATTCGCCTCGGACAACAAGCTCCGATATGACGTCATACACAGTCACTACTGGCTCTCGGGCATCGCCGCGTCAGCTCTCCGCTTTCGTGACGAGCCCCTGATTCACATGTTCCACACCCTCCAACGGGTGAAGCAGCTCTACCAGCCGTCGGCCACCGGAGCCGATCCCGCCTCCCGCGACCTGGCCGAGATGCGCCTGCTGCGATCGAAGCTCTCCCTCGTCTTCTCGACCGAGGCCGAGGTTGACGACGTCGAGCGCGTATACGGCTTCCGACCGGACTCTTTTAGCATCATCCCCCCCGGCGTCGATCACGATCGGTTCCAGCCGCAAGACGGACCGACTGCCAAGGCCAGGCTGGGTCTAGCAGGACGGAAGGTTGTGCTGTGCGTGGGGCGAATGGATCGGGCGAAGGGCGTCGATGCGCTGCTGGACGCCATCACGGGGCTGCGGGAACGCGGCGAGCTCTCGCCGGCCATGCGCCTCGTCATCGTCGGAGGCAGCGACCATCGACGTGATGGCGTTGCGGCAGACGAGGTGGCGCGGCTGCGAGGAATCGTCAGGAGCCGCGATCTCGGGCGCTTTGCCGACTTCCGTGGCGTGGTGCCACAGGAGGAGTTGCCTCTCTACTACGCCGCCGCCGACGTGTGCGCGGTCCCGTCGAGCTACGAGTCCTTTGGCATGGTGGCACTCGAAGCGCTGAGCTGCGGCCGACCCGTGGTCGGCTTTCGGTCGAGAGGTCTGGAACAGACGGTTCGAGATGGGCGCAGCGGCCTGCTGGTCCCGGTTGGAGAGGCGCTTGCGTTCGGCAGGGCCCTCAATCAGGTGCTCGATGACCCCGCGCTTGCCAAGCGCATGGGTATCGCCGCCCGCGAATCGGTTCGCGGGTTCAGCTGGGATCTGGTGGTGAAACGCAGCATGACCCTCTACGAGGACCTCGTCGCCGGTGTCTCACCGCCCTTGGCGGTGCGCTCCTCCTAAGGTCCATCACTGTACGGAGATTCCCTGAGGGGTCAGCGCAACTCCGAGCAGTCCAGGCCGGATGAGGGCAGCCTGGAGCGGTGTGTCAAGCGGAATCCACGGTGCTTCTCGGGCTGCAATCGCCTCGGCCGCCAGAAGCTCTCGACGTCGTGCCCAAGAGTCGATGGACTGGAGGAGAGATGCTCGCATCAGCCGGTCGAAGCTGCCGTTCGCCCATCCACTGAAATTCTGTGGCGCCCCACCGACAAGCTGATCGCCGAGAAAATCTTGGGCATCCGCAGTCTCGGCTTTCCAACGAACGAGGGCCAGGTCGAAATGGTGGGTCCTGACAGCAAACTGATACAGCCCCGGCGAGAGGGGAACCGGCGTCACGTGAAGTCCGATGGACGTACGCCAGCGCCGGGTGATGGCTGCTGCCAGTATCCGATCCGGCTCGGACGACGGATACACGAGACGCAGGGGCCTGAGGCCGGAGCCGAACGGGTGGCCAGAACCGCCCATCGCGAACAAGGCCATGGCGGTATCCAGCCTTTGACGGCTCTCGCGAGGCAGCAGTGGACTTGGAACCATACCGGATTCAGGAGCGGCGTCGCCATGAAATGCGTACTTCACAAGGCGAGGTCGATCTACCACCAACGAGAGTGCCCGTCGGATACCGCGGTCGTTCAGCGGCCAGCGCCGGACGTTGAGGAGGACGTAGTCCAGGCTCAGCTCCGGCACGATCTCCAAGCCGGCGAGCTGCTGCGACCGCAATGACGCGACCTGGGCGAGATTCGAGACTACCGCCGCCTGGCCCCGCGTGAAGGCGCGGATTCCCTGCTGTTGCGATGCAAGCCGGATGTTCACGGACGTGAAGGGCGGTGTGGGACGGAAGTACGGGTTCCGTTGAAGGCGAATCTCGTTGGCGTCGGACGAGGCCAGCAGTCGGTAGGGACCCGAGCTGACCGGATGTGATGTCCAGACTGGGCCGAAGCGCCGAACCCGTGCCATGTCGACGACAGCGGCGCCGACGAAGGCCAGCTTGGAGAGAAAGGCCGGAGATGGTTGATTGAGCTGAAAGGTCACCCGCGCCGGCCCCGCCGCAAAGATTGCCGGGCGTCCCCCGACGGTAGCCACCTCGGACAGATACCCCGCCATAATTCCGTTCGATCCGATTGAGGTCAATGCCCGGTCAAAAGAGCTGACCACATCCTGGGCGGTTATGCGCGAGCCATCGGAAAAGCGAAGGCCCTTACGAAGGTGGAAGGTGTACCTGAGGCCGTCGGGCGATCGCCACCACCATGCTGCGGCCGCCGGGATGACCCGAAGGCGCCGATCCAGTGCCACCAGCCCCTCATAGAGTAGCGAGCAGACTGCGATCGAAGCAGAGTCCGTGGCCTCGGCCGGGTCTAGCGTGGTCGGCGCCGCCGCGCCGGCCATTATCCAGGAGAGCGATCGATCCGGTGGCCCCGATGGTGAAGGTGCGCGAGTCGTCACCTGAACGCAGGAGCTCAGGCAGAGCAAGAGGCAGAGGAGGAATGCCCAGCGGCGGCGCACGTCCGAATTATAGGGAGTCGGAGACTCCCGTGCAGAGCCAGCGGTTCCCGTAGTCCCGAAGGGCCTCAACCACGGGGAGTGCGTCGCGGCCCTTGTCAGTAAGGCTGTAGAGCACTCGTGGCGGCAGACCCTTGAATCTGACGCGCGTGACGAGCCCCTGCTGCTCCAAGCCGCGCAGCCTCGACACCAGAGTACGCGGACTTATTCCTGCCGCTGAGATCTGGAGGTCGGAGAAATGTCTTGGTCCGCGGCCGAGATCACGGAGCACCACCAGAGTCCACTTGTCTCCGAGGATGCGGGCCGCCTCCTCAACTCCACAGAACGAGGCGGAAGGCGATCGGTGTCTCTCCGGTTTCGGTGACGCTGTTGAGAGGGGGGCGGTCTCGAGTTCAGGCCGTCTCATACAAGTTAGTATACATATGATAGCTGCGTAACTTCCAATGGGTTATCCACGTGCTATATTGTGTCGAAGGATAACGAAGCCGGCCCAACCGGCCGGCATAGGAAAGGCATAACAAGTGGCTCATCCAGCAACCGTAACCGATGCAGACTTCGAAGAGAAGGTATTGAAATCGTCGAAACCCGTGCTGGTGGATTTCTGGGCGTCGTGGTGTCAGCCGTGTCTGATGATGGCGCCGGTCGTCGATCAGGTCGCTACCGACTACGCGGACAGCCTAGAGGTCGCCAAGCTCGACGTCGACTCCAATCAGCGAACGGCGATGCACTATCAGGTTCAGAGCATTCCAACGCTGGTCCTCTTCAGAGAGGGGAAGGAAGTCAAGCGACTCGTCGGCTACATGCCCAAGCAGAAGCTGACGGACGAGATTCAACGGGCCATCGGCCAGACCGCGACGGCGTGAGTCCGGGCCGGCCTACGTCCTTGCGTATCGGTCCCGAAGAAAACCACTGTACCGGACGGTCGCAACCACGACCGTGAGAATGACCAGAAGATGGACCCCGCTGCACCACTCACAGACCTCGTGCAAGCGGAACGCCTCGACGTAGATCAGGTAGAGCACGAAGGCCAAGCCAACCAGGCTCCAGACCATATGTAGGGGAACCAGCCATTCCGGAGCCGGCTGCCGCTTGACCGCAAACACGACGGCGGCGGCCGCAAGCCCCCCGCTGACAATAAACCAGAGCATTCCCGGTACTGTAATCGGAATGTTCGTGTTTCCGACCGTCGAGTAGCTACTGGTGAGCACGGCGCCGCAGTTGATCGGCCCGGTCTTCTGGCAGGCCGGTATCACACCGGCGTAGTGTTCTCCTGTAAGGAAGATGGAGATTCCCAAGCCGATGAGGGCCAGGACAAGCAATGCCCAAGCCGCCGGGGCAACCGCCAGCAGGTCTCGCGGGGAGCGGGCGGCAGATGTTGCATCGGTCTGAAGCGGGGCCGCGGAAGCGGCTGCTTTCGCCGGCTGCTTCACCCGGGACCCGGTTCGAACGTCAGCCAATGTTGACCTTCTTCTCGAGACTCGGAATCGGAGCCATGCTGCAGACCGAGGCCGGCTTGTTGCCGGTGGTCTTGCAGATCGAGGCCGTGATCCAGTTTGCGTTTCCCAGAATGGCCTTGGCCACCGGTGACGATGGATTGTTGAGCTGAGCGGCAATCTGCTTCCAGCTGAGGCCGTTGATCACCGATGGCAGGTATCCACTGCTGACGGCGACGGCCTGGTTATTCAGGTCGAGGAAGGGAATGCCTCCGGCGACGGTACTCGACACGTATGGCGGGTTATCGTACTTCTGCACGGCTGCCACCATGCCTGTCAGATTCTGGAGCGGATTGCGATTGCGATCCTGGATCTCGGCGTGAAGGAATGTTATGTAGGGGCTGCTGTAAGTCGAGTGGAGAAAGGTGAAGGTATCCGTATCTGCGTAGACATCGGTACTCGAGGACTGCATGAGCCGCAGTCCTTTGAAGGTGCCGAAGCGGCTGAGCGCGCTGATCATGCTCCATCGCTCGGCGGCGCAATAGGGGCAGTACTCGGCGCCCGTGTACACAAAGACCGGTTTGCCGTGCGAGGTCAGAACCTTCTGCCCCTTGAGCGCCTTCCACGGTGACGGGTAGCCGCCGCTTCCTACACTGCCCAGCGTGGCACCGCTCGGCTTCGTGAGCACACTCAGGACTCCGGGTGGTGGCGGGCTGCCGATCGCGGTGGATGAGCTCGGAGACTGCTTGTTCTCGACGACGATCAAGATGACCACGATGGCGGCAATGATGACCACCGCTCCCCCAATGCCCCATGGCCCGAGCCACCAAGGCGTCGAATTCGCCCGGGGTCTGCTGCCGCGCGCGCCAGGCCGGCCGCCGCGTTGATGTTGGCGGGCCTGCCGGCGCCGCGCTTGACGTCCCATGCTTTCAAACCTCCTACCGTCGGCTCAACTTGGATGAGTCAGCCGATCCGGCGATATCCCATTCTCACCCTTTCATCATGGGACGGAGATGAGAGGAATATGAGCGGGGTATTGATAATGCGCTCACAAACCCTGATCGCTGCTCACATCGCCCCACTATAATGGCCCGCTGTGGTGGTGATGCAGCCGGTGATTGCAAGAGCAACGGCTCGGATGACGCTCGGTGGCCTGCGGCCAGCCGAGGTTGTGTGTACGTGGTAGGGAGGCGGGAGAGCCGTCACCCGGATGGCGCCCGAATGTTGGGGCGTATGCCTCTGAAATGTCGCACAAGATGAGAGTCGGCATTGACAGCGGCGGCACCTTTACCGATTGCTGTACTGTTGACGGCCGGATCCTCAAGCTTCCCAGCGACCGTATGCATCCGGACGAACCCGTTCGCCGCGGGCTTCAAGCCCTAGCCAAGGACGCAGACACACTGGCGCACGGCACGACCGTCGCCACCAACGCGGTTCTGGAACGGACGGGCAGCTTCGTCGCGCTGCTTACCACGGCCGGATTCGCCGACGTCCTCGAAATCCGTCGCCAAAACCGCCCCAAGATCTACGACCTCCGCGGTCGCTGGCCACCTCCATTGGTCCCGTCAGACTGGAGGTTTGGGCTTCGGGAGCGCCTGCTGTGGGATGGTTCGGTCGAATCTCCCTTGGATCTCGAGGATACACGGAGGATCGTCGTCGAGATGCGGGATGCAGGGGTCGAGTCGGTGGCTATATGCATGCTCTTCTCCTACCTGAATCCTTCCCACGAGATTGCCGTCGGACACCTGGTGTCGGAGATCCTGGGACCCAATGCTCCCATCTCGCTGAGCTGTGAGGTCCTCCCGAAGGTGGGGGAGTTCGAGCGCACCAGCACCACTGTCTTGAACGCATACATCGCTCCCGTCATGAACGCATATCTTACCGAGCTGGAACGAGAAGTGGCGGGTAAAGCCGGCGGCCGGCTGTTGGTCATGAACTCGAACGGGGGCCTGTCCGCCACGGACCTGGTTCGCCGTCTTCCGGTGCTAACGCTGCTCAGTGGCCCGGCGGCAGGTGTGATTGGAGCGGCGCACGTTGGTCGCAGCGCCGGCTTCGACGCCTTCGTGACCATGGATGTGGGCGGTACGTCGACGGATGTCGCGGTCGTTCCCGGGAAGTTTTTGGAGCGCGACGAGGGCGAGATCGACGGCTTGGCTCTCGGGCTGTCGATGCTTGATATCGAAACGGTAGGAGCCGGCGGCGGCTCGATTGCCCGCATCGACGCGGGTGGAGCACTGCACGTCGGCCCCGCAAGTGCGGGCGCTGTTCCTGGGCCGGCGTGTTATGGACGGGGCGGGCCGTTCACCCTCACCGATGCCAACCTAATCCTGGGACGTATTCCCTCGGAGCTCCTGAACGGGGACATGCCGCTCGACCACCGCGCCTCGTGCGCGTCTGCCCGACCTCTGGCACAGGCGTTGGGCGTCTCGGTGGAGCAGCTGGCCTGGGGAGTGGTTCGCACGGCCAATTCCAACATTGAGCGAGCCATCCGACGTGTGTCGATGGAGCGCGGATATGATCCCAGAGGCTTCGCCCTGGTAGCGTTCGGCGGAGCAGGACCGCAGATGGCGTGTGAGGTCGCCGGCGAGTTGGGGATCTCGGAGGTCCTCGTCCCACCTGCTCCCGGCGTCATGGCGGCCCAGGGATTGTTGGTGGCAGACGAGCGGCAGGACTTCACGCGAGCTCTGGTTGGGGTTGCCGCGCACGACCATGATGCGCTTGCGGGTGTCTTTCGTGGACTTATTGACGAGGCTGCCAGGAGCGGACCGCAGGGGCCCGGGGAATCCCGGCTTGAGAGGCGCCTTGACGTTCGCTACGAAGGACAGTCGTTCTCCTTATCATTGCCTCACGGGCCTGACCTCGGCTCCCGGTTCCACGAGGCCCACCAGGCTCGGTTCGGCTACCGGCATGAGGGCAGGACAGTTGAGGTGGTGGCGGCGCGACTCACAGTGAGGACGCCGTCGCCGGATGCCGTCTCTCTCCGGCCGGTGACGAATGCAGCATCCGGCAATGGAAACAGGCGCCCGATTCTCTTCGGCGGTGTGGATGGCAATCTAGGTTCGTTTGCGGCGGCCATCTATACTCGCCATCAGTGCGACAATGAGGCGTCCATCGAGGGTCCGGCGGTTGTCGAGCAGTATGACAGCACGATCGTCATCCCCCCAACCTGGAAGGCCTCGCCGCTCGATACCGGTGCTCTGCTGCTGAGCCGTATGTAGCCCGTCGCCTCGCGTCGCGCGCCCCACCGTAGTCGTGGAGAGGACCGCACGTGGCACCCGGATATGGTGGACTCGCTTTCGCCACGAGGCGACTGCCAATGGTCATCGCGTCCGTGGCGCTGGTGACCCTCTCGTTGTCGGCTCCGGCGACACTTCACGGAGCGTCCGAGGCGAGGCGCAGACCGGGACCGGTTACGGTACGCGGCACCGTCCTCCAGATGTTCAAGGCAGGTTTCACCTTCGACTCACCCTCCAAGGGGGTGTTCGACGTCCAGGTCTCGAAGCTCACCGGCTATTGGGAGGCGGGAGTACGGATCAAGCCGTCGGCAGTGCAGGTCGGCACCCACGTCGGGGTGAGAGGGTATCTGAAGGGACGGACACTTCGGGCGATCAAGGTGACGGTCTACAAGACGAAGGGCGGTTCGACGCCGAGGGGCAGCACCATCCGGCATGCCGTTGTGGGCAGTGTAGGCAGGACCTGGATCGAGGTCTCATACGCCAAGCAGCACTGGCGGTTTGTGGTCAATGCGCGGACCATCGTGAAAGAGCGCAACCGGCCGGTCAGCGTGACATCGGCGAAGCCGGGTCAGCTGGCCGATATCCGCTACTACCACTCGGGGAGCCGTCTCACCGCCATTCGGGTAACCCTGTTGGTGATACACGTTCGACAACCGAAGAGCCACTTCGAGCACGGTACGGTCTGGCGCCTCTTTCGCGGTGGATTCACGCTTGAGACAATCGCCGGACACGCACTGAGCGTCTCATATCGGCACGCCGTTTCTGTCGGCGAGATCGTCTCGGTACGAGGCTATGAGCAGAAGGGGCGGTTCATCGCCCTCAGCGTACGGCGGATCAAGAAGCTGCCGGTGAAGACGCACGTCATCCGGGGCACCATCGCCCGCATCCAAGGCACAGCTCTCCGTGTGCGTGAGTCGAAACAGACCGTGATATTCCAGTTGCAGAAGGCGACCAAGATCGAGGTCGGACTGCACGTCAAGTCGGTGCGAAGCCTCAGATCGGGCCAGTATGTGTACGTCAGGTTCTGGTGGCAGGGAAAGTCGCGCATCGCCACCACAGTGCACGTGTACAGCTCGAAGTCGGTGAAGACGCACGTCATCCGCGGCACCATCGCTCGCGTTCGAGGTGCCGCGCTTACGCTGCGTCAGGCGAGTCAGACCCTCACGTTCCGGCTTGAGAAGACGACCAAGATAGAGGTCGGTCTGCACGTCAAGTCGCAACGGAGCCTGAAGTCGGGCCAGTATGTGTACGTCAGGTTCTGGTGGCAGGGAAAGTCGCGCATCGCCAAGACGGTGCACGTGTACAGCTCGAAGTCAGGCCACCGAAAGACAGGCAAGGTTCGCGGCATCCTGGTGAGCCTACGGCAAGGCGTTGTGGTGGTCAGGGCCGCCGGGCGAAGCGTGTCTGTTCAGGTGCCGGCGGCAGCACACATACGCGAGGGTTCGAAGCCGGCATCCGCCTCGGCTCTGCAGGCCGGTCAAGATATCTCCGTCCATTACTTCTTCTCCGGCTCAACCAGGATCGCCACCAGCATCCACATCTACGCGTCTGGAGGAAAGGGCCACACCGTCACCGGGACTATTGTGCGGGTGCAGAAAGGCCGGGTTGAGCTGCTTGATCGAGGTCGCATTCGGATACTGTACGTCTCTCACTCGACAGTCGTCTCACATAATGGACAGAGTGTGAGCGAGAAGGCGCTCGAGCTGGGAGAACGTATCAAGGTCACCGGTCCGGAGGATCATCAGGGCCGGCTGCGTGCCGGCATGATCGACATCCTCCCTCCGACCTCCCGTGGATCGGGCGCCTTCAGCGGCTCGATCACCCGCTTGCACCGCGGAAAGCTGACGATCCGGCTCAGTGTCGGTCCTGTCATAACGACCCAGCTGACAAGAAAGACCAGAGTCACGGCCCGAAGCCGTGGCATACCCCAAGGATGGCTGTTCGCCGGGCCGGCGGTTACCACCTACGTGCTTCCCCAGAACGATGGGACACCGCTTGCAACCACCGTCGACTTCCGCCCCAAGAACCACAGTGTCACGGGAAATGTCGAGGAGCAGGCCAAGGGCCGGATAGAGGTATCGGAGCGATCAAACCTGTCGGCATGGTGCGACCTTCGCGTCGCTAGGGTGACTGACTCCAACGGCAGGAAGGTCAATCAGATCGGTCTTGGGAGCCACGTTAAGGTCACCGGCTTCCTCCTCCCATGGGGCCGCGAGGCCGCCATGACGGTCACCGTTTCTCATCCCACAGAACGATTGAGTGGAACTGTGGTCTCGGTCCATGGCCAGTCGTTGGAGGTCCGCCGGTCCTTTGGACAACAGGTGACGCTGCGGTTTCCCAAAGGCGTTCAGGCCTGGTCTTCCAAGACCCGTCAGAACTTTGCCCCTTCGGCGATTCCGGTGAAGTCCCACCTCTCTGTGCGAGGGGTGGCGCAGGCGGGTTGGATCCTCGTTAGCTCTGCGACCGTCACCCTACGCTCGGAGTATGTCGGAGGAATCGCGGCCAAACTGGGCAAAAGCTGGCTGCTGCTGCAGGAGTCCGCCAAGCTGGCGGTCAAGGTCCATATCAATGGCGCGACCAAGGTTGAGGTGGGTCGCCTTGTGGTCGCGTACGCCGACGTCGAGGTGGGTGATACGGTCACCGTTCATGCCTACCCGGACGCCTCGGGAGGCCTCCTGGCGCATATTCTCGCCATCCATCGAAAGCTGATGTCCCGAACGGGCGACATCTCCAACCTCAGCCCTGGATCATTTGACCTTGTGCTGCGAGACGGGACCGCACTCCACTTTCTGGTGTATCCCAACACCAAGGTGACCGAGAATGGACTGACGATCCCGTACGCCGATCTGGTCAACGGTGATCACTGCCACGTCGAGGGCCATCTGCGGCCGGACGGCAGCCTCGACGCCACCCGCATCGATCTGAAGTAAATGAGGAGCGGAGGAAGCGAATGCAGCCGGTGGTCGTACCCATGCTGGCCTACGAGGATCCCGGCGCAGCTCTTGATTGGCTGGCGTCTGTCTTCGGCTTTCGTGAGATCCGGCGGATGGTGATGCCCGACGGCCGCATCGGGCATGCGGAGATGGAGGCGGGTGACGGTGGGCTCATCATGCTCGCGACTCCGTCCCCCGATTACGAGTCACCCAGATCTCACCGCCGCCACTGCCCTCGTGCCGACCGGTGGCTCAGTGTTCCGTATGTGGTCGACGGGGTGCTCGTTCACGTCGATGATTTGGATGCGCATTACCGTCAAGCGAACGCCGCCGGCGCGATCATGCTGTCCGGTGTGGAAGACGAGCCGTATGGACGGCTGTATCGGGCGGAGGACATCGAGGGCCATCGCTGGATGTTCATGCAGCCTGCGCCTCAGGCCGAGGGATCGCAACGGCCGGACTGGGTCCCGCCGGGCAGAGAGGGCAGCTGAACCGCTCACGTCCGAAACAATAGTACGCATGCGGCGTAAGACTGCTCGTCGGCCCTCGTCTTGTCGACGCGCCCGAGCGGTTTCTTGGGCAGCGAAACCGGGTGCGAAATGAGGAATTAGCACTCTCGGCTTGAGAGTGCTAACATTGTTGTGGAAGGAACAACATTCCGAGGAGGAAAACGACGTTGACGACGCAGACGAAGGTGAACATCAAGCCGCTCGGTAACAGGGTTGTCGTGAAGCCGTCCGAACAGGACGAGGCTACGGCCACCGGCATCTACATCGCCCAGACATCCAAGGAGAAGCCGCAGCGCGGAACCATTCTCGCCGTCGGGCCCGGAGAGTGGGAGGACGGACAGCGAACTCCCATGGACGTCTCGGAAGGCGATACCGTCCTCTTCGCGAAGTATGCCGGAACCGAGTTTAAGTACCAGGGCGAGGACTACCTCGTCCTCAGCGCCAAGGACATTCTGGCCACCCTTGCCGAGTAAAGACAGAAAGAACATCAGGAGGAAAGTTTAGATGGCGAAGCAGTTGCTGTTCGAGGAGGAGGCCCGTCGAAAGCTCAAGATGGGCGTTGACACGGTGGCCGATGCGGCCAAGGTAACCCTTGGTCCCAAAGGCCGAAACGTGCTCCTCGATAAGAAGTTCGGATCCCCGACCATCACCAATGATGGCGTGACCATTGCGCGCGACATCGAGCTCGAGGATCCGTTTGAGAACATGGGCGCCCAACTCTTCAAGGAGACGGCGACCAAGACCAATGACATTGCCGGTGACGGAACCACTACCTCGATGGTCCTCGGTCAGTCGATGATTGCTTCGGGGCTGAAGAACGTCACCTCGGGGGCCAACCCCATCTTCATCCGAACCGGAATCAACAAGGCCGTGCAGACGGTCGTCGACGAGCTGCACAAGCTGGCCAAGCCCGTCGACACCAAGCAGGAGACGGCCCAAGTGGCTGCCATGTCCAGCCAGGACCAGGAGGTTGGCGAGATGATCGCCGACGTCATGGAGAAGGTGGGCAAGGACGGCGTCATCACCGTCGAGGAGTCTCAGGGACTGACCCTCGAGCAGGACTACGTGGACGGAATGCAGCTGGATCGGGGCTACATCTCGCCCTACATGGTGACTGATCCGGCTCACATGGAAGCTTCGCTCGACAATCCGTACATCCTCATCACGGACAAGAAGATCAGCGCCATCTCGGACATCCTGCCACTGCTGGAGAAGCTGGTCAGCGTCAGCAAGAACTTCGTCATCGTGGCCGAGGATGTCGACGGCGAGGCCCTGGCCACACTGGTGGTCAACAAGCTGCGCGGCACCCTGAACGTGCTGGCCGTCAAGGCGCCGGGATTCGGAGACCGACGCAAGGCCATGCTGGGTGACATCGCCGTCCTCACCGGCGGCCAAGTCATCACCGAAGAGGCCGGCCTGCGGCTGGACAACGTCAGCATCGATATGCTGGGCCAGGCTCGCCGGGTAACCGCGGACAAGGACACCACGACGATCATCGAAGGCGCCGGGTCGCAGGAGGCCATCGACGCCCGCATGACCCAGATCCGCGCCCAGATTGACGACACCACTTCCGACTTCGATCGCGAGAAGTTGCAGGAGCGGCTCGCAAAGCTGGCCGGCGGAGTGGCCGTCATCAAGGTCGGAGCCGCCACCGAGACCGAGCTGAAGGAGCGCAAGCACCGCGTCGAGGATGCCGTGCAGGCGACCCGCGCGGCGGTTGAGGAAGGCATCATCGCCGGCGGCGGTGTGGCCTTGATCAACGCCCGGAAGGCCATCAAGGAGGCCAACCTGGAGGGCGACGAGGCCGTGGGCGCCCAGATCGTGTACAAGGCGCTCGAAGAGCCGACCCGCCAGATCGCCGAGAACGCCGGCTTTGACGGTGGAGTGATCGTGGCCGAGATCGAGCAGCGGAGCAACCCGCAGGAGGGCTTCGACGCCGAGAAGGGCCAGTTCGTCAATATGTTCGAGGCCGGGCTCATCGAGCCCATCAAGGTCACGCGCTCTGCTCTCCAGAACGCTGCCTCAATCGCCTCCATGCTGCTGACGACCGAGACCGCGGTCACCGATCTTCCGGAGAAGGATAAGGCGCCCGCCGCGCCGCCAATGCCGGACTACTAGACCGAGACAGCGGCAGAACGCTGAAAGAGCCCGGAGCGCAAGCTCCGGGCTCTTTTTATGGGATACAGTCAGGGCTTGGATCCGTCGTCGATAGCGTCGAGTCCTATTGTTGCTGACTGCAACACATGGTCCTAAAGTGGGCCAGATGTTTCGTGTATCAACCCTCACGCGTTCTCCGCGGGAGGTGACTCTTCCCATCGCGTACTCGACTCATGGTAGACGTATACCTATTCAGGGTAGAATGGCTTATGGGACTGAACATCAAGAACGAGGAAACACTGCGTCTAGTGCGTGCGCTGGCTGAACTTACCGGCGAGAACATGACCACGGCAGTGAACAGGGCAGTACGCGAGCGGCTCGACCACTTGCAGAGCGAGAAAGGCAGCCTTGCGGATCGGCTGATGGCGTTGGGGCAGGACTGCGCGGCTCACATGCGGGAGCCGTACCTGACCCTAGATCATGGCGACCTTCTCTACGACGACCGCGGGCTTCCGAAGTGATTATCGATACCTCGGCAATCATCGCGATCTTGAGAGACGAGCCAGATGCCCGGCGCTTTGCAAACGCCGTCGAAGCGGCAGCCATCCGCAGAATGTCGGCAGCCAGCTTCGTGGAGGCGGCGGCGGTGATCGACGGCAGCAGAGATCCTGTAGCAAGCCGCCGCCTGGATGATGTTCTACGGGTGGCAACAGTGAGCATCGAGCCGGTAACCGAAAGGCAAGCTCGAATCGCTCGAAGTGCCTATCGCGACTTCGGTAAGGGCAGCGGTCACCGGGCAGCGCTGAACTTTGGCGATTGCTTCTCGTACGCTCTGGCTCGGGACCTAGACGAGGAGCTGCTGTTCAAGGGTGAGGAGTTTCGGTACACGGACGTCATGTGCTCCGGGCTGACGTAAGCGGGTCGCTCCTCCATGACTGGGTCTGTCTCTTGCAGCTATGTCGGACAATACCCCAAGGGCCACTACTTACCTTCGCGCTGCAGCACTCATGGTACTGATGGTTGGAACTGCGGTCCTGAGGTCTCGGCCCACACAGCTCCAAAATGCTGAAGAGCCCCGAGCTTGCACGCGGGGCTCTTCGTTTCGATTGGCCCTG
>Ga0070739_10003069_pt1 | contig 21276 bp, 18 predicted proteins | sample Coa_R1_7_FD_66445 | JGI IMG/M metagenome (GOLD analysis project Ga0070739, IMG submission 66445) | Surface soil microbial communities from Centralia Pennsylvania, which are recovering from an underground coalmine fire - Coalmine... | ecosystem: Environmental > Terrestrial > Soil > Unclassified ... | reverse complement strand
TTTGTGGCCTATGCGGGCATCATTTATTTCCTGTTTCATCTCTATCAATCGAAATGGCGGTTCGCATCGTTGCCGGATTTGATGAACATTGTGCGGGCGTCCGCGGTGCTCGCCATCACGCTTTTGGTGTTGGATTATGTTCTGGTTGCGCCGAACGTGCTCGGCGAGTTCTTTTTTGGCAAGATAACCATCGCGCTCTATTGGATCCTGCAGATTGTTTTCCTCGGCGGCCCGCGCCTCGCCTATCGCTACTTCCGTTATACCCGCACGCGCCAGCATGCGCGGGCCGAAGCCGCAAATCCGACGTTGGTGCTCGGCCGCGCGGCCGACGCCGAGGTGCTGTTGCGCGCCATCGAAAGCGGCGCGGTGAAGAAGACATGGCCGGTCGGCATATTGTCCCAGTCCGCCGCTGATCGCGGCCAATCGATTCGCGGCATCCCCGTGCTTGGCGACTTTGCCGATCTCGACCGCGTCGTCGGCGAATTTGCGTCGCGCGGCACCGTCGTGTCGCGCGTGGTATTCACAACCTCGGCCTTCGAGTCGGATGCCAAGCCCGAGGCAACATTGATGCAGGCGCGCCGGCTCGGTCTGACGGTGACGCGTCTGCCGTCGCTCGATGACGGCGGGGAAATGCCGCGCCTGGCGCCGGTCAGCGTCGAAGATCTGTTGCTGCGGCCGAGCGTCAAGATCGATTATGGTCGCCTTGACGCCTTCCTGAAAGGCAGGTCGGTGCTCGTCACCGGCGGCGGCGGTTCGATCGGAGCCGAAATTTGCGACCGGGTCGTCACGTTCGGCGCGGCGCGCCTGCTGATTCTTGAAAATTCCGAACCGGCGCTGCATTCCGTCCTCGAGACGCTCGCCACCCGCCAGTCCCGCCCGGAGATCGATGGCCGGATCGCCGACGTTCGCGACCGTAAGCGATTGTTTCGTCTTATGGCCGATTTCAAACCAGACATTGTTTTTCACGCCGCTGCGCTCAAGCATGTGCCTCTGCTCGAACAAAATTGGGAGGAAGGGGTCAAGACGAACGTATTCGGCTCTATCAATGTGGCCGACGCCGCGGCCGCAGCCGGGGCCGCCGCCATGGTCATGATCTCGACCGACAAAGCGATCGAACCGGTCTCGGTGCTCGGCGCCACAAAGCGTTTCGCCGAAATGTATTGCCAGGCGCTGGATGCGGATTTCTCCCGGCGCGCGGACACCGCGCGTCGCCCGATGCGACTGATCGCGGTTCGCTTCGGCAACGTGCTGGCATCCAACGGTTCGGTAGTGCCGAAATTCAAGGCGCAGATCGAGGCCGGCGGCCCGATCACGGTCACGCATCCGGACATGGTGCGGTACTTCATGACGATCCGCGAGGCCTGCGATCTCGTGGTCACCGCAGCCAGCCACGCGCTCGGGCCGGATCGGTCCGACGTCTCGGTCTACGTCCTCAACATGGGCCAGCCGGTAAAAATCGTCGACCTGGCCGAACGCATGATTCGCTTAGCCGGCCTCGAGCCGGGGCGCGACATCGACATCGTGTTTACCGGCACCCGCCCCGGCGAACGAATTCAGGAAATCCTGTTCGGGCGCGAGGAGCCGCTCGTGGAAATCGGTATGGACGGCATTGTCGCGGCGCGTTGCGTGCAGCCATCGCTGGAGTCGATGCGCGCCTGGCTCGCCATGCTTGAACAAGGACTTGCGCGCGAAGAGCGCGAGGCGATCTATCGCGTCCTGCGCGACGCAGTTCCTGATTTTCGCGGCGTCGCCGCCTGACCCTAGGGCTTATGAAGCGACTGTTCGACGTTATTATCGCGGCGCTTGCGTTGCTGATGTTCTGGCCCGTACTGGCGGTTCTGTTGATCTGGATTCGCCTGGAAACGCCCGGCGCGCCGATCTTCGCGCAGATTCGCGTCGGCCGGCAGGGCAGGCCGTTCACCTGCTATAAGTTGCGCACGATGTACCGATCAACGGCCAATTTGCCGACGCACCAGACAGGAGCGTCGGCGATAACCCCGTTCGGCAAATATTTGCGTCGTCTCAAGCTCGACGAACTGCCGCAGCTTTATAACGTAATCGTCGGCGATATGAGCTTGGTCGGTCCCCGTCCCTGCTTGCCTGCCCAGGTCGAATTGATCGAGGCGCGCCGGCGGCTCGGAGTGCTCGACGTGCGCCCGGGGATCACCGGCCTCGCGCAGGTGCAGGGCATCGACATGTCCGATCCGGAGCGATTGGCTCGGGTCGATGCCGAATACGCCCGCACCCACCGTCTTGCGTTGGATGTCCGGCTGCTGCTCGCCACCCTTTGCGGCGGCGGCTTGGGCGTTGATCGAGTCGTGCGCGAGAACTGAGGCAAAAGCGGCTTGAATCGATGACCCCGATCATTCCGCTGATCATGTGCGGCGGAGCAGGCACCCGATTGTGGCCCGCGTCGCGCGAGAACAGGCCGAAGCAGTTTCTGCCGCTGTTCGGCGCCTATTCGACGTTTCAGGAAACCGTCCGGCGAATTTCCGATCCGGCGCTGTTCGGCCGGCCGATCGTGGTCACCAATCGACAGTACCGATTCATGGTAGCCGAACAGCTTGCAGCACTTGGAGTGGAAGCCGACATCCTGCTCGAACCGGTTCGGCGCGATTCCGGCCCGGCGATTCTGGCGGGGGCGGAATTTGCCTGCGCCAGGGACCGCGATGCCATCGTGGTTGCGCTCGCGGCCGATCATGTGGTTTCCGACCCGGCCGCATTCGCGCAAGCCTGCGCGCAGGCCCAAGATGCGGCGACAGAAGACCGTATCGTCACCTTTGGCGTGCGGCCAAGCCGGCCGGCGACCGAGTACGGTTACATCAAATCGGGTGCAGCCGCCGGCCCGGGGGTCCTGGCCGTGGCGCAATTCGTCGAAAAGCCGGACATCAAAACGGCGGAGCGCTACGTCGCCGAGGGTTATCTTTGGAACACCGGCAATTTCCTGTTTCGGGCGGGCTGTTTGCTGGACGAATACGTCCGGTTCGAAGTGGAAACCGCACACGCCGTTGCGGCGGCTGTGAAGGATGCCGGCAGGGATATCGGCTTTATCACGCTCGATCCGGCATCGTTCTCGCAGGCCGCGGCCAAGTCCATCGATTATGCTGTGATGGAGCGCACCAACCGGGCGGTCGTTTTGGTCGTGACATATGACTGGTCGGATGTCGGGTCCTGGCAGGCGGTCTGGGAGTTGTCGGGGCGCGACGCGAAGGGCAATGCCGCCCATGGTTCTGCCGTCTTCGTGGGCACGCAAAACTCCTACGTCGCTTCCGAAAAGCAGCTCGTCGCTTTGTTTGGTTTGGACAACGTGATCGCCGTCGCCACGGAGGACGCTATTCTGGTGGCGAAGCGGGAGAACGGTGATGCTGTGCGGGCTGTCGTCCAAGAGCTGAAGCGGGTCGCGCCGGCGCTCACGGAGGATCACCTGAAAGTACACCAGCCGTGGGGGTCCTATCAGACGCTCGACGCTGGGCCGAGGTTTCAAGTCAAGCGCATCGTGGTCAAGCAGGGCGGCCGACTCTCGCTGCAGGCGCATCATCACCGCGCCGAACACTGGATCGTGGTGCGTGGCACCGCCCGCGTCACGATCGGCGACGAGGCCAAGATCCTGCACGAAAATGAATCGATTTACGTACCTCTAGGAGCCCGCCACCGGCTCGAAAATCCCGGCAAGATCGAATTGGAGTTGATCGAAGTTCAGACCGGAAGCTACTTGGGTGAGGACGATATCATTCGTTTCGACGACGATTATCATCGTTCCTGAGGCGGTCTTGGTTCAGTGAAGCGCAGGCCTCACCAGGTCACCGGCTCATAACCGCAGGCGTCCTGCAGCTTCAACCTCTGCGTTTGACGGCGCCGGAAGGCTTATCTGAGGCTAAGCTTCGGAAGCTTGCTTTCCGCGGCCGCCAGGTCGGCGGAAAACGACCGGAGCCTCAGTCGCAACGGGGCAAGCAACGAAGCCAAAGACTTTGGCGCCGCCGGCCGCTGCGGATGTTTAACAGTCATTCGGTGCGCCGCAGGCGGCAGCGAATCCGGCCGTATAGCAGGTAGGCTAACAGATGGATCGGGGGCTCCGGCAGAAGCTACGGCGTCAAAAGTGGAGAACACGCGCAGCCTTGTTGCAGTGGTCTGCATTGACGTGGCGGGTTCACAATTTGTCACCACGAGCCAAAGGCGATTGATGTCTGTCAGGACGCGCTCTGGTTGGATGTCTCGGAACTGGCAGAATGCCGCGACGTGCGCATAGGAGCGAAGCGCTGTGGGTTGCGGTCCCCAGTTGTCTTGCTTGAAGTAGGCGACGATCTGACCGGGAAAAGCCGACTGAAAATGGACTATCGCCCGAACGACCTCATAGGTGATCCCCCCGGAGCTTTGTTCGGCTAAAGCCGTAATCGGGTAATCTATCTTCACCCATTTGCTTCTATACGCCTCGACGGCAGCGCTGCCTTTTCGCTCGTAAATCGACAGCAAATCGGTGGGACTGAGCAGGAGCAAGTGGCGCCCGAGCCGCTCTTGCTGGTTTATCTCATGCTCGTTGACCCAGGCCGTTCGAAGCGGAGCATGCGCGGACTCCGAGGCGCGTGCAGGCAGCATCGCGACGGCGGCCGCATAACCACCGAGACACGACGCAAAAACAACCGCAGCGGCGGCCAAAGGCGACGCCCTCACGGCCGCGTAGACGCGGTCTGCGACGCCGACGCAACCACACGCTGCAAACTTCTTCCAGTCCATTCCGGTCCGAACTCTTACCCGGCCAACTGGAACATTCGGTCATGTACTGGTCAACACGTTGAGCTGTTGAGCGTGACTGTTGGGTATAATTGATCATACGAACTTGACTGTTGCCGGCGTGCTCGCCGCTCGCGCGTTTTGCGCGCGGGCCCCTCGGGGAATCCCGAAGAATAGGCCTGTGCCGTCGGGTAAAAAAACAAAACCCAAAATCGACGTGGCGCGAGTGCGCGAACGTCCAAGGTTTAGTTCGAACTCAGCGACAATACTCAGCCCAGCGCGGCCGCACATGGCCGTACCGCACTGTTTGCCACCAGCCGATGAGACAGGTGCCGTAATAGGCGGGATAGCCCACGTAAGCGACGTGCGCGTGATGCCGGTAACGAGAATAATGATGCTCATAACCGTCCGCTGCACTGGGCTCGACGAAAGCGGCCATCAGCAGCAGGCTAAGAGTGCCAATCGTTGCGCATGTCGCGGCGCGGCCTGTCATTTGATGGTTCCGTAAACTGCGGCGCCCGAGATTACCGGGGACGATATCACACCGACCAGCCCGAGGAACTTCTGCACCGGGTCGGAGGGCGAATTCGCCACATACAGGATATCCTTGTCCTGCATGGCAAACGAGCGCGCCAGGAAGAACGAATTGGCGTCGCGGAGATTAAGCCGATACACGACCGGCACGAGATCGCCCTGTGACGGCAGTTCGCGGCCGGGCAACAACTGCTGGACCAGTTTTGCCGGCTCAAAGCGCAGCAGGAAAATGCCGGCCGGGTCGGCGCGATAATCGAGCAGGCCGCCCGCTTTCGCGATCGCCTCGTCCAGTGTAATCCCGGCAGCGTCGAACGGCACCTGGGCGTTGCGCCCGGTGCTGCCGAAGGCGGTAAAGGTCTGCGGATCGCGCACCACCGTGATGACGTCGCCCGGCAGCGCGAAGATGTTCTCCTCGGGATGCGCCAGGATCGCGTTGTAGGCAACCGACACGGTGCGCCGACCACGCGTCAAGCGGATAAAGGCATCCGTCGACGGGATGCGCATACCGCCGGCCGCGGCGATCACGTCCAGAATCCGGTCGCCCTTGGTGGTGAGGGGAACGCGGTCGCCGAGCAGGCCTGTGCCAGTGACCTCGCCTCCCACGGTGACCGTATTGCTCAGATTCTTTGCAATGGTCACAACGACCTGAGGCTCGATGGCCTTGTGCTCGAGCGCGTGGACAATCTCCTGCTCGACCTGAGCCGGTGTTAGACCAGCCACCCTGATTCGGCCGGCGTACGGCACCTGGATAGTGCCATCGCGGGCGACCACCTGTTCGGGAATCGTTGCGGTCCGCGATCCGGCCGATATGCCCAAGGCCGTCGGTGCCGCCGAAAACAGACCCCCGGCCGCCGCCTCCCAGATGGTCACCACGACCGAATCCGATACCCCGATGCGCAAATCGGGCGGCGGCCGTCCGGCGGTGAAGACCCGTCTGAATGATTCGCGGGGCTGTGCGGCGCAGATGCTGGCGACCCGCTCGGTGATGTCCACCACAACGTAGCCGCCGAGCACGCCGGGAGGGCTCTCATCCGTAATCACCTCGGTGGCCAAAGGGCCGGCCGAGGGCAGCACGGCGCAGCCCGCGAGGAGCGCCGCCGCGGGGGCGAGAATCCCAAACCAGAAATGCCGCGCCATCCGCCTGCTGGCCCTTCCCCGACTGAGCTGGCCGTATCTCAATACACCACAACGAGTTTTAAAAAACCTGCCATAGCAGGATAGCAAAGCTCTCCTCGTTCGGTGTGACCTGCACGCCACAACTCCACCCAACCGTGCTCTAGGGTCCAAAAGCGGCGGGTTTTAGAGCCAAACGCCAGCGAATCTCGGGCATTTTTCGTGTGGATAAGGCCCCTGGTCAGTCTGGCAACAAGAGCGCCGAAAGCTGTCTTTGGGTCGGCGGCAAAATCGCGTCAGTTAGGGGAATTTCCGGGGAGATCGCCGCGTATTCGAGGCCGGATGGCCAACACGGCCAGCGCACCGGCGATGGGTGACCACCCGTCAGTCCCTGGCTTGTCGAGGTCGGGGATACTCGGCCGCAAGTTGACCCGCTTCGCGCCAGAGTCCGATGAGGAAGAAGGCAAAACCCATCGCGGTGACTACCAGAAGGCCACAATCGACGAGGGTCAAAGGTGCCCAGAGGACAACAACCGGTCGTGGCGGCAGCAGGAACATCCCAATATTCAGCAGGAAAATGCCAATGCGGACCTCAGTCCCGCCGATGCCAAAGAAAGCGACCTCCAACACGCCTGAGATTTGCGCCCTCAGGAATGTAAGGATGGAAAGCATCAAGAAAACGATCAGGGCGAGGCAAGCGGTTTCGAAACGGACAAACGAGGACAGACCGAGTCCAAGTGTCATGATCACCTCGGCCAGAACATCCGTGCCGTGATCCACGAAATAGCCGTACCTCGGCCGCTCGATTTTTCGAAACCTCGCCAAGGTTCCGTCCAGCGAATCGCCGAACCAGTGAACAATCAGTCCAAAATTGGCGAGCCATAGGAATGCCGGAGTTCGCGAGCTCAGAACGTAACCAATGAAAATCAAGATAGCGCCAAAGACGCCAGTTGCCGTCAGCACGTCGGGGGTCACGCGATCGGGCATATGTTCACACAGCCAGCGCACCGTGGGGCGCTCCAGCGGTTGCAAGAATGCCTCTGTGACGTGCGTCGGGGTTATTGAACTCATGTGCGAACTGCGGAACTGCGCTGAAAGTCAGGAACTATGCCCGCTCCTCTTTGAGGGGCGCATTCGCGGTGCCGAACACATGATCCCACCACGGCGCGCTAATCCCGAAGCCGCGCTCGGCGTCTTGGAAATGATGCAGCATGTGGCGCCGACGCAGCGAGCGGCCGAGCCGTGATTTGAATTCCATATGGTGCACGCAATAATGCAGCATATCGTAGAGGAGATAGCCGATCAGAAATCCCAGCATGGTCGGATACGCCAAAGGCCGGCCGCCATCGATCGCAAGTATGACCGGGAACGCGATCGCCAGGATGGGCGTGCTCATGAGGGGCGGCATCACGAGCCGCAGCGGATCGTTGGGATGGTCGTGATGAACGCCATGGATCAGAAAATGCACGCGCGCGCCCCATTTGCCGGGGAGATCCGCATGAAACACATAGCGGTGGCCGAAATATTCCAGGAGTGTCCAGGCCACATAGCCGCACAGCGCAGCAAAAACCACAAGCGGCAGCGCCACCATCTTGAAGCTCAACCAGCCTAGAAGTGCCGCAACTGGCGCGTAGATGATCAGCGGCGTCGACCAGTGCACGCGCGAAAGCTTGTCAAGCAGCGGATTGGCGAACAGCCGCGGCGACGCGCGAAGTCGGTCCGGAGTCGGCCGGAGCGGCGTAATTGTGTCAGTGGATTGCCCGTTCGCCGCTGCCATCCCCACCGTCCATCGGTAATGAACGTTTCTAACAGACGGCCTCGGACGGGACAAGACGCGGATACGTTCGAGGACATTTGCAGGTGGCGCTTTGAGGTTGTTCCGTAGCAAATTGATGGCGCTCTATCGAAAATGAGGAACTAGGAAAAGCCGCATGCGCATCATTCGTGGTCGGAACGCCGTGGTCACCGGGGCGGCGTCGGGTATCGGCAGAGCGATCGCGCGCGCTCTTGCGACGGAAGGCGCAAACCTGTTCTTGATGGATCGTGACCACGTCGGCTTGGCTCAAACCGCCCAAGAGATTGGCGCCCGCGGCGTGCGGGTCGAAGTCGCTGTCTGCGATCTTGCAACTCCGGCGGAAGTTACGCAGGCGCTAAGCCGGTTGCGGCAGATGTGGTCTGACGTGCACATCTTGGTCAATTGCGCGGGGATTATCTCGTTCGGCGCATTTCACCTTACTGAGGATGATGTTTGGCGTCGCATGCTGGCGGTCAACTTGTTGGCACCCATGCAAATCGTTCATGAGCTGCTCGCCACGCTATTGCGCGTGGATGAGGCGCACATCGTCAACGTCTGCAGCTTCGTTGGACTTGTGCCGGCCCGAAAGGTCCCGGTGTATCAAACCAGCAAGCACGGTCTGGTCGGCTTCACGCTGGCGCTGCGTTATGAGTATTACAGCGAGAAATTTGGCGTCACCGCTGTATGTCCGGGCTTTGTGTGCACACCGATGTTGCAGAATGTGCCGGGCCCGGAAGCCCACAAAGCGCCGGCCGGCGTGCCAGAGGCGCTTACGACGACCGCAGAGGCGGTAGCTGCCCGGACCCTCGATGCGATCCGGCGCAATGAGGGGATCGTTGCCATAACGCCATTGGCGAGGTGGGCATGGTGGCTGTGGCGATTCAGTCCTCGATTCGTTGACTGGTTCTTGCGTCAAGGATGCCGGCACATCGGGCACTTCAGAATTTTTGCGCCGGTAAAAGCTGCTGAACTTCCGCCACCGCGCGCATCATAAGATGCACAATACTTCGGTGGCCGGAGGATCAGAGCTCTTTGGCATAGAGCCGATACGTTTTCGCCGGCGGCCCGAAACCGCGTTCTGCCATGGCGGTGACCCGCTTGTTTGATTCCAACACCCACGAAAACTCGGCCCAATCGAGATCGTGATGCTGCATTTGCTTGTTGAATTCGTCCATCAAAAGCATCAGTAGCAGACCGCCTATCGGAGTGGCCTGATAGCTTTTCCTGATCCCCATGAGGGGGACGCGCGCAGTGGGAATGCGCTCGCGCATCAGGTCCCACCAAAGCTTGAGCCAGTTGAACGGTAAAAGCCGGCCGCGGAAGGGCGCGATCACTTGGTTGATATTCGGTAGGCCGACAATGACCCCTGCCGGTTCGTCGTTGACCAGCACGAAACGCCCATAATGTCCGCGAAACAGCGGCCGCATTTCAGCCAGCAGCGCGTCAATCTCGGCCGGGCTGAAGGGCACAAATCCCCAATTTTCGCTCCAGGCGTCGTTGAATATGTCTACGACGACGCGCACTTCATCGGCATAACGCTTCATCTCGAACTGCCGGGAGGTCACGCCGTGGCTCTGGCGGGCGAGCTGCGCCAGATCGGAAATGTCCTTGAGCAACCTGCCACGCTCCAGCCGGTAGGCGTAGAGATCCATGACCTTTGTCAGACCAGCTGATTCGAGAAGCGGTCCGAACCAGGGGCGGGCATGGGTCATCAAAATGGCGGGCTGGGTGTCGAACCCGGCAACGAGGCACCCGCATTCCTCATTGAGCGAAAAATTTTCCGGTCCGATCATCCGGGACATACCGCGACCATGCAACCACCGGCTGGCCGCGTCCACCAGCGCCAATGCGGCTTCGCGATCGTCGTCGCAATCGAAAAAGCCGAAATGGCCGCAGTTGTCGCGGTAGCGCTCAAGATGGCGGTGATTGATTTGGGCCGAGATCCGGCCGACCGGGCGATTGCCACGGTAGGCGAGGTAGAGCTCGGCCTCGCCGAAGGTGAAAAACGGCGAGTGCTTCGGCGAAATACGGCGGCGCTCCATGAAGGTGAGGGGGGCGACCCAAGCCGGATCGTCAGCGAAGAGCGCGTGTGGTAAGGCAAGCCAGTCGTTGACGGTTTTTCGGTTGCTAACGGTGACGACGGTTACCGGACCGGCCGAGCTAGTCACTCAAATCCTCCGCGCCAGCCGCCCGCCTCAGTATTCCGTCCGCCAACGCGGAGGGCAACAGGTTGGCAAGCCGCACCGCGGCAACGAGCGGCCAGGGAAAGAGGATTTCCCGGCGGCCGCGCGCCAAGCCCCAGGCAATGTACGCCGCAGCGCGATCTGCGGACCAGAGAAAGGGCGGCCGGAACGGCAGGCTTGCACTCATCGGGCTTTCGACAAAACCGGGGCAGATGACCGAAACCCCGACTCGTGAGGGAGCTGCCAAACGGCGCAAAGCGGCTCCGTAGACGAAAATCGCGGCCTTGGAACCGCAGTAGGCGGGGCAGGCGGGAAGCGCCACAAGACCCGCCAGTGAGCTCATCAGGGCGATCTGGCCGCGGCGGCGCGCCACCATTCGTGGCAGCAGGGCTGTCACCGTGTTGACCACACCAATGACGTTCGTGCTGATGATGCATCGGGCAACGGGGCCGGTCTCACCCTGCGTAGATGCCAGGGCCTCCCGGCCGCCGACCCCGGCGTTGGCGATCAATAAACTGACAGGGCCGCGCGCTTCACAGGCCAGAAGGGCGGTTTCCAGGGCGGCCGAATCGGTGACGTCGACCGCGTAAAGACCAACTTCGGCGCCCCGGGCGCGGGCGGCTTCGGCGACCGCTTCCAACCGTGATTTGTTACGCGCGATCAGCGAGACGTGAGAGCCCCAGGCGGCGTAAAGCCGTGCCAATGCCGCGCCGATGCCGCTGCTGGCGCCCGTTATGACAACGTGATCGGGAACTGCAGCAGGTCGACGACCGGTGTACCTGACAGCCGCGGTCCCATGGGAATCCGCCATGTCGCCATCATTCGCCCGGCGGGCGCTGGCCCGCCGGCATCACCACGTCTCTAAGGCCACCCGCGTATTGTTGCCGGCGTGCGTTCGCAGCTGAATCGCTTGGCGGGCACGCCGCTGCAGCTTGCCAGAGGCCATGCTCTCAATTGCGGCCGCCAGGCTGTCCACAACGCCTGTGACCTGTGCCTCGGTGTGCGCAGCCGATATGAAAAAGCGGATGCGCGGCTTATCCTTGGGAACCGCCAATTGCAGGATCGGCGGTGCGTAGTAGCCGTTCTCGAGCAGGGTTCGGGCCGCGAACATGCAATCATTCTGCCGTGAGAACAGCACTGAAACCACCCCGGCGCCGATTGCCGGACCGATATCAAGCCCTTGGATTTTGGCCTGCTCGACAAAGAGCCGGGAATTCTCTTGGACCCGCGTAACCCGCCAAGGCTCCGCGGCTAGGAGTTTCACGGCCTCACGCGCCGCGCTGGCCAGCACTGGCGACATGCCGACGCTGAACACAAATGCCGGCAATGTAAACCGGAGAAAGTCGATGACGCTGGTGCGGCCCGCAATGAAACCACCGCAGGTGCTCAAAGTCTTCGACAGAGTTCCAACGATCAGGTCGATTTCCTTCAAATCGACGCCAAAATGTTCGGCGATGCCACGTCCCGTCGGGCCAAGAACGCCTAAGGAGTGAGCTTCATCGACCATCAGCCAAGCACCGTAGCGGTGCTTGATGTCAAGGAGTCGCGGCAGATTGGCGATGTCGCCATCCATGCTGTACAGCCCCTCGACGATAATCAGCACGCGATTCGCTTCGCTCCGGACTTGGCTGAGGATTGACTCCAGATGATCGAGATTGTTGTGCGCGAAGCGGATCACGCGCGCGCGTGACACGTCGGTGCCGATCACAATGCTGTTGTGGGACAGATCGTCCACCAAGATCAAATCGTTCTTAGTCAGCAGATGGCCCACCAATGACACGTTGGTCATGTAGCCGGACACCAGCACGATCGAATCGTCAACGCCGAGGAACTCAGCCAGATCGCGTTCGAGCTCATGATGGATGGCACGCTCGCCGCCGACCAGACGGGAGGCGCCCGCGCCGATACCAAGCGTCATGACAGCTTCGCAGGCCGCCTTTTTGAGCCGCGGATCGTTGGCGAGACCGGCATAATCATAATTGGCGAAGCTGACCAGTTGCTGGCCCGCCGCCTCGAACTCCGCCCTCAGGCTGTCGAGCGGCCGCAAGTATAGAGTCTTGAGAAGATCGAGCGGACTGTTATCGACCGACTCATCGCTCAGCAGCGCACCACCCGCCAGTTGCAGTCGCCGCTGAATGTAACCTTCAAGACTCCGCAGGTGATTCCCCGACGCCGGGACGACCTGATCCATTGCCCCCCCCATAGGGTCAGAACAAGACCAAACACTGCCAACTTCGATTCAGGTGCTGGTCTAAAGACCGACCCCCACCCCCGACTTCTCACCGGTACGCAATCGGTAGATCGATACGGACCCGTCCCCTGCGTCCTCGATACCCCGACTTCCTGGCGCGTACAAGCTGAGGGGCAACCAAGCCGTGTTACCGATCAGCTTTTGTTTGCCCTGTACACGTTGGTTTAACCCTACTCCAACTGTGCTTCCCTGAATACCCCGGCGGGCACGAATCACCGTCGGATCGCAGACGGATCATGTGGATTTGGCGCCGGCTGTGATAATTTGGCCACATCCCAGAATTCGCACGTTTTTCCGCGCTAGGTAAGCTTTGTCTGCAAGTCTGGCGAACAGCTGGTTAACGCTACTACAACGTTGCTGCGACCGTGAAAAATTTTGCGGTTCGTCCCCTGAAACTATCGCAAAGTCGTCCGAGCATGAGCCGGTGCATCGCCGTCGACCTCACCCGCCTGTTTCTTGGTCCCCTGACACGCACGCCGCGCGGGATCGATCGGGCCGACCTGGGCTTTGCCCGGCACTTTTTCGAACGATCGGAGGGCGAGGCGCTCGGCATTCTGCCGATGCCGTGGGGCATCCGCTGGTACAGCCGTGAGCGCTCGGTCCGGCTGGTTGACTTTGTCGAGCAGTTTTGGGGGGAACGCAAAGAACTCGAGGCCGACGCGGCCTATGCCTGGTTGAAGGAGCAGCTTCTCACGGGGGCGTCTTCCATCAGGCTCCCAACAGCGCACAACGGCGCCACACAACTGCTGGTCGCGATTTTGCAGCTCATTCGCCAGGCGGGTTTCACTTTCGGCCGCAGCATCAGGACGCTTCCAAAGGGAGCGGTTTACCTCAACACCGGACAGATCGCTCTGGCGGTGCCGATGTTCCTCACCTGGCTACGATCGCGTCCTGACGTCATACCGGTCTTCATGCTGCATGACGTCATTCCGGTTGAGAATCCCGAGTTTACGGCCAAGTTCACCCGGAGCGGCCATCGCCGCATGCTCCAGAACACCGTTCGGTACGCCAAGGGGCTTATCGTCACGACAGAAGCAGCGGGCACTTCGATCGCGCGAGAACTGGCTCGACTGGGGTCACAAGCAATTCCGACGATCACGGTGGCCCCTCCCGTGCCCGCGCCATTTTTGGCCGATTGTCCCAAAGACGCGGAGCTTGGCGAACTGCCTTACTTCGTGATTTGCGGCGCAATCGAACCGCGCAAGAATCATCTGTTGCTCTTGAGGCTATGGCGGCAGCTGGTGGACCGGCACGGCCGCAGTGCGCCTAAGCTCGTCATCGTGGGGTTGCGTTGGAGGACCAGCGATGAGGTGATCGAATTGCTGGACAACTGTCGCTCGATTAAGGGCTCCGTGGTCGAAGTGGCTGGTCTTAGCACGCCGGGGCTGCGCCAGCTTTTGGCGGACGCGCGCGCCCTCTTGATGCCCTCGCTCGCCGAAGGATTCGGTCTGCCGATCGTCGAGGCGCTGGCTCTCGGGACTCCGGTCATTGCTTCCGATCTGCCGGCGCACCGGGAGGCCGGCGGCCCCTATGCAACGTATCTCGCCCCCGATGACGAATCGCAATGGACGGCAGCCATCGAGGCGCTCCTCTCCCCGCAAAGCTTTCGCGCAGCCAAGGAGCATTTGCTCACCTACCAGCCGCGGACAGCGGTCGAATATTTTGCTGCCATCGAGCACTTTATTCACTCGTTGTGAAGCGATGTGAGCTCTCCCCGCTTCGGCTAAGTTTGGGCCAAGGCAGGAACTTCAGAGTAAAGCGACAGCGCGGGATGAAAGTAGGGATCATTGCGGATCACGTGCGCCCAGCGTCTGACGAAAAACCGACGCTCCCTCTCGTAGGTCCGTGCCGGGCGCAGCGGTTGGCGACGAGTCCCTCCCTCGACGTGGTAGAGGACGGCTTGTGGCGTCCAGATCGCCGGCCATCCTCGCTCTGCAAGCCGTAGACACAGATCGACATCATTGAGATCGACGGGAAGATTCGCGGCGTCGAAGCCGCCGATCGCCTCGAACTTCGAACGCGCGATCGCCAGGCAAGCTCCGGTGACCGCGGTCACCTCATGGGCGCACTCCAAACAATGCAGGTAACCGGAGCAATCGGCCGGAGCGCCTCGGTAGAGGTGCCCCGCGCGGCCGCCCAATCCAAGTATAACGCCGGCGTGCTGGATCGACCCGTTTGGGTAAAGCAATTTGGCGCCGACAGCACCGACTCCATCGCGACTCGCCCACGGAACCAGCGCCTTGAGCCATCCCGGGTCGATCATTGACACGTCGTTGTTGAGAAACACCAGGACATCGGCCCTCGCCTCGCCGGCAGCTTCGTTGCACAGCCTCGAATAGTTGAAGGGCCCGGGAAGACTGAGAACGGTAAACCGCTCGTCGCGGCCGACCTCGGAGAGCAGCGTCAGCGAATCGGGGCTGGTACTTCCGTTATCGGCGATGGTCACGTCAAAGCGGGGGTAATCGGTCGTCTGTTGCAAACCGGCGATGCATTTTCTGAGGTGATCGGCCGCGTTCCGCGTCGGAACGATAACGGTTACTGTGGGCCAACTGTGTCGCCTGCCATCTGATGTACTGATCCGGAGGGGCGACACTTCAGCGTCTTGGTCGCGTCGCCGGCGATAAATGAGGCGCCGCACATGCGCGACCTTTGGCTCCAGATCGGGCTGCGTTGCTGCGTGCAGTACATCGCCCTCGCTGGCGACCAACTGTGCAGGTTTTGAGCAGCCGGCACGGGCAAGTTGTGAACCTTTGATGAAAGCTGACCGTCCAATATACGCCGCAAACCGCTGAAAAGTGGGACTCCAATCAGGCTTGAAGCGAGGTCCATGCAAATGGCCGAGCGAGGATATGGCGTCTTCATCCCCATACACGACAGCTAGGCTTGGATCGGCGGTGATGGCCTCCGCCACCGCGGCAAGTCCGTAATCGGGGATTAAGTCGCCAGGCTCGATGGCGGCGAACCAATCATTCGGCGAGGCGGCTAGATCCTCGAAGCTGCTAGAGGGCGAAACCTCGATGAGACGGCGCGACTCCTGCTCGCCCGCACGATATTGCGCTAGAGCGTTGCGATCGCTCCCGGTGCCGACGACGACATGGAGGGTCCAACGCGGATAGGCTTGCCTGCGCAGCGACTGCAAGGTGGCATTGATGTTGGCGCTGTTGTCGCGGTCGGTCGCGATGAACAAACGGATATGCGGCCCGCTATGCCAATCGGATCGTGGCCGGTCGATGCCAGAGGGGTCGAACGGCCGCGCCAGGGCACGATGCCACGCATCGTATTGCTCCAGAGGGATGGCTGCGGTTGCAAATTTGAGATCCTGATGCGCCTCGGTTCGGGCTTGAATTAATCTCGCGCCAGCCGCAACGAACGCCCAAGCAGGATCGCGGCGCAGCGCTTCGGAAAAAAGCCAGGCGCGGGAGACCCGATCCATTGCATCAATCCAAAAGTCAATTCGTCCGATTTGTGCCGTCGGGCTGATAGCCATCGACACAGTATCCCTAGGGACGCGCACGATCGCCTCGGCCGCGCCCAAGACGGGGCCATTGAGCGCCTGAAAGGAGGTTTGTTCGTTAGCGCGGTGAAAGCGAAGCAGCGGCCGAACGGGATCATCGAAAAAGCTTGAACGATAGCGAAGTCGTATCCAGTGGCCGCGAAAATTGACCTCGCCATGGTCAATGCGCAGCCAGGGTTGCGTCGTGCGCGCAACCAGATCGTCGCCAACCCGATCAACTCCGTCTGCCGGAAGCAGCCTTACCGAACGGTTCATGACCTCTCGCTTGAACCCACGTATTGTCGGGGACGTTGCGCGCCATCCCCACATTCGCCCACGCCAATTTGGTCTTTGGGTGTCGCGTCAACTTGGTAGAGCGCGTGTGATGCTCACTTATTCGTCAGCGTCCCAGGCGAACCTGACAAAATCAATGCTATGCCAGAATGCCGTGAGCGCGCATGTGCTCGATTTCGGCCGTGAGCGCTTCGATGCGCTCTTCAGCAGCCTTGAGTTTGGTTTCCAATCGAGTTGTCACAAAAGGCTGAGCCCACGGCGTATTTCCCAGGTAATTTTCATACAGCCTTTGTATTTCATCCGCCGTATAGATAGGCGACCGACCAAAATCGATTCCATGGCGTGCGAACAATTCGGCCATCAGTAATCCTGCTGGCGGAGCCATCCATGGAAAGATGACAGCGCGCCGCAGTATCTCGTTCCAAATGTGCAGGAAAGGCCTGCCCTCGATTAGTTCTACTAATTCGTCCCTCCGGCTCGGCATCAGCAGGTGCAGTGCAATTGCAGATTGTATCGGATAGGCAAACGTCTGAGGTCTTAGTAGGGACGTGATGCCTCTTTCTATCGCCAGTTTTGTAATCAGAGCTGGTCCCGTGTGCCCCCATTCAACATCACTTCCAGCCCTTTCGGAGAAGTCCATTAGCTCTCTGACGAAGTCGTGTCGCTGCGGAAATTTGAGGATCGCGTTTCCAACCAATTCATCATATTCCCAACCCATAAAAATGTCGGATGACGGGACCTCACTTGATAAGCAAACAACATCTGCATCCACCCACCAGTTTCCAAATCCATGTAACAGATGGTAACGGAATAAATTGCTGAATCCTGCCACACTTCCGCGACCAACGCCGGCACGATCCCCATAGAAAAAGATGCGCGACGCTGGCAGTATGAGGTTGGCGTCGCAAAGCACGATCCCTTTAGGGGCGTCGAATTGCTTATAGGAATATAGGACATAATCATGTCCATGATCGACAAAGGATTTCATCGCAAGCTGCTGGTATGGCGGCAAGCTGTCCCCAAACCAAAAAGACTGGAAAGTGGCCATATTATTCCCTCCCGCCGAGCCGTCGAGTCAGATTGAGCTCTTTGATCCGCGTGCCCGCTTCTACGCCCGACATCCATTCGAATCGACGAGGGTCACGCGCCAGAAACTGAAGGCGAATTCCCTTTCCGAATCCGATGAAATTGAGTCTTGCTGTCCCTCGTAGGCCTTCTTGCTGCCTGCCAGAGACGAATGTTGAACTGCTTTGATCATCAAGCAGCGGCATCACGACCTCGCGTGCCGTCGGATGAATTTGGCTAAGAGACCGCAAGTAGGACCGGGGTCGCAGGCTCGATTTAGTCGAATCTATGGCAAACTTGGTTGAATGGCCAGCATCGGAAGCCGCGCCGAATAACCACGTGGAGGAACCTGCAAACGGCGGCCACGTTAGCTTTAATGGGTTTGCTTTGGGGTTGGTCCATAAGGGTAGCAGTATGGCTCCCAATCTCGACCGGGACACAGCGCGCGCGTTGGTTGACGCCGGATATATGCCTCTTCACCGTTATCTCGAACTGTTCGGGAATGATGAGCCCTGCCGTAAAGAGAGTGATGGCGCGCTTCGGCAAGAGAGCAGATTTGCGCGAGGCGAGCGGCATAACCGGCAGGACCACGACCACCGCCACAAGGCAAGGACCCACAAGGCAGCGTGATGGACCGCTGGTTCTAGCCTCTGCTACGCCTGAAATTGCAGCTTAGAGCAAAGCGAACGGCTGCCCAAGCTCGGGCCCAACTGCCGTAGCGAATGGCGCCCGGGCCTGCGCGTTTTTGCCAGCATCTGAGGCAATGGTGCCCATGTTCCCCTCAGCTGTACTGGGCTAAGAAGTGTCTCCGTCGTTCGACTTTGCCACTCAAATCCTTCCTTCCATGACTGACGGATCATATGGCCAACTGCGGGAGGCTTCGGCCGCCTTACCCACAGATGTCGACGATGATGCGGTCGCAACTGTCGACGGCAGGAGAGTGGCTAAATCGCTCCCAGTCTGGCTCCGACTTTCTAACCTTGTACTGCCCCGTTCCCGCTGGGTTCGGATCCGGTACCGATCAAGCTTTTTTGACGATCCGGTTCGGCCTTTGGTGAAATTCGAAACGGCCGAGCGACGTGTCGTTATCGAAGTCATGAACGGGCCGGTGCTCGGCACAGGCGAATGGATCGGTCCCGTTCCGCCCGGGATTATGGCGATCTCGGTCAGCCCGGTTCAACGACTTGGCCCCTTCGATTTTACAATCGACGGCATCAGCACCCTGCCCAAATGGGAGTTTTTTCGCAATGCTGCGGTCTCCTTCGCACACCATAACCTGAGACTGGGCTCGACGGCGACGCCGATCGAGCATTATCACGAGTGGCACTCACGGCACGCGCGCAAAATTGATCTTCAAGGCATCGACCGTCCGCGCGCCAATTGGCAACTGGCGCCTGAGGTTCTGCTGTTCATGCGGCTTGGCGGCGATGCTGAAGACCTTCATGCCACCATTCGTTCGTTACAAGAGCAGGCCTATGGGCGATGGCTGCTTTACGCCAGTGCGGATGGTGCTAATGAGCGGCTGATCGCGTTCTACCGCGACGCGGCCCACCGCGAATCGCGCTTGTTACTGACGGCTGATGAAGAACCGCTGCAGGCGCTCTCCGCCCGCCGCAGCGATGCGGGTTGCATCGCCACCTTAGCGTGCGGCGACACGCTGCCGGACTACGCACTTGCAATCGTTGCCGAGTCGTTTGCCGCGGATGCGCGCTTAAAGGCTCTCTATGGGGATGAGGATGCGGTCGCCTGCGATGGCACCCTCCATTCGCCCAAGTTGAAGCCGGATTGGAGCCCGATCTTTCAGGCTGGCGCGGCGTATCGTGGCCGGCTCACATGCATCCGCTTCGGCCTTGCCCGCTCCAAGTTTCGGACGATCCGCGATCTGTTGGTGCGGGAGGACCAGGCGCTCGACGAAGTCTTTAGCGAGCTTCACCACGAAGAGATCGCGCATGTTCGCCGCATTCTGTATCGTCGCAGACTTGATCGCTCGACGGTGCCGATCCGACTGAAAGCGACAACTGTAAGCCCGCGGCCGTTGGCAGGTGAGGGTGATCGATTTGCCTGGCCCGATGTCGCGGTTGTGGTGCCAACCCGCGACATGGCTGGCCTCTTGTCTGAATGCACCAAGGGCTTGAAAGAGCAAACCGATTATCCTCGCTATCACGTCGTCATAGTCGACAATGGAAGCACGGAGCCGGACGCTCTGGCTATCCTGCGCGATTTGCGGCGAACGCCTCGGTTCATGGTCCTGGAGCGACCTGGCGCCTTCAATTTCTCGGCGCTGTGCAATGCGGCTGCCGAGCTGACTACAAGTTCGGTGCTGGTCTTCTTGAACAATGACATCTCGATGATCCACGCCGGTTGGTTGAAACCGTTGGTGCGTTGCGCGGTCCAGCCCGAAATCGGGGCCGTTGGCGCGAAGCTGTTATTCCCCTCCGGTGCCATTCAGCATGCTGGCGTGGTAATCGGCCTTGGCGGCATAGGCGGGCACCTCTATCGCGAGGAGCCGCCGGATTTGCCCGGCTATCTTGCCGAACTGACCTCGCCGCGCGAGGTTACGGCCGTGACAGCGGCGTGCCTGGCTGTCGCGCGAGAAAAGTTTGAGGCGGTTGGGGGATTCGATGCGGAACATCTCGCGGTCGAATTGAACGACGTGGACCTGTGCCTTCGCCTCGCCGAGCGCGGCTGGTCCACCATCTGGACCCCCGAATCGGTTCTGCGTCATCGGGAGTTTGGCAGCCGCCGCATCGGCTTGCGGCCGTCGCGGACCTACCAACCAGAGCGGCTATATTTTCAAAAGCGGTGGCAGCACGTCCTTCGCGACGACAAATACTTCCATCCCGGGTTGTCATTGTTCTCATACCGGCCGGCGCTTGCGTGATTGAAATGCTGCGCACCGCGGAAGTCACGATTGTGCGTCGGGTCCGACACGGCGCGGGATCGGCAACCGTTCGACAGGCCTAAATTCTCTCTGCTCCAAGACTCCGTGGCAGAGGAAATGAACAAGAGGATTCATCCCGGAGCTTGCGACGTCTGGATTGGCTTTCAGGTAGAGCCTGCTGTCGAATTCAGGGCTGGCCGCGCGCCCTTCGGCACCGCCATAGTCGAGATAATGCTCTATCGGCTTGTAGCCGGACTGAATCACGTCAGGATTCTCCGCGGCATAGAATTCCGGATCGAACAAGCCGGAGGCCTCGATTAGCCGAAGCGAAAATTGACGGTCCTCGTCCGGATTTAATCCGGCTGGTCGCTCCTTGTCGGGCTCCTTTGTCAGTAAATCTCTGACGTAAGCTTCCAGGGCGCGGCTGCGAACTTGATGATGCCAGGCTTCATCTCTTGTTCTGTCCAGCTTCGCCTTTAAACCATCCAATTCCTCTTCCGACGATGCCTGCGCTGGGACAGAGAAGCCGGAATGCGCGACATCGGCTTTGAGATATTGCCGAACCCGATCGTCGAGCGTGAGTAGGTCTGCCGCCGTCGCGTTCTCAAGGATTCGCCTAATAACGGCAACATTGTGCGCTGGAGAAAACGTGTGAGTGCAACAGGCGTCAAGACGTTTCAGCATCTCTGCTCGAAAGTCCGGATCGATCACCTTGAGGATTGCACTTTTCCAGCTCGCTGGTCCCTGGCCGAACACCTTGACGACACCCTGCTCCTCGCCAAATTCGCGGAACGCCTCTTCGTTTCCGACTACTGGAACGGCGCGCAAATAATGGGCAATCAACATCACGTTGGCGTTCTTAAACGAGATATTTTTTGAGAAGCCTTCGGGGTGGACGAGGATATCGAGCCCAAGCGGCTGCCAAGTGTTCAAGAACTC
>Ga0070739_10003068_pt1 | contig 21277 bp, 18 predicted proteins | sample Coa_R1_7_FD_66445 | JGI IMG/M metagenome (GOLD analysis project Ga0070739, IMG submission 66445) | Surface soil microbial communities from Centralia Pennsylvania, which are recovering from an underground coalmine fire - Coalmine... | ecosystem: Environmental > Terrestrial > Soil > Unclassified ... | reverse complement strand
CAGACGGCGACGCTTTCGTGGCAGGTAATCGGCGCGACGACGGTCACGCTGAGCGGGGTCAACGGCACGACCACGGTGCAGCCGCAGGGCCAGATTACCGTGGCGCCGACGGCCACGACGACGTACACGCTGACCGGAACCAACGGCAGCGTCTCCGACACGCTGCCGGTGACGGTGGTGGTGAATCCGCTATCCACCAAGCTGCAATACTGCTACGCGACGCCGACCAACATCATGGCCGGCGAATCGGCCACGCTGAACTGGGCGACGACGAACGCGACCAGCGTTTCGATTTCGCCGGGCGTCGGCCCGGTGCAATTGAGCGGCAGCGTGGTGGTGACGCCGACGGCGAACACGAACTACGTGGTGACGGCCAGCGGTCCCGGCGGCACGACGGACACGTGCAGCATCGCCGTGACGGTGACGCCGGGCCAGGCGCCGCGTATCATCCGCTTCTCGGCGGTGCCGCCGACCATCAACAGCGGCCAGACCTCGACGCTGGTCTGGGTGGTGGAAAACGCGACCACGGTGAGCATTTCCGGCCTTGGGAACGTTTCGATGGACGGCTCGCAGGACGTGACGCCTTCGAGCACGACCACGTACACCATCACGGCGACGAACGCCAACGGAACGGTGACGGCGCAGGCGACGGTGACGGTGAACCAGACGCCGCAGGTTCCGCCGCCGGTGATCACCTCCTACACGGCGACGCCCAATCCGTCGCCGGCTCCGGGCACCAAGGTGACCATCACGTGTACCGCGACCAACGCCGTCAGCCTGAACATCGGCGGAGCGGTGTTCTATGGCAACAGCGCGACGCTGCTGCTGTTCCCGACGCAGAACGATACATCGCCGTGTATCGCGACCAACTCAGCGGGCGTGACCGTGTCGCAATCGCTGACGATTGTGGTCAACCACCCGTAAGCACGGGCGTAGGCATCCGCGGTTTGCGCCGGCCCCTCCCGCGGGGGGGCCGGCTTTTCCTTGCCCGAGGAGGGAGGGTGGCGCGGGCGCTACTCTTCGATGCGGCCATCGCGCATGCGCACCGTGCGATGGGCGTAGGCGGCCGCCTCGGGATTGTGAGTGATCATGAGGATGGTTTGGCCGAGGCGCTGATTGAGATCGCGCAAGACTCCGAGCACGGCGTTGGAGTTTTCGGTGTCGAGGTTGCCGGTGGGCTCGTCCGCCAAGAGCAGCGCGGGGTGGTTGACGATGGCGCGGGCGATGGCGACGCGCTGCTGCTCGCCGCCGGAGAGGGCTCGCGGCTTGTGATGCAGGCGGCCTTCGATTCCCAGCAGCTTGAGAATTTCCGAAAACTGCGGGTCGAGAGGCTGATGCCGGCGCCCCGCGATATCGCGCGCGATTTCGATGTTATCGGCGGCGCTGAGCGTCGGCAGCAAATTGTATTTCTGAAACACGAAGCCGACGCCGGTTTTTCTTAAGTTGGCGCGTTCGGCTTCGGTCATTTTGAGGAGGTCGCGGCCGCCGATGTAAACGGAGCCAGAGGTGGGCGGCGTGAGGCCGCCGAGGATGTGGAAGAGGGTCGACTTTCCGGAGCCGCTGGGCCCGACCACCGCGACGAAGTCGCCGGCCGCGACGGAGAGATTCACGCCGCGGAGCGCGTGAACATCGACATCGCCCACGTGGTAGATCTTTTTGAGATCGTGAATCTCAATCATAGGCGAGCGCCTCAATGGCGTCCTGCCGCGCGGCTTTGAGGCCCGGATACAACGCGCCGATCAGGGAACCGACCAGGGCGATGAGACCGGCATAAGGCCACCATTCGGGCACGATCACCTGAGTCATGGTGGGGACGAAGGTACGCATGAGGGCCCGGGTGCCGTAGGTCATGAGGATGCCGGCAAGGGTGCCGGCGAGGGCCAGCAGCGCGGTCTCGCGGAGGAGAATGGCGAGGATGTAGCCGGGCGAGGCGCCCAACGCCTTCAGGATGCCGATCTCGCGGGTGCGCTCCAGCACGGCGGTGTACATGGAGAGGAAAACGACCAGGAAGCCGACGATGATCGCAATTCCGATCACGACCCAAATAAACGTGTTCAACAAGGGAACGTTATCGACGGAATAAAGCGAAGTCAGCTCCTCCATTCTGTAGATCTTGTAGGTGTCCAGCTTTTGCTGGAGCGCGTTGTAAACGGCCGTTATGTTCGCCGGGTTATCGACCTTGACGAGGATCGTGGTCACCATGCCGCCGGGCGGATAAAGCTCCTGCAACGGCTTGAGGCCGGCGAAAATGCGCGACAGCTTGCCGGACTGCACGACTCCGGCGACGTGCCATTTCTTGCCCAGATCGAGCGTGCTGCCGGCGTGCAAATGTTTCGAGCGCGCCTCGACGTCATCGATCAGGACGTCGTTGGGGTTCTGAAAGGGACCGCCTTCGAGGTATTGGAATCCGCCGCTGAGGGCGTTGAATTCGTCGAGATTGATTCCGGTGATGGTTTCGAGCGGGCCAACGGGCTGGACGAACGTACCGGTGGCGAGCGCGACGTGCGGGACTTGCCGCACCAGCCGCACAATGCCCTCGCGCATATTGCCGCTGGTTCCGAGCAGGGAACTGTCGGGGGCGCGGACCATGATGTCGGCTCCGGTGCCGCGGGAGCGCTCGGCGACGTCCTGCAACATGCCGTGGCTCACGCCCACCAGCGTGAGGATCATGGTGACCTGAACGCCGATGGCGATGGCGCTGAGAAGGGTCCGCACCGGCCGGTGCTTCAGGTTCTCCAGGACCAGACGATAGCGCACGGGACGCTGCGGCCTCCTTGATTCAAAATGCCCGCCGCGGCGGCAGGTTGTGCGCGGTCAGATGGGATCAACCCTGTATTTTAGCGTGCAGCGTAACGGCCACCGCGGCGAGGGCGGCGGTTTCGGCGCGCAGGATGGAGGGCCCGAGGGTCACCCGCGTCCATCCGGCTTGGAGAAAGGCCGCGCGTTCCCCGGCGGTCCAGCCGCCTTCCGGGCCGGTGAGCAGCGCGAGGGAGCCGGCATCGGCGCACTGCGCTATGGCGTGCGCAAGAGGGACGCCGCCGGGCTCTTCGTCGAGAACGAAGCGGCACGCGGCTTGGGTTTCGAGGGCGGCGCGGAAGCGAACGGGCTCGCGAATTTCCGGCAGATGCGCGCGGCGGGATTGCTGGCTGGATTCGAGCGCGATGCGGCGCCAGCGCTCCAGGCGTTTGAGCGCGGCGCGGCCGAGCCCCGGTTCGCTGCGGGCGGCCACGACGGGAATGACTGCGGCGACTCCCAGCTCGGTCGACTTTTCGATGATCCATTCGAGGCGGTCAAACTTGATAAGGGAGGCGCACAGGATGAGCTGAGCGGGGGGCTCCGGCGCGGCCAGTTTTTCGAGGGTCCGAAAGACGACATGTCCGTTGCGGGCGGTCTCGATCTCGGCCAGGTAGACATTGCGGTTGTCGGAAATTTCGTAGACCTGTCCGGGCTGGACGCGAAGCACACGGGTGAGATGGCGGGCACCGCCGCCGGAGATTTCCGCGCGGCCGTTGCGGACTTGATCCACGAAAAAACGGCGTCTCATGTATGTTTACCGTCTCATGTATGTTTATAGCTAGCGGGTCCAATCTATGATCGCCCGGCTCCACGGCTTCCTCCTCGAAAAGCATCCGGCGCAGGTCATCGTCGACGTGCACGGCGTGGGCTACGAAGTGAACATTCCGGTCTCGGCATACTCGTCGCTGCCGGAGACCGGAGCCGAAGTTCGCTTCCATGTTCACACGCACGTGCGCGAGGATGCGCTGGTTCTGTTCGGGTTTCTCACGGCGAAGGACAAAGCACTGTTTGAGAAACTGATCACGGTCAGCGGAATCGGCCCGAAGGTGGCGATGATGGCGCTGAGCGGGCTGGCGGCGGAGGAGCTGGCGGCGGCGATCCGCTCGGGGGCGGTGGAGCAGCTTGTGCGGATTCCGGGCATCGGGAAGAAGACGGCCGAGCGGATGGTGCTGGAGCTGCGGGACAAGCTGGAGGGGGCGGAATTGCCGGCGCGGGCGGCGGCGGCAGCGGCGGCAGCGGTCCCGGCGTTCAGCGGAACGGAGCAGGACGTGATCTCCGCGCTGATGAACTTCGGCGCAACCCGGCCCGCGGCGGAGGCGGCGGTCAATCAAGCGCGCTCGGCAAGCGAGCCGAATGATTTTGACGCGCTGTTCCGCCGCGCGCTGAAACTGGTGCGCTGAGAGCCTGTACACTAGAAATTTCATGCGAGATGAGGGGATCGTTTCCGCATCCCTGCGCGAGGAGGAGCGGCAATTTGAAGCGACGCTCCGGCCCACGCGCCTGAACGATTTCGCCGGGCAAGCCAAGGTCAAAGAGATTTTAGCGATCGCCATCGAAGCGGCGCGGCAGCGCGGCGAGGCGATGGATCACGTGCTGCTGTATGGGCCGCCGGGGTTGGGGAAAACGACGCTGGCGGGAATCATCGCGGCCGAGCTGGGCGTGGGGATTCAGCAGACGTCGGGTCCGGTGCTGCAAAAGAAGCTCGACCTGGTGGGGATCCTCAGCAACCTTCACGAGCGGGAAGTGTTTTTCATCGACGAAATTCATCGGCTGCTTCCGGACGTGGAGGAGATGATTTATTCGGCGCTCGAGGATTTCCGGATGGATATTCTGGTCGGCACGGGACCGGGAGCGCGCACTGTGGCGATGGACATCAAGCGGTTCACGGCCATCGGCGCGACCACGCGGCAGGGGCTGATCAGCGCGCCGCTGCGGGGGCGGTTCGGTCTGGTGTTGCGCCTGAATCATTACGATCTGCCGGAGCTGGCGCGGATTGTGATGCGTTCGGCGCGGCTGCTGGAGGTGGAGGTGGATTTCGAGGGCGCCGCGGAGATTGCGCGTCGCAGCCGCGGCACGCCGCGCATTGCGAACCGGCTGCTGCGGCGGGTTCGGGATTTTGCGCAGGTGCGCGCCGCCGGGAATATCGAGATCGAGGTTGCGCGAAAGGCGCTGGATCTGCTGGAGGTGGATCCTTACGGGCTGGACGAGATCGATCAGAAGATCATGCGCACGCTGCTGGAAAAATACGGCGGCGGGCCGGTGGGCATCAACACCCTCTCGGCCTCCATCGACGAAGAGCCGGACACGATCGAAGAAGTCTACGAACCGTATCTGATGCAGCTTGGTTTTTTGGATCGCACGCCGCGCGGCCGGGTGGCCACGGAGCGAGCCTTCGATTACTTCCAGGTCCCGCGGCGCATGCGCAGCTTCCAGGCCCCACTTCCCTGGACATGAAGACGGCTTTTCTCTCGCTGGGGTCGAACGTGGGGGACCGCGATACGCATCTGGCGCGCGCCAAGCAACGGCTGGCGTCGGAGGGCATCCGCGTGGTGCGCGCCTCCGGCGTGTACGAGACCGAGCCGAGGGACGTTCCGGATCAGCCATGGTTTCTGAACCAGGTGGTAGAAGTGGAGACCAGCCTGTTTCCCAAGCAGCTTCTTTCCCGGGTTCAGAAAATCGAGCTGGGTATGGGACGCACGCGGGAACGCCTCAAGGGGCCGCGAACGATCGACATCGATATTCTGCTGTATGGAAACGCGATCGTTTCGACGCCGGGGCTGGAGATTCCGCACCCGCGTCTGGCGGACCGGCGGTTCGTGCTGGAGCCGCTGGCGGAACTGGCTCCGGAGCTGCGGCATCCGCGGACAAGGCAGACCGTGCGGGAAATGCTGGCGGCGGTAGGAAACCAGAAGGTGCAGAGAGTCGGGTGATCGCGGAGCGGCGCGGGGGGCGCGATTCCGGCTGCTATTTTCAGGGTATGGATTCCGGAGTGGCGCCATGATTCACGCTCTTGTCCAGTTTTCGCTGAAGAACCGGTTCCTGATTCTTACCGCGGCCAGCCTGCTGCTGATCTGGGGAGGCATTTCCTTCCACAATCTGCCGGTGGAGGCCTACCCGGACGTCGCGAACAATTACGTGACGATCATCACGCAATGGCCCGGCCGCGCGGCGGAAGAAGTAGAACAGCAGGTTTCGATTCCGATTGAAATCGTGATGAACGGAATCCCGCACCTGACGAATCTGCGGTCGGTTTCGCTGGCGGGGCTTTCGAGCGTCACCATGATTTTCGACGACGATTCGCAGAACGACTGGAACCGGGCGAAGGTGGTGGAGCGCTTGACGCAGGTGAATCTGCCGGCGGGATTGCAGCCGCAAATCGGCACGGACTGGAGTCCGGTGGGCCAGATTTATTTTTTCACGCTGCGCAGCACCAACCCCAAGTACGACGTGATGGAGCTGAAATCGCTCGAAGACTGGGTGGTGGAGAAGCAGCTCAAGTCCGTGCCGAACGTGGTGGACGTGGCGAGCTTCGGCGGGCCGACGCGCGAATACCAGGTCCGGCTGGATCCGGATAAGCTGGTGGCCTACGGCCTGACTATCGGCCAGGTGGAGCAGCAGCTGGCGAACAACAATGTCAACGCCGGCGGCAATTTCATCGAGGAGGGCTCGCAGCAGATCAACGTCCGGGAGGTCGGGCTGGTTCAGGACGTACACGACATAGCGGATACGGTGATCACCACCAAGAACGGGACGGCGATCCGGGTGCGGGATATCGCCGTGGTGCAGCAGGGCCCCAAAGTGAGGCTGGGGCAGTTTGCGCGCGCGAGGCACCTGCCGAACGGCAAGATTATCGACAACGACGACGTGGTATCCGGGATCGTTCTGATGCGCAAAGGCGCCGATTCGGATTCGACCCTGGCGGCGATTCATAAGAAAGTCGAGGAACTGAATCACGGCATCCTTCCGGCGGGCGTCACGGTGGAGCCGTTTCTAGATCGCAGCGACCTGGTGCACCTCACCACGCACACGGTGCTGCACAATCTGACGGAGGGCATCCTTCTGGTCTCGGTCATCCTGTTTTTGTTCCTGGGGAACGTGCGGGGCGCGCTGATCGTGACGCTGACGATTCCGTTTTCGCTGCTGTTTGCCGCGATCTGTCTTCAGCTCGCGGGCATTCCCGCGAATCTGCTCTCGCTCGGCGCCTTGGATTTCGGGATGATCGTGGAGGGCGCGGTGGTGATGATCGAAAACATCGTGCGCCTGCTTTCGCACGACGACGAGCGGACGGCTCACGCCAGCGTGGACGACAAGATCAAGATGGGGGCGCACGAAGTCCAGCGGCCGGTGTTCTATTCGATCGCCATCATCATCACGGCGTATCTGCCGATCTTCACGCTTCAGCGGGTGGAAGGCCGCCTGTTCAAGCCGATGGCCTGGACGGTGGCGTTCGCGCTGCTGGGCGCGCTGATTTTTTCGATGCTGGTCGGGCCGGTGATCGCGGCGGTGGTGTTCCCGCGCGGGACCAGCGAATGGCACAACCCGCTGATGGGCCTGCTGACGAAGCTGTACGGCCGGGCGCTCGGGGCTGCGATCCGCTGGCGCTGGGCGACGGCGGGCGCCGCGGTTGCGGTTTTGGGGGGCACGGTGCTTCTGAGCCGCGCGATCGGATCGGAATTTCTGCCGCACCTGGACGAAGGCGCGATCTGGGTCCGCGGCACGCTCGCGCCCAGCACCGGACAGACGCGCGGCATCGAGGTCGCGAACCGGGCGCGAATCTTGCTGTGCTCGTTTCCCGAGGTCCCGCAGTGTACCAGCCAGGTGGGCCGTCCCGATGACGGCACCGACACCACGGGTTTCTTCAACACCGAGTTCTTCGTGGATCTGAAGCCGAAAGAGCAGTGGCGGCCGGTGTTTCACCAGGACAAGGACGCGCTGATCGCCGCGATGGACCGCGAGCTGGAAAAGATTCCGGGCGTGATCTGGAATTTTTCGCAGCCGATCGCCGACAACATGGAGGAAGCCGTCAGCGGCGTGAAGGGCGAACTCGCCGTCAAGCTGTTCGGTCCCGATCTGCGCCAACTGGAGGCCACCGCGCAGGAAATCATCAACGTGATGCGCACAGTTCCGGGCGTCGAGGACCTGGGACTGTTCCGGGTGATCGGCCAGCCGAACCTCAATTTCACGGTGAATCGCGCGAAAGCGGCGCGGTACGGAATCAACGTATCCGACGTGCAGGACGCGATTCAGACCGCGGTGGGGGGCACGGCGCTGACGCAGGTGCTGCAGGGCGAACAGCGCTACGATCTGGTGCTGCGCTATCAGCCCGAGTACCGCAACACCAAGGAGGCGATCGAGAACATACGCCTGGTGGCGCCCAGCGGGGAGCGCGTTTCGCTGGCGCAGCTCTGCGATATCAAAATGGTGGACGGGGCCGAGGAAATTTACCGCGAAGGCAGCCAGCGCTATGTGGCGATCAAATACGGCGTGCGCGGGCGCGACCTGGGCAGCACGGTGGAGGAGGCGATGAAGAAAGTCAATGCCCAGGTCAAGCTGCCCGCCGGATACACGCTAAACTGGGCGGGCGAATACGAAAGCCAGCAGCGGGCCCAGCGACGGCTGATGATCATCATTCCGTTGACGCTGCTGCTGATTTTCTTCATTCTTTATACGATGTTCACTTCGGTGAAATGGGCCAGTCTGGTTCTGATGAACGTGGCGATGGCGCCCGTAGGAGGGCTGCTGGCGCTGTGGCTGACGGGGACGAACTTCAGCGTATCGTCGGGCGTGGGCTTCCTGGCGTTGTTCGGCGTATCGGTGCAGACCGGAGTGATCATGGTCGAATACATGAACCAGTTGCGCTCGCGAGGGCAGTCCGTGCTGCAAGCGGCGCGGGAAGGCGCGGTGCTGCGCTTCCGTCCGATTCTGATGACCATGCTGGTGGCTTCGCTGGGGCTGGTGCCGGCGGCGACCTCGCACGGAATCGGCTCGGATTCGCAGCGCCCGTTCGCGATCGTGATTGTCGGCGGGCTGATGGCCGTGCTGGCGATGAGCATTTTCCTTTTGCCGACTCTGTACGTGTGGTTTGCGCGGGACAACGACGCGCTGCCCCCGCTCGAACCGGCCCACGAGGAGGCCTGACAGCCGGCATCGCCGCATGACTCGATCGGAGGTTCGGGCGCGCATTGAAGACGTGGGCATTATTGCCGCGGTTCGGCCCATGTCCGCCGAGGACGCGCTCTTCGCGGCCGAGGCGGTCGCCAGCGGGGGGATCCCAGTCGTCGAGATTCCGGTGAGCATACCGGGCGCCGCGGAGTTAATCGCGGAGCTGGTGCGGCGCAATCCGGATACGATCGCCGGCGCGGGGACCTTGTTCGATGTGGAGGCGGCGCGGGCCTGCCTGAAGGCCGGGGCCGCGTTTGTCACCAGCACGGGACTCGATCTGGAAGCGGCCGCCCTGGGGCGGGAGCACGGCGCGGTGGTAATCGCCGGCGCGCTGACGCCTACCGAAGTGATGACGGCCTATAAAGCCGGGGCGGATTTCATCAAAATTTTCCCGTGCGCGCAGATCGGAGGGGCGCATTACCTCAAGGCCGTGAAGATTGCATTTCCGGAGGTTCCTCTGATCGCATCCGGAGGCGTCAACCAGCAAAATGTGGCTGAATACTTTCATGCGGGCGCGAGCGCGGTGGGCGTGGGAGCCAATCTGATTCAAGCGGAAGCCATCCACCGGAGGGAACGGGACTGGATCCGGGAAATTTCGCGGCGATATCTGCACCTGGCGCAACAGGCGCGGGCGCCTATCGCACGTTCGACGCGGAATTGATTCGGACGCCCGGAGCGGAGCGGCCGTTGAGAAGCTGGATGACCAACTCATTGGAGAATCCGGGGAACCGGGCGAGCTCGTGGGAAAGGTCCGGCGGCATCGCCGCGCGGGCGTCGGCGCTGGCGGACTGCAACTTTTCAATTTCCTCCGCGGCCTGCTCCTGAAGTTGCTCCCAGTCTTCCGGGTCAAGCTGGGCGGGCGGGTCCTCGTCTGGCGCACGGTTCGCCCAAGCTGCCAGCGATTCCAGTTTTTCCACCAGGGCCGGAGCCCGGTCCAGGGCCCGCTGAACGCCGGTTTCGGCGTCGAGCACGGCGCGCACTCCTGCCGCGCGGCCCCGGACGACGAAGAGCCGCTCGCGCATCTCGGCCGGCAATCCGGCGGCGGCAACGGATTGGCCCACCTCGGAGGCGAGCCGATCGCCGCGGGCGAGCCCCTCGCTCACCGCGTTCTTGTAGCGGGCGAGCGCAAAGCGAAGGTCATCGCGGGAATGCGCCAATTCGTGGATCGCTCTGTCGAATTGTTCGCGAGACGGCTGGATGGAATTTTCCGGCGGCTCGAGACGCCACAAGTAATTGGGATCGGGGCCGCTGTAGAGCGCTTCGAGCGCGCCCTTATGATCCAGGGGCCGGTAGCGTTTGATCAGGACGTGCCGGCCGGTGGCCGTATCGACGCCCACGCGCCAGCGCCAGCGCAGCACGGAGAAGGGCCGCTGGATCCAGACCTCCTGATAAAAGATGCGGCGGCCGTGGCGATCGACGATCCCTGGATCCGTGAGTGCGATGCGCACTCCGGGCTCGCTCACCAGCGTGAGCCTCCGGCCGCGATCGAGACGCAGAGGCAGCCGCTCGCGGGCCGCCGGATGGGCGGGGTCCGGCGGGGGATAGGCGCCGGTCAAAAGGTCCCAGGCGCTGTCCTGTTTCTCCTGGATGGAGTCGGCCTCCGGCAACTCGAGCGGCAGCGCCAGCAGCGCCTTTTCGGCGGCGTCCTGGGCCAGGGTCCGGGCGTTGCGCAGTTGTTTTAACTTGAGCCTCCACCCGGGGGCGCCTTCCGGAGTCAAGCTGCTGGCGGGAACGAGCAGCGCCCGCCGGGCGAGCGCCTGGCCCGATTCGATCAGGCGTTGGGTGGAGCGGAGGGAGTCTTGAAGGCGGTCGAGATTGAGCCGGGCCGGGGTAGGGGGGAGATCTTCGCGGGAGGCCAGGATTCGCGCGACAAAGAGAGTTTGCGAGGCGCCACGCAATGCGCTGGTTTTGGCTCCCGCGAGATCGGCATCCGCTGCCTCCATGAGATGGGCGCCCAGGCCGCGGCTCTGGTCGAAACGCGCCATCTCCTGGCGGAGGTGCGACTGAAACTGAGCGGCGATCTCGTTCAGTTCGCGGGCCGCCTGCCGCAGGCTGGCGATCATCGAGCCTACTTCCGCCAGAGTGACGGGGGGACTTGCGGGCGGGGACCGCCGGCCCGATTCTTCTGACATGGCCGTGGAAGGCGCCATGGCGATGGCTACGAACCAAACCATCCAGCTCCCCCGGCGTTGCTTCCGGCGCATTCTCTTTGCCGGGCAGTTCCGAACTGTCCGGCCGTTTAGACTTCGCACTTCGCCTCGGTTACAGGGCCGTTACGCAGCCCGACGAGATATTACCAGAATTGAATGGGCCTTGGGAAGCGCATGGAGCGGAGCGTTGTGCCCGGCGCAGGGCCGCAGAAGAGCCGCGTCAGAGCCGTCCGGCTCGCAGGTCGAGGATCAGGCGCATAATCAGCGCTTCGATCTGGTTAGCGACGGAGCGGTAGACCTCTTCCTTCTGGCCGATGGGATCGGGTACGGACCAGTCGATGACTCGAGTCTGCGCGCCAGCAAGGGGTTGGCCGCTCATATTCACGATCACGTCGAAGGGCTGGTGCGCGAAGGCCAGCAGGCTCTTCGGAAACTGGCCTTCAACGCCGACTTTCTTGTCGCGGAGGACCTGAATCGCGAGCGGAGCGAGCATCACGGCCGGGGCGAGGCCGGCGCTGTGGGGGATGATGACATCGGAACCATAGGCGCGGGCGAAGGCTTCCGCCATCTGGCTGCGGCACGAATTGCCGATGCAGACGAACAAGACGCGTTTGCGCGCTGCTTCTGCGGCGGGTACGGGCGGGGCGGTTCGCGGCTTGAGCACGGCCTCGCCGCGCAGCCGCGGGCGATTGCCCCTTACGCCGGCCGCTTCTCGTTCTGGCGGTACCATTCGAGCGTCCTCTTCAGGCCCTCCTCGATTGTGAAGCGCGGTGAGTGGCCGAGGTCTGCCTGCACCCGGGAAGTGTCCGCCATCGAGTCCCGGACGTCGCCGGGGCGGGGGGGGCCATAGCGAGCGGGGATCTCCACGCCCTCGATCTTCTGCAACAGTTTCCACACCAGGTTGAGGGAGTAGCGGCCTCCGTTACCGGCGTTGTACATCCTGCCGGCGATTCCCGGAGTGCAAGCCGCGCGCAGGCACAAATCCGCGACATCTTCGACGAAGGTGAAATCGCGGGTCTGCTCGCCATCGCCGTGGATGGTGGGGGGAGTACGCGCCAGCAGATGTTTCATGAAGACGCTGAGCACGCCGGAATAGGGGCTGGAGGGATCCTGGCGGGGGCCGTACACGTTGAAGAACCGGAGGGCCACGGTCTCGACGTGGAAGCAGGAGTGAAACACGGAGGCGTAGTATTCGCCAACCAGCTTCTGGACGGCGTAGGGACTCTTGGGCGATGGCGCCATGGACTCGACTTTCGGCAGCGCCGGGGTATCGCCATAGGCCGACGATGATGCGGCGTAGACAATCCGGCGCACGCCGCCTTCGGCCGCGGCGCGAAACACGTTGAAGGTGCCGTCGATGTTGACGGTGTGCGAAGGCACGGGATCGTCGATCGATCTGGGGACGGAAGGGATCGCGGCGAGATGAAAGACGGCATCCGCGCCGCGGATCAGGGGCGCGATCGCGGCGGGGTTGCGGATATCGACGCAATAAAATTCGATGCGGTCGAGAACTTCTTCGAGATTGCGTTTGAAACCCGTGAGCAGGTTATCGATGACCAGCACATGGCCGTGCGGCAACAGGGTCCGCACCAGCGTGGAGCCGATAAATCCCGCCCCTCCGGTGACGACGAATTTATGCCTCCGCGGTTCCAAGACAATCAGTGTACAGGCAGGCTACCGGCGCTTGCCGGCGGCGCCGGCTGTGCGGGGAGGCGGGCCACCATGACCAGCGAGAGCCCGTTCCAGGGCAGCAGAGGATCGATTTGCCGCAGCAACCAGACCGATTTATCCCAGATTTTCAGCGCGGGGCGGCTGATGCGGCTGCGGCGGAGGATGCGGGAGGAGAACCACCAGCCGAGCGCACCGATTTTGTTGATCTGGCGTTGCCGTTCGACGGCAAGGCCCAGCTCGGCAAACAGGGCGCGGAGGCCGGCGGGTGAGAATCTGCGGCGCGTTCCCATGCCGCGATCCAGCGTGCCGAAGAGGGCCTCGCCCTGGGGGACGAGCACCACGATCGCGCCGCCGGGTTTCAGCGTGGTGGCGAGCGAAGCGAGCACGGCTTTGGGGTTTTCCACCACTTCGAGCAGATTCACGCACAGAGCGCTCTCGAACTGGCCGCGCCAGGGTTCAAAGTCGCGGGGATCCTCGGGATCGAGCTCGCAGACGGTGACGCTGGGAGTCCGCAAGAAACGGTTGCGGAGGGCATGGAGATAAAGGGGATCTTTTTCTCCGGCGACGTAGCGGAACCGTTTGCCCATGAGGCGGCCGGTGAGGTTGCCCAGCCCGGCGCCGATCTCGAGCACGGTATCGCCCAGATGCGGACGCAGGGTCCGCGTGAGCCAGCTCAAGTAATTCGGCGTGCCGGTCAGGCTGTTCAGAAAACCGCGGCCGTAGGTGGGCACATACAGATCGTCGATCAGCCAGAAATAGAGAATCACGCCGATGGCCTTCAGGCCGTCCTTCCAGCCGATCTTTTTGCCCTCTTCGTAGGTGCGGCCGTGGTAGCTGATGGGCACCTCGTAGACGCGCAGCTTGCGCTTGGAGACCTTCATGGTGATCTCGGGCTCAAAGCCGAAGCGGTTGGAGCGAATCGGAATGCTCTTGAGGAGGTCGGTGCGGAAGACCTTGTAGCAGGTTTCCATATCGGTGACGTGCAGATTGCAGAACATATTGGAGAACAGCGTCAGGCCCTGGTTGATCATGGAATGCCAGAAGGGCAGCACGCGCCGCTGCTCGCCCGACATGTAGCGCGAGCCGAAGACCGCGTCGGCGTGCCCGTCCAGCAGGGGGCGCAGGAGCTTCGGATATTCCGAGGGATCGTACTCCAGGTCGGCGTCCTGGACCAGGCAGAAATCGCCCGAGGCTTTCTCGATCGCGGTGCGCACGGCGGCGCCTTTCCCCTGATTCACCTGGTGGCGGAATAACTTGATGCGCGGCTCGGCCGCCGCGAGGCGCTGGAGGATGTCCCAGGTTCCGTCGGTGGAGCGGTCGTCGACGATCACCAGCTCGCGATCCATGTTTTCCGGCAGGGGTGCGGCCAGCACGAGCGAGAGGCTTTGCTCGACAACCGTCCGCTCGTTGTAGACCGGAATGAGAATCGAGAGGAGCATGAAATCCTTAAGTATAATTGGGGGTTGGGACCTAAACTTAACACCACCGAAACGGGCGGGCAAGTTCTGCTTGAATCGAATCTTCCCGGCTACAAGCTCCTGGCGCGCGGCAAGGTTCGCGATGTTTACGAAGACGGGGACCGGCTTCTCATCGTGGCCACGGACCGCATTTCGGCGTTCGATTTTATACTGGCCACGGGCATTCCGGGCAAGGGCCGGGTGCTGACGCAGATGACTCTTTTCTGGCTGGAGTTTCTGCGCGGCATGGCGCCGAATCATTTTCTGAGCGCGGACACGAGCATGCTTCCGCCGGAGTTTGCCGGCCGGTCGATGTGGGTCCGGCGGGCGGAGATGTTCCCGGTGGAGTGCGTGGCGCGCGGGTATCTGGGGGGCTCGGGGTGGAAGGATTACCAGCGCACGGGGGCGGTGTGCGGGGTCCCTCTGCCGAAGGGTTTGCGCGAGTCCGACCAGTTGCCCGAGCCGATCTACACGCCGGCGACCAAGGCCACCACCGGCCATGACGAAAACATTTCGTTCGAGGAGACGGTGAAGGTTCTGGGGGCGGAGACGGCGGGGCGCCTGCGCGAACTGACGCTGGCGCTGTACCGCCGCGCGGCCGATTATGCCCGGACTCGCGGCATCATCATTGCGGATACCAAGTTCGAATTTGGCATGGTGAATGGCGAGATCGTGCTGGCCGATGAAGTGCTGACGCCGGATTCATCGCGGTTCTGGCCTGTGGATCAATACGAGCCCGGGCGCCCGCAGCCCTCCTATGACAAGCAGTACGTGCGGGACTATCTGGAATCGATCCACTGGAACAAGCAGCCGCCCGCGCCGGGCCTGCCGGAGGAGGTCGCGCTGCGGACGGGCGAAAAATACCGGCAGGCCTATCGCGAACTGACTGGCCGCGATCTTCCGAACTAGACGGCATGAGCCCGCTCGACCTGCTGCTGGTCGCGATGGTGGGGTTTTCCGTGCTCCTGGGGTTCCAAGCCGGATTCGCACGGGTGGGCATGGGCTTTCTGGCGGCGGTGTTGGGCGTGCTGGCGGGGTTCTGGTTTTACGGCATTCCCGCTGCATGGATTCACAAGTACTTCATTTCCTCGGACACGCTTGCGGGCTTGCTCGGATTTTTTTTGGTATTCGCCGGATTTCTGGTAGCGGGTTCGGTGGTGGGCAAGCTGTTTTCGAAGTTTTTCAAAGTGACGGGGCTTTCGTGGCTAGACCGGGTGCTTGGGGCCGGCTTCGGCCTGGTGCGCGGCGCGCTGATCGCGGTTATCTTTACCTCGGTGCTGCTGGCATTCACGCCCCGGCCGCTGCCGTTGTGGATTGTCAGCTCGGGGATGCTGCCTTACATGGTGGATGCCTCGGATATGTGCGCGGCGCTTGCGCCGAAGGCGCTGAAAGACGCGTTTCGCGAGAGCCTGGCGGAGATCCGCAAAGCCTGGGACGAAGAATTGAAAAAGACCCGCAAGCGCCGTGAACCGGGCCCGGCGAAAGAGCTGAAGAAAGTCGACGCGTGAGCCGGCCGGATCTGTTAATTTTCGATTTAGACGGTACGCTGATCGATTCCAAGCGCGACCTGGCCGATTCGGTGAACGCGATGCGCGCCTGGATGGGCTTGGCGCCGATTCCGGACGATCATGTTTACTCCTATGTGGGCGACGGCGCGCCCATGCTGGTCCGGCGGGCGCTGCCGGGGGTGCGGGAAGAGGACCTGGAACGCGCGCTGCGTTATTTCCTGGATTACTACCGGGAACACATGCTGGACGCGACGAGGCTCTACCCCGGCGTACGCGAGGCGCTCGACGGCCTGCACCAGGCGCGGGTCCCGCTCGCCGTGTTGACGAATAAGCCCGTCAAATTCAGCGTCCGGTTGATCGAACGGCTGGGGCTGCACGAGCATTTTTTCCGCATCTACGGCGGCAACAGCTTCGAAGAGAAGAAACCGAGCCCGGTGGGAGTCGACGCGCTGATCGCCGAATCCGGCGCAATGCGCGAGAAGACGATCCTGGTGGGCGATAGCGCGGTGGATGTGCGCACGGCCCGCAATGCTCGCGTGCAGGCGTGCGGAGTGGCCTGGGGATTCCAGCCGGAGACGTTCGCCGAGGAGCCGCCGGACTTCGTGATCGGCGATATGCGTGAGTTGGTGGAGCGCGTTGTTGAGCGCTGAATTCGCCGGGGCGGTGTAGAAACAAGAAGTGCGGCTCAGCGAATTCGACTACCATCTGCCGCCGGAGCTCATTGCACAGGAGCCTCTGGCGGACCGCGCGGCGTCGCGCATGCTGGTGCTGGACCGCAGGACCGCGACCTGGCAGGACCGCGCGTTCCGCGATTTTCCCAGCTACCTCGCGCCCGGCGACTGCCTGGTGCTCAACGATTCGCGGGTGTTTCCTTCGCGCCTCTACGGGCGGCGCGAGCACGCGGACCCGCATCATCCCGGGCAGGTCGAGATCTTTCTCACGCAGCCCATTTCGGCCGACGGCTTGACCTGGGAAGCGCTGGTGCATCCAGGCCGCAAGATGCGCCGCGGCGAACGCATTGTGATCTCTGACGAATTGAGCGCGGAGATCCTCGGCCGAGGCGAGTTCGGCGAGCGCTCCGTCCGGCTTTATCCGCGCGGCGATCTGTTCGAGGTGCTGGAACGTGTGGGTCACGTTCCGCTGCCGCCCTACATCCGGCGCCCGGACGAGGCCGCGGACCGCGCGCGGTATCAAACGGTCTATGCGCGCGAGCGCGGTTCCGCCGCCGCGCCCACTGCGGGGCTGCACTTCACTCCGGAAATCCTCGAGGCTTGCCGGGCAGCCGGCGCGGAGATCGCTCGCGTCACGCTGCACGTGGGCCTGGGTACGTTTCAGCCTCTGCGCACGGAGGAGCTCGAACGAGTGCGCCTGCACCGCGAGTCGTTCACCGTGCCCGGGGAGACGATCCGCGCCATGGATCGCGCCTCGCGGGTAATCGCCGTGGGAACCACCAGCGTGCGGGCCATCGAAAGCGATCCTCAGAGCGGCTCGACGGACTTATTCATCTATCCTGGATTTCGGTTCCGGCGCACCGGAGCGATGCTGACGAATTTCCACATGCCGCGCTCCAGCCTGCTGGTGCTGGTGTGCGCTTTCGCGGGAACCGAGCTTGCGCTGGCCGCGTACCGCCACGCGGTGGAGCAGCGGTACCGCTTTTTTTCCTACGGCGATTGCATGCTCGTCCTTTAGAGAGAGGGCCGGTTGCGGGGGCAGGTGTCCACGAGAAGCCGCCGCTCGTTTAGGCTAGACATATGGAAGTCCGCCACTCTGTCTGCGCACTGGATTGTCCCGACACGTGCTCGGTGCTGGTGCACGTGGAGAACGGCCGCGCAATCAAGCTCCGCGGGGATCCCGGCCATCCGGTCACGCGCGGATTTCTGTGCGGCAAGGTCGCGCAGTACCTGGAGCGCGAGTATTCGCCGGAGCGCCTGCTCTATCCGCAAAAGCGCGTGGGGGAGAAAGGCTCCGGGAAGTTCGAGCGCATTTGCTGGGATGAAGCCCTGGACACGATCGCGGCGCGGCTGAGCGCGCTTGCGGCGGAGTTCGGGTCTGAATCGATTCTGCCCTACAGCTACGCGGGCACCATGGGACTGCTGAACGGCTCCGGCATGGACCGGCGGTTCTTTCACCGCCTGGGGGCGTCGCGGCTGGACCGGACGATCTGTTCGGCCACCGGCAGCGCGGCTCTTATGGCGACGCTCGGCCTGCGTTACGGCACCGAGCCCGAGCGTTTCCGCGATGCGAAGCTGATCCTGGCCTGGGGCGCGAATATCCACGGGACCAACGTGCACCTGTGGCCGTTTATCGTGGAGGCGCGGCGCAACGGGGCGAAGTTTTACGTCATCGATCCGATCCAGACGCGCACAGCGGCGCTTGCCGACCGCCATTTTTCGATTTATCCGGGCAGCGATGCCGCGCTGGCGCTGGGGATGGCGCACGTCATCCTCGGCGAGAATCTGCACGACGCCGATTACGTGGGCAACTATACCAACGGATTCGAGCAACTGCGCGAACTGGCGGGGGGTATCCGCCGGAGCGCGTGGCCTGGCTGACGGGGATCGCGAAGGAAGACATCGTGATGCTGGCGCGCGAGTATGCGACGATCCGGCCGGCGGCGATCCGCCTGAACTACGGCGTGCAGCGCAGCGACCGCGGCGGCGCGGCCGTGCGAGCCATCGCCGCGCTGCCGGCGCTTACCGGCTCGTGGCGCGAGCCTGGCGGCGGCCTTCAGCTTTCCACTTCGCAGGCGTTTCAATTCAACCGGCGGGCGCTGGAAATGCCGGAGCTTCAGCTCGCCTCGCCGCTGAAACGCGAGGCGCGCATCCTCAATATGGCGGAGCTGGGCAAGGCGCTGACCGAGCTGGACTCGCCGCCGGTGAAGGCGCTGATGGTGTACAACTCCAATCCCGCCGCGATCGCGCCGAATCAGAACCTGGTCCTGCGCGGGCTCCGCCGGGCCGATCTGTTCACGGTGGTGCTGGAACAATTTCAGACTGATACCGCGGATTACGCGGATATCGTTCTTCCCTGCACCACGTTTCTGGAGCACAAGGATGTCTACCTGGCCTACGGCCACTACCATCTGCAACTAGCGGAGCCGGCGGTGGCCCCGCGGGGCGAAGCGCGATCCAACGTCGAGATATTCCGGGCGCTCGCCGGACGCATGGGCTTCGAAGAGCCGTGTTTCCGCGAATCCGAAGACGAAATGATTGGCGCGCTGCTGAACTCGGGGCATCCCTTTCTGGAGGGGATCACGCTGGGCCGCCTGCAAGCCGAGTATTCGGTGCGGCTGAATCTCTCGCCGCCGGGGGAGGCCTTCCTGCCGTTCGCGAAAGGCGGCTTCGGCACGGCTTCGGGGAAATGCGAATTCGGGGCGGAAACGCTGGATTATACGCCTTCGCCGGAATCGCGCCTGGGCAATCCCGAACTGCGCCGGAAATATCCGCTGGAATTGATCTCTTCCAAGAACGATGACAGCATGAACTCGACCTTCGGGTATCGCGCGGGCGTCGATGCCGACACTTCGGTGCTGATACTTCATCCGGAGGACGCCGCGCCGCGCCACATCGTCAGCGGCGACCGGGTCCGCGTCTATAACGATCGCGGCTCGCTGCTGCTGAAGGCGGAGGTGAATACGAAGGTCATGGCCGGAGTCGCGCGGGCGCCCTCAGTCCGCTGGCCTAAGCGCTCCATCGACGGCCGCAACGCCAACGCGCTCACGCCGGACCGGCTTGCGGATATCGGCGGCGGGCCGGTGTTTTATAGCTGTCTGGTGGAGGTGGAGCGTTGCGGCGATTAGCGGCGGTGGCGGGGCTTGCCCTGGCGCTGGCCGCCTGCAAGCGCGCCAAACACGACGCCCAGGCGGTGGCGCCGGAACAGGAAAGCACGGAAGCCAGCGTGGTGAACATGAGCGATCCCGGGGCGGCCGCGCAGCTCGTACGGGGTTTCTACACGCTGGAAGCGGGCGTGTGGCGCTGGACGATGAAGAATTTCGAGGTGACGCTGAAGTCGCCGCCTGGAGCTTCGGAGAACGGCGCGCGGCTGACGATGCGCCTTACCGTTCCTGAAGCGATTTCCTCGAAACTCGGTCCGGTGACGCTGAAGGCGGCGGTGAACGGCCTGGCGCTCGATCCGGAAACGTACGCAAAGCCAGGCGATTACGTCTACTCCCGCGACGTTCCGGCGGCGGCGCTCAAAGGCGACCCGATTCTGGTCCAGTTCGCGTGCGATAAAGCCATCGAGCCGTCTCCGAATGACGCGCGGGAACTCGCGCTTATCGCCGTATCCATCGGCCTCGAGCCGAAATGACGCTCCGGCGCGCGGCTTACTGTCTTTGCGCGCCCGCGGTGTGTCTGGCGCTGTTTTGGCGGGTTCTGTTCACGTGGTTCCGCACGGACGATTTCGGGCTGCTGAACCTGGCGGCCAGAGCGCACGATTTTTCGTCGCTGATGTTCAGTCTGTTTCACCCCATCGCGCAGGGCACGGTCCGGGTGCTCAGCGACCGGATGTTCTATCTGGTTCTGTACTCGATGTTCGGGGTCCGGGCGGGGCCGTTCCACATTGTGGCGCTGCTGACGTGGTTTCTCACGCTGGCGCTCGGGGCCGAGATGGGAACGCGGATTACGAAGTCGCGCGCGGGAGGGCTGCTGGCCGCGCTGCTGTGGACCACCAGCCCGGTGATGGTGACGCCGCTGGCATGGGCGGCGGTGTACGAAGTGGTGCTGTGCGCATTTTTTGGTCTCGCGGCGCTGTATGCGCGGGCGCGCTGGCTCGAAACCAACGCTTCCGGGTGGCGGACCGCGGAATGGATTTTGTTCCTGCTGGGGTTCGGCGCGCAGGAGAGCATGGTGATGTACCCGGCAGTGGCCGTGCTTTACACCTGGGCGGTCGCGCGGCGGAATCCGCTGTCGAAGCAAGAGCGGGGTGTTTTTGCGCTGTTCGCGCCGTCGGCGGCCTTCGCCGCGATTCATCTGTTTCTGATCCCCAAAGCGCCCTCTCAGACATATCGGATTGCGGTGGATATGCGGCTGCCGCACACGCTTTCGATGTATCTGCGGATGTCGCTGGGCCCGGAGCAGTTCGCGGCGCGAAAGATTTTGGGGCCGGCGCTGGCGGCGTTTCTGGCGTGGCGGCTGTGGCGGCGGGATTGGGCTGCGCTGTTCTGCGCGGGCTGGTATCTGTTCTGGCTGGCGCCGATGCTGCCCCTGCCGAATCACATTTCCGACTATTATTTGGCGGGGCCGCAAGCGGGCGTCGCGTGGCTGGGGGCAGGGGCGCTTCTGGCGGCGTGGCGGTCCGGCACCATTGCGCGGGCGGCCGCGGCGGCGCTGGCCGCGCTGTATCTGGTCAATGCGGCGCCCGAAATCACGCGAGGCACTTCCTGGTATCAGGACCGCACTTCGCGGATGCGGTTTGTGTTCCGGGCCATGGAGGAACTGGCCTGGCAGAAGCCCGATACGGTAGTGATCTTCAGCGGGGTCGATAACGCGCTGTTCCAGACCGGATTTCAGGACAACCCTTTTGCGCTGGCGGG
>Ga0070739_10003065_pt1 | contig 21285 bp, 12 predicted proteins | sample Coa_R1_7_FD_66445 | JGI IMG/M metagenome (GOLD analysis project Ga0070739, IMG submission 66445) | Surface soil microbial communities from Centralia Pennsylvania, which are recovering from an underground coalmine fire - Coalmine... | ecosystem: Environmental > Terrestrial > Soil > Unclassified ... | reverse complement strand
CACCATTCCTGTTGGAAACCCAATGGAGCACTGCAATCAGGCGCGGAGAGGGACGACTTGAATGAGACCACTGCGCCGATTCCTCACCCGCCTCGTCTCCATCGCCACACACGCTCGAAACGAGCGCCGCATCGAGGATGAAATCAGGGATCACCTCGCTTTTCTCACTGCCGAGAACATGCGCGCGGGTATGTCGCCCGCCGAAGCGCGGCGCCAGGCGCTGCTCAAATTCGGCGCGGCGGAAGCCGTGAAGGAAAGCTACCGCGATCAATCCGGGCTCCCGTCGTTCGAGTCGCTGCTCCAGGATACCCGTCACGCGTTGCGGCGCCTGAGGCTGGCCCCGGCGTTCACCGCGGCTGCGATACTGACGCTCGCGCTCGGTATTGGCGCCACCACGTCAATTTTCACTTTGGTACATGCCGTCCTGCTCTCGTCTCTGCCGGTGTCGAACCCGGGCGAGTTATACCGCGTCGGAAAAGAGACGCATTGCTGCTATCTCGGCGGTTACAGCCAGGACGGCGGATTCTCGCTCGTCTCTTATGACTTGTATAAGTATCTGAGAGACAACACCAAAGGCTTCGCCGAACTGGCCGCTGTCCCTTCGATTGAACATTCATTCGGGGTTCGGCGCTCGGGCAGTCCCGAAGCAGCCCAGGTCCTGCCTGGAGAGTTCGTGTCCGGGAACTATTTCGCCATGTTCGGGATCAGGCCGTACGCCGGCCGCAAGCTCATGCCCAGTGACGATCGGCCCGGCGCTCCGCCCGTGGCGGTAATGAGCTACCGCCTGTGGGAAAAATACGGCGGCGATCGTTCGCTGATCGGCGGCGTGTTCAGGCTGGACGACAAGCCGTTCACGGTGGTGGGCGTTGCGCCCGCGGGATTTTATGGCGACACCCTGCGCGGCACGCCGCCCGACTTCTTCCTGCCCCTGAACGATGAACCGTATGTTGAAACCGCCAGCGATCTCGCCAAGTATGACACCCACTGGCTGAACCTGATTGGCCGCATTCAGCCCGGCGCGTCACCTCGTTCCATCGAGTCGCAAATGCGGGTTCTGCTCAGGCAATGGCTCCGCTCGCACTGGGGCGAGATGAGCGCCACCGATCGCGCGAAGCTTTCGCAGCAGACTCTGTTCCTGAGCCCCGGGGGCGCGGGCATTACCATGATGCGCGAGCAATACGGGCACTGGCTTCACATCCTGATGGCGGCCACGGCATTGGTGCTGCTGATTGTCTGCGCCAATATCGCAAGCCTGATGCTGGTTCGCGGCATGGAGCGCCGGCGCCAGATATCGCTGAGTGTTGCGCTGGGGGCGCGCGGGTCGCGCGTTGCCAGGGAGCCGCTCATCGAAAGCATCGCGCTTTCTGTTGCGGGCGGAGCGGCTGGCCTGGTGATTGCATTCGCCTGCACGAGCCTCATTCTGCATTTCGCGTTCCCCGCACAGCCAGGATCCGCGCCGATACCGATCGACGCCGCGCCTTCTGTGCCCGTGCTGCTGTTCGCGCTCATGGTGTCGCTCGCGACGGGAGTCGTATTCGGGGCCGCGCCGGCGTGGATGGCGGCGCGCGCCGACCCAATTGAAGCGCTTCGGGGCGCCGGCCGCTCGACGACGCGCGCCGGTCTGCTCCCGCGAAAGGCATTGGTCGTGGTGCAGGCAGCGCTTGCGCTGGTCCTGCTCTCGGCGGCCGGCCTGCTCAGCGCCACCCTGCGCCGCCTCGAAACGAAGAACCTGGGCTTCGAACCAGCCGGACGCCTCGTCGCCGACATCAACCCGAGATTTGCCGGGTACGGCGCCGCCCAGCTCCCGGCGCTCTATCGCCGGATTCACGATTCGATCGCGAGAATACCCGGGGTCGACGCCGTTGCCCTGTGTCTCTACTCGCCGCCGAGCGGCGGATGGGGCAGCGGGGTGTGGTTTGATGGCCGGCGCTCGCCAGCGTCCGCGGACGACGACTACGCGGCCTGGAATCGCGTGAGCGCGGGATATTTCGAGGCCGTCGGAACACCCGTGCTCAGGGGGCGCGGTATCAGCGAGGAGGACACGTCCTATTCCCGAAAAATAGCCGTTGTGAACGAGTCGTTCGCCAGACGCTATTTCAAAAACGATGATGCCGTCGGCCGGACCTTCGGCTGGAAACCGGGCGCACCTCGTGAATTTGAAATCGTGGGCGTGGTGAAGAATGCGCGCTACTGGCCGTATCGTCTCGATGGGCCGACCGATCCCATGTTCTTCCTCCCGGAAGCACAGGCCGACTACTCGCAGACCAATATTGGCTCGCTGTTCCTTAAGGAAATCGTCGTGTCCTTCCGCCACGGCGCCGACGTTCCCGCGGACGCCATTCGAGGCGCCATAGCATCGGTGGATCGCGGCATGCCTCTGATTCGAATTCGGTCAATGAAAGAGAAGGTCGCGGCGGAATTCGCACAACAGCGATTGATTGCGCGGCTCCAGTCACTGTTCGCTGCTCTCTCCCTTCTCCTGGCTTCAATCGGTTTGTATGGCGTGACCGCGTACAACACCGGTCTTCGGGTCAAAGAGCTGGGCGTGCGGGTCGCACTCGGCGCCGGCCGCGGCGATGTTGTCCGGCTCGTACTTCGGGGTGCGCTGCGGCTGATTGTCACCGGCCTGCTGATCGGTATCCCCGCCGCTTTCGCCGCAGGGCGGTTCCTCGGAAACCAGCTCTATGGCCTGAGCCCGTACAACCCGGCGGTGACCCTGACCGCCGCTCTTGCGCTCGCCGCCTCGGCCGTGATAGCCGCCCTGATTCCGGCACTACGAGCGTGTTCGCTCTCCGCAGTGGATACGTTGCGTACGGAGTGAACCCGACCCGCCTCGTTGAGGCATCCTGCCGTTCTGCCGGATTGGACAACCGAGGTACCACCACCATCCTGCCTGCCGGCGATTCGGCGGGCCAGCCCCCGGCCGTCTAACGCTTCGCCGCCAAAATGCCGATCTCCCCCTGAGAGGACCGAGTGCGCCACCGTTAAATACCGGCTCTGTGTAGCGCAAGTTACTGGAAACAGGCTAGAATCAATGGAACCAGGAGTAATTGTGCAGGCAGCAGAGCGAACGCGGCTCCAGGAGCGCTACGAACTTCGTGAGACGCTCGGCCGCGGAGGCATGGGCGTGGTCTACCGCGCCTACGATACCCTCATGAACCGCGAGGTGGCCCTGAAAACCATCCTCGACATCGAGAACCCGTCTACCCTCGACCTCTTCTATAAGGAATGCGGCGTCCTCGCCGCCATGGTCCACCCCAACATCATCAGCATCTACGATATCGGTGAGTTCGAGCAGGAGGGCGGGAGAAAGCCCTTCTTCGTCATGCCCCTGCTGCCCGGGTCCACGCTCGACCAGTTGATCCACCATGGCGCGGCCCGCTTCACCGTCGAAACGCTGGTGGACATCATTTCCCAGGCCAGCCGGGGCCTTCACGCTGCGCACGAAATGGGCCTCGTCCACCGCGACGTCAAGCCCAGCAACATTTTCGTGATGAGCGACAATTCCGTAAAAATCATCGACTTCGGAATTGCCCGCGCCACCTCCGGCGTTTCCCGCACCGCGCTCAAGGGCACCCTCTTCTACATGGCCCCGGAGCAGTTGCAGCTGAAATCCCCGACCCCCCTGTCGGACCAGTTTTCTCTGGCTGTCGTCTGCTACGAGGCGCTCACTCGCCGCCGTCCGTTCCAGGGCACTACCGATACCGAGGTCGCCGAGAATATCCTGCGGCACACGCCTCCACCGATTTCCGACCTGAACGCGAACGTCAGCTACGCCGTCAGCCAGGTGGTGCACAAGGCGCTTGCCAAGTCACCGTATCACCGCTTCGTCAACGTCCGTGAATTCTCGGAAGCACTCGAAAAGGCCGTTCGTAACGAGCCGCTGGAATATTTTGACAGCGCCAAAGCAAAGCCGCGCCTCGAACGCGCGCGCGCCAGCTTCGACCAGGGCGATTTCGAGTTCGCCTCCGAGCTTCTCTCCGAGCTGGAAGACGAGGGCTATCTCGATCAGGACATCGTGCTGCTGCGGCGGCGCATCGAGAACGCATCGAAACAGCGCCGCGTCCGGCAGTTGCTCGAAAACTCGCTCCGCTATTTCGAAGCGAAGGAGTATCCTCTGGCCCTGCGCAAGGTGCAGGAAGCCCTCGACCTCGATCCCGAAAACACGGACGCGCTGGCGCTGAAGAATCGCGTCGAGAAGGAGCGCCGCGAGAAGAAGATCGACGAGTGGATTCGGCTATCGCGGCAGCACCTCGACAACCAGTCGTTTAACAAGGCTCGCGAAGCCACGGAGAACGTCCTCAAAATCCGGCCCAGCGACCCTGAAGCACTGCGTCTGATGGCCGAGATCGATCGCCGCGAGCAGGAGCTCAACGCCCAGCGCGAGAGGAAAACCGAGCTGTACAAGTCCGCGGTGCAGGCATGGGAGCGCGGCGACGTCACCGGCGCCCTGAGCCGCCTCGACATCCTCATGTCGCTGGAGCGCGATCTTCCGGACACCGACAGCGGACGCAGCGGCAGCTATCATGCCTTTTACCAGCAGGTCCGCTCCGAGCACGACGCGCTGAAGAACGCCTACGATCAGGCGCGTCATCACCTGGCGGAAGAGAACTTCGGCGCCGCCCTGGCGCTGTGCCGCGATTACCTGACCCGATATCCGAACCACGCGCTGTTTCAGGCGCTGAAGTTCGATATCGAAGAACGCCAGCGGCAGAAGCTGTCGGCGGTCATCGCCGAGACCGACCGCCGCGTCGATCAGGAGCCGGATCTCGACCGCCGCGTGGCCATTCTGGAAGAGGCCGCCGCGCGGTTCCCGGAAGAGGCGCACTTCCAGACTGTGCTGCGGCTGGTTCGCGACAAGCGCGATCTGGTGAACGGGATCGTCGCCAAAGCCCAGTACCACGAGGAGCACGAGCAGTTCGCCGAAGCGCTCGACCAGCTCCAGATCCTGCGATCCATTTATCCCGGGTGGCCGGGCCTCAACTTCGAGATCGAGCGCGTGGCTAAGAAGCGCGACCAGCAGTCGCGGCAGTCCTCGCGCACGCGCGCCATTCACGAGATCGACGGCCTCATCGAGTCGGGCGAATACGAACGCGCCCTGCGCGGCATCGAAACCGCAGCCGCTGAGTTTCCCGAAGACGCCGAGCTGCCGGAGCTCGAAAAGATGGTCCGCCGGCATCACGAGCGCGGCGCTCGAGCGCAGCAGTTGCTGAACGACGCCCGCGAGCTCAGCGAAGCCGGCGATTCCGACGCGGCGCTGGAGCGCATGCGCGAGGCGCGCTCCCTCGACCCGCGCAGCGGCGTCGTGCGCACCGTGCTGGTCAATACCCTGCTGGAGCAGGCGCGCGGGCTGCTCTCCAAAGACTGGGAGAAGGCCGAGCCGCTGCTGCGCGAGACCCTCGAAGTCGAGCCCGGCCATGCCGCCGCGCAGAGCCTCATGAATCAGGTCGGCGATCGCAAACGGGAGGAATTCATCTCCTGGTGCGCCGCCCAGGCCCGCCGTCTTCAGGCTGACGGCGATGTGAACGGCGCTCTTGCCGTCGTCGATCAGGGGCTCTCGACGTACCCGCGCGAGCGGGTGCTCGAGCAGCTTCGCAGCACTCTCATCCGCGCGCGTGGAACCGATCCTGCCGTCGTGCTCCCCGAGGAGGGGCAAAAAGCTGCCGCCGCGGGCGATGGCGCGCCGCCGCTCTCGACGCCCGAATTCGCCGCCACGGCGATGCTGCCTTCCACACGCGATTTTCCAGGCGCCGTCGCCTCCGCGGCCCCGGCAACAGCTCCCCCGACCGCCGACCCCGGAGGCGTACCCCCGGCTGCTCTGCCTCCGCGCAGCGCCGCGCCGCCGCCCGCGGCGAAACCGCCTGCAAAGCCGGGTCCGCCGTCCGACCCGCTGCGCGCCTGGCTGGCGCGCCCGTCTTCGCGCATGATTCTGGCCGTCAGCGCCGCCGTGCTGGCCATCATCGTTATCGCCCTGGGCGTTCGCCTGGCTGTGGGTAAAAGGCCGGCAGCCACTTCGGCTACTGCCGGAGCACCGGCGCTGAGCAACGTCACCGTGCGCGCATCCGATCCGCGCGCCAGGATCAGTGTCGATGACCAGCGCTGCGGGACAGGCTCCTGTGACCTGCGCCTCGCTCCCGGACAGCACCACGCGACTGCCGCTCTCGATGGTTTCGCTCCCGTTTCCACATCCTTCGATGTCGCCTCCGGCGCCTCCAGCATGCCCGCCGTCGAGCTTGCGTTCTCGGCGCCGGCCGTTCACTCGCCGGCGCTCGTCATCGAGTCCAATTTGTCGGACGGCTCAGTAATCGTGGACAGCAATCCCGCGGTTCCGCTGCAGAACGGCGAGGCCCAGGTGGCCGAGATGCCCGCCGGCGACCACACCATTCAGATCGCGGGCGGCGACGTTTCGGCGACCATCCACGTCACCGCCAATCCAGGAGCCCCGCCGGTGGTGCAAATGCCCATCGCGCAGAAGAACGGCGCCGCCAGCGTCGTGGCCGGCCTGGGTTCGTCGGCGCACGTCTACACCACCCTGGCCGACGCGCAGGTCGCCGTCGATGGCCAAACCGCCGCCAGAACATCGAACGGCCAGTATGACATCGCCGGGCTGAATCCCGGCCCGCACGAAATCACCGTTACCGCCGGTCAGGCCGCTCCGCATCGCGTACAGTTCGACAGCGGCGCCGCTCCTTCGCTGGTCGCCTTCGTGGCCGCCGAGCGCAATGTAGGAACGCTGCGCATCACCACCGGGGAAGACGACGTGATCATCGCCATCAATGGCAAGCCGCTGCGGCGCACTACCAAGCGCGGCCGTCTGGTGCTTCCGCTGCCTCCGAACAGCTATCGCATTCGCGCCACGAAGAACGGCTTCCAGCCGTCGGAAGAGCAGACCGTCGACATCAAAAAAGGTGAGGAGTCGAAGCTCGAGTTCAAACTGGTTCCCATCCCGCGCGTGGGCTCGCTGATGGTGCGCGGCGCGCCGGCCGGTTCGGAGGTCCTGATCGACGGAAGGGTGGTTGGCGCGACCGGCGCCGACGGCAGCTTCGCGCTGCCTGACGTCGAGCCCGGCCGTCACCACATCATTGTCCGGAAGGATCGTTATCAGCCCTTCCAGTCCGAGGCCGCCTTCACCGCGGGCCGTCAAACCGATGTCGAAGCCGCGCTCGCCGCCGCTGGTGGAACGCTGAGGATCGAGCTGACTCCCGCCGGCATCCACCCGCAGCTCACTATTCAGAAAGCAGGCGAGGCCGGCCGGCCAGTCACCGATACGACCATGAGTCTTGCGGAGGGCGATTACGTGCTCGCCGGCCGGGCCAGTGGCTATCACGATTTATCGATCCCGGTAAAGATCCTGGCCGGTCGCGTCAACACAGTGAATGTGGCCTTCAAACCGCTGCCCACGGTAACGCCGGGCCGCTCCGCCGGATACACGCTCGAGGAATGGGACAAGACCGGGTTCTGGCAGCGCGAATCGGGACTCCTGACCCATCAGGGCGGCGGCACGACATTCGCGCCCTTCACGCCCTCAGCCGGCACGATTTCGTTCACCATTCTGGTCGTGCGCGGCAAGCGCGCTGAGTGGGTGGTCGCCTACCAGGACGAGAAGAACCGGATCGAATGCCAGCTCGATTCGGATAAATTCACGGTCACGCAGTATGCCGGCGGCAAGAAACTCCAGAACCTGAAGACGCCCGTGCAGTACGACCGCAGCCAGTGGATGCGCGTCACGATAACCGTGAGTCCGAACGCGGTGGTCCACAACCTGCAACAAGGGGACCACACTTACACCGACGCGAACCGCATCGAGGACAGCGGCACCGATTTCGGCCGCGGGAAGTTCGGGTTCCGGATCCCCGGCCACGACGAAATCGCCATCAACGAATTCCGCTTCACCCCGCGCTGATGTGGGGCAGGCACTCTGCCTGGGGCGGGCTCTCAGCCCGCCACTCGCAAGCGCGACTTACTTGCCAGCCGCCGGAGCGCCCGTCGGCTGAACCAGCTCCGCCGACTTAATGAAATCGATCTTCGGGAAGTTGATCTCCAGATACTGATTCCCCTGCGACTTCATCTGGTTCGGATCCGGCCCGTTCCCGCCGGCCTCCGCGATCTCCCCGTACCCCGAATAGAACTTATCAACGGTTGCGGTCATGCCCTCCACCACCTGGCCGAATGGCGCGAAGCCCATCTTGTCCAGCTTGGCGCTGTTGTTCACCAGGTTAATGAACACCTCGGTCGTCCGCGTATTCGGCCCCGCGGCCGCGTAGGACACCATCCCGCGCGAATTGTGCTGCGTGACGGGATCGTCCTGGATGGCCATATTGCTCCAGCGCGCGTCCACCGATGGGCTCTTGTTAATCCCGAACTGGGCGATGAACCCGCGCAGCACGCGGTAGATGCCCGAGCCGTTATAGAAGTTCTCGTGGATCAGCTCGTAGAAGCGGTCCGCGCCGCGAGGCGCCCACGAGCGGTGCACCTCGATGGTGAACGGACCCTTGGTGGTCACGAAATTCACCCGGAACACGTCCGGCGCCGTGACCGGCTTTGCCGCCGCGGGCGCCGATTCCTCGGTCTTGGCGGTTTCCTTTGGGGGGTTATTGGAGGAACAGGCGCTCAACAGCGCGAACAGGGCGCAGGCGGGAATCAGTTTTTTCATTTGGCGTCACGCCAATTCTCTCCAATCCCGACATCCACGACAAGTGGCACATCCAGCGCATGCACCTGTTCCATCTCCCGCTTCACCAGCGCCGCCACCCGCTCCGCCTCCTCCGGCGGGGCTTCGAACAGCAGCTCATCGTGCACCTGCAGCAGCATCCGCGCCGCGAGGTTCTGCTCCGTAAGAATCCGGTCGATGTTGATCATGGCCAGCTTGATCAGGTCGGCCGCCGTTCCCTGCAGGGGCGTGTTCACCGCCGTGCGCTCGGCGAACCCGCGAGCGTTGGGATTGCGGCTGTTCATGTCCGGAATCGGCCGGCGTCGGCCGAACAGGGTCAGCGCATATCCGCACTGCCGCACGTGCGCGATCGTCTCGTCGATGAACTTCCGCACTCCCGAGTAAAGCTCGAAGTAGCGGCGAATGTAGAGGTCCGCTTCCTTCCGATCAATGCCCAGGCTGGTGGCCAGCCCGAACGCCGTCTGCCCGTAAACAATTCCGAAGTTCACCGCTTTCGCGCTGCGGCGCATGTCCGGCGTCACCAGCTCCGGCAATACATGAAACACCTCGGCCGCGGTTCGTGTATGAATGTCCTCGCCCGAGCGGAAGGCCGCCAGCAGCCGCTCGTCATGCGACATGTGCGCCAGCAGCCGAAGCTCGATCTGCGAGTAGTCGGCCGCGATCAGTTTCCAGCCCGGCTCGGGAACGAAGGCGGCGCGAATCTCACGGCCCAGTTCGGTGCGAATGGGGATATTCTGCAGGTTCGGGTTCGACGACGAGAGCCTCCCCGTAGCCGCCCCGATCTGGTTGTAAGTGGTGTGCAGCCGCCCGGTTTTGGGGTCCAGCATCGCGGGCAGCGCATCCACGTAGGTGCCCTTCAGCTTTGAGAGCTGCCGGTAATCGAGCACCTTGCGCGCGATCTCGTGGTCCGCCGCGAGCGTCTCCAGCACATCCGCCGCGGTGGAGATGGTCTTGCCCTTGCCGTACTTCACCGGTGCGGGCAGATCGAGGTCTTCGAACAGCACCTTGCCGAGCTGCTGCGGCGAATTGATGTTGAACGGCTTGCCCGCCAGCGCGTAGATCTCTTCCGAAAGCCGCGCCAGATCGGCGTCCATACGCTCGGCCAGGGACGCGAGCTCGGCGGTGGCGATGCGGATCCCGTTGCGCTCCATGCGCGCCAGCACGGCGCCCAGCGGCAGATCGATGCGCTCGTAAACCTCGCGCAGGCCCTGCTCGTCGATCTCCGGCAGAAGCTTGTCGAGAACCGTGAGCACGCAATCCGCCTGCTGTTCCGCGGCCGCCGCGAGCTTGCGGTCGAGGTACTTCTCCGAAAGCGTCGTCACCGAGCACCCCGCGGGATCGGCGCACAGCAGGAACGCGTACAGCATTACATCGTGGCTGAACCCGCCGCCCTCGATGCCGAACGCTCTCAACCGGCTCAGCACGGCTTTCGTGTCGTGCGCCACCTTGGGCCGCGTCTCGTCCTCGAGCACCGGGCGCGCAGCCTCGATGAAATCCGCGGAGAACGCGCGGGCTTCGCCCGGCTTCGCCGAAAGCCCCACCATGGTGAGCGGCAGGTCCTCCTCGCCGCCGGACAGGATGGCAACGGCGACGCGCTCTCCCAGGGGCAGGGCATCGAGATACTGACGCACTGCGGGCTCGTCGCTCAGCGTGCCATAGTCGCGGGTGTGCGCATCGTCCACGGCGCCGAGCTCTTTCAGGAGGCTGAAGAACTCCAGTTCCTTGCACACCTGGCGCAGCGTCGCCAGATCCGGCTCCTGCGTCCGCACCGTGTCCAGCTCGAAGGGAATCGGCACTGAGGTGTCGATGGTTGCAAGGCGCTTGCTAAGCAGGATGCGATCGCGATTGTTCTGCAGGCTCTCGCGGTACATCCTGCGCTCCACCTCGCCCGCGCGCTCCAGAGCCGCTTCCACCGAGCCGAACTTCAGAATGATGTCTTTCGCCCCTTTGTCCCCGATGCCCGGCGCCCCCGGGATGTTGTCGATGGCGTCGCCTTTCAGCGCCAGGAGATCGGCTACCTGCTCCGGCCGCACCCCCATGAACTGCTCGGTGGTCGCCGGGTCGTACCAGACGTCCTCCTTCACCGGGTTGAACATGGACACGCGATCGTCTACCAGCTGCAGCATGTCCTTATCGCTGGAGACGATCACCACGTCCACGGTCTCTTCCGCGCGGCGCGCGATGGCGCCGATTACGTCGTCCGCCTCGAACCCCTCGTACTCGAGGATCGGAATGCGCATCGCCTCCAGCAGGCGCCGAATGTACCCGATCTGCGGCCCGAGATCTTCGGGCATCTCCGTGCGGTTCGCCTTATAATCGGCGAAGGCCTCCTCGCGAAACGTCGGTTTGCCGCTCTCGAACACAGCCGCGACGTATTCCGGGTGGTAGGCCTGCTGCAGCTTGCGCAGCATGTTGTGGAAAATGTAAACCGCCTCGGTCGACAGACCCGTGGAGGTGCGCATCGGCGGCGCGCCGGTGCGCGCGCGAGCGTGGTAAGCGCGGAAGATGTAACCGAACGAGTCGATGAGGAACAGCCGCGGGCGCGCGCGCGGGCGCAGTGGGAGAGCGGTTTGTCGTGTGCCTGCCATTGCGCCAGGGGGAACACCTTAAGGATATCAACGCGACCGTACTAAGCAGCCGCTCAGGACCCTGGCGGCGCGCGCCCGTTTGTGGCAAAACCCCTGGCAGCTAAAGGAGGTGTCCCGCCTTGCCGATGGAAGTAGCGAGACATCACAGAACTGAGCGACGTCGAGGCGCAGGGACGGGATGGACTCGCGTTAAGGAGAGGAGATTACATGAAGCGTTTGATGAATCTGGCTCTGAAGCTGAGGGTTTGGAAGGATACGCGCGGTCAGGACCTGATCGAGTACGCCTTGATGGCTGGTTTTGTGGCCGTCGCCGCCGGTGCGATTATGCCTGGCGTTTCCAACAGCATCAGCTCGATCTTCAGCAAGATCGGCAGCACGCTCAAAGCTGCCGGCGGTTGATCCCTACCGGGCGCCGCCCATGAGCGACGGCGAGGTCCTCCGGGCCCGACCGTTCGCATTTCTACATTTCTCGACGCCTCACGGGCGCGGCCACGCCGGGCTCGGGAGGCGTCTCTGTTTTTCCCTCTAATCCGCCCGCCGCTCAGACAATCTGCCCCACCGCCCGTTTCGCTTCCAGAATCGACGTCCGGTGATCCATAATCCCCGCTACATCTGAGTTTGCGAACGCGATCCGGCCAAAGGGATTGTTCCGCAGCACGTCGCCCGGACCCGGCTGCCCGTCTTTCCCGAAAAAGAACCCCGGCTGCGGCGCCAGATAAGCGTGACCCCAGCGGTTCAGAATGATGCCTGCGATATCGCGCCGCACGTCGAGACCCGCGCTGCCGAACATAATCGCGAACTGCTCCCGGATGCGGCGTTCATAACCACTGAACGGAGTCGCGAACAACTCCGCGCGCCCCTGCGATACCTGCTGCCCGATCGGCTGCCCGGGGTAACTGAACAGGATCTTCAGCGTGAGCACGACCGGTGAATCCGGCGAAATCTCCGGAGCCACTTCGCCTCCCAGGGTCGCCGTCCTGCGCACCGCGGTGTAGTTGCCGATCCCTTCGAACCACTGGCAGCCAGTGATGCCCATTTTGTACAGGAAGCGCCAGTTGCGCACCGCGACATTGGCCATCAGGCACGGCGCGCGATAGAACTGCGCGTAGGCGTCGCGCTGCGGCGCCGGCAAATTCCGCACGATGTGCTTCGCCGTCCAGCTCCCGCCGGCCATGACGACGCCTTGTGCGCGTACACTGAACAGCCGGCCTCCGCGCAGGTAAACCACGCGCACGCGCCCCTCGCGTTCCGGCTGCACCGCGACCGTGGTGCAGCGCAGCCGCACTCGGGTATCCTGGCCGGCGCGATCCAGCGCGGCGAAATTCACTGAGCTCCGGCAAATGTCGGCCATCGTTGCCGCGCCGGCAAACGCATCGGGAATCACTGCCTTGACAATGTGCCGCGCCACGCCCGCATTGCCGCCCGGGAACATCTGCGCGCCTTTCCCGTAATCCCACGGCAGCAGCACGTCGGCCGCGTAATCGGCATAGGCCGACAGCGCGTCCGCGCCCAGCCCCGACCCTCCGCCGGCCACCGGCGATAAATACGTCCGCACCGTGTCGCGGCTGAGCCCGTACTGCTCCATCAGGTGCTGCTCCAGAGTCATGCTGTCCAGCCGCCGCGAGATCGCGTCCCCGTGCTCCTTCGGTTTCGGCTCGGGCTTCGCGCTCTGCATGCCCAGCAGTTCGCGTTTCGCCTCCGCCGGAATCGGCGCGGCGGCAAGGCGCGTCCCCCACGGATCGACCACCCACTTTCCCTGCGGCTGCCCGAACTTCGGGCCGAAGAAGAACGCCGACTCCGGCCCCCCCTCGAAATACGGCGTGCGGGCCGGCAGCAGCGGCTTGCTCGCTCCACCCCAGGTCTGATAAGGAAACTGCCAGTTGTTTATGCCGATGGAATCGTAGAATTCCGCCAGAAACGTCCCGGTCAGCGGCGGGAAGAACATGGCCGAGCCCTGATGCGCGATCAGCCGCTGTCCATCGACAACGAACTCGTTCCGCCGCGCTTCGCCGCCGAAAATCGCATGGTTCTCCAGCACCAGGCAGCGCCGCTTGCCGCCTGTCTGCCGCTTGAAGAACAGCGCTGCCGCCAGCCCGCTGATGCCCCCGCCAACGACTACGCAATCGAACTGCTCGCCCGTATCGGTGATGTCGGACGGCAGCGGCTCGAACGCGCGGTCGCGAATCTTATGGCCATCCGTCATTACGTCCCAGGTGTTTCCGTTGGAACTCGCGTAATCGCCGACCCCGCCGTAACCGGTCCAGGCCTCCGGGTTTGCGGCCAGCAGGTCCAGCGGGCACACTCCCGCGAGCAGTGCACTGCCTGTCGCCAGCAATGTCGAATTCAGGTAATCGCGCCGTGAGATGGGCTGGTCCATTCCCAGCGAGTGGTCATCATTTTCGGTGGCCATGAATAGTCCAGTGTGCCACCGCGCTCGCGCCAACCTGCTATGGAGCCGCCACCCACACGCGCCGCTGCGCTGCCAGCGTTACGTTCGGGACCTCTGTGCTGATATGGATCCGTTGAAAGTCGGCCTTTTTGTCCGGGATCGCGAAGAACGTCAGCCCATATTGATTGTTGAGCCGCCGCGCCAGATCGTCGAGATATGGCGCGAACGATACGGGATTGATGAACCCCTGCCAGTACGCCTCGCCACCGGTCGCGTCGCTTAGCTGCGCCAGATCGTTCTGCCCCCATTCGATCTGCCATCGATCGTGGGAGAAATGCCCGATCCCGGACCAGTAAATCGAATGCACAATCACCCCGGCCTTCTGCGCATCATCGATGGCGCGCTGCAGATACGGATTCTGCGGCCCCGCGCCATAGTACAGGTCGATGCCGCTTGTGATCATGAGCACTTCGCGCCGCATCGTGGATGGCTGCCAGTGCTTGATCAGGTCCGAGAGCGACATGTACGGGCTCGCGTCACCGCCCGCAATGCCCATCGGTATGCGAATCGCCTTCGCTGCCCGCGCATGATCGGCCGTGGGAGCCTGCGCCGTTTCCACGGTCCCGTTACGCAGATAGCCGATACCGATCTGCGCTTCCGCGGGTTGGCTCTCGATGAATTTGCGCAGGTCGCCGAACTGCGTCGCGATGCCCGAGTCCGCCGAATCGTCGATGAGGATCCAAAGCTGCAGCCCGCCGCGGTCGCCGCGCAGCGCTTCCCAGTCGTTCACGCGGAGCCGGTGATCATCCTGCCGGACCATGACATCCTGTGTCGTGAGGTTTGCGGGAGCGCCGTCATGCTTTCCTTCCACTGTCACCACCACGTGTACCTGAGGCCCGGCCTGGGTCTCCATCTGAGCCCGAGCCATTCCAGCAGCAAAGACGAGCGCGGCAGCGGTTGTGATCCTGGTAATGCCCATATCCATTGGACGCGCCTCAGGCACGCGTCGTACACGCCGATTTCCTCGAAGCCCCGCCGCGCTCGCCCTTCTTCTGCTCAACCGCGATCATCTGGTTGTACGCCTTGGTGACGCGATCAACCATCCCCTGCTCGTCGGGTGGCTTGCGGATCAGCCGGTCGCGCTCCCGCGATTAGCCGGTCCACCCCGGCTTTGCCACAGGCGGCGGCCTGCTTCTCAATGGACTGCGTGAGCCGCTCCAGCGACCTGCGAGAGCGATCGTTCAGCTTGAGCAGCATCTCGGCCATGCGTTCCATCGACTGAATCAGCCGGTTCCGGGGACACTATGCGCCAGGCAAGCCCGTTGTTTTCCCCGGCCGTTCGAGTCCAAGCGCCAGGGCTCGTGCCGAGCTGAGGCCGGCTCTATTTGTACTCCGAGTGACTGCGGGTCGGCAGCGCAGGCGTCATTGCGTCAGCGACTCGGCGCACGTCGTCGTTTGTGAACACCGCAAAAAGGAACGGCTGTGATTCGAGGAAATGAGCCAGGTCACGCAACGTCAGACCAAGATACGAGAGCCGGTCCTCGTCGACGAAGATCTGGGCATTTTCCGGTTCGAAGGAGGTAATGAGCTGCTTCGCTTGTGGATCAAACCTGCTGTGCAACAGGTCGACGATGGATGGCGCCAGGTGCCGGCGATCCGGCGACGATGGTTCCGATGGCATGCCATGGTCCGCGGTCACCGCAAGGAGATAGTCATTACCAACCTTTGCTTCTAACACACTCAGTATCCGCTTCAACTGACGATCCATCTCGCCGAGCGTGACGCGGAGCTCGGCCGAAGCCGGACCGTACTTGTGGCCCACGAAATCCGCGCCTTTGTAGTTCAGCAGAATGAGATCTGGAACGTTGTCTTCGCCCAGCGGCTCTCGCTCCATCATCGCGGTCATCGCATCGGCTTCGAACGCTGGAAACAGAGCCGAATATCGCACCGCCTGAGTCGGGTCGATTTTGTGACCCATCCATTCCCCGCTTGCTGGCCACAGGCTTTTCGCATTCCGATCCTTCAGATATGCAGGCAGACGGAAACAGTTGGGGTTAGTGGTCCAGTTGCCCGTGTCCTGCTCGTAGCTTGCGAGAACGACGGGCGCTCCATTCAACTGACACGCTCCGTGCCCTGCGAGCGGTGTCGCCGCTCGGTCGATGCTGCCCTGCGCCAATATAATCGCGCGAGCAGCCGTCTCCAGTTGCCAGGCGTCGGCCAGCGTCAATGCCATGAGGTCTTGCGGCGTTTCTCCGGCGAAAGAGTCGTGGCGACGGCGCTGCAGGCGCTCGTACACGCTGACTCCCGTGATTCCGTGCACGCGTGGCGGCGCCGGTCGAGATCGTCGAGTGCCCAACGGCTGTGTTGGTCGGAAGGTAGTTAACCCGTGCCTGAGTGAACCAGGCACTACGCCGACGGAGGGCGGTGAGCGTTGGGATGGAAGCGGCGTAGCGATCGAAGTAATCCCGGCGCATGCCATCCAGGACAAGCAGCATGACCACTCGTGGTCGAGCCAAACCGGTGCGTAAAACCGGCAATACACGGCCTGTCGTCGTAGGAGGCATCCGCACGCCAAGCGCAGCCGCAAGGGTTGGCGCAACGTCTTGCTGCGCGGCCGGAGTCGAGTATGTTCCCGCTCTTACCGCGGGGCCCACGAACATCAGCGGAATCGCCACGTCATAGTTCCATGGCGAACCGTGCATGTACGCCACGTCAGGCCGCGTGATGAAGTCGCCTTCGCGCGGCACGATCAGAAGTTGGCCGGTTCGTCCCGGGAAGTATGCCCGAGCAAACATCTCTAACAAACGCTGTCGCGTCGCAAGGGTCGTTGCATCGGCTGGTGCTGCACGCTGGATCCGAGGTGCGCCGCTCCCAATAGATCGCCTGTTTTGCGCGCTTGATACGCTCCTGGCCATCGCGACCAGGGTCAGGGTGACAGCGATCCGCGATCCTGCTTTGCGCATGGGCGCACTCCTGGCTGATTAGAGATTGTCAGGCTCCACGCTGATTTTAGCTCCGTCGACAAGGATCCAGCGAACGGCCGCGTAACGCGCTTTTACTGAGATCCTGGCCATCTCTCGCGGCCGGCCGTGTAGTCGCCGACTCGCCGCATTGAGTTCAAGCGCGCCCGCTCGTCTCCGTACTGCGCCGCGGGCTCAACGCGCAGAATTCGGGTCCGGCGCAGGGCCGCCAGCACATCGGCCTCGGCCAGTCCTCCGGCGCTGGAACTTTGGGTTCAGCGTGGGATCGAGATCTTTGGCGTTTGAATTGCTTGTTCCTCCGCTGGTGCCGACACGCGCTCGAATGCTGCTGCCCACAGCGGCGCTCCTTACCGTTACATTGGCAGCACTTCCGGCCCTTTTCGCGCGGCCGGACGATTCGGCGACCGTGAAAATTGTACAGATTCCGCTGGATGTAATCTGGCAGGATCCGGGCGATGTGTCCAGCCTCAATCTGCTGTACGGCTCCGGTGGAGCTGACGGCGCTCCCACCGCGCCGTTCCAGTTCGTGGATGAAGACACCACCGCCTCCAACCCCAAGGTCAACGTGAAAGACGCGCGAGGCCGCAGCTGGAATGTGAAGTGGGGAGACGAGGCGCGGCCGGAGGTCTTCTGCTCCCGCGTTGCCTGGGCCTGCGGGTATGTCACCGAGGACGAGTATTTCGTCCCGCGCGGGCAGATTCTCGGAGTTCACGGCCTGAAGCGCGCGGCCAAACGTGTCGACCGCGCCGGCAACTTCGCCGATGCGCGTTTTCAGCTGCGCTCCGACTGGCCGAAGTTTCTCAAAAACCGCAGCTGGGAATGGGACAAGAATCCGTTCGTTGGCACGCGCGAGCTGAATGGCCTGCGTGTGCTCATGATGTTCGTCTCCAACTGGGACGACAAGGATGCGCGGGACGCCAGCCGCGATACCAATCTCGCCGTCTTCGAGACCAACGAGAATCCGCATCGCTTCCTCTACTTCGTCAGCGACTGGGGCGCGTCGATGGGCCGCTGGGGCAAAGTCGCGACCCGCGACAAATGGGACTGCAAAGGCTTCACCGCCCAAACGCCCTCTTTCGTGACCGGCGTCAGCAATGGTCTGGTGCACTTCGGCTATGTCGGCCAGCACAGCGGTCTTCAGAAGAACGATGTTCGCGTCAGCGATGTTGCGTGGATTCTGAAGTACCTTGGTGAAATCAGCGACGAGCAGTTTCGGCAGGCCCTGACCACCGCGGGCGCGAGCCCGGAGGAGTGCGCCTGCTACGGGCGGGCTTTGCGAGCGCGGGTGAACCAGCTGCGCAACGCAACCGCGAATCTGAACTATCCCGAGCCGAAAGCGGCCGAGCCCGCGCCTCCGGCGACACCGCCACAAGGTTTGTATCCGCCACCTCCGCCGGCGCAACCGCAGGCTCAGCCCGGTGCGCAGCCTCCGGCCGAGCAGCCCACTGCATCTGAACCCGCGCCTCAGCCGCAGCTCTATCCCCCGCCGCCACGGCCCTGATCCGATCGGGCGGAGAATAGCAGAGTGATCCGCCTCCTCCTTGCTGTCGTCATCGCCACGTGCCTCCGGGCTCAAATGCCGGCGGTCATCTCGGTCGACGCATCGCACCCGCACGCGAACGAGCTGCCGAAGACCATCTTCGGCACGTTTCTGGAGCCCATCGGCCACTCCATCTACGGCGGTCTTTGGGCTGAGGTTCTCGAGAACCCCAGCTTCGAGGAGAACCTCTGGAGCGCCGGCGCAATTCGCGATATGGTCGCCGCCGATCCGGATCTCGTCGATGCCTCCGCCCTCGGCCTGCCGCTCCCCTGGGAGCCGCTGAACCCGCATCAGGGGAATCGGTATGAGCCGCGCTCGGGCGACGCGGCAAACTCGCAGCAATCGTTGTATGTCATGGGTCTGCCCAACGCTGAAGTCGGCCTCCGTCAGAAGGTCTACCTCCCGGTGCAACGCATCCTGCGCTACAACGGCGCCATCTGGCTCAAGGCGAGCACGCCCGTGGAAGTCGATGTATCCCTGCGCCGCCGCTCTCCCGCAGCCGTACTCGCGCACACCGCGATCCATTCCACCGGAACCGAATGGAAGAAATATGAGTTCGCGCTTGAACTGCCCACGGGCTCGGTGAAGCCGCTCGAGCACGTCGATTTCGTCGTCTCCCTTCCGCATGACGAACGTGCGCTGATCGACCAGGTCTACCTATTCCCGGCGGATGCAGTCGACGGCATGGATCCGGACATGATCGCCATGGCCCGCGCCCTGCACACTCCGATAGTCCGGTTCGGCGGCAACTTCACCAGCGCGTATCACTGGCGCGACGGAATCGGGCCGCTGGACAAGCGCGTGAGCATGCTGAATATCGCCTGGGGCATGCCCGAATACAACCAGTTCGGGACAGACGAGTTTCTCGATTTCTGCCGGCGCATCGGAGCGCAGCCGCAGATCGCCCTCAACCTCGGCACCGGTACGCCATTCGAAGCGGCCGAATGGGTGCGCTACGTCAACCGGAAATGGAACGGCGGCCGCGGCGGTCTGCTCTGGGAGCTCGGTAATGAGCTGTGGGGCAACTGGCAGGTTGGCTATCCGACCCTCGACCAGGTCGCGTCCCGAACGCGCGTCTTCAGCCAGGCCGTGCGCCGTGTCGACCCGCGCGCTCGGTTGATCGCCACCGGCCAGGATCCCGACGTGTACGAGAAGTGGAACGCGGCGCAACTCAGCGGCGCGCCGGGCGCTTTCGATTACCTGTCTACACACTTCGTCGTCGGCAGCGAGAACATCCTGCGGCCCAACGCCACGTCCGAGTTCATGGACGAAGCCGAGTTCGCCCTGCCCATTGGCCTCGAAACCCGCCTGCACGCCATGCACGAGCAGATCGAGAGTTATCCCTGGGCCCGTGGTCGCGTCAGCACCGCCTTCACGGAATGGCTCTTCTGGGCGCCGGAAAACCGGCAGCTGGTCCGGTACGACAATCTCGGCGGCGCCATCTGCACCGGCGGCTTTTTGAATATGTTGCTTCGATTGGATGGCCTTGTTCCCATCTCCGATATGACCGGTCTGGTGGAGTTCGGCGGCATCTGGAAGAAAAAGGGTCGCGTTTTCGGCGTCCCTGCATACCACGTCTTCCGCATGTATTCGCCGACGGAGCCGGCCCGCCTTGTGGACGCCCGCACCGACGTGGCGCAGTACGATGTGCACCAGGGCAACCGGCGCATTCCTGATATCGAGCATGTCCCCTGGCTCGACGTCGTCGCGGCGCTGGACGCCATCGGCAGCCGGCTTTATCTGTACTGCGTAAACCGCAGCCTCAAAGAACCCGTTGCCGCCGATATCCAGGTGGCCGGCTTCGCACCGGCTGGCGCCGCCTCCATCAGCACTCTGCACTCGGCCAGCGTCTACGACGAGAACAGCCCCGAACAACCGGATGCAATCGCGCCGGCGTTCACCACGGAGCCGGCTGGCGCGCGCATGCGCCACACCTTCCCGCCGGCCAGCGTTACCGTCATCGCGCTCTCGAAATAATTGGGAACCGCGGCCCGCCGCCGTTCGTGAGATTGAATGGCGGACCAAATGAAACGAACGCTTTTTTTAGTGGCGGCCGCGCTGCCGGCCTTGCTCGCGGCGCAGGATCTCGGCGATCTCGAAAGCCGCGCCGATGAAGTGGCCACCGTCACCGTGAACTCCGACGTGCTGCGCGCCTTCGCTCGCCTCTGCGCGGACGAGAAGGACAAGGACTTCCTCCAGGCGCTAAAGAACGTCTCCGAGATCAGCGTCCGTGCGCTGTCCTTCCATAATCACCGTATGCCGGCCGACAGCGATGTAGATCGCGTGCGCGCCGCCACCATTCCGCCTGGCTGGCCGAAGTTCCTGACTTCGCGCTCCAGCGATCCCGCCGAGCTCGTGGAAGGGTACATGGGTCCCGGCGGTATGGCGCTGCTGGCCATTGAACCGGGGGAGATCGCAACGGTTCGCATTGTCGGCTCGCTTCCACCGAGCAACGTGCCCGCGCTGGGCGCGCATTTCGGGCTGCCGCATATTCGTCAGGGAATCGTGATCCAGGCGCCCCCCGGCGCTCCGTCTGCATTCGCACCGCCACCTGCCGGACCTCGGCCCGGCAAACTCGATTTCAACCGCCTGGTCCGCGACGTCGAAGCCCGGGAAGGCATCCGCAAACTGCACATTCCCCTGTTCGGCCTGATTCGACCCGTCGCCTTCATCGGATCCGGCGGGAGCGTGCGCGGCCTGGAGATGGCCATATTCGAGAATGCGCCGTCCGGATTCGTTGCCGGCGTGGCGCCCTCCGTCCCGCATGGCTGGTCACCCTTTGTGGAGGCGCGCGAGAAGGACGACATCACCCGTATCTGGCTCGGCGAAACCGGGGCCAGCATGCACCTGTTGATCGCCACGCAGGACAGCGAGGATGCCGTTCTGCTCACCACCAAAGTGCGAATCGCCGACCTCGACAAAGACCCCTTCGACTGGCGGCGTGACTCCAGGTCGAGGGATAACTGACCGCGCTACGACGCCCGGCGCTTCAGGTCGGCATCGATGGTCGCTTCGTCGCCTTCCGCCTGGGATGGCGTCGGTCGAATTCCGCCTGCACCCTTCCTTACGGGAGCGTTCTCGTCTTCGCCTTCGGCCTGCGACGGCACGGGCCGCTC
>Ga0070739_10003064_pt1 | contig 21288 bp, 14 predicted proteins | sample Coa_R1_7_FD_66445 | JGI IMG/M metagenome (GOLD analysis project Ga0070739, IMG submission 66445) | Surface soil microbial communities from Centralia Pennsylvania, which are recovering from an underground coalmine fire - Coalmine... | ecosystem: Environmental > Terrestrial > Soil > Unclassified ... | reverse complement strand
GGCCTGGTGGTGTCCGCGATGTCGGCCACGTGGTACGGCGTGCCGGCGATCTGCGAGTTCGCGGCCAGCGCGGCCTTCGGGATGCCGGGCACGAGGTAGATGCCGAACTTGAGGCCGAGGGAGTGCACGAACTTGGCCACCGCGGGGATCCCGTCGGGGAACTTCGTCGCGTTCCAGGCGTCGCGGCCGTACTGGTCCACGTGGTCGGACCAGCCCGCGTCGATGTTGACGTACTGGTAGCCATACTTCTGCAGCGTGGTGTGCATGGCGGTGGCCTGCGCCTCGATCAGCGATTCGCTGATCCCGCCGTGGAAGGAGCTCCAGCTGCTCCAGCCCATCGGCGGCCGCAGCAGCTGCCACGGCACGCGGTCAGGCGCGGCGGAGGAGGAGCCGGCTCCCAGCGCCCCGGCCGAAGCCGTTCCCTGGACGGCTCCCGCGCACAGCGCCGCTGCCGCGAGCGTGCCCAAGAGCCTCGCGGTTGTCCTGGATCGCCGCATCATCGGGTACCGCCTCCCTACTGGTGTAGACCTCGTCGTGTACACGGCGACTTCTTACACCGAGGCGAACGCCCGGTCAACAAATCATCCGATGGATGAGTGCATCGGCCAAGGGATATCCCAGCTCATCTTGCGCTGAGCATTGAAACAACGATGAAACATCCTATGACTTGCCGGGATGTGCCTCAGGACAGCCTGTCCAGCTCGGCGGTGAGGTTCGCGATCGCGGGCACCGCGTCCCACACGTCGAGCTTGCGCAGCTCCTGCACGACCAGCGTGGAGGCGGTGCCGGTGCCCATCTCCAGGGCCTGCGTCCCGACCGCGGCCGCCCGGTCGAGCTCGCCGACCAGCGCGTAGGCGCGGGCCAGCCGGGCGACGTGCACGGCCTGCTCCCAGCGGCACAGGTGCTCGCGGCTGTCGGTGTGGTCCTCGTAGAAGGTGATCGCGTCACGCACCCGGCCCAGTTCCAGCAGGCAGGAGGCATGCTGGATCTTCAGGTGGTTGGCGTCGAAGTAGTAGCCGACCCGATAGCGGTCGCTCCACGGCGGCGCGTCCGGCAGGTCGAGTCCGCGCGCCTCCTCGAGCCTGCTCATGCAGGCCGCCGAGTTACCGGCGATGGCGTGGCCGCGCGCCTCCTGCTGCAGCGCCAGGGCGCGCACCTGCGCGCAGGTTCCGGGCTCGCGCAGCGCGGCCCGCGACAGGCCGATCACCCGGTCGTCGTCGCGGTCTGATTCCGCCAGCTGCGCCATCCGCACGTACGCGTACGCGACCAGGTCCCGGTCGTCGGCCGCCTGGGCCTGCTGCAGCGAACGCTCGGTCCACTCCGCGGCGCCGCGCAGGTCGCCGACCTCCTGCCGCAGCCAGCCGTAGAACTCCGCGTACAGCGCGGTCACGTCCAGCAGCCACTGCCGCATCCCGCCGCTGGCCGCCCGGCGCATCAGATCGATCAGCCGGTACAGTTCGGCGACCGCCGGTGCCAGACCGTCCGCGCCGATCCACGAGTCCGCGTCGTTCACCAGGCGGCGCACCACGAGCAACCGGTGCACCGTGCGCGGATCGGCGACGCGGCCGTCGTCCACCAGCCGCCAGGCCTCCTGAGTCGGCGCGCCCACGACCGCCGCGATACAGGCGTCGAGCAGGGTCTTGCGATCCACCGCGGTGCCAGGCAGCGCCACCGAGCTCTCGCCGGCCAGCTCCTCGAGCCGTCCCACGATCGGCAGCCGGACCGATTCCAGCGCGGCCGGCGGGCTGTCGTCGGCCAGCCCGAGCAGCCGGGGCGGCACACCGAGCAGCCGGCCCAGCGATCTGAGCACCCTGATGTCGTAGCCGAGGTTGCCGCCGGTCTCCAGCCGGGAGATCGCGGACTGGGAGAACCCGGCCAGCGCGCCGAGCTCCGCCTGGCTCAGGCCGTGCGCCTGGCGGGTGAGCGCGATCACCGTGCCCGGCGTGTTGCCCGCCACCGCGCGGGTGACCTCCCAGGAGCGCCAGAACTCCGCCGGCAGCGGGCTGAGCCCGGCGGCCGCGGGGCGGTACCCGGCCCGCGGGTCGCTCAGCCGGTTCTGCGCCGTCACGCCGTGAGCTGTTACAGCGTGCGCCGTCACCGCGTGTGAGGGCGCCGCGGCGATCACTTGCCGTGGCCGCGGCTGGTGGCCGTCACTTGTCGACCTGTGCATCGGTCTCCCCGCAGGGCTGGATTCCGCGCCGCCCGAGTCTGCCGAGCCGTACCGCTGCGGCCGGCTCGGATCTCACGCTAACCCACCGCCGCCGGCTCGCCGGGTGATCGCGTATGCCGATTTCGCATAAGGGCATGCGTGAGCCGCATCCGACCGCCCATCGTATCTCATACACCATCAGGCTTCGGAGACAGCGCAGGCCGCGGCCGTACCTCGGTTCCCTGCGCTCAATCGCCCGCTGACCTGTGACTATGGAGACCCGGTTGATCATCGGCCCCGGCCTGCGCCCAGCGCCGCCGCCCGCGCTGCACGCCGCGCACTGCCTCGTGATCGGCGGCTGGACGGTGATGGAGCTGTCCGGGGAGATCGACTGCGCGGCGGCCGGCAGCGTCGAGTGGAAGCTGTCCGGGGCGATCGGCCCGCACTGCGCCGACCTGGTCGTGGACCTGTCCGAGGTGGCTTTCCTCGACGCCGCGGGACTGCACGTGTTGGAGCGGGCCCATGCCCGGGCCCGTGCGCTCGGCGGCGGTCTGCGGCTGGTGTGCCCGCCCGGTCCGGCGCGCGATCGCATCAGGGTCCTGAGTGGTGAGCGAAGGCTGCCGGTCTTCGCCGATCTGGGATCCGCCATGGCTGCCGGGGCTCCTCCGCATAGGGGTCCCGGCCTGAGGAGGAACGCGTGAAGGTGCCGTATCCGTTCGCGTCGCAGCCCGCGTTGGGCGAGGCGCGACTCGGCGAGGCGCTGGTGCGGTCCTGGCGCACCGAGGGCGCGTTTCAGGTCGCCGCCGGGGAGCTGGCGCCGGAGGCGCGGCGGGCCTTCGCCGCCAGCGAGCGCTTCTTCGCCCGGCCGGCCGCAGCCAAGGCCCGCTATGTCAGCAATCTGACGTACGCCGGATACGCTGCGCCGGGCGAGGAGGCGGAGGCGACGGAGCCGGACCGCTGCGAGACCTTCACGGTGTGCCAGGACATCGCGCCCGACGACCCGCGGGTGCGCGAGTACTGGCCCTGCCACGGTCCAGTGCCCTGGCCGGACGCGCAGTACCGCCGCGCGATGCTCGCCCTGGCCGACCGGCTCGGTGAGGTCGCCGACCGCGTGCTGCGGCTCGTGGCGCTCGGCCTCGCGGCCGAGGATCCGGACGTGTTCGCGAGGCTGACCTGGGGCGGCTGGCATTCCCTGCGTGCCCTTCGATTCGAGCCGGGACCCGCGCAGGCCGACCGGACAGAGGCGATCGCGGCCGCCGCTGCGCGCGTCGACGACGGCCTGCTGGCCATCGTCGTGCGGCCCGATGAGGCCGAGCCGCTGACGGTTCTTCCCGGTGTGCTGATGCAGTACATGACCTGCGGTCTGCTGCCGCCGGCGCCGCGCGAATCCTGGCCGCAGGCCGCCGAGCGGTTCGCCATGACGTACTTCCACGCGCCCAACTTCCAGGCCTGTGTCAGGCCGCTGAACGAGGCCTCCCGCGACGACTTCGTCCACTACGGAACGCACTTCACCACGACTTACCTGCGCCGCTTCCCGGCGCGGGCCACCACGCTGCGGATCCTGGCCGAGGACCGGCTCTCCGTCCTCGCCGGGCTCCGGCAGCAGGCGGCCCGCGCCGCGAGCCTGGTCTGAGACCGTACGCCCGCAGGCGTCGGCCTAGCTGACCGTGAAGTCCTGGAAGTCGACCTCGCCGATCGCCCCCGAGTTGTGCGCGGTGGCGAAGACCCCGACATCTTGCGTCGCGGCCGCGGTCGGCACCGTGACCGTGTCGATCAGCGTCCAGTTCACGTCGTCGGTCGAGTAGTAGCCGGTGTAGGAGGTGGCGCTGCGCACCAGCTTCAGCCAGCTCGGATACGCCGCCGTGCCGAGCCCCTGGTTGTTGGGCGCGCTGTTGGAGTCGAGCTGGCCGTCGCCGTTGGCGTCCCACTGCATGACGTAGCCGTGTCCGGGAGCCTCCGCAAGGATGAGGAATCCGGGCGAGCCGTTAGCGTTCGTGACGTCGTTGCGCACCATGATCCCCGCCTTGGCCCACGCGTTCGTGTTCGCCTGAGCGGTGATCTCGACCGTCGCCACGGTTCCGTCCTGTTCGGCGCCGTGGAGGTAGATCGCACCGTACTGGTTCGTGCTGCCGTACACGTCGCCGCCGCCGGCCTGGATGCCGAGCCGGTTGCCCAGCTGCGCGAAGTTCGCGGTCGTCGAGGCAAAGGTCTGATACGGCGCCTGGACGGGCGCGCCGAGCGTCACCGATTCGGCCAGCGAGGCGCTGCCGGGGAACAGCAGGTGCCAGCGGTAGTCGGCGTTCGCGGTGACCGTGTCCGTCTCGAACAGCGCCGAGGGCGCAGCCGGCACGACTTGATACGTGGTCTGCACGCTCTGGCCCGGCTGGACGACGGGGAACCGGCTGGCCGAGGCGGCACTCGCGGTCCATCCGGCGGGCGCCGCGAGGCCCAGCTGGGCAAGCTCGACCGGCTCGATCCCGTTGTCGGCCAAGGTCTCGGTGACCGAAGCGGGCTGCCCGGCTGCCGCGTTCGTCAGCGAGCTGAGATCGACGGTCACGTCCGGCGGCGCGAGGTACGGGAAGCTGGTGCCGGTGACGCGGAAGAGCGCGACGCCGTGCGACGGGACGTCCGCGGCGATGGTGCCGGTCGTCTCGGTCGTCCGATGCGTCCAGAGGTTGTCGAGCAGATAGGCCTTGGCGGCGGGCAGACCGAGCGCGGAGGAGGTGGTGGAGAGCAACGCGGCGCTCGGCCCGGTGTTGAAGAGCCCGACGACCACGTCCCCGTTCTGCTCAGTCTTGGCGAAGACCTGGGAGGTGGCCGACTGCGCGATCCGCGAGGCGTCGATCGAGTCCTGATCCACCGCGAGCACCGCTCGGTTCTTCAGCAGCCTGAGGTCGGCCGGATCCAGGTTCGTCAGATCGGTGCCCAGGATCAGCGGAGAGGAGGCGAGGGCCCACAGGCTCAGCTGCGTCTGGCGTTCGTCAGGCGTGAGCCCGTCGTTCGCGCCGTTGCCGACCTCGATCGAGTCGTAGTCGTTGAACGCGCCGGGGCCGCCGTACGGCTGCCAGTTCGCGACCTGGTTGAACCGCGACTGCACGCTGTTCCAGCTGGTCAGCGGGTAGCTGCTGCCGCCGCTCTCGCAGCCGTAGCACTCGATGTCGCCGCCGGTGCGCCAGCCGTTCGAGTACTGCTTCCAGGTCGCGGCCCCGCTGATCGCGAGGCTGTTGGACAGCTCCAGGTGGATCGGCCGCCCGGTTTGCTGCAGCGCGGTCGACCAAGCCTGGATATCCGCGACGTCGCTGAGCCCTACACCGTCGATCTTGACGTAGTCCACGCCCCAGGAGGCGAACTCGTCGGCCCACGAGTTGATGAACGCTTGTGCGCCGGGCTTGGTGTAGTCGATCCCTACCATACCCTTGCAGTTGTAGTTCTTCTCGCCGGTCGTGGTCGCGATGTCGTCGGCGTGGAAAGAGGTGCCGAGGATTTGTGTGTTCTGCGCGACCGCCTGCTTGGAGATGCCGGGCGTGACGTAGAGGCCGAACTTGAGACCGTCGGCGTGCACATGATCCGCGACCGCCTGGATGCCGTCCTCGGTTCCGTTCGGCGGGAACTTCGTGGCGTCGGTGACCCAGCGGCCGTACGCGTCCACGTTCGGCCCTTGGCTGCCGGGGCACTGGTACCAGAAGTCGTCGACGTTGACGTACTGGTAGCCCACCGAGGCCAGGCCGCTGCTCTTCATCGCGTCCGCCTGGGCGTCGATCTTCGCGGCGGTCGGATCGTGCCGGATGAAGCTCCAGCTGCTCCAGCCCAGCGCGGGTGTGGCACCCACGCCGTTGCTCTCCGCTTGGGCGGTGGTCGCGTTCAGGGTGCCGAACGCGAAGGCGGCTGCGGAGGCGGTGAGCGCCAGGGCCGCCAGGGTGGTGGTCTTTCCGGATCGCGTGCGCACGCGATCTCCTTCCGGGTTGGCGCGAGGACATGCCTCGGCCGAGGGTGGGGGGAGCGGAACATTGTGGCTGGGACGAGGGACGCTGACGGCCGGGGCGCTCGCGCTGCGGTGACTTCGCGCACGCCCCGGCTGCCGCGCTCTTCGGCGCGGACGCCGGTCAGCGGGCCGGCTGCCAGTTCAGGATCGACTTGAACCCGGATTCGAGCCCTGCGTTGTTCGTGATGCTCGCCGGGATCTGGCCGGCGCTGGTGATATTGGTGTTGTTCTTGATCAGCACGGCCTTGGCGTTGTAGTCCGCCGGGCCGTTGGTCCAGTAGTTGCCCTCGATGTCCAGGGGATCGTAGGTGCCGTTGTTCAGCGTGTAGTTGGTGTGCTTGCTGCCCCAGACGGTCGCCGCGATGTTGTACTCGCCGTTGCCGGTGATCGTGATGTAGCTCGACCCGTTGTCGGTGTACAGGCCGTGTCCGGCGGTGGCGATCTGGTCGTGCACCAGCGTGCCGGTGATGTGCTCGCCGTTGGCCAGCGAGCTGCCGGTGATGCCGTTGGTGTAGATCGCGCCGCCGTCGGCGAGCACTGACATGTGGTCGTAGATCAGGTTGTCCGAGAACAGGTTGTGGTTGGAGTAGTTCGGTTCGGCCGGCAGCTTGACCTTGTCCGGCCAGCCGCCCCAGCCCACCGAGATCCCGGTGTACGGCAGGTGGTCGAGCTGGTTGTGCGCCACCGTGGTCGTTTCGGCGTAACCGATGTCGATCGCCACGCCGCCGTGGTACTCCACCGAGGTGTTGTAGAAGTGGTTGTCCGCGATGGTGTTGCCGCTGGTGTGCTGCGCCGCGTTGGTCGGCTCGGTGATGTCCACGCCGGCCAGGTCCAGGCCGTTGCCCGAGATGTCGGTGAACACGGACCCTTCGACGGTGTCGTTCTGCGAGCCGTCGCCCAGGTCGAGCCCGGCCGCGCCGAGGTGCACGAAGTAGTCGTGGTCGAAGGTGACGTCGTGGTCGTACGCCAGCGAGACGTTGCCGGGCATCTTGGTCCAGTTGCCGTACGGGCAGGTGCCGCCGGACACGAAGGTGCACAGTCCTTGCGTCGCGTAGCCGTGCGTACCGGTGATGGTGTATGTGGCCTGAATTTCCGAGAAGCCCTCAGGCGAACTGGTCTGGGTGTCCGTCGCGTACGAGAACTGGATTCCGCGGAAGACCAGGTTGTGCACAGGCGCACTGGCCGTTCCGATGGCCGAGACCAGCGTCGGCAACGCGGCCGCTTCGACGTCCTCGCTGTTGATCGTCTCGCCGCTGCGCGGGATGTAGTAGATCCGGTGCGCGGACGGGTCGAGATACCAGTGCCCTGCGGTGAGCAGCTCGTAGGCGTTCTCCACGGAGGTCGGCGACTCGGTGATCGACTTGCGGCCGACCAGCTCGTACGTGCGGCCGGAGCCGTCGGTCCGCATCACCCGCTGCGTCGAGTTGTTCCAGCAGGGCTGCGCCATCGTGATGGCCGTCGAGCTGATCGACGAGACCGGGCAGCGTGGTTCGGTCCACGCGCCCAAGCCGCCGCGGTACACGAATTCGATCGCCGACGGGTTGCGCCACTTCGCCATCGGGTCGCCGGACGCGGTGGTGTACCCGGTCGAGGTCTGCTTCACCGAAACCGGCAGGCTGCCGCTGGCCCGCGGTACACGCGTGCCGTTGATATATAGCTGCCGCGTGTTGAGGGAGGAGGAGACCTGCGCGGACCAGATGTTCTTGGTCGTATCAGTCTGCTGCCAACCGGTGACCTGGACGCCGCCGCTGACGACCGGCGATGCCCCGGCTTCGGCCTGCCAGGTGACGTCGGCGCCCGAGCTGCCGGAGTCGGCCGCGGTGAACGTCAGTGGGCTGCTGAGCCGGTAGTCGCCCCCGGCCAGGTTGACGGTGATCGGGCTGGAACCGGCCGCCAGCGCCGAGCGCACGGCCGACTGCGCGTGAGCGAGCGTGCCGAACGGACTCGACGCGCTGGTGCCCGAGTTGCTGTCGCTGCCGGTGGGGGAGACGTAGAAGCTGACCGGGGTCGCGGCCGCGGCGCCGTGCGCGGCCAGCCCGGTGAGGGCGGCGGAGACGGTGACCGCCGTGGCGGCCAGCCAGGTACTTCTCTTGCTGATCACGGCCGGTCCCCTCACTTCGCGGCGGTCGGATGAATGCGGAGCAGGACCGTGCCGTGCGAGGGCACGCTTTCTGTCCACGACGGGCTGGTCGTATTCGTGGTCTTATGCGCCCACAGGTCCCGCAGCGCGTAGCTCGCGGCGCCGCCGACTCCGACGGCGCTCGCCGTGGTGGAGATGGACGCGGTCGCGCCGGTCTCGTTGAAGAACGCCACCGCGACATCGCCGTTCGCCAGCTTCTTGGCCAGCACCCGCAGCCCGCCGTTGTCGCTGACCTGCACGCCCTGCCTGCCCAGCGAGTCCTGGTCGACCGCGATGACCTCCGCGTTGCCGAGAATGTCAAGGGTCTGCGTCGTCGCGGAGGCGAGCTTGGTGCCGATCAGCAATGGCGCGGCCATCTCCGCCCACATACCGAACTGGGTGCGCTGCTCGGTCGCGGTCAGCCCCGCGTTGCCGACCTCCAGCATGTCCGGGTCGTTCCACGCGCCCGGCCCGGCGTACTGGGCCAGCGGGATGTTCTTGTCGATGATCGAATCCAGCCGGGTCCAGTTCGTGTGGACGTCGCTGGTGGTCCGCCACAGGTTGCCCACCTCGGGCGACCAGTCCTCGGTGTTGATCCCGTTGTCGCCCTTCTGGCAGATGCTGAACACGATCGCCTGCCCGGTCTGCTTCCGAGCGGCGGCAAGGCCGTCGCGCATCGCGGTGTAGCGCTGGATCGTGGCGGCGCGGGTGTCCTGCCCGGAGGCCTGGTTGCAGTTGTCGTCCTTGAGGTAGTCCACGCCCCACTTCGCGAATTGGAGGGCGTCCTGGGCCTCGTGCCGGAACGAGCCGGGGAAGCCGTGCGAGCTGCACGTCTTGAGGCCGGAGTCGTTGTAGAGCCCGAGCTTGAGGCCCAGGGAGTGCACGTAGGCCGCGGTGCCCGAGATGCCGTCAGGGAACTTCTTCGGGTCGGGCACCAGGTTGCCGTGCGCGTCGCGGCTCGGCAGCGCCCAGCAGTCGTCGATGTTGACGTATTGATAGCCGTGCTGCTGCAGCGTGCTGCCGTCGGACAGCTTGTGGGTGTGGAAGAAGTCGGCGGTCTGCTTGATGAACGCCTCGCTGGTGCCGCACCCGACCGCGTTCCAGTCGTTGAAGCCCATCGGCGGGGTCAGCGCCAGGCCGTTGGCCAGCGCCTCGGCGGGGGTCTGCGCGACCGCTGCCGCGGTGACGGCGCCGGCGATCAGCGCGAACGCCGTCAGTACCCTGATCGGGCGCCTCACTTCGTCACCGTCTTGCCGTTGATGGTGACGTTGCTGAAGGAGACGCCGGTGACGTTGCTCATGACGTCCGTGCCGTGCGCGATGTTGGTGAAGGTGCAGTGCGAGGCGGTCACGCCGTGCACCGGGTCGCCGCTCAGGCCGGTGACGTCGAAGGCGTAAGGCGCCTTTTCGCACGTCGAGTTGGTGACCGAGAACCCGCCGAAGTCCGGGTTGTTCGAGCCGTGCTGCCCGTTGTAGGTCATCGTGACGAAGGCGAACGCGCCCTTCTGGTTCCCCGCGGTGACGCTGTCGAGGTTGATGTTGGTCGCGAAGCCGCCGCGCTGCGTATTCGACTTCACATACAACGCGTACCGGGTCGGGTTCGCCACGATCTTGTACGCGTACACGTTGCGGATGCCGCCGGTCAGCTCGCTGCCGCAGCTCACCGCGCCCCACGGGCCGCTCATGTGGCAGCCGACGATGACGATGTTCTGCGACGGGGTGTTGATCCGGCGGCCGTCGGCGTCCCGGCCGGACTTGATCGCGATGTTGTCGTCTCCGGCGCCCAGCGTGCAGTTCTGGATCACCACGTGGTCGCAGCACTCCGGGTCGCAGCCGTCGGTGTTCGAGTTGGTCGCCGAGGTGGTGACCGAGTCGACCGTCACGTTCGTGCACAGCGTCGGGTGCAGCTGCCAGAAGCGCGAATTGTGCAGCGTCACACCCTGGATCAGCACCGTGTCGCAGGAGTAGGGCTCGACAAAGGTCGAGCGCATCTGGTGACCCGAGCCGGGCACGACGCGCTGGTTGGCGGGCACCCCCTTGGCGACCAACGTCTCCAGGTACGCGCGATCAGAGCCCTGGTTCCACGAGGATGTACCGGAGGCGTCGAGAACGCCCGAGCCGGTCAGCGCGATGTTCGAGGCGCCGTGCGCGTAGATCATCGGTGAGCGGTTCATGCACTCGATGCCCTCGTAGCGGGTCAGCACGAGCGGGTACTTGCTCGCATCGCCGCTGAACTTGAGCGTGGCACCGCTGGCCAGGTGCAGGTCCACGTTGGTGAGCAAGCGGATCGCACCGGTCACGTACGTCCCCGCGGGCACCGTGACGTGCCCGCCGCCCGCGGCGTTGCATGCGGCTATGGCCTTGGCGAACGCGGCGGTGTTATCGGTCTTGCCGTCGGCGACCGCGCCGTACGAGGTGACCGGGAAGGTGGCGGACGGGAAGGCGGGCAGCTTCGTGTCCGCCACGATGGTGTTGGCCGCGGGCCAGGGCAGCACCGGGATCGCCGAGGTGCGCACCCGCGTGACGGAGCCTGCCAGCAGCCGCCGGGGAGCCGGCGCCGCCTGCGCCCCGGTCGCTTCGAGCAGGGGGACGGCGGCCGCGGCGCCGAGCGCGGCCGCTCCGGCGGCCAGCAGGCCGCGGCGACTGACGGCCGGCCGGGCGACCTCGTCGCGGCGGTCGGGGGTACTGCTCATGAAGTCCTCCGGGAGGGCTTGGGAAAGAAGAGTGGACCGACCGGTAGCGGCGGCGCCGACCTGCTCCGGGGGTGTGCTGGGGGCGGTGAGGCCGTGTCGAAGGACCTTGCTGTGGTGTTACGGGCGGATTTCGGCACTCGGATCAGAGGTCTACACCTGTGCCCCTAGCGGGTCAATGATTCATCGGATGTTTCAGTCCGTTACAACGGCTGTCTAGTCAGAGATCTTTACGCCGCAGGTCAGGGTGGCAATCGGCATTTGCGGACCGGCCTGATGAATCAACACTCTTTGACGTCATCCGGCCGCGGGGATACACCAACCCGGCATGACAGCAAACCTTTTCACCGGCGCGCCCGCCCACCGAGGGGAATGAACAAAAACCGTGAAACGCACACTCATCGCGCTCTCCGCCGCCGGCGGGCTGCTCGCCGCCTCGGCCACCACGGCGCTCGCCGTCGGACACCCGGCCGCCACCCGGGTCTTCAACGTCAAGTCCTACGGCGCCACCGGCAACGGCTCGACCATCGACACCGCGGCCATCAACAAGGCCATCGCCGCGGCGAGCGCCGCGAGCGGCGGCGGGACCGTCGAGTTCCCGGCGGGCAAGTACAAGTCGGTGTCCATCCACCTGCGCAGCAACGTCGACATCCAGCTGGACGCCGGCGCCACCATAACCGCGGCCTCCAGCGGCTTCGACGCTGCCGAGCCGAACTCGTTCTCGCAGTACCAGGACTTCGGCCACAGCCACTTCCACGACGCCCTGATCTGGGGCGAGAACCTGACCAACGTCGCGTTCACCGGCTCCGGCACGATCGACGGCGCGGGCAACCTGAAGACCGGGAACATCAGCTCGGGACAGGCCGACAAGGCGGTCTCGCTCGCGGTCGTCGACGGGCTGACCTTCTCCGGGATCACCATCAAGAACGGCGGCCACTTCGGCATCCTGCTCAACGGCGGCAACCATGTGACGGTCGACCACCTGACCATCTCCACCGCCTCCGACCGGGACGGCTTCAACGTCATCAACACGGCCAACTTCACGGTCACCAACAGCAACATCGCCTCCAGCGACGACGCGCTGGTGTTCAAGAGCGACTTCGCGCTCGGCCGCACCTACCCGAGCACCAACATCAACGTCAGCAACACCACCGTCTCCTCCACCGGCAACAACGCGCTGCAGTTCGGCTCGGAGACCTGCGGCGACTTCAGCGACGCGCACTTCTCGCACATCACCATCAACGAGGCGGGCAAGGCCGGCATCGGCATCGTCTCGATGGACGGCGCGCACATCTCGAACATCACCTACGACAACATCACCATGACCCGCGCCGCCACGCCCATCTACATCAAGATCGGCTCGCGCGGCCGCTGCCCCGGGCACCCCGGCGCCGGCACCATCAGCGGGGTGAGCATCACCGGCGTCACCGGCACCAACCTGAGTGACAACGGCAGCTTCACCAGCACCATCACCGGACTGCCCGGGCACCCGGTCACCGGCGTGACGCTGACCAACGTGAACCTCACCGTCCCCGGCGGCGACCCCGCCTCCGACGCGAGCATCAACCCGCCGGAGAAGCCGACCACGTACGCCCCCCGGGACTACGGCACCCGGCCCGCCTACGGCTGGTGGCTGCGGCACGTCGGGAACATCACGTTCCAGAACGACCAAGTCGGCTTCGCCAAGAACGACGGCCGCCCGGCATTCCTGACCACTGACGGATCGGCGGTCAAGGTCAATAATGTCGTGGTACAGAGTGGCAGCGGCAGCCCGTACGACGTCGGGTTCTTCTCGTCGTCCGGGTCGAGCGCGACCGGGAAGAGCACGACCGGCGCGGCGCTGCGCGTGAAGACCGGCTGACGGCGCACGGCCGATCCTACGGACGAACAGGGTTTCCTCATGCCCTGCGAACGAGGAGGTAGGCGCGCGATGGCGGTGACTATCCGGGATGTGGCGCGACACGCGGACGTGTCTATAGCCACCGTCTCGCGTGCCCTTAGCGCCCCCGACCTGGTGGCCGAACGCACCAGGGCGCGGGTCATCGAGGTGGCCCGGCAGCTCGGCTACGAGCCGAACCGGGCCGCCCGCAGCCTGATCACCGGGCGCACCGGGTTCATCGGCGCGGTCGTGCCCGACGTGGCCAACCCGTTCTTCCTCGGCGTGCTGAAGGGAGTGCAGGCGGCGGCGCGCGAACGCGGGCACCACGTGCTGCTCGCGGACACCTCGGAGGATCCGGTCGCCGAGGCCGAGCTGCTCAGCTCGATCAGTCGGCAGGTGGACGGGCTGATCCTGCTCTCCTCGCGGCTACCGGTGGCGCGGCTGCGCGAGTTCCCCGGGCCGGCGCGCACGCTGCGTTCGCACGGGCTCCAGCCAAACGGGCCGCAACCCAACGGGCTCCACTCAAGCACGGTGCTGTTCAACCGGGTGCTGCCCGGATTCCCCGCGGTACTGCTGGACAGCGGTGACGGGATCCGGCAGATCGTCGCGCATCTCGCGGCGCTCGGCCACCGCCGCTGCGCGTATGCCGGAGGGCCGCGCGAATCCTTCGCCGACGCCGAGCGGCGCAGGGGACTGGCCAAGGCCTGTCACGGCACCGACATGCGGATCATCGACCTGGGCTCCTTCGCGCCGCAGTTCGCCTCCGGCGCGCGCGTGGCGGATCTCGCCCTGGAATCCGGGGCCACGGCAGTCATCGCGTATAACGACCTGGTGGCGCTCGGCGTGATCGCCAGGCTGCGCGACCGCCGGATCGACGTGCCGCTGGAGATGAGCGTGACCGGCTTCGACGACATCCCGATGGCCTCGATGGGCGCGCCGCGGCTGACCACCGTGTCGCTGCCGCTGGAGCAGGCCGGCCGGTCGGCCGTTGAGCTGCTGCTCGGAAAGGCGTGCGGCGGATCCGCGGAGACGCCCGCGCGCGTCGGCTCGGACACCGCGCCGCGCGGCAGGCTGCTTCCGGTGCGGCTCGTGGTCCGTTCCTCCACCGCCGCAGCCCGCCGATCCGTGGGCTGAAGGCACCAGCGCCCTTGATGCGTTCGCTTTCGCTGACAGCGAACGCATCAAGGGCGCCGTGTCACGCCACGCCGATTAGCCCCCGTGGCATGCTCGAATCATGGCGAAACCACCGAATGACCTTCCCCGCTATCGCGTGCTGACCGGCCCAGACGACGAAGCGTTCTGCCGGCGGGTCAGCGAAGCCCTCGACCTCGGTTACGTCCTGCACGGCAGCCCGGGGGTGGCCGTAAGCGGCGGGCAGGCGATCGTCGCGCAGGCCGTCGTGTGGCCTGAGCCCGCGGCGAGAGAACACGTCGTCGGATTCGTCTCCCCGGGGACGAGCAGCATCGTCGGCCGGGGCTGACCGGCCCGTCGCCGCGCGATCGCGCTCACCCGTCCGTCCGCTTTCGGGAGCCTCGCAGCTTGGCGGCCTTCGGCGGCTGATGATGGTACATCCGTGCCAAGCTGCCGCGCGGTGGCTTGGCAGCGGCGTCCGGTGCGCTATGGTCGATTTTCGACTCGGCGCTCGGCCGGGCGGCCACCCGGCGGCCCGCAAGCCGCGCCAGCGGCGCGGGCCTGGCGCCTCGCTCTGCAACCTCGGGCGGCCAGGACGTGGTGACAATGGCGCAGGAGACCTCGCCGTGAGTGCCGCACCCGTTCCCTCCGAACAGCCTGCCGCTGATGCCGCCGGCCTGCGTCACATGCTCTATCCGTACGCCGGCACCGAGGAATATCTCGACGGGGTGCTGGCCTACGTCGACGAGGCGCGCGCCGCCGACGCCAGCGTCGTGATCTGCGCCCCCGAGGACCGTTGCGACCTGCTGCGCGGCTACCTGCGCGAGGGCGACTCGGTGGCGTTCATGGATCTCACGGCTCTCGGCACCAACCCGGGTCGGCTGATCCCGGCTTGGCGGGAGTGGATCGACCAGCACAGCGACGCCGGTGCGGTACACGGCATCGGAGAGTCCGTGTGGAGCGGTCGCAGCGCCGCGCGACTGTCTGAGTTGCAGTACCACGAGTGGCTGCTCAACGTGGCGTTCGCGGGGACCCCTGCGTGGTCGCTGCTCTGCCCGTATGACACGGTCGGTCAGGCGGAGGCGGCCACTGAGGCACTTGTGCGCTCCCATCCGCTGGTGTGGGACGGAGCCGCGATCACCGTCGCGGAGCATTACACGCCCAGACCGTACGCGTTCGCGCAGTTCGCGGAGCCACGCGGTCCATACGACGAGAAGCAGTACACGATCCACGATCTGACGACGCTGCGTGAAATCGTCACCGATTGGGCTCTTTCACAGCACCTGTCCGCCGACCGGACCCGTGACCTGATGCTGGCGGTCACCGAAGTCGCGTCCAACAGCATCCGGCACGGCGGCGGCAAAGGTACCCTGCGCGTCTGGGTCGAGGACGGCGCGCTGGTGTGCGAGTTCCGGGACGCCGGGGTGATCAAGGACCCGATGGTCGGCCGGGTGCGGCCCGCGTCCAACCAGATCGGCGGCTGCGGACTGTGGTTCGTGCACCAGCTGTGCGACTTGGTCGAGATCCGCTCCGAGCTGACGTGGGGCACCTGCATCCGCTTGCACATGGACCTTCCGGACGGCCACGGCGGGGAGAAGGCGTGAGCGGCAGCTCCGCGGCGCAGGAACCGAGCTCGATCCCGCAGGAGATGGACGCCTGGATCGTGCAGGATCCGGGGCCGATGGCCGGCCGCCCGCTGCGCAGGGTCCGCCGCGCGGTGCCCGAACCGGCGCCGCATGAGCTGCTGGTGCGCGTCGAGGCCTGCGGCGTGTGCCGCACCGATCTGCACCTGGCCGAGGGCGACCTGCCGCCGCGCCGGCCCCAGTGCACACCAGGGCACGAAGTCGTCGGACGGATCGTCGCGATGGGCGCGCAGGTCGCCGGGTTCGCCCTCGGCGAGCGGGTCGGCATCGCCTGGCTCGCCTGGACCTGCGGCGTGTGCGAGTACTGCGAACGCGGCAACGAGAATCTGTGCCCTCATTCGCGATACACCGGCTGGGACCTCGACGGCGGCTACGCGCCCTACGCGGTCGCGAACGCGCACTACGTGTATCGGCTGCCGAGCGAGCCGCCGGCGGAGGAGCTCGCGCCGCTGCTGTGCGCCGGGATCATCGGATACCGCGCGCTGAAGCGGGCCGAGCTGCCGCCCGGCGGCCGCCTGGGCATCTACGGCTTCGGCGCCTCGGCGCACCTGACCGCGCAGCTCGCCGTCCACGCGGGGGCCACGGTCCATGTGCTGACCCGCTCCGCCGAGGCCCGGCAACTCGCGCTCGACCTCGGCGCGGCCTCGGCGGCAGGGGCCTACGACGCGCCCCCGGAACCACTCGACGCGGCGATCCTGTTCGCCCCGGTCGGCGATCTGGTCCCGGTCGCCCTCGCCGCACTCGACCGCGGCGGCACGCTCTCCATCGCGGGCATCCATCTGAGCGACATCCCGTCGCTCAATTACGAGAAGCACGTATTCCAAGAGCGCACCTTGCGCAGCGTCACAGCCAACACCCGCGAGGACGGCAGGGACCTGTTCGCGGCGGCCGAGACCGCTCGGCCGCGCATCGCCGTGACCCGCTATTCGATGGCTCACGCGGATCAGGCCCTTGCCGATCTGGCCGCCGACCGGGTAACCGGCGTCGCCGTGCTGGTCGATTGACGTGCGCTCCGTGCCGCGTTTCGGCTTGCCGGACAACGCCTTGTCGGGCAGCGCGATGCCCGGCCGGGCGGCAAGCACCCGGCCGGGCTCCCATCCCGCGATAGTGGCTAGTTGCAGTTGTGGATGTCACTGGTCGACGACGCGAGGACGACGTCGAGCAGACCGAGCACCTTGATGTGCACCGCGTTCACGGTCAGCCCCTGATCGGCGCCGGGCACGGCGCTCTGCTCGTTGAGGATGATCGTGACGCCGAGCACGTTGACCGTCGTATTCGCACCCGGATGCAGGTTCACGTTCACCGGGATCCCGCCGACGCTCAGCGAGGTGACCGTGGCGTCCCCGGACGAGCCCGCGCAGGTCGTCGTCGAGGAGGTCTGCACCAGGCCGACCTTGATCACCGGCACTCCGATCACGCCGATCGTCGCGTCCTGCACCGAGGCCGAGGCCGCCGACGTGCCCGGGTTCAGCGAGGTGACCACCTTCGCGCACAGCGTGTCCGCCGCGATCAGACCGCTGATCCGGACGACGCACGGCGGGCCGAAGGTGCCTGCCGCCGCCGTCGCGATCGGACCGGTGTCCGGCACCGGCGAGATGCCGACCAGTCCGCTGGAGGACAGGCCGAAGGCACGGCCGGTCAGGTACTGGAACTTCAGTGTCGCAGTGGCCGAGGAGGGCTGGTAATAGGCGTCACCGGCGAACGCCGCCGTGACCGGCACGGTGGTCGTCGCAGCCGGCTGATTCACCGAGGCGATGGTGCAGGAGGCCGAGCCGGTGGCGTCCGTCGTGCCGGAGCAGGACTGCGCCGAGCCGCCGGAGCCGAGCGTGAAGGTCAGCGTGCGTCCGGAGATCGGCGCCGTGCCGTCCTCCTTCAGCACTCCGGAAAGGGTGAGCGGCGCGCCGTTCGCGGCCTTGGCCGGGCCGGTGTACGTGGTCGTCGTTTCCTCGTGCGTCACGGTGAACGTCGCCGTCGCGGTCGAGCCGAGGTCGGTGGCGCTGCCCGCGAAGGAAGCAGTGAGCGGATACGGCCCCGCCGCCTCCTGCGGTGTGATCGGGCACGAGGCGACGCCGCTGCCGTTGGTCACCGCCGAGCAGGTCTCCGCGCCGTTCAGCGTGAACGTCACGGTCTGCCCCGCGACCGGACCGAGCTCGTCGGTCAAGGTCGCGGCGACGCTCGCCGGATCGTTGTAGTCGCCGGTCGCCGCGCCGCCGGTGATGGACAGCGACGACGTCCGCTTCTGCCACACCACGCTGACCGTGTTCGAGGTGATGGTGCCGGCCGGGTTCGTGGTGCTCGCAACGTCCGTGTCGGTACCGGTGGCGGCGCCGGTGTAACTGAACACCGCGTCACCGTTCTGGTCGGTGGTCCCACTACCGGTCTTTCCGGCGTTGGGGCCGTTCTGCACGGCGAAGTCGATCTTCGCTCCCTGCAACGCGGTGCCGCAGCTGTTGGCGAGGTGCGCGGTGACGCTCGCCGACGAACCGACCGCGTCGGTCTGTGTCGCGGGCGCGAGCGACAACACCGAACCCGGGCACGACTGGGTGCCGACCGACGACCACTGCTGCGACTCGTTGGGTCCGCCGGCGCACGCCGCGCGGTCCACCCCGCCGGTGTTGAGCACCTGGCCGGTGTCCTGGAAGGCGCTGGCCACGCCGTCGATCGTCGTGTCGATCTCGGGGATCACCCCGTCCGGGGTGCAGGTCGTCCCGGCGCCGTTCACCCCGACATCCGAGGTGTCGAACGCGCCGCTGGTCCCGCCGCAGGTGGCCGCCGCGACCGTCGTGGTCTGCGTGACGATCAGCTGCTCGCCCGGCTGCAGCACCGTGCCGTGCGGCCAGATGTCCCAGGTGCAGGTGCTCACCTTCACGATCACCGAGTCCACGGTCACCGCGATCGGCGCGTTGTTGACGAGCCGCACCGCACCCGCGTCGAAGGTGCAGTTCGGCGTGCAGCCGGCGAAGTCGACTGACGGCGAACCGTCCCACGGGGTCGGGAAATTGGCCGGGTTCGCACGCAGGTTGTCGGCGTAGCCGACGAAGACCTGCACGTTGGCCGCCGCGAAGGCCGGGGCGGCGGGCAGCGCCACCACCCCGATCAGCGCGAGCGCGGCGGCGAGCAGCGCGGCGAGCCGGCCGCCGAGACGTGACCTACTCCATCGTTGAATCACATGACACCCCCAGTGCGGCGGCGCAAGCCGCCGCTCTCGCGAAATTCGAACCCTGAGTAAGGGCTCTGGTCAGCGTTGACGATAAGGAAACACCGGTGTCACAACCAGGCGGAAACGGGGGCGCGCGAGAAGTACGCCATGGCCTGTGACGTGCGTGGAAGTGCGCTCGAAACGGTTATTCGAGAGAAACTCGGCTTTGTAGAAGGCTGATGATAAGTTTTCGCGGGTTCAGAATTTCAGCCGGTACGCGCGCGCGGCGGCGCCGCCGAAGACCTGCGCGCGCTCGTCCTCGGACAGCTGTGCGGTCAGCTCCCGCGCCGCCTCGGCGACGTCGTCGTACGAGGCCGCGAGCAGGCACACCGGCCAATCCGAGCCGAACATCAACCGGTCGGGGCCGAACGCGTCGAGCGCGACGCGCGCATACGGGCGCAGGTCGGATACAGTCCACGAGCTCTGATTCGCCTCGGTGACCATACCCGACAGTTTGCAGAACACGTTCGGTTCGCCGGCCAGCTCGCGCAACAGCGTGGCCCACGGCTCTAATGCGCCCGAGGCGATCGGCGGCTTGGACAGGTGGTCGAGCACGAAGGTCAGCTGCGGCAGCGCCCGCACCGTCTCGATCGCGGCGGGCAGCTGGTGCGGGTACGTCAGCAGGTCGTAGCAGAGCCCTGCCTCGCCGATCGCGGCGAGGGCGCGGCGCACGTCGGCGCGGCACAGCCATCGCGGGTCGGCCTCGCCCTGCACGAGGTGCCGGATACCGACCAGCCGATCGCCGCCCGGACCTTCGCGCAGCGAGGCCAACGCCTCGGCCACCTCCGGCGCGGTCAGGTCCGTCCAGCCGACGACGCCGGCCACCAGCTGCGAGTCCGCGGCCAGAGCGAGAAACTCGCGCGTCTCGTCGGCGTCGGGCAGCACTTGGACCAGAACGCCGAGCTCGATCCCGGCGCCCCCGGCCACCGCCGCGAAGTCTTCCACCGCAAAGGTCCGACGGATCGACGCCAGCTCGGGACCGTCGAGCCAGGCCTGCTCGCGCCGAGCCAGATCCCAGAGGTGGTGGTGCGCGTCAATTCTGGTCACGGATGCACCTGCTCGGAGCGACAACCAGGGGTAGGCAAGACCATGGGCAGGACTGTACCGGCTGTCCGTGCCCGCGGGGAGCACAGATCGGATTGCTGCCGGGTCGTGCTGAGTCAGCCACGCGGCGCCGGGACGCTCCCGCTCTGCAGGACTTCCGCGCGCTCCGCACCGCTTATCCCCTCAGTCACGGTCACCGTCGGCTCCATGACGCGGTCGAAGCCGACCTCGCGGCGCGCCCCGGTCATCGTCAGCCGCATGGTGCTGCGAATGTCCGCACTCGACGCGCCCACGCGCAGCTCCACCTCGCCCGGGTCCACCTGACGCGCGCCGGCCCGGCCGGTATATGCCGTCAGGTCCGCGTGCAGCTCGATGGTCACCGTCCGCTCCGCGCCGGGCGCCAAGTCCACGCGGGGCGCCGCGATCAGCTTCTGCACCGGCCGCGCCACCTCGGCCACCGGGTCGTGCAGGTAGACCTGTACGACCTCTGAGGTCGGCACCGGATGATCGTTGCGCAGCGCCACCGTCACCCGGTACGTCCCGTCCGTGGCCCAGGTCCGCTGCGGCCCGGCCTCCTGGACGCCGACCCAGGTCGCCGGGGCGTAGGACAGGCCGTGCCCGAATGGGAACAACGGTGTCTGGTCGATGTTGCTGACGCCGCTCGCGTGGCCCATCGGCGCGGCCAGATAGGTCGAGGGCTGATTCACGTCGGCCGTCGGGAAGGTGAGCGGCAGCCGGCCGGACGGGTTGACCCGGCCCGAGAGCACATCGGCGATCGCGTGCGCGCCCTCCTCGCCGGGGAAGAAGCCGCACACCACGGCCGCCAGCCGGCCCGCCTGCCGGGACAGCTCGTACGGCCGCCCCGCCAGCAGCACCAGCACCACCGGGGTGCCGGTCTCCAGCAGCGCCTCGAGCAGCTCCTCCTGCCGGCCCGGCAGCCGCAGGTCGGTCGCGTCGCAGCCCTCACCCGACGTGCCGCCGCCGAACAGGCCGGCCTTGTCGCCCAGGACCACGACGCACACCTCCGCGGCGCGTGCCGCGCGGACCGCTTCCGCGATGCCCTCGTCGGTCCCGCCGAGCACCGGAACGCCCTGTGCGTACGAGATCTGATACCCGGCGGTGTCCTCGCGCAGCGCGCCGAGCACCGTCGCGACCTCGATGCCCATCGGCACTTCCGGGTGGTGCACGCCGACGTGCATCGGGAAGGAGTAGCAGCCCATCAGCGCGCCCGCCTCGTCCGCGCGCGGACCGACCACCGCGATCCGCTTCCCGGCGGCCAGCGGCAGCGCGCCCTCGTTGTGCAGCAACACGATCGAGCGCTCGGCCAGCTCGCGGGCCAGCGCGCGCGACTCGTCGTCGTCGAGCCGTACCGCCTCGGCGTCGGCCACCTGCGGCGACCAGTCCGCGTCCAGCAGCCCGAGCTCGCATTTCTGCCGCAGCACCCGCTCCAGCG
>Ga0070739_10003062_pt1 | contig 21295 bp, 15 predicted proteins | sample Coa_R1_7_FD_66445 | JGI IMG/M metagenome (GOLD analysis project Ga0070739, IMG submission 66445) | Surface soil microbial communities from Centralia Pennsylvania, which are recovering from an underground coalmine fire - Coalmine... | ecosystem: Environmental > Terrestrial > Soil > Unclassified ... | reverse complement strand
ACGGGAACGGAGAGCTCTCCGATCCAGTAGTAGCGGGTGCGGAGGCGGTGAAGGTCGCCGTTCCAGTACCACCGCTCGTTGCGGGAACGGTCGGAAGGAGGCCCGGAGTCCCCGGCCGACCACGAGAGATACGACCTGTCCCCGGCGGCGGCGAAGAAGGCATCTCGAGCTTCGGGGGTCGTGATGGGATAGTCCTGGCCACTTAGAAGCAGCACGTGGGAGAAGGCGAGGTTGTCTAGAGCGAACTCCACTGCGTTCACGGCCGCATCCACCAGCCCGTAGCGGCCCCACCCCGACGCCGACCGACGCTCGCTGAAGACCACCTGGTCCACGCCGACGGTCCGGCAGGCGCGGCGGAACGGCTCCTCGTCGACCCTGCGGTCAACATGGACGATGACCGAGGCGCCCGGCCCACCCAGGCGAGCGGCGAGCCGGCCCACTTGTTCGGGAGCGGTGTGGGCCAGGATGACGTAGCACAGTCCCATGCCGTCACCGCCCGGGCCCGACGGCGCCGAGCTGGTGGTCGCCTTGCGCACGGGCACGGTGCAGAACATCCCTCAGGGCGGCCGAGGCAGCCCCGGGGTCGAACCGTGAGGCAAGTATCTGCCTTCCCGCCTCGCCGAAGGCATGACGGCGCTCCGGGGCGTCGGCCAATTGGATCACCGCGTCGCGGAACGCCCGCTCGTCGTGCAGGTCGACGACGTAGCCGCTGACGCCGTGGTCCACCATCTCCGGAATACCGCCGCACCGGTAGGTGACCACCGGCAGCCCGGCCGCCATGGCTTCCAGGACGGCATTGGGGCTCATGTCCATGTCGGTGGGCAGAGCGAAGATGTCGGCGCCCTCGAGGATCTGGCGGATCTGGCCGTCGCCCGGTCGGACATCGTTGCGGACCTCCAGCCCCGGACGGCGAGGAACCCGTTGGCGGGTGACCAGCACCACCTCCACCGTGTCCCCGATCTTGTCGTCCAGCAGGCGGAGCAGCTCCCATCCGCCCTTCCGCCTCATGCTGGCCCCGACGAAGACCACCCGGGGGCGCCGAGGAGGGCGGCTGGAGCGGGGCCAGGGCGGGAGGGCGCCGATGCGGATGCAGTGGACCCGGCCCGGGTCGATCCCCACCACCTCGACCAGGGCGGTCCGGGCCCACTCCGATTGGGCGACCACTGCCGCCGCGCCACGAAGGAGGCGGCCCTCCACCCAGGAGCTCAAGGTGTCGCCCACGGCGGCGCCCCTCCCCGGGTAGCGAAACGGGAACTTCTCCGCGGCCTGTGAGCAGGTGGCGTCGACTGTGACGACGTAGGGCTTGTGTCGGAGATGACGCAGTGCCAGCGGGCAGGCATTCTGGGTGTACAGGTGCAGGACGTCGCATCCCTCCACCAGACGGCGGACAGCGGTCCTCACCACCAGACTCTGGCCCACCTGGTTGCGGAACAGAGGCGCGTCGAAGTCCCAGCCTTCGGGGAGGGGCAGGGGACTGGTCAGGGCCCGGCGCAACAGGCCGCGCTCGGGAACGTCGACCGTCTCCAGCTGCAGGTCCCCGAGCTCGCTGAGGCCCGCCACCAGCCTCGAGTGGAACGCAGCATGGCCGCTCAGGTTCTCGTTGACCAGGCCGACGACCATCGGGTCGGGCTCAGGCATGGCAGCAGGACGGTCTCACACCACCATCGGGCTCATCAAGGGGTCTTCGAGCCCGAGCTCGAGTGAGTCCTCGTTCGAGAAGTTGAACAGCTGCACCGGCTGACGAAGGGCCTCTGGCCACGCCAGCACGGCAGGCTCATGAGCGTCGAATACCGCCTGCAGCAGCTCCGGGCCGGTGACGAAGTCCCGTGGGTCGACCACCTGGGCGATCCTCACTCGCTGCCAGTCCCCTTGGCGTACCGAGCTGAGTATCACCACCGGGGCCGAGTACTCGAAGGACAGCTTCCAGGTTCCGACCGCGCATCCGACGCTCCAGCCGAGGTATCTGACCGTCCCGGTGCCGGCGATATCGCAGAGGATGCCGACCGCACCGCCGGCGGCGAGGACTTCGCTCAAGATTCGGTAGGACCCGGCGGCAGGGATCATCCGGAAGCCGCCGCTGTCTGCTGCTCTCCGGTGCGCTCGGGGGCCCGGTTCATCGCCCTCTACCACCACCGGGTTGGCGGGGACCACGAAGCTCAGTCCCCGACGAGCCACCGATGCCATAGCGCCCATGTACTGGCCATGGTGCAGGACGCTCAGGATGATGGGGCGACCCCTTCTCTGCAGGTCCGCTATCAGCTCGAAGTTGTCGACCTCGAACCGACAGATCTCGCGGGCCCGGAACAATGTCTCGCCGTACTTGTAGGACTCGTACACGTAGTCACGAGCCAGGCTCGCGGCCTCTGCCGCCCGCTGCGTACGCCCGACGGCGAATTTCATCTGAACCTCGGCCTGGAAGCGCACCTTGGGGTCCCTCCAGGCCAGGTCCGCCTTGCGCCTGATCCAGCCCAGAGCCACCGATCGCGGCAGCACCTCGTGCAACACCGCATTGGTCCGTACTCCGGCAATCGCCCGGGCGGCGGTGGAAGCCATCACCGACCTACAAGTTACCGCCGGGTGTAGCCCTGGAGACCCGGGTTGCCCGCCAGAGCCGGCGGGCGGCGGGAAGACCGAAGACGGCGGTGCATCCGATCGACACGGCGGCAGCGACGCCGGCGGACATCAAGATGGGGACCAGCCGGCCGTGCACACCGGAAGGGATCTCGTAGCCGGCCAGGTAGGCGACTATGAAGACCGGTATCGGGATCAGGGTCTGGCGGAGCAGCCTCAGGCCGACACATCGATGGCAGCCATAGAGGATTATCACCGCCTCGAACACCGCCGAAGACACCCAGGCCAGCGAGAGGCTGCGCTGGCCGCCCAGGGCGTGGAAGCCGACCAGACCCAGGAGGAATACGACAGCGGCGGCCAAGGCTGCGACCGTGCCGAAGCGCGGCCCCCGGTCGGCGGCGAAGATCAACCCGATACCGAAGCCGATCGCCGGTCCGTTTATGACGACTCCGAAGGCCATGGCCAGGATCAGGGGCACCGACTGGGACCAGCGAGCTCCGAACAGGGCAGGTACCAACCAGTGCGCCGATGCCGCCACCGTGGCCATCATCATGGCGGTGGCCAGACCGGCCAGCAGGTAGCCGTCCTTGGTCCTCTCCGCCGTCCCCCGGCCTCCCCGGGCAAGGTGCATCCCGACCGCCACCGACAGCTGGTTCAGGGAGGCAAGGATGAGCCACATGGGGCTGACCATGCGGTAGGCGAACTGGAACAGGCCCAGGGCGGTGAGGCCGGCAAGGCCGGAGATCAGCGCCGAGCTGCTGGCGTCCCTCAGGCTGTTGATCAGGCCGAACAGCTGGAAAGGAAGCCCTTCGCCCAGTAGGCCTTTGGCCGTGGGCCGGGGACGAGCGTCCTGGTGCTCGGCCACGGCGGGACGGAGCAGGAACACCACCACTCCCGCATAGACAATTGCCGCGCTGAGGTCGCCGAGGACCAGGCAGAGAGGCCCGCGATCCACCAGAACCACCAGTAGGGAGACTCCCGAGCGGGTCAGGATGCCTGCGCCGTCGGCAGTAGCCAGGCCCTTGAACTCGAGCGTCCGCTCCAGTCGCACCTTCTTCTCGAGCACGAACGGATCGGTGAGGAGCTGCAGGGCGTCGATGAACACCAGGCTCCCGAAGCTGTGGTTGAAGACAAAGGCGACGGCGGCCAGGGCCAGGACGCCCACCGCCAGAGCGAACTGGACCCGGCGGGCGGCGGCGAAATCGGCCGGGGTGGGGTTGTCCCGCCGCCGGACCAGTGCGGTCGTTATGCCGGCGTCGACGATGATGGTGGCGAAGGCCACCGTGGACAGCGCCAGGCTGGCCTCCCCGAACTGGCGGGGCAGGATCAGGCGGGCGACGACCAGGACGACGCCTAGGGCGGTGACCCGCTCCCAGGCCGAGCGGATCAGCAGAGCCCCGGTGGAGTGCACGACCCGGCGGGTGAGAAGCGACCCCGATGTGGTCAGCTCGCCCATGGCCTCGGCGCCGGGGCCGGGGGCGCCGTCATTGGCACCCGCGAGGCTCACCTCCGGAAGCGCCGCGGGGATGTCACCGTCATCGACTCCCAACACCTCGGTGGAGGTTCTCGACATTTGGAATCGGCGCAAGTCCGGTGTCTGGCTCGTCGCCCGGACGCGGGCGGCGATCGGGGGGGGCTACGAGGTAGGCAGTGCGTCCGGGGTCGGATCCTGCAGGCAGGCCCCGAACTTCACCTGACCCACCTCGGCGCAAGCCCACTTCTTGGCCACCGGGGCCGGGGTCGGTGCCGAGCTGGCCGCCACGGCCAGAACCGAGCCGGTGGGACCGGCGACCAGCGCCACTGTCAGAGCCACTCGGCGGATGAGTCTGCTGTTCCTCACTTGTGTCCCCCAAAAGTGGTCGTGTTCAGCGCATTGAGGACCCGGTTCTTCACCACTGCTCTGGCCCACGAGACGGGGGCGGTCGGGTCCACCCCGATGGCGTCGCCGTTGGCGCCCGAGCCGACCCCGACGCTGACAGGCATCGACCGGGCGTCCTGCTGGTTGTATCCGACGCTGACCGGCTGGGAGTAGCCCCGGGACCGGAACCACCCCGGCGACGCCGGCGCCGAACTGGGCCCGCCCTGAGCCGCCGGGCGCGCCGGGACCGACGAGCCGGTGGAAGTGGCAGCGCCGGTGGCGCCGGAAGGGACCCCCGTCAGATGGGTCGCCGGTGGGGCCGTGGTGGGCCCGACCAGGGACATCATTCCGGCGACACAGGCGGCCGCCGCCGAGCCCACGAAGGTCGAGAGCATGGCGTTGCCTGCACTCAGCTGCGGGATCGCGCCCGAGTTGGCCAGCCAGGCCCGAGCCTTGGCCTTGACCTGATGGAACCGCCGGACGAAGAAGCCGATGACCGGCAGTCCGGCCAGGTACCCGTCCTGTCCAGCTATTGCCACGAACTCCCGCTTGAGAGCCTGGCGGGCACGCCACAGGAGGGACTCGACCGAGGCGATGGTCGTCCCCGAATGGGCGGCCATCTGCTCATAGGTCCAGCCGGCATCCTCCCGCTGCTCGAGGGCGATGCGGTGGCGATCGGTGAGCCGGGCCATGGCCGTGCGGACGAGCTCGGCCTGGTGAGCCCCGATGACTTCCGCCTCGGTGCGGTCCTCGGTGCCCGAGTCGATCTCCGGTTTGGGCTGGCACCGGCCCCGCCGACGATGGTGATCGGTGCAGAGGTTGGCGGCCACCACCCTCAGCCAGGGATAGACCCGGCCGGGGTCGAGCAGGACGGTGGGGTTCTTCCACGCCCGGGCGAAGGCCTCCTGGGTCACGTCCTCGGCCTCGTGGGCGTCTCCCAGCCGGTAGCGACAGAAGCGGAAGATCCGATCGTGGTAGCGCTCGTAGGCCTCCTGGAAGGCGGCCTCTTCTCCCCTGTCCCACCGCTCGGCCGGGGACGCGCCAGCGGCCAGATCCAGATCCTCGAACTGAACGGCCACGCGTCACCTCCTCGCTCCGTCGCCGTTGGGTCCCTAGTTCTCGCCGGGGGCCCGGCAGTCCTCCATGCCCCCTCCAGGATAAGGGACGAATCGTCCCAAACGGACGGCTGAGGGGAGATTTTTCTCCGCGCAGCTTTGGGGCGCGGAGAGGAGCGGCTCGTGCGGCTCGTTACGGTTACGCCAGGCTCAGTCCATGGCGTTCAGCCAGCACCTGGGCCCACTGGCCCCGGCCGGTGTCGCGGAGGCGCTGCCAGTAGTCCTTCTCCAGCCCCCGGAAGTGCCAGGGGCCGCCTTCGGCCAGGATGGTCTCGATGGGGTCGGGCCCGCTGGCCGTCGCCATCTGCTCGGAGTGCCAGCCGGCCAGGATCTCGAGTCCCTGGGCCACCACCTCGGGGTACTTCTCGGCCAGGTCCTCCTGCTCGTGGGGATCGGCCTCGAGGTCGAACAGCATGTGCTCCGGATAGGGGTGCCACCCGTCGTGCCAGGTCCGCACCAGCCACCAGCCCTCGAAGGAGACCCCCCGCTGCACGGTGTGGGCACCGTGGGTGGTGACGATGGCGGAGCGGCCATCCTCCTCGCCGCGCTTGAGCGCCTCGGCGAAGCTGACGCCGTCCCAGTTGGCCGGCACCCTGACCCCGAGCAGGTCGAGGATGGTGGCGGCCACGTCGATCTGGTAGTGGCGGGCGCCATCGACCCGGCCGTCTCCCAGCCCGGGCCAGCGCAGGATCATCGGCAGGCGCGAGGTGTACAGGTCGGCGGTGGCATGGTCGCAGTACAGGGCGAGCTCGCCCAGGGTCTCGCCGTGGTCGCCCGACACCATGACCACCGTCTCGTCGAGGACACCGAGGCGGTCGAGCTCGTTGAGCAGGATGCCGACGTGGTGGTCGGCGTAGCGCACGCCGGTGTCGTAGCCGTCGAACATCCGCCTGACGTCGTCCATCGAGGCGATCTGCTCCGGCTGGCGGCGGGCGACCATGTCCTCGTAGCCGGGCGGGTTGCCGCCCCACAGCTGGCCCATCCGCCTGATGCCCTCGACGAGGGTGCCGGCGGTGTGTCCCATCGCCTCCTGGGGCGAGTGAGGCCCGGGCAGCTCCCAGTGGGCGGCCCGCACGTCCTCGGTGAGCCACGCCGGCAGGTCGTCGCCGGCGAAGGGATCGCCGAAGTCGGCCGGGGTTCGGTAGGGGGTGTGGGGATCCCAGAAGTGAACGTGCAGGAACCAGCCGTCGGCGGCGCCGTTGCGACCCAACCAGTCGAGGGCGAGGGGGGTGACCTCCTCGGCGCGCTCCATGCCCATCTTGCCGATGTTGAACACCTCGTTGAACCCGGCGTTCCAGTGGTAGGCGGAGTGGCGCTCGGCGAAGGTCGATATGGACGCCGTGCGCAGGCCGGCGAAGCGGAGCCGGCGGGGCCAGGAGGTGATGGCGGCGAGGGACTGGAAGCCCCGGCCGTAGCCCTCCAGGCGCAGATCGGCAGCGGTGCCGCCGTGGCCGACCACCCCGTTGTGGATGCCGAAGCGGCCGGTCACCAGGGCGCTGCGGCTGGGCAGGCACGGGGTATCCGAGGCGTACACGGCGTCGAAGCGGATCCCGTCGTTGGCCAGGGCGTCGATGTTCGGGCTGGTGGGCCGGTGGTAGCCGTAGCAGCCCAGGTGGTCGGGCCTGAGGGTGTCGATGTCGATGTAGAGGATGCGCACGGGCCGGATCAGTCGGCCTCGAGGGCGGGCAGGGGCGCCGGCTTGCCCCCCCGCAGCACCTCGTACTGGCGGGTCGGCTCCTCGCAGGGGATGCGCTCGGCCGGATCCTGACGGGGGTCGCCCCGCAGGACCGCCGCCCCCGCCGGGGTGTACTGGAGGATGTAGGCCTTGCGCACCCCTTCGGTGGTGTTGGGTCCGGTGAGGTGGGGGGTGAGCGAGGAGAACACGACCGCCCCCCCGGCGGGCACCTCGGCGACGGCGGGGTCCTCGAACTCGGGGAAGCACTCGAAGCCCAGCGGGTCGACGTAGCGGTGGCGCAGGGTCCCCAGGCGGTGCAGGCCCCGGGCCACCTGGGGGCACCCGTTGACCAGGGTGGCGTCGGTGAGGGCGGTCCAGACGGTCACGTACTCCTGGGGCTCGACGAAGGTGTAGCCGTTGTCCTGGTGCCAGGGGAAGCGGCGGGGCTTCTCCGGCTTCTTGTAGACGGCCTGGTCCCAGTACAGGCGGACATCGGGGCCGATCAGGTCGGCGCAGATGCCCAGGATGCGGGGATGGGCGGAGACCTGTCGCAGCCACGAGGAGCGGGCGACCAGATGGGTGGTGAAGGTGATGGCCCCCGCCTCGGAGATGGCCTGGCGCTGGTCGGGCAGGGCCCGCAGGCGGTCCTCGCTTTCGGCCTCGAAGGCGTCGACCTCGGCCACCGTCCGCTCGAGCTCGGCCGGCTCGAGGAGCCGGGGCACCACCACGTAGCCGTCGCGGTCGAACTGGTCGACCTGGTCCTGGGTGAGCACGCCTGAGCGGGCCCGGTGGTCGGTCCACTGGAAGTCGCGGTTCCAGGGATGGGCCTTGGTGGTCACCGTCGTCATTGAGTTCTCTCCCCTCAGCCTGCGACGTCAGGACCATAGTGACGGTACCGTCAGTTGGGCAACCGGGGGGTAGCCGGGGCACCGACGGCGCCGGGTCAGTCGCCGGCGGCCACCAGGTCGTGGGGGGACCACAGGTCGGCGTAGACCGGGCAGGTGGCCACCAGCTCCTCGTGGGTGCCCACCCCGACCACCCGGCCCTCCTCGAGGACCACCGCCCGGTCGGCCAGGCGCACCATCGTCAGATGGTGGGTGACGGCCAGGGTGGCGCTGCCCCGGCGGCGGATGGCCGCCATGAGCGCCTCCTCGGTGCCGGCGTCGAGGTTGGAGGTGGCCTCGTCGAGCACCAGCACGTCGGGTGAGTGGAGCCACATTCGCCCCAGGGCCACCATCTGGCGCTGGGAGGCGGACAGGTTGGTGCCCGACTCCTCCACGAAGAACGCCAGGCCGCCGGGCAACTCGAGCAGCTCGGCCGCCCCGACCTCCTCGAGGACCGAGCGCAGCTCGGCGTCGGTCGCGTCCGGCTGCGCCAGGACAAGGTTCTCCCGCAGCGAGCCCCGGAAGCAGAACGACTCCTGGGGCACCACCCCGAGGCGGCGGCGGAAGGAGTCGGGATCGAGGTCGGCCAGCTCCATCCCGTCCACCGTCACCCGTCCCATGTCGGGGTCGTAGAGCCGGGCCAGCAGCTTGGCCACGCTGGACTTGCCCGCCCCGGTGCGGCCCACCACGGCCACCACCTCGCCCGGTCCCAGCTCCAGGCCGACGCCGTCGAGCACCAGGCGCCTGGTGCCGGGGTAGCGGAACGAGACGTCCTCGAAGGCGACGGCGCCCGACAGCGGCGGGCACGGCTGGTAGTCGGACGCCTCGGAGGGATGGATCGGGGCCCGGAAGGGCTGGCCCATGGTGCGGAAGGAGGCCCGGGCAAGGAGGTAGGCCTGCAGGATGCCGAACAGAGCCGGCAGCGGCGCCACGGCGGCCTGCAGGTAGCCGGCCAGGGCGCCGGTCGAGCCGATGGACAGCCGGTGCAGGGAGGTGAGCCGGCCGGCCGAGGCCAGCAGGGCGGCCAGGGCCAGGTTGGCCAACAGGGTGACGGCCCCGTTGTAGGAGTTGGTCACCCACGCCGCCCGGGCCCGGGCCGAGCGCAGGTCCCACGCCGCCTGCTTGAACCCCTCGAAGGAGCGGTTGGCGCTGCCGTGGCCGGCGATGACGTGGCGGCCGAGGAAGTCCTCGTGGAAGCGCGACAGCACCTCACCCAGCGCCCGCCTGGTCCACTCGTAGGCCTTGGCCGCCAGCGGCACGGCGATGACCGACACCAGGAGGATGGCCGGCAGGTAGACGATCACCGAGTAGAAGACCGGCCGGCTCCAGAAGAAGAACAGCACCAGGATGCCGACCAGCAGGGACATCTGGACGACCAGGTTGTAGAGGTTGGCCTCGATGAACCCCTCGACGGTGTCGAGGTCGTAGACCACGCGGGCGGCCACCTCGCCCGGCGCCTCGCGGTCGTAGTAGTCGAGGCCGAGGCGGGTGAGGCGCTGGAAGAGCCGGCGGCGCAAGAGGTAGAGCACCGACTGGCTCACCCGGGTGGTGGCCACCCGCAGCCAGTACTGGCCCAGCCCGACGACCACCGACAGCCCGGTCAACACCAGGGCCACCCGGTTGGCGGGGGCGGTGGTGTGGTCGTGGATGCCGTCGATGACGAACTTGTTGAGCCCGGTTGGCACCAGCCCCAGCACCGTCACCACCAGCAGGGCAAGCGAGGTGGACAACAGCCCCCGCCACACCGGCCTCACCAGGTTGGGCACCGTGGGCGGGCGGTCGCTGGCCGTGGCCACGGCGTCCGGCACGGGAGGGCGCTCCTGGCGATGGGACAGGGCCTCCACCGAGGCGGTCACCAGCGGGTCGGAGGGGGCCTCGAAGCGGGGGCCGCCGGCGCCGACCGCGGCCCGGGTGGCGGTCCCTCGTGAGGCCGGGGGCAGGTCGACCACCCGGTCCGCCACCGCCGCCCCGGCGTTGCCGCGGGTCAGGTAGAGAACGGCCATCCCCGGACTCGAGTCCTTGATCCCGCCCAGGATCTCGTCCCGCAGGGCGGGGTGCACGGCGTCGAGGGCGTCGTCGAGCACCAGCACCCGGGCCGGCCACACCAGGGCCCGGGCCAGGGCCAGGCGCTGGCGCTGGCCACCGGAGAGGGCCAGGCCCCGCTCGCTCACCCGGCCGTCCAGCCCGCCGAGCTCGTCGACCACGTCGGCGGCCCCGGCGGCGTGGACCGCTTCCAGCAGCACCTCGTCGGCCACCGACTCGCCGTCGGGCAGCGCCAGGGTGAGGTTGTCCCGCACCGTCCGCCCGAAGAGGAACGGCTCCTGCTCCAGCAGTAGCACGACCTCGCGGCGCTGGGGACCGACCAGGCCGGCCGGGGCCGCCCCGCACAGCCGGACCAGGCCGCCCTGCGGAGCCTGGCGGCCGGCCAATACCTGGGCGAGAGCGCTGACCTCGTCACCGCGGCCCCGGGCCACCACCAGCTCGCCCGGGCCCACCGCCAGGTCTACGCCCCGCACCTCCGTCCCGTCGGCCGAAGCGGCCGCCAGGTCCTCGGTCTCGATGCCCGAGTCGTCCAGGTCCGGGGGGGCCACCGGGGCGGCGGCCGATGGCGGCAGATCCACCATCTCGAAGATGCGCCCGGACCCGACCCGGGCGAACTGCCACCCGCTGATCAGATCGTCGAAGAGCCCGGTGCCGAGGATCACCCCCGCCCCGATCGGCAGGAAGATGACGTACTGGCCGATGGTGAGGTGCTGGTGGACGGCGAACCAGCTCAGCCCGCTGACCAGGGCGGCGGTCAACAGCACCGGCACCCCCCGCAGGACCAGGCTGAAGCGGGCCAGCAGGTAGACCCGGCTCATGGCCACCGAGTAGGCCTCCAGCGCCCAGCGCGCCACCTTGGAGCGCTCGACGTCCTCCCGGGCGAAGGCCTTGACCACCCGGACGCCCCGCACCGCCTCGTCGATGGAGGTGGTCACCCGGGCCCTCCGGTCCAGGGCCACCCACGACAGGCCCCGCAGCCGGTCCACCGCCCGGCGGGCGATGGCGATGTTGAGCGGTACCGCCGCCAGCACCACCAGGGTCATGGGCACGTTGATCGAGAGGAGGATGGCCACCACCACCAGCACCAAGCCGGCGACCAGGATCACGCCAGGCAGGATCAGGGTGAGCTGCTCGAGGTAGTTGAGGTCGGTGACCGCCCGGGTGATGAGCTGGCCGGTGGGCAGCTGGTCGAGGGCCTTGAGGTCGCGGTCCTGCAGGCGGCGGTAGAGCCACAGGCGCAGCTGGTACTCGATCTCGTACAGCACCCGGGCCACCACCTGGGCGGTGGCCAGCCCCAGGACGCCGGCCAGGAGGGCCAGGACCCGCAGCGACCCGACGTAATGGGAGAGGGGCAGGGGATGTACGGCGCTGAGGTTGTCGAAGTACTGCTTGATCGTCTGGAGGATCGAGAACGAGACGCCGCCCCCCGTCCCAACGAGCAGCGCCAGGGCCAGGAACCAGCGCCGCTGTCCCACCAGCAGCCGCCACATGATCGTGGTCTTGAACTGCTCCCAGGCCATGCGTGGCCGCGCCGACTGCGTCTCCATGGGTCCCCCCGTCCTCCCAACCGGACCTAGTTACGGTAGCCCAACTGTAAGTTCACCGGCGAGGGCGGTAAGTTGTGCGCCAGGTCCGGACCGCGGCCCGTGGGGGCAGGCGAACGGCCGGGCTCAGCTGAGGAGGAAGGGATGACCTGGAGGAGCCACAACAAGGCCGCCCTGGCGGCCGCCGCCGCCGCCCTGGCGCTGCTGGCGGGGGCCTGCGGCGGGGGCAAGAGCGGCACCGGCTCGGCCTCGTCGTCGCACTCGACGACCACCACCGAGGCGACCACCTCCTCCCTCGCCGGTGGGTCCAGCTCCACCAGCACCTCGGAGGGCGGCAAGGGCGCCAACACCCAGGTGACCTCCTCCATGGCGGGCACGGGGTCCGCCCCCGCCTCGGGATCGAACGGTCAGGGCTCGTCGGGGAACGTCAGCACCGGCTCGTCGTCGGCGAACCTCGGGGCCCCCCAGGACCCCGGCGCCGCCAACGCCCCCGCCGACGGCTACTACAAGTACAAGTCCACCGACGACGCCGGCGACGTGACGCAGCTGACCATCCAGATCTCCGAAACCGCCGCCGCCACCGGGACCACCAAGCACCAGAAGCTGGCCGTCACCACCAAGAACGGCAGCGAGTCGAACAACTACGACTGGAGCCCCGGCGGGATCAACGTGAACAGCACCGCCCTGGCTGGCGGGCAGTTCCAGGCCACCTGCACCTGGACCACCCCGGTCGAGCAGTACGTGTTCAACGCCGCCAAGCTGACCCAGGGTCAGAAGTGGCACTCCAGCTCGAGCGGCACCTGCACCGCCAGCGGATCGGCCACCGGCTTCAAGGCGACCGAGACCATGGACGCCACCGTGGGCAGCTGGGCCCGCATATCGGAGGCGGGCAAGGTGCTCGACACCTGGGTGATCACCAGGCACTCGGTGTTCACGGCCAACAGCCAGCCCACCTTCAACCTCACCATCGACACCACCTCGACGGAGTGGTTCTCGCCCAAGTACGGCCAGACCCCCAAGGTGATCAACGACACCAAGACCAGCGGGTCCTACCAGGGCAAGCCGTTCTCCAACCAGGCCAAATCGACGGTGGAGGCCGAAACGCTCGACCCGAGCCCGACCAGCAGCTAATCCGGTCGCGCTGCTGTAGGACCCGGACTGCTGTAGGACCCGGACTGCTGTAGGACGCGGGCTGCTTGTAGGACTGGATGGAGTGCTGGGGGGCAGCATGAGGCGCGCTTGGTGGGTGGCGGCGATGACCGCGGCGGTATCGCTGGGGGCCGGCGTGTTCGGGATCCCGTCGGCCCAGGCCGCCCCGGCCCGGCCCGACCAGGCGTGCACGGCGGCGTCCAACTACGCCTGGGCGGCGCCGACGGAGAGCCAGTCCTTCAGCCCCAACCTGCACACCCTCACCGGCGTCTCGCTCCGGATCGCCTTCGTGTCGAAGTTCCACACCACCCTGCCGGTGCGCATCGTCCTGCATCCCAGCGGGGACGTCATGGGCGACACCCAGGGTCCGGGCTACGTGGTCGCCACCGCCAACCTGGCCGTGGCGGGCAAGGCCTTCCAGTTCTCCTGGTTCCGGGTCAACTTCCCCACCCCGGTGAGCATCGTGTCCCTGCCCTTCAGGGGCACCTACTCGATCGACGTGGACTTCCCGCTCGATCTGGCCTTCCAGCCCTACGGAGCCCACCTGGGCTGGGCCGAGTGCGACTCCTACGGCGGGGGCCGGGGGTATGTCACCTACAGCCCTGACTCCCTGCGGCGCACCTTCGCCTACGAAGGGGCCAACTTCGGCCTGGGGCCGCTGCCGACCGACCCGGTGCTGGGCGAGGCCAATCCCCAGACCTTCGGCTACGGCTTCATCACCTACGGCCGCTGAGCTGGGCCGCCCTAGCCCACGCCGGCGCCTGTACGTAGCCGGCCGACCAGCAGACGGTCGAGCTCGTCGAGGACGACCGGCCGGGCGAACAGGAAGCCCTGCGCCAGCTGGCAGCCGGCCTCCCTCACCTTGTCGAGCTGGGCCGGGGTCTCTATGCCCTCGGCCACCGTGCGCAGCCCGAACTCCTCGGCCAGGCCCACGATGGCCTGCACCAGCGACACCGAGTCCGACGACTCGGACGCGGCGGCGATGAAGGTGCGGTCGATCTTGAGCTCGTCGACCGGCAGCCGCTGCAGGTAGCCCAGCGACGAGTAGCCGGTGCCGAAGTCGTCGATCGACATCTTCACCCCGAGGCGCTTGAGGGCGGTTATCACCTCGACGGCCTGGTCGGGATCGGCCATGAGCACCGACTCGGTGATCTCGAGGGTGAGCAGCTCCGGCCGCAGCCCCGAGCCCCGCAGGGCTGCCTCGACGTCGTGGACCAGGCCGGGGTCGGTGAGCTGGCGGGCGGAGAGGTTGAGCGACAGGTGCAGGCCGCCGGCCGAGAAGGCGCCGGCCAGGGAGCCGATGTCGGTGCAGGCCCGCTCGAGCAGCCAGCGGCCCATGGGCACGATCAGGCCGGTGCTCTCGGCCACCGGTATGAACTCGGCCGGTGAGATGATCCCTCGGCTGGGATGGACCCAGCGCATGAGGGCCTCGACCCCGATGATCTCCCCGCTGGGAACATCGACCATGGGCTGGTAGTAGAGGACGAGCTGGTCGGCCTCGAGCGCCCGGGCCAGGTCGACCTCCAGCTGGAGGCGGCTCACCACCTGCTCGTGCAGGCCGGTGTCGAACACCTCCACCCGGCCCTTGCCGGCGCTCTTGGCCGCGTACATGGCGATGTCGGCGTCGCGCAGCAGCTCCTGGGCGCTGAGCAGGCCGGCCGTGACGGCGATGCCGATGCTGGCCCGCACCGTGGTCGTGCCGGTGGCCAGCTCGAACGGCTCGGTCAGCGAGGCCAGCAGCCGCTCGGCGGTGGCCCTCACGTAGTCGACCTCGGGTGCCTCCACCAGCACGGCGAACTCGTCCCCGCCGATGCGGGCGAAGGTGTCGCCGGCCCGCAGCCCCTGGGCCAGCCGGTCGGCCACCGCCACCAGCAGCCCGTCACCCACGTGGTGGCCCCGACCGTCGTTGATGGTCTTGAAGTCGTCGAGATCGAGGAACAGAACGCCGAGGACCCCGTCGCCCCGGCTCAGACGGCCGAGGGCGTTCTCCAGCCGGTCCTCGAACAGGGCGCGGTTGGCCAGGCCGGTCAGGCGGTCGTGGAAGGCCTGGTGACGCAGCTCGGCCTCCAGCCGGTTGCGATCCGACACGTCGCGGCTGTTGAGCACAATGCCGGCGACGGACGGGTTGTCGAGCAGGTTGGTCGCCCTCACGTCGACCTCGACGGCGCTCCCGTCCGACCCGATCAGTCGCCAGGCGGCCGACAGCTGCGAGCCCGGGCGTCCCGCCGTCTGGTTGAGGATCTGGGCGAACAGGTCGCGGTCGTCGGGGTGGACGAAGTTGACCAGCGCCCGGCCGAGCAGGCCCTCCGGCGCCAGGCTGAGCAGGCTGGCCGACGACGGGCTCTGGTAGAGGATCTCACCGGCCGGGGACACGACCGTGGTGAGGTCGGTCGAGTATCGGACCATGGCGGCGAAGCGGGCGTTGGCCCGCTCCTGCATGGCCTGGGCCCGGCTGAGATCGGCGTCCTTGAGCTGCAGCTGGCGCAGGCGGTCCACGGCGCTGTCGCGATGGCGCTCGGACTTCTCGAACAGGACGGCGATGAGGGCGGCGGCGACCAGACCGACGACGAGAAGGATCCACGGCAGTGACGCGGCCGCCCGTCCGGACAGGTCGGTGGTGGCCCAGATGACGGCGATCAGCTGGCCCGGCGCTGACACGGGGCGGGACCCGGAGACCAGCCTGCCCGGCGTGGCCAGCTCACTGGCCGTAGGCACGACCGCGGCGGCCCGCTCACCGACCGTGCGGACCCGCCGCGAGGTGCGCCACACCAGGGTGTCGGGCGACTCCCGCCCGGCGTAGATGGCCCCCTCGATGCCGTAGAACGGATCTCCGGGCAGGGCCGACAGCGACACCGGAGCGTCGGTGATGGGCGACTCGGCGTAGACGGCGTAGGCCGGCGAGGTCGACGAGGCGACGAAGCGGCCCAGCCACCGCTGGGCACCCGTCCCCACCGTCACCAGGTACGACCCGGCCCCGCGGCGAAGGGCGGCCACCCCGTTGGCGTCGACGGGCAGGCCGAACTGGTAACGGAGCAGCCCGGTGCTGGCCAGCACCTCGAAGCGGTCGCCGACGATTCCCACCGCCGCCACCCCGCTGTAGCCACTCTGGACATCGACCTCGGCCGCGTCGGCCAGCCATGGCGCCACCTGGCCTCCCTTGGGTGGCGGGGCCTTGGCCAGCCCGGCCAGGGCGGCGGGGACGTCACCCATCAGGGGTGCCAGCACCATCGAGGCCTGGGTCGCCTCCTGCCGGAGGACCAGCTGGTCGCTGTGGCGGACCGACCGTCCACTGAATACGAAGGCGGCGACGCTCACCGTCGTGCCCACGACCAGAATGACCACCGGTAGGCGGTGCAGTCGCCGCCTCTGCTGTGGGCCAGGCACCGGATCTCCTCCCTCGGCGCACCTGCTCCCCAGGGCACGCCAAGTGGTCAATCGGACGCGGAAGGTGTGATATTAGGAATTCTCTAATCGAGCTGGTACGAAATGACAGAGCGGCCGCCGGTCGATCCCGCCCTGTTGGCGGCCATGCTGCAGGTCCTGGTGCCCAGCGCGGGACCGGACCTGCTCCCCCACTTCGAGGCCGTCGCCGCCGCCAACGGAGAGGCCTGGGGCCGCAGCCTGGCGGCCGGATTCGCCCACCTGGAGGCCGAGGCCGTCGCCGTCCTGGGCCGCTCCTTCGCCTGGGCGGAGGCGGAGGAGCGCCACCGGCTCTTCCGGCGGCTGGAGGCGGGACAGGCCGGCGCGGCGTGGACCGTCGCCCCCGAGCGCTTCGCCGCCGACCTCGTCCGGCTGGCCAACGAGGCCCACTACGGGCGGGCCGGGTCACCGGCGTGGGCTGGCCTCGGCTACCGGCCCGGCCCCAAGCGGGACGCCCTGGGGGGAGGGGCCGAGCGGCCGCTGGCGACCACCACCCTGGCCAGCCCGTCGGTGACCGACTCCTACGACGTGGTCGTCATCGGCTCGGGCCCGGGCGGTGCCACCGCCGCCATGGTCCTGGCCGAAGCCGGCGCCCGGGTCCTGGTGTGCGAGCGAGGCCCGCTCCTCGGCTACGACGAGATCGGGCGGGACCACCTCCGCAACCACCGCCTGGCTCGCTACGGGATCAACACTCCTCCCGACGCCGATATGGGCGGCCCGAGGGTCCTGGGCGACCGGGTGCTGGCCGAGCCCCACCAGCCCGGCTACTCGGTGATGCCTGCCGCCGTGGGAGGAGGCAGCCGGGTGTACCAGGGCATGGCCTGGAGGCTGCTGCCCGAGGACTTCGCCCTGGCGTCGCGCTACGGCGTGCCCGAGGGCAGCTCGCTGGCCGACTGGCCCATCACCTACGACGACCTGGAGCCCTTCTACGCCCGGGCGGAGTGGGATGTCGGGGTGGCCGGCGACGGCTCCGCCCACGCCAACCGCGGCCCCCGCTCGGTGGGCTACCCCCTGCCTCCGCCGCCGTGGAACCCGGAGGCCGAGGTGCTGGCCGGCGGGGCGGCGAAGCTCGGCCTCGACGTCGGGCCGGTGCCGCTGCTGATCAACACCGAGCGCCACCAGGGCCGGGGGCGCTGCGTTCAGTGCGGGCAGTGCATCGGCTTCGCCTGTCCGTCAGACGCCAAGAACGGGACCCACAACACCGTGCTGGTGCGGGCGGTGGCCACAGGCAACGCCCAGGTGGCCACCGGGGCCCGGGCGCTGCGGCTGGCCCAGCGCGCCGGCCGGGTGACCGGCGTCGAGCTGGTGGACCTGTCCAGCGGAGCCCGGCGCACCATCGGCGCCGGCCACGTGGTGGTAGCCGGGGGCGCCATCGAGTCGGCCCGGCTCCTGCTGGTCAGCTCCAGCGATGAGCATCCTGACGGGATCGGGAACCAACACGACCAGGTCGGTCGCCACCTGCAGGGCCACCTCTACGTGGGTGCCTTCGGTCTGTTCGACGATCCCGTCGTCAACTGCGAGGGCCCGGGCGTGCGCATCGCCACCTGCGACTGGATCCACCGCCTGCCCGGCGTCTTCGGCGGAGGGGTGGTGGCCAACGAGGTCACCAAGCTGCCCATCCTGCACTGGTACTGGGCCCTGCCCCCCGACGCTCCCCGCTGGGGGATGGAGGGCGAGGCCGCCATGGCCACGATGTACGGGCGCACCAGCCATCTGTTCGGCCCCATCCAGGAGATCCCCAACCCGGAGGCAAGGGTGACCCTCGCTCCCGACGTCGCCGACGCCCACGGGGTGCCCGTGGCCCGCCTGTCCGGACGGCTCCATCCCGACAACCGGGCCCAGGCCGAGGCCATGCAGGCCCGGGCGCTGGAGTGGATGGAGGCCTCCGGCGCCCGCCGGGTCTGGACCGGCCGGATCTCGATGGCCCTGACCGCCGGCCAGCACGCCGCCGGCACCTGCCGGATGGGCGACGATCCCACCCGCTCGGTCACCGACCGGTACGGGCGGGTGCACGGCCATCCCAACCTGTGGGTGATCGACGGGTCCCTGCACGTCAACAACGGCGGGTTCAACCCGGTGCTCACCATCTACGCCCTGGCCTACTGGTGCGCCAGCGAGCTGGCCCGGGCCCGGGGCTGAGGTCGTCGTTACCATGCCGCCATGGACACTCCGGCTGAAGAGGTCCTGACCCTCACCGACGGCGACGGGCACCGATTGTTCGTGTCCCGCTGGATGCCCTCCGGGCCGCCCAAGGCGGCGGTCCAGATCGCCCACGGCTGGGCCGAGCACCGCCGCCGCTACGCCCGCCCGGGGGCCGGCCTGGTCGCCGCCGGCTACGCCGTCTACGCCGACGACCACCTCGGCCACGGCGAGACCGGTCTGGCCGCCGGGGGCCTGGGCGACTTCCGCCCCCGGGGGATGGAGGGCGTCGTCGACGCCGTGCACGTCGTGACCGACAGGATCCGGGCCGATCTGCCCGGAGTCCCGGTGTTCCTGCTCGGCCACAGCTGGGGCTCGCAGATCGCCAAGCGCTACGCCCGCCGGTGGGGCGCCGAGCTGGCCGGCCTGCTCCTCACCGGCACCACCCACACCGCAGGCGGTGGCGACCGCCGCCGCCGGCTGGCCCCTGAAGGCGCCACCACTGCCGAGGAGCGTTACGCCTGGCTCTCGAGCGACCCGGCCGAGGTGCGGGCCTATATCGAGGATCCCATGTGCGGGTTCGAGGCCCTCGAGGTCCGTCCAGCCGACCCCGGCCGGGGCTACCTGGAGGAAGGCGACGACGACGCCATCCCCAAGGACCTCCCCATCCTCGTGTTCAACGGAGCCGAGGATCCGGTGGGGGGCAAGGAGGGGGCCGAGGCCCTGGGCGACCACTACTCCTCGGTGGGGCTCGAGCGGGTGACGGCTCGCAGCTACGCCGGCGGGCGCCACGAGCTGTTCAACGACGTGATGCGGGACCAGGTGCTGGCAGATGTGATCGCCTGGCTGGACGAGGTGGTCGCCGCCCGAAGGTGACCCTGGTGGCAGGCGATGGGGTCGACACCATCGGGCCCATCAGGAATGCTTGGGGCATGACCGAGACGACCTCCACCGGCACCGAGCTGGACGGGATCCTGCTCTCGCTCTTCATGACCCAGGAGGGCAAGGCCGACCCCTATCCCGCCTACGCCAGGCTGCGGGAGGCGACCCCACTGCACCGCACGCCTATGGGGTTCGCGGTCATGACCCGCTACGCCGACTGCTACGACACCTTGCGGGACAATCGCCTCGGCCATGGTGACCAGGCGTTCGACCCCTCGGTCATGGGCATCAGCCGCGACGAGTTCCACGAGCGGTTCCCGCGCCTCCCGGAGCGCCCGGAGTCGATGCTCCAGCTCGATCCTCCCGACCACACCCGGCTGCGGGGCCTGGTGGCGAAGGCGTTCACGCCCCGGGCCATCGAGCGGCTGCGGCCGCGGATCCAGGAGCTGACCGACGATCTCCTCTCCAGCCTCGAGGGCGAGGTCGACGTGGTTCCGGCCATCGCTCTGAAGCTGCCCATCACCGTCATCGGCGAGATGCTGGGCGTACCGGGGGAGGACCACGCCGCTCTCCTCCCCCACATCCGGGTCATCATCCGCTCACTGGGGCCGAACCTCGCCGGGGGGATCGACCAGTTCGCCGAAATCTACGAGGCGTCCAACGTCATCGACGACTACTTCCGCCAGCTCGTGGCGCAGAAGCGGGCCCAGCCGGCCGACGACATGCTGACCGAGCTGATCCAGGCCGAGGAGGCCGGCGACCGCCTCAACGAGGGCGAGCTGCTGGCCACCATCACGCTCCTGTTCGTCGCCGGCTACGAGACGACGACGAACCTGATCGGCAACGGGCTGCGCGCCCTCTTGTTGCACCCGGACCAGCTCGAGCGCCTGCGGCAGGACCGCTCCCTGATCAAGTCGGCGGTGGAGGAGATGCTCCGCTACGACAGCCCGGTGCAGCTCACCGCCCGGGTCGTCCTGCAGGACGGCGTCTCCATCAACGGCGTCGATCTGGCCAAGGGCGACCAGGTGATCACCCTGCTCGGATCGGCCAACCGCGACCCCCGCACCTTCGAGGAGCCCGACCGGTTCGACATCGCCCGCCAGGGCGCCTCGCCGCTCAGCTTCTCCGCAGGCATCCACTACTGCCTGGGTGCGTCGCTGGCCCGGACCGAGGGCCAGGTGGTCTTCGGGGCCCTGCTCGACCACTACCCGAGCATCGAGCCGGCCTGGTCGGACCAGGAGCCCCTCCGCTACCGCGACAACGTCGTGCTCCGGGGCCTGGAGTCCCTACCGGTCCACCTGGGCCGGTAGCCGCGGGTACAGCCGCCTCAGCCCTCCGGCCGGGCGACGAAGTCACGCCTGGCGGCGCGGTACCAACCCATTCCGGAGATGGGGTGCTTCCAGCGCCCCTTCATCTCATTCAAAACCGGTGGAACACCGGCCCGCACCGTTGCATAGAGTCGGACCATGCCGGACCCGGTGGCCGTGGGCTTCCGTTGCCACTCGGGCTGGGCAGTCATGGTGATCGTGAGGGGCTCGTCCCTTGCTCCCGTCGTGCTCGACCGACGGCGCATCGACTTGACCAGCGCTGGCCTGCCCACCCAGCCCTACCACGCCGTGGCCGAAGGCGGCGCGGCTCGATCGATCATCGCCCAGGTGGAGGGCTCCGCCGCCGAGGCAGTCCGGAGCGCCGTGAGCTCCGTGAGCGGGGTCGTGGCGGTGGGTGTCGTGGCCGCCGATCGGGCGCTGCCTACGGACCTCGACGCCATCCTGCGGGTCCACGCCCGGTTGCACGCGGCCGAGGGCGCCCTCTACGAGAACGCGGTGATCGAAGCCGGCACCGCTGCTGGGCTTGCGGTCCACGTGGTTGCCCCGGACGCCATCGCGGTGAGCCGGGTGGTCGAGGACCTCAGGGCGACGGTCGGCCCGCCTTGGCAGAAGGACCACAAGTGGGCAACCACGGCCGCTCTGGCGGCCCTCGACTCGCTGCGCTGAGGCGTCTCTCAGCGTCCTGCG
>Ga0070739_10003054_pt1 | contig 21348 bp, 23 predicted proteins | sample Coa_R1_7_FD_66445 | JGI IMG/M metagenome (GOLD analysis project Ga0070739, IMG submission 66445) | Surface soil microbial communities from Centralia Pennsylvania, which are recovering from an underground coalmine fire - Coalmine... | ecosystem: Environmental > Terrestrial > Soil > Unclassified ... | reverse complement strand
CGCCGACCAATAGGCGAGAGGCGGGAATAGATGTCCGAGAAGTCTACTTCCTTCATGGTTTAGAACCCTCCGATTCCGTTTTTCTCCCTTGAGTTAGAAGGGTGCTAATGAGACTATAGCTTTGATGATGCCACTGTCGTGGTCAAACCAGCGCGGAAACACGTCAATGAGCGTATCAGGAGTAGCGCGATGGGTAATCCAGGGTGTGAGATCAATCTGACCGGCTTCCAGAGCATTAATAACCCGGCGAAAATCAGCAGAGGTGGCGTTGCGACTGCTCAGCAAGGTGAGTTCACGGCGATGAAACTCGGGATCATTGAAGGTAATATCGCCCTGAAAGAGGCCGACAAACAGCAAGCGTCCTCCATGAGCGGCATAGGAAAAGGAGGCGTGCATGGACTGCGGATTCCCAGTGGCGTCAAAAACAGCCGTGGGGAAATCATCCCCAAACAGTTTGTGCAGCGTCGTCCATGGGTCATCCTGTCCATGGAGACAGATTACCTGCGGCCAGCGCTGCTGGCAAAATTGCAGGCGTTGTGCGCTCACATCCAGCACCAGGACCTGCGCTCCTGCCAGCAGGGCAAATTGCGTGACCGCCAGACCAATTGGACCTGCTCCCACGACCAGCACACGTTCTCCCTCCTGCAATTGCCCGCGTGAAACTGCGTGCGCTCCAATAGCCAGGGGTTCGACCAGAGCCAATTGCTCGCCCGAAAGGATGCGCGAAGGATGCAGGTAGCGAATGGGAATATGGGCAAATTCGCGCATGCCGCCATCAATATGAACCCCAAAAACCTGGATGTTCAAGCAGCAGTTGGGCTTGCCGCGGCGACAGGCCGGGCACCTTCCACAATGAAAATACGGTTCCACCGCACAGTGTGACCCGACAGACACTCCCTGCTCATTGTCATCAACGGCGAGGACCTCAACGCCAAGTTCGTGACCAAGAATACGCGGGTAGGTGAAAAAGGGCTGATTGCCCTGGTAGGCGTGGAGATCGGTGCCACACACACCGACGTGCTTGATCCTCACCAGCGCCTCTCCCTTCCCTGGCGCTCCTGGCTCTGCCCTGTGGATCCGCCTCAACTGACCGGGCTGTTCCAGTATGATTGCCTGCATGTTTGCGTCCATCCTTTTCACGGGGCTTTATCTTTTCGATTATCCAGGTGAAATCGGCTCCCATTTCTCCGCAAGTGTGCTGAATTCTGCCCAGAATGCTTCTGGGATTGCATACCGAGCCAGGGCGATTGTTTCGGCAATGCGCTCAGGGCGGCTCATGCCTACAATGGTGGAGGTGATGCGCTCATCACGCAAGGAAAATTGCAAAGCGGCGGCGGCCAGCGGGATCGCATAGCGCTGGCACAGAGCTTCGATCTGCCTGGCCCGCATCACTAAAAGCGGATCGGCGTCTGCATACAGATACCGAGGATAGGCAGATGGCCCCTTGGCAAGCATACCACTGCCATATGGAGCACCATTAATGGCCGCAACTCCCCGCTTCAAACAGAGATCCCAGAAAGAGTCAGCCTCGGTATTCAGCAGCGTATAACGATTGTGGGAGAGGGCAACCTCAAATAATCCCGTTTCCACAAAACGGCTCATCAGTGCGATGGGACCACCAGCTATCCCAAGGTGGGCGATCAAGCCCTCGTTGCGGTATTGCAGCAAGACTTCCACCGGCCCGGCGGGAGCCATCGCTTCCTCAAAAGTGATGTGTTCAGGATCGTGGAAATAGACAAGCTGCAATTGTTGCAGTCCCAGTAAGCCCAGGCTGCGCTCTATACTGCGCCGCATTTGTGGGCCAGTAAATTCCCCAGTGTGGAGATTGCGATCAGCTTTTGTGGAAAGGACGATGCCTTCTGGCAGACCGCCATATTCGCGCAGCACGATGCCCAGACGACGCTCGCTCTCGCCATCACCGTAGGCCGCTGCCGTATCGAGAAAGTTGATAGGACTCTCAAAAATGGCGCGAATGGTTGAAAGGGCCTGTTCTTCCGCAACAGCGTACCCGAATGTTTCAGGCATACTCCCTAACACCGAGCAGCCAATGCAGAGGGGAGTGACTTCCAACCCGGTCTGGCCTAAAGAGCGGTGAGGAAGCGAAACCGTCTGTGCCATGTACTATCTCCTACTATCAAAAGAATGATCGTTCAGCAATCTTTCCTGGAAGGAAATCAATGCCTATGTTTGAGAAACCGTTTACTGAGAAAAGAATAAACAAAATCGATGCCCTTTGTCAAGGGCAGAAAGAAGAGGGTGTAACAAACACCCCTTGTCAGTAGAAAAATTTCAGCTTATAATGGCAGTGCAAGAGGTCGAAGTTGCTGTTCTCTCTGCTCAAGAGATCTCCGCTTGCGCTATCTCTGAGAAACCGGTATCTTAGCTTCTATTGACCGAAACAACGAACCTGCCACGGAAAAACGAGTGAGGAACATATGACAGAATCTGGTGCCCCAGAAGACGAAGACATGAAGGTGCAAAAACCTATTACTATTCGTGAAGTGGCAAAGCAGGCAGGCGTGTCGATAGCAACCGTCTCGCGTGTCCTGAACGGTTCCACCACTGTCGATCCGGTCTTAGCAGAACGGGTACAGACCCTCGTTGCCAGACTGAAATATCAGCCAAGCAGGGCCGCCCGCACCCTTGCCGGACAAGGTTCAACACTGATAGGGTTGCTGGTCACAGATATGCAAAATCCGTTTTATCTGGACTTGATTCGTGGCGTTGAAGAGGTCGCACAACAACATGGTTATCTGGTTGTGGTGTGCAATACCCTGGAGAATGCGCGGAAAGAGGCGAAATATCTCGAAGTGCTGGCGGCTGAACCAGTTGCTGGAGCAGTTGTCGTGCCGACACACGGGCAAATAGCCGGTATCGAACACCTGAGAGAACGCAATATTCCTGTTGTTGCCGTTGATCGACGCGTGGAAGATCGTTCGCTTGACTGCGTGACTATTGATAGCATGGCGGCTGCACGAGAAGCTGTGGCCCATCTCATCGCCAATGGCTATCGTCGAATTGGGATGATCGGGGGTCCAAAATCGATCACGAACGCCAATGAACGTGTGGCCGGCTATCGCAAGGCATTACAAGATGCGGGGCTTCCCCGCGACGCCGCGCTGGAGCTGCGCGGCACGCTCATTGGTGCTGATGTTGGCATGCGACTGGCGGATAAATTGCTGGATCTTGATCCGCCTGTGGATGCCATTTTTGCTGCTAACAACCGGCTCACGATAGGTGCTTTGCGCGCTATTCGTTCACGAGGGAAACGTATCCCTGAAGACATCGCATTGGTTGGCTTTGACGAGATCGACTGGGCCGTGCCTGAACTGATCTCGATTACCACGATCTTGCAATCAGCCTATGAGTTAGGCAGTACCGCAGCGAACCGTTTGATCCAACGTTTACAGAAACCTGATGCGCCCAGACAGGAAATTGTGCTCCAACATCAGTTATCTATTGGTGCATCTTCACGTCCACGGACTGGAACTACTGCATTCACCTCTTCTCTATCTGCAAAGGCTGGCAAAAAGAGGCAGAAGGAAGCACAAACGGCTATGACGCAAGAAGAATCTTATGAACACTGATGACATATAGCTACACGATGACAAAGTCCACCAAACCCCTTGACAAAACATATTTTTCCAGGTAGTCTTTTCTACAGAAACGAGAAAACGGTTACTCATAAATGAGCGAGTTCAAGGATGCTTGCTGATACCTTTGAATCCGACGCTCCTGTACCAAATAGGACCGTTCCTTAACTGGAACTCAGAATGCTTTCGTGCAGGTAACCAGGTGGCCTCGTCTCATACAATTGTGTACCTACCAGTTCAATATATTTTTCGTCATCTACCTGATTGTTTAGCCATCTCTTACTATTAAACTTTTTCGTATCCTATCACTCTTTTCTTGTAATAGTTGTAATAGATGATCAGCAGTAGCAACTTTCGCGTTTGCCTTCGCCGATTACTCAAGTAGTCTATAGCTATATTTTCGGAGAAACGGACGTGCAGTCATCCTTACATACGCCCCTGGTGCGCTTACAGGGTATTTCAAAACGCTTTCCGGGCGTTCTAGCTGTAGATGATGTGAATCTGGATATTTATCCAGGTGAGGTTCATGTCGTAGCAGGCGAGAATGGAGCCGGGAAATCAACATTGATGAAGTTGCTTTCCCAGGTCGAGCGAGCCACCTCTGGAACGATTTTGCTGAACGGGCGGGAAGTACCTTTTGTCGATCCGCAGCATGCCCAACGGCTGGGCATTGCGATGGTGTATCAAGAATTCGCCCTGGCCCCACACCTCACCGTGGCGCAAAATATTGTCCTTGGTCGCGAAAGTACCCGGTTCGGCGTCATCGATAAACGCGCCGAGGTCGAGCAAGCGCGCCGACTCCTCCAACAGGTGGGATTGCACATCGATCCCAGGCGTGTCGTCTCAACGTTGTCGGTCGCTGAACAGCAGATGGTCGAAATTGCCAAGGCGCTGGATATTAAGGCGAAATTAGTCATCATGGATGAACCTACGGCAACCTTGACCGATCAGGAAATCGCTCACCTCTTTTCCGTCATTCGTGGGTTGACTGCTCAAGGTATCGCCGTTTTCTATATTTCCCACCGCCTGGATGAGATTTTCCAGATCGCTGACCGCGTCACCGTGATGCGAGATGGGAAAGTAGTTGCCACACTCCCGCGCAGTGAACTTGACCAGCAGAAGCTCATTCAATTGATGGTGGGGCGCGACATCCAACATCTTTATCCTAAACCCGAATCCAGGCCTGGCCCGGCGCTGCTGCGCGCAGAGGGGATCACCCGGCGCGGGATTCTTCACCAGTGTTCATTTGAAGTCCGGGCCGGAGAAATTCTTGGTTTTGCCGGACTGATCGGGTCGGGGCGAACGGAGCTTGCGCGCGCGGTGTTTGGGGCCGATCCCATCGACGCGGGAAGTATCTGGCTGGAAGGGAAGCGCCTCTCAATCAAATCCCCTGCCAGCGCCATAGCCGCGGGTATTGGCTACTTGACCGAGGATCGAAAAAGAGATGGTCTGGCGATGACCCTGGATATTGCCCAGAATATCACCCTGGCCAATTTACCTACCGTTGCCTCATGGATTGACCGTGGCAAGGAAGAGCGCATTGCTGTACGCGCCCGTGACCGCCTCAAAATACGCACTCCGTCGGTGCATCGAAAAGTGGCTGTCTTATCTGGCGGCAACCAGCAAAAAGTCATTGTCGCGCGGTGGCTGGAAACCCGGGCCCGCGTGCTCTTTTTCGATGAACCTTCGCGTGGCATCGATGTGAATGCCAAGTCAGAACTCTTCGAAATAATCGGCACCCTGGCTAGTGAGGGACGTGCCATCGTTCTCATTTCCTCGTATTTGCCAGAACTGATCAATATGTGTGACCGCTTGATCGTCTTGCACGAAGGGCGCATCTCTGGCGAACTTGAGCGCAGTCAATTCACAGAGGAGCGCATTATGGCCCTGGCTACGGGAGCCAATGAAGGAGATACGCTATGAAAGATACCATCCGGTCAACAAACGAGGTTACCGGCGACGAAGCTGCTCCTGTACCCGGAATGCAACCAGCGGGGCGGTGGGCAGGGATACTGAGAATGAAAGGACGACTGGGAGACTTTGTTGCGCAGACGACAGCAGCAGGCGCGTTGATAGTGGTGTTCATCTTTCTCTCATTTGCCTCGCCCGATTTTCTGACGACGAATAACTTAATCAATGTCATCGAGCAGAATGCTGTCACAGCAACCATCGCACTCGGTATGACCTTTGTCATCATCACTGCGGGCATTGATTTATCGGTCGGCTCGACCGCTGCGATGACTGGAGTGCTGGGCGTCGAACTTATTGCACGTGGAATGAACTGGCCACTGGCTCTGCTCATTGCCGTAGTCGCGGGTGGCGTCGTTGGTCTGGGAAATGGCCTGCTCATCAGCATTGCCAGACTGAATCCTTTTATTGCCACGCTCGGCATGATGACGGTCGTGCGCGGTCTCACAGACGTTTACACCAATGCTGTCGTCGTCGTTGGGCCAGCGAGCGTCCTGGGGCCAGATAACTTTGGGGTGATCGGCTTAGGCAAAGCGGCTGGTATCCCAGTCGCTCTGATGATCCTGGTGGTTCTGTCTGTTCTCGCCTATTTTCTCTTGAGCCACACCCGCCTGGGCCGCTATACCTATGCGATTGGCTCCAACCAGGAAGCAGCGCGCCTCTCCGGTATTCCCGTCAGAAAATATTTGCTGGCAGTTTATGTGATTCTGGGTCTGCTGACTGGTCTGGCTGGCATGATTGCGGTTTCACGCCTGGGCATAGGCGAACCCAACTTTGGTATCGGGTTGGAACTGGATGTCATTGCTGCAACGGTGATTGGCGGGGCCAGCCTCTTTGGGGGGCAGGGAACCATTGTCGGCACCATCATCGGGGTGTTTCTCATCGGACTGATCCGCGATGGCTCGGTGCTGCTCGATATTAACTCCTTCACTCAAGATGTCATTATCGGCGTCGTGATCTGGCTTGCTGTCCTTTGGGATCAATTCCGGCGCCGGCGAATTTCATAGCTTTCTTCTTAGCGCAATTGCACCAATCAGGTAGCCGGTGAGCATTGAGGATGGTAAACACATCTAATGTACATCGGGAGTATGTTGTGCTCTTTCTGAAAGGGGGTGATGCATCGGCGCCTATTTTCGTTGCTTATCTATCGGGAGCGGCTCTCCCGCTCCCGGTATACTCCGGTCTTCGTACCAAATCGTTGTTAGCGTCTATCGAAAGGGTGAGGACAACATGTTCAAACAAAAGCAGTCCTATCGCGTATTCGCCCCGATCATGGTCGTTTTCCTGGCTTTGTTCGTTGTGGCCTGTGGTGGCGGTGGCGGCGGCAGTAGCGGTGGCAGCGGCTCCTCAAGCGCTGCGAGCGGGCCAAAGCCGTTGAAAATCATTGCTGTTCCCAAATCGGTCGCCAGCAGCTACTGGACCATCGTGGAAAATGGCGTCAAGTGCTACGCCTCCAAGGTGCCGAAAGTGAATATCGTCTGGAATGGCGTGCAAACCGATACGCAGATTTCGGACCAGATCTCGCTTCTCCAGAACTATATCACCCAATCTCCTGACGGCCTTCTTTACGCTGCAACCGATGCCAAAGCGCTTTATCCGGTCACACAGCAGGCGGTGAACCAGCATATTCCGGTCTTCAATTTTGATTCGGGAACGACTCCCCAAACCGTTCCTCTGTTTGCGACCAGTAATACGTCCGCAGCAGCCAAAGCGGCTGATGAAATGGGGACATTGTTGAATGGAACCGGTAAGATCGCTGTTCTGGAATTCGTTCCTGGTTCTGCAACCAACGACCAGCGCGTGAACGGTTTCAAGCAAGAATTGCAATCCAGGTATCCCAACATTCAGATCGTCGCAGATCAAGCAGATGGGAGCGATTCAGCCAGGGCATTGAGCATCACACAAAATATCTTGAGCGCGCATCCTGATATCAAGGGCATCTACGCTGCCAACCAGCAAGGTGGTGAAGGCGCAGCGCAGGCCCTCAACGCTGCCTCCCTGGGAGGGAAGGTTCACCTCATTTCTTTCGATGCGTCAGACCCCTTGATCTCGGACCTTCAGAAGGGAACAGTCGACGCGTTGGTGGTTCAGAATCCATTTAAGATGGGTTATGATAGCCTCAAAGCGATGGTGAATCAAATCCGCAATGGAGTGCAGGCTCAGAGCGAGGACACAGGTGTCACTCTCGTGACCAGGACAAACTTTAACGATCCGGCGACACAGTCCTTGCTCAACCCGAACTGTGCTAATGCTCCTGTCTAAATGACTTGCATACATCAGGTTGTTTAGAAAACAGATCCAGGCTCATCTATCTTCTCTCTTCACAACAAGCAAACGTCTGCGGAGGAGGACAGCGATGAGCCTGGATGAAACGACTATCGCGATAAGGAAAGAAACACCATGTACTCGATTCTGTCTCGCGTCTCGCCGTCCGACGGTGCCAGCAGGAATCTTGCTCTTGCTCTTCTGTGGGAGCAGGCAGCTCTACTGATCGCATCCGTCCCTCCTTAACCCAATCAGTAGAGCGCCATCCCACAGAAGTCGCTTGAATGTACTGAGAGTCGTTTCAGATGGGCGGCTTAGTCAGTATGGAACACTTCCTTCATGATGACCCACCACTCGCCAGGCGCGCGCATCTCCAGTGGCACCTGCATCGGCTCGGTCAAAGTCCACCACTCGCATGTCTTTGGATCAGCAGCCATCTTTGCCATGTCAGCCTCGAAATCATCGCCGACGTATTCAAAATAGGCAAAGAGCTGCTCACCGTGACGAAAAATGCTGTAATTGCGAATGTTGCAGGCTGAAATCATTGCCAGCACTTCAGGCCAGACGACGGCGTGCAGACGTTCGTATGCCTCAATCTGCTCAGCTTTCAGACCAATGAGCTGTCCAAACCTACGCACGTGCTATCTCCTTGTGTTCATGCGGAGCTGCCCCTCATGAGATATCTAGCAGGGTCACTCTGTTTAGTCTTTGATACTGCCGGTTAATGCCCCACTGGTTACGAAGCGCTGTGAAAAGAGGAAGACGATGGCGACAGGCAGCACCATAAGCACCCCGGCTAACGCCAGCTCGGCTTTATGGATCGGGATATTGGTACTGGTGGTCGGATGGAGCGCCGGAGTTCCTATCATCAGGGCTTGTAAGCCAACCGGCAGATTATAGACAGACGTATCCTGTAACATGACAAACGGCAAAAAATAGTTGTTCCAGGTGGCCGTGAAATTCAAAAAGACCAGTAAACCGAGCAAAGGGCGAGAAAGTGGCAGACCGACATGCCAGAAGAGCTGCCATTCATTCGCTCCATCGATGCGTGCCGCAGCCAGTAAGTCTTCTGGCAGACTGACTGCGTAATAGATGAACGCGAGATAGACCCCGAACGGGAAAAATGCCGTTGGGAGAATGACCGACCAGGGAGTATTGACCAGTTGGACGAGGTTCATTTCCAGGAAGAGGGGCAGCACCAGTGCCGAAATCGGCAGGAGCATTGCCACCAGGGTAAGGGAGAGAATAATGCGGCGCCCCCTGGGCCTGGAGGTTGCAAGGGCATAGCCCGCCGGCAGTGAGACTGCCAGTGCCAGTACCAATGTCGTAAGCGCATAGAACACAGAGTTGATTGACCATTGGATGATCACACCGTCATCGAATGAGAGCAGATGTTGCCAGTCCTCCCCAATCTTGGAAAACGACCCGAATGCCAGCGGAAAGTTTTGCGTCAGTTGCACATCCGTTTTTGTGGGCGCGAGGATCAGCCACACGAGCGGCAAACCAAAGAAGATACCGCAGAGTAAGAGCGCAAAGAAACGGACGAGCGTACCCACCGGTCCCAGTGAATTTTCCACACCAACCAGGCGACGATACCCCGGGCGAGCGTACCAGGGAGGAGACGGAGAAAGTATTCCACGAAGCATATGCTGTTGTCCTTTCTATGTGGTCAGCCCGCAACGGCATCGGTTCTGAAAAAGCCAGTGGCCCGGATGACCAGCATTGCACCGAGGAGGCCAATCGCAACCATCAGCAACGAAATGGCGGCAGCGGCCCCGAAGTTCCCGATGGAGAAGGCAAAGTAATAGCTGAGCTGGTTTGGCGACCAGTATTGACTGATGGTGGAGAAGCCAAACAACGAGAAGCTGACACTGATGATCTGCGGCTCGGTGAAGATCTGAATGTTGCCCGCGAATGTAAGGATGAACAAATAGACCACGTAGCGCTGGATGAGTGGTAACTTGACCCAGATAGCCATTTGCCAGCCATTGGCTCCATCCATGATCGCCGCCTCCAAAAGCTCGTGTGAGATTCCCTGGAGTCCGCCATAGAAAATCGCGATCCATCCCCCTGCGCCGACAAAGAAGCCCAGCAGCGTGAAGAGCAGCGGTATATGGCTCGGCTGGATGACATCCACAATTGTTTGCATATGGAACAGGGCGAGGAGTCCGCGAAACGGGCTGACCTGCGGATCGCACATGAACAATGCCAACAGGACAACAGTCGGACCGGCGACGGCTCCCGGTAGAAAATAGATTGTGCGCATCAAATGCCCAAACCACCCTGTGCGCGCATGAAGCAGCAAGGCAATGGCAGTGACGCCAATCACTCCGAAGGGGACGGAAATGATCAGGAACTGAAAGACATTTGCGAATGCTGTTCCGAAGCGAAAGTCTGTGAAGGCGGTCACAAAGTTTTGCAATCCCGCCGCCAAATATTGCGGCGTTCCATTCGAAAACGAGGAGAAACTGAGTATCAGTGCGTAGATGCCTGGCAAGATTCCAAAGGCCAACATAAAGAGCACATAGGGCAGCACGAAGAGGTCAGCCGCGGTTGGGAACAACCAGCGCCGGCGACTCCTGATCTTCTCTTTGGAAAGCACCGAGGTACTCGCTGGAGAAGGAATAGGAGTATCCATGTAAATCTCCCTGTTCAGAAGTGCAGTGTTCTGTTGTTCTCAAACAGAAAGGCAGAAATGCAGGCAAGCCACAAAGAAAACGCACCAGGAACACTGCAAAAACACACACAGATGGAAATGAGCGTTGTCATATCTCGGGGCCAGATCCCTGCATATGACAACGCTTGTCAAAGCTACGAGCTGGTAGTTCTGATCTGATAGCCTTGCGCCCTGGCGAGGGCTACCAGTTGAGCCTGATAGTCAGAGAGCTTCGAGCTAATCGTTGCTCCCGATGTAAGGACAGGAGTCACGACTGTCTGTCCGAAGATCGTGCGGTCATCAAAACGAACGTAGCTGTACGTAGGATCAAGCTCCTGGGCAGCCTGTTTGAGGACCGGATAGGGATCGCTGGCAAACAGAGGGTCATTGCTGATCGTCTGTGACCAGACATCCGCCGTGGGTAAGTAGGCAGGGAAATTGGCGGCATGTCCCAGATAGACGGGAGAGGTCGTCACCCACTTCACGAAATCGACCGCCAACTTGACGTTCTTTGTATGATTCGACACGGTCCAGGCGGCACCGCCGAGGGCACCGGTGTACGCCTGCGAATCCGAAGCCCATTTGAGCGGAGGGGCTGCCGCAAGTTGATGGTTCGCGGTCTTGTAATAGGTTCCCTTGAAGAGCGCCTCAGCCATCCAGGAGGGACCAGGCAGCATCAGGATCTTGTTCTGGTTACCGAGAGTCGCCATGCCGGGATCAAAGTAACCGGCTTTCCTTGAGAGGACACCTGTGGGAAGCAATGTGTCAAGCAACTGTGCCATGCGCATGCACCTGGGACTGGCGAGGTTGGTATACAAGGTATCCCCTGTGACCTGGTGCAGGGGACACTGGCCGCCCCAGAAGTACTCGTCGAGGGCGTAGGCGTCGGCGAATTCGCCGATGATGTAGCCTGGATGCTCTTTCGCGACACGCAGCCCCAGAGCTTTGTACTCTTCCCAGGTCGTCGGGATGCTGTAGCCAAACTGCTTCATGAGCGGTGCATTGTACCACAAGACAAACTGAGCAAGATCGTTGCGCAAGCAAACAAGCTTGCCATTAATACGGCAGGAGTCCAGGCCAGCAAAGTTCTTCTGAATATCGGAAGGGACATACGGGCTGAGGTCGAGCGAGAAATGGTGAGCTGCATCGGAAACCTGGGCTACAAGGTCAGGCTCGGCGAAGACCCACTGGCGTCTGGACGGCGCAGGGCTGGCTCTATGTCGCGGTGGTACTCGATCTGTTCTCGCGCCTGGTCGTAGGCTGGGCTATGGCCGCCCATCGTGACACCGAGTTAGTCGAGCGAGCCTTGCACATGGCGCTGGTCCACCGGCATCCCGAGGCAGGGCTACTGCATCATTCCGATCGTGGCAGTCAGTATACCAGCGGCTCCTCCCAGGGGCTGCTGGCTCAGAGAGGGATCCAGGTCAGCATGAGCGGCAAAGGCGATTGCTATGACAATGCGGCCATGGAATCGTTCTTCAGTTCACTCAAGGGGGAGTGGACCGACTGGCACACCTACCAGACCCGTCAGGAGGCGCAGTTGTCGATCTTTGAGTACATCGAGGTCTTCTATAATCGCCAGCGTCGCCATTCCACGCTGGGCTATCTCAGCCCAGTGATCTATGAACAACGGCTTAACGGATGAGCTTCCAAGTTCTCCCACTCCGCGAAAGTGGGGCCACCCCACCCAAGCCGCTGACTTGTCGAGCCAGGATCTCGTCTTTGTAGACGAGACCGGTTCTCCCATTGCCATGACCCCCTTGTATGCCTATGCCCCACGAGGAAAGCGCGCAGTTGGCAAGATACCCCGCAATTATGGAGCCATCATGACTGTGATTGCCTCCCTGTCGCTCTCTGGCATGGGACCAGCATTGGTGCTGGATGGAGCGGCTGATAGCGCCGCCTTTGAGATCTACGTCGAGCAACTCCTGGCTCCCAGCCTGCGTCCTGGGCAAATCGTGATCTTGGATAATCTCTCGATTCACTTCTCGCCTCGTGTCAAGCAAGCCATCGAAGCTCGTGGCTGTCGCCTGCTGTTTTTGCCTGCTTCCTCGCCGGACTTTTCGCCCCTTGAAGAGGCTTTCTCCAAACTGAAGACTTTCTTGCGCCGGCAAGGTGCTCGCAGCAGGGAAGCGCTCCAAGAGGCCATCGCCGCCGCCTTGGAACTCATCACTACTACTGATGCTCTCGGGTGGTTTACTTATTGTGGCTATCCCTCTACTAGCTCAACAGAAATAATGGTTCAATAGTTATGTACGCCGCTGTAGGAGGACTCGGCACCCGATAAGTGGCAGAACCCTCACTCACTCGCTCACTTCCCTCTTGACAACGGCTCTCCGGTCAACTATACTCTCTATAAATAAACCGTTTGTCGGTCTAAGAAAGAGAGACATAATGGCCCGAAGCGTCAAACCAGAAGAATACGCCGAGAAGCGCAACGCCATTCTCGATGTGGCAGCGCGTTACATTACGACCAAAGGCTATGAGCAGATGACGACCCAGGATATTCTGGAGGCACTTCAGATTTCCCGGGGCGCGTTCTATCACTACTTTGAGTCCAAGCAAGCCTTGCTGATGGCGCTGGTGGAACGTATTGGAGAGCAGGCCGAGCAGCTCGTCCTTCCCATCGTCTCCGATCGCCAGATGCCCGCCCGGGACAAACTGTTACGCTTTTTTGCCGTGCTCGACCAGTACAAACAAGAAAACAAGGACCTGGTCTTCGCGTTTATGCGCGTCTGGTATGCTGATGACAATGCCCTCTTTCGCCAGAAACTCTACCTGGCCCGTGTCAAACGACTTGCCCCCAGACTCTCGCAGATCATAGAGGAGGGAGTCGCAGAAGGTGTGTTCAACACTGCTTATCCTGCTCAGGCGGCGAGAATCATTCTCTCCCTGTTGGAAGACCTTGGGTATGCTATCGTCGAAATCCTCTTCGCGGAAGACGGCAAGCAGACCGATTTCCTTCGTCTAGTTCAACTTAACGAGGCGGCGGCTGACGCCCTGGAGCGGGTACTGGGAATTTCGCCGGGAGGCTTGCGACAGTCCCTGGACAAAGGCTTTTCGCGGTGGCAGGCCCTCCTCGAATGATGCGAAGGCGGGACAGAAAACGATGCTTATAAACCCGCTCAGTGGGATCGTTCTGTGCCATATCTGCGGGAAAAAGAAAGAAAAATCTCATAGAAGATGAGGCGAAGAACCAGACGGATGACGCGACGAATGCAACCCTTTTCTCATTCGCCCCAAAACGTTAAAAAGGAGAATACACATGAGCTCATATGTACTTGGCTTTCAGGAAATCGATAAAACAAAGCTTGCGCTGGTCGGCGGGAAAGGCGCCAACCTGGGAGAACTCTCCAGAATTGATGGGATAAGAGTGCCGGAGGGCTTCTGCGTTACAACCGAAGCATATAAAAGAATCATCGGACAAGCCCCAGCGTTTCATGCTCTTCTAGAGCAACTCTCTCTTTTAACGGTGGAGGACAGGGAAAGGATTCGTGAAATCAGCGAAAAGATACGCAGCGTCATCGAAGGGACGCCCATTGCAAAGGATATTGATGAAGCAGTTACCAGCCATCTGACAAAACTGGGAGAGAACCATGCCTATGCTGTGCGGTCCAGTGCGACAGCGGAGGATCTGCCGACGGCATCCTTTGCGGGTCAGCAGGATACGTATTTGAATATTCGAGGAAAGGAAGCCATACTAAAACACATCAGCAAGTGCTGGGCGTCCCTTTTTACGGAGCGGGCGGTGATGTACCGCATGCAGAATGGTTTCGACCACAGCAAGGTCCATCTCTCTGTCGTCATCCAGAAAATGGTTTTTCCGCAGGCAGCAGGGATTCTGTTTACCGCTGATCCAATCACCTCGAACAGGAAGGTTGTGTCCATCGATGCCAGCTTCGGTCTTGGTGAGGCGCTGGTTTCAGGCCTGGTGGACGCTGATCTTTACAAAGTACAGGGAGGCAAGATAGTCAGTAAGAAGATATCGACGAAAAAACTGGCAATCTATGCTTTAAAAGAAGGTGGTACAATAGAACAGCAAATAGCTACAGAGCAGCAAAATGTGCAAACGCTCACGGATGAGCAGATTTTACAGCTTGAGAAAACGGGCAGAAGGATCGAGGCGTATTTTGGCCGCCCCCAGGACATTGAATGGTGCCTTTCTGATGGTCAATTGTATATTGTTCAGAGTCGTCCCATTACCACCTTATATCCTGTGCCGCCGGTAAACGATGGAAAAAATCATGTCTACATGTCGCTCGGCCACCAGCAGATGATGACCGATGTCATGAAACCATTAGGCCTCTCCTTATTCCCGATCTGGCTCAGCAAGCTTGGCCAGTCACCGGTCGTGGCGGGCGGAAGGTTGTACCTGGACATTTCCCATGATCTTGCTTCGCCGGTGGCCGGAAAGATTTTTGTGAAAAACGGGCTCGGGTCGGTCGATAGGTTGACTCAGAAAGCGCTTCTCAATGTCTTGCAGCGGAAGGATTACCTCAAAACCTTGCCCCGGGGCAAGACAACCATGGGGTTGAGCGGCGGCACATTTGGACAATTGATTTCCGGGCTGCTCCAGGCGATAAAAATTTATCGGGAAAATGACGCGAATCTCATCCACACCATTATGGCGAAAAATGATGCCCTGGCGCAGGAGCTAGCGCAAAGGATCGACGGCAAATCAGGAGAAGATCTGGTCGATTTTATTGTGCGGGATATAGATGAGGCCTATAAGACGATTGTTTTGGACAACTATGGCGTGGGCATTGTGGGACTCTATGCGTCGAGCTGGCTGAGCAAAAAAATGAAGAAATGGCTGGGCGAAACGAATATTACCGATGTCCTTTCGCAAGCGTTAACCAATAATGTCACCACCGACATGGGGTTGGCGCTGTTAGACGTGGCGGACGTGGTCCGGCAATATCCGGCGGTGCTTGCCTATTTTCAGCATGCCACCGATGAAACCTTTTTTGAAGATCTGGAGAAGCTGGAAGGCGGCAAAGCTGTCAGTGCTTCCATCCGGAACTACCTCAAAACCTACGGCGTGCGCTGCCCGGGAGAAATTGATATTACCAGGACACGCTGGGCGGAGAAACCGACGATGCTCATTCCCATGATCCTCAATAATATCAAGAATTTCGAGCCTGGTTCTCACCAGAGGATTTTCGAGCAGAAGCGCCTGGAAGCCGAGCAGAAGGAACGGGAACTGATCAGCAGGTTAGAGCGCCTGCCCGGCGGCAAACGCAAGGTGAAAAAGACGAAGAAGATGATCAGCGTGTTTCGCAATTTTGTCGGCTTCCGGGAATATCCCAAGTATGCCATGATGCAGCGTTTTTACGTGTATAAGCAAGCACTCAAGAAAGAAGGGCTTCGACTGGTCCAGAGAGGCGTGCTGCAAGAGCCGGAGGATATCTTTTATCTCTTCCTTGACGAGCTCCGCAAGGTTGCCAGCACGGGCCAGCTGGATCCCCGTCTCATCCCGCAGCGCAAAGGGGAATACGAAGCCTTTGAGAAATTGACGCCTCCCCGTGTGATGACCTCCGACGGTGAGATCATTACCGGTGAGTACGACACCAACGAAATCCCCAGGGACGCGTTGATCGGCGTCCCGGTGTCATCAGGGACCATTGAGGGGCGGGCACGGATTGTTTTGAAACTGGAGGAGGCCAACATTGAGGAGGGTGATATTCTGGTCACCGCCTTTACCGATCCCAGCTGGACATCGCTGTTTGTCTCGATTAAAGGTCTGGTGACGGAAGTAGGCGGGATGATGACCCACGGCGCCGTCGTCGCCAGGGAGTATGGTCTGCCGGCGGTCGTAAGCGTGGAAAATGCGACCAGGCTGATTAAAGATGGGCAAAGGATCCGGGTAAACGGTACAAAAGGATACGTAGAAATCCTGGACGCATAAGCGCGATTGTTCCTGCGCATGAAGAGACTGTTTTTTGAAAGAAAGGAAAAGAGAGATGACCAGGGCCTTTACCGAAATCCTGATCCTTGTGCTGAACGTCGCCAGTGCCGATACATTGGCCTTAATTGCCGGATCGCTGCAAAAAGTGATGAATATGATGGATGAAGCCACATTCCAGACCTTTTTAAAGCAATTCCACCCATCTTTGCAGCGGTCACCGTATCAGATTATCACGTCAACCCTCCCGGTTGTCGCGTTTATACCCTACTTCATCATCTTCGGTTTCTCGAACTGGTGGTTTACTGCGGGCGCGCTTGTCCATGTCGCGGCCTCGGTGTTTGTCAGCAAGCCCATCATCTTACCGACGTATAGAAAGATCTACCGTTCTCTTGAAAGCAGCGATACGGCCGGGCTGCGGGAGTGGCGCCGGAAACTACAGACCAGGAACAGATTTCGCGCTGTGCTTCAGTTTGTGTCCGTCGCACTTATGGTAATCGGGTTGTTCGGAGTCTCGTAAAACATCGGACTACTCCCATTTCTCGGCCTGACGCGTGTGGGAAGAAAGCCCGGCGGAAGGCGTCCAGGGGACCGGCTCATCGTTCGATGGGTGCCGGTCCCCTCTACTTCCTGCTGACGAAAAACAGATTTTTTCGGAGAAGCACTCAAAATGGGCCTTTTCGTTTACGCGTCTTGCATGCGTGAAGCAAATAGCTTATAATTGCTTCATGGAAACAAATAAAAGCGATAGCGAGGCATTAGCCAGCGTGCTCATGCACGTGGTCCAGCGCATGGAGCAGACCCAGGCACGTGGTCTCAGGCGTTTGGGCTACGATCCAATTCAGGTCGCCATCTTAGAGCAGATTGTCTTGCGTGGGCCGGTACATCCTTCCACGATTGCTGAGGAGTTAGATATCCCTCCATCCTCAGTCACCCGTCAGGTCCAGGTCCTGGAACAGGCCAACCATGTTGTGGTCACAAGAGACGCGGCTGATCGCCGGGCCTGTCTTCTTGAAGCGACTGCCGCGGGACGCGAAGAGTTGCAACGGCTTCAGGCGATCAGTGTAGAGGCTTTTGCGCGCCTGCTCGATTCCTGGCAACCGGAGGAGATTCGACTGTTGACGACGTTATTGACCCGTTTCGCCGCCAGCCTTCCAGCAAGTCCCCGCAATCAGCGTATTCGTCGCAGTTGGTGGCGATCTCAGGATGAAGAATAGGGGCCGCTATGCCTGGCTCGTTTTTCAAAAGAAGGAGAAGACGACATGAAATTGTACCTGATGCATTTAGGGACCGTTCTCGCCAATGACGCTCCCATTCCTGGCTACCTTGTGCAGACGGATGACGGAATCAACGTCCTGATCGACGCCGGATAGCGTCCCGGAACCTTTGGTGAGGACCTCCACCCCGAGCGTGCTGCCTTCCGCGTCCATGAAGATGACCTTGTGATCAACCGGTTGGCGGAGCCTGGTCTATCCCCTGAAGAAATTGTCTACGTAGTCTGTTCGCACTTTGATCCCGATCACGCAGGCTACCTCAATGCGTTCCCACGAGCCAAAATCGTGGTGCAACGCGCGCATCTTACCGCCGCTCGCGCGCAGAAGAATCCGCGCTTCGAGTTCACGCGAACTGCCTGGGATCTGCCGGACGAGCGGTACCATCTGGTGGACGGAGACACGGAATTATTGCCGGGCATCGAACTCATTGAGACGAGCGGACACGTTCCAGGGCACCAGTCGGCGCTGGTGCGCCTCTCTGAGACGGGACCGGTCCTGTTGACCATTGATGTCATTGCTCAGGAGGATGAGGCCGATCCCGCGACGCGTCCAGCCAGTCCGTTTGATATGGATGACGCAGCCGCGCGAGCCTCCGCGCGCAAGTTGCTGGACCTCGCCCGGCGCGAGAACGTGCGGCTCATCGTCTATGGGCACGACGCGCGGCAGTGGGCACGACTGCGGCATAGTCCGGCCTATTATAGATGAAAGGAGCCAGGGATCAGCAATACTTGCGCGTGATGTGACCATGTCTACGATGCATACCTGGAACAGAGGGCTGAAGATGCAGCAGCCCGAATGCGCTTGCCAGCACTGCGAGCGCCAGAGCCAGGTACAGCGCCGCCTGGTACCCTGTCGTGGCGGCCAAAGTTGGCGCTCCACCTATCGCGCGCGCGACCGTACTCGCTACCACGCTTGCCAGACTCGTTCCCAGCGCCGCACCAACTTGTTGGAAGGTCGTGAGCAGCCCGGCTGCTAATCCTTGAAGATCAGCCTGCAAGGAAGCCATGGCTGTTGTGCTCATCAGTACCAGCGTGCAAACCACGCCTACGCTCGCAATCAGATAGCCTGTGATGACCCGGACAGCCCCGCCAGCGGCTTCGATCCGTGTCAGCACGATGGCACCTACTATGATCAGCCCGAGACCCAGCAGCGCGGCGCGACGGACCCCCAGGCATCTAGCCGCCCGGTTTGCCAGTTGTCCCCCAAAGACCCCGCCCAGTCCAGAGGGCAGGAAGGCGAGCCCGGTCATCAGAGGACTGAAGCCAGGTATCCTTTGCAGGTAGAGTGTTAGCACGAAGGCGAAGATCGAGCCAACGAAAGCTACGAGGACTATCGCGGCAAAAATCTTGATCGAGCCAATCATTGAAACCTCCTGTTATCTCCTTGCGGGGGAATTCCGTCCTATAGCTTTGACTGGCAACGACCATGGTCGGTTGCTCCTCTTACCTTACAACAGCTTCGTGAATACGCAATCTTCTTATAAAGGCGTAGTATAAGGATGCTGACGTACAATGATGCTTGTCTCGATTATGAGTGTTTGATCTATCTCCTCCAATTGCTGACTGAAGTCCTGGGGGCGATCATACACGATTTCGCGGACACCTGCCTGGATGGCTAACCTGAAGCAATCCAGGCAGGGACGCAGGGTAGTATAGAGGATCGCGTAATTTGTCATGGCACCATGACGAGCAGAAAAGCAGCGACGCCCCTCCATCTTTATTGCGCCAGTTGCATTCTCTCCTGCGGCGCCTACTCTGAACTCTTTGCCCTACCATACTCCTGATTCCCGGCAAATTCCTGAGAATTACAGGCAAGTTACGCATCATTCAAGTTCATATCCTTACAAATATATATGGCGCTTTCACTTGTAATTACGGCATGATATGCTATACTAGAGATGGATACACGCGGCTCGATGTAATGGCCGTCTCCCCTGCGAAGTTGTGCGATCATGTTATGTAACGACCAGGTTCGGGAATGCCATCCTGAGCGCAAGCGAAGGATCTGGCCCGACGAAGGCAGGGCGAGTCCGCCATCACAGGGACATTCGTGACGTGGCAAGCGTTTTGCTGATGAAGGAAGGTTGCATGATGCAGCATAGTTCATCTACACCGGATACGCAGAGGGGCGCGCCGCTCTTGCGCATTGTGACCTTTGGTGATCTGCGGCTGCTGGCCCGCACACAGGAGGGCTGGCAGGTGGTGCGGTGTAAAGAGTTGACCGATGCGGGACCGCCGCTGACGCTGCTCAAGGTCCCGCTCTGCTGCGGCCCGGCCATCGACACGCACCGCCGCTCGCCTGCCAATGGCTGCGAGTGGGAGCGGCATGAGGCCGAGAAGGAGTTTCTGATTCGTGCCGTCTGGCCCGATGAGGAGACGCGGCCCTTCAACGCCGATAATGGCCTCTACAAGTCCAGGTGCGTGCTCAATGGCGCGCTGGCTCCCTACCTGGGCGGCAAGGATATTATTGGCCGCACCGGGGCACCGATAAGATGGTCTATCGCCTCGAAGGCCACCTGGTGAGCGTGGATGCCGATGAGTTCGAGTGGCTGGCGTTGCGGGCCAGCGCGGCGCCGGAGGGCAGCGAGCAGGCCATGCAGTTGTGGGAGCAGGCATACAACCTGGTGCAGGGCGAGTTCCTGCCTCATGACCTGTCGGCCTCATGGGCCAGGAAACGGCGCGGAAGGCTGCACATGAAGTACCGGCAGGCGCTCTATCATGTCTGCGAGGCGGCTCGCGCGCAGGGCCGCTATGGCGAGGCGCTGCAACTGCTGCATCCCTATGTGCTCACCCACCCGCAGGACCAGGATGCCCTCTGCCGCCTGCTGCCCCTCTTAGCCGCTCAGGAGCGCTACAGCGAGGCGCTCGATCTGTGCGCCACCTTCCGCAGTCTCGGCAAGAACGCCCCGCAAGCTTCCGCCGAGCTGGAGGAGCTGGAGGCGGCGCTGCGCCAGGGGCAGCAGGCGGTGTGGGCGCGCGTGATCCATGACGTTTCGCGTCCGAAAAGAATGCTCGTCCCGTTTGTGCATGCCGGGGAGGTCGTTTCCCCGCAGGCACCCGCATCCCCCGGCGGTCAGGACGAGGATTGGTTTGCCTTGCAGCGCCGCGCGATGATGGCATTAGTGGCCCGCTGGCATGGCCGCGCCGCCTATTGCGAGGAACTGCAAGCCCTGCTCACCCAGGAGCTATCGATGTTTGAACGTGTCAGGTCCCTCTATACTCAGCCGGAGTATAGCCTTTCGCGACGACAGGCACTCGTCGCCCTTACCGTCATGCCTGCGGCTCTGCTGGCTGCCGCCCGTGAAGTCCAGCCGCCGGCACAGGTCTTAGAAGAGTTCTTGCCGCAGTGCGCCGCCGCCAATACTGCCTGCCGCCACCTGATGAACAGCAACGGCTTGCAGGAGGCCGAGCGGGCATTGTCGCGCTACCTGCCAGCGCTGGTGCAGGTCGCTCAGCAGCCAGGTCGCTATCAGGCACAAGCGGCGCGCCTCGCTAGCGAAGGCTGCGTTATCGCTGGTATCATTGCATGCCACCGCAACAATCCGCAAGGCTGGCAGGCATACAAACGGCAGGCAGCACAATACAGCCGCTTGACTGAGGATCTCAATTTTCAAGCCTATGGGTTGAAAGAGCTTGCAGAGACCTACTTTGCCAATGGCAAACGCTCTACTGCTTCATTACAGACATT
>Ga0070739_10003051_pt1 | contig 21355 bp, 14 predicted proteins | sample Coa_R1_7_FD_66445 | JGI IMG/M metagenome (GOLD analysis project Ga0070739, IMG submission 66445) | Surface soil microbial communities from Centralia Pennsylvania, which are recovering from an underground coalmine fire - Coalmine... | ecosystem: Environmental > Terrestrial > Soil > Unclassified ... | reverse complement strand
TGTCGGGCACAAGGTACGAGCGCAGAATGTTATCGACCAGCGGCGTGCGCTCGCGCGCATTGGTGTAGGTATACGCGGCTCGGATGTCGAGGGAGCGAGTCGCAGCGACGGCGGCGCTGGCCTCAACTCCGCGCGACAGCCCTCCATTCGTGTTGCGATATCCGCCGAAGCGGCCGAACGGATCCTCGACAGGGTTGATCACGCCGGAAAAATCGAACAGGATCGTTTCCTGGAGACGGGTGTAGAAGTATGTCCCGGAGATGCGGACCCGATCACGCGCGAAGCTCTGATCGAAGCCGCCATCGATCGAAATGGACCGCTCCGGCCGCAGTCGCGGGTCGCCGTAGAAAGAGTATCCAAAGCTGCTGTAATCGGAGCCGAAGCGCTCGAAAAGCGATGGCGCGCGATAGCCGCGGCCAACGTGCCCGCGCAGCTTCGTGCCCGTGCAGCGAAAGAAATAGGCGATCGCGCCGTCGCCGGTGTAGGCGGCCGGCGATGCTGCGAAGTGCTGTCCGGCATAGGGCGAGATGGTGGAGGGCGTCAGATCGAGCCGGCCGAGACTGAAGTACTGAGCGCGAACGGAAGCCGCGATCTGGAGCCGATCTCCGAAGAGGCGCACCTGGTCCTGCGCGAAGACGCTGTGGCTCTGCTGGGCGACGTGCGCCGTTCCTGTATCGGCGGGAATGCCGTCAAGCGACAGGGAATCGAATTGTTCGCCTTCGAACTCATAGCCGCCGCCGAAAAGTTGGTGGCCGAGCCGGTATGTCAGCGTGGCGTTCGCGTTGTTGATCAGGCCGCGATAGCTGGTGGCCGTATTCAGGGTGGGCTGGAACAGGCCGGGGCCGGCGGGCCCATCGGCGTAGCGGCGCCAGACACCTGTGCCCTGGTAGGTAAGCGCATAACCGAAGTTTTCGGTCGGATGACCGTCAACGCCGGCGGCGCCCGAGAAGAATCGCGAGGCCAGCGTGTTGTCGGGATCGTTGATGGAGGGGACGAAGTTTACGTTCGCAATGGCGTCAACGGTGCCGGTTGCGGGCACAGGGCCGGCAACCGAAGGGTTGACACTCTGCTTCGCGAAGGAGTCGGCCGCATAAAAGCGCGCGAAAAGCTGTGTGCCTGGCGTGGCGCGCCAACTGATGCGCGACTGCGCGGTGCTGGTGCGCGCCGGCGCGTCGCCGCCCACGCCGGCCATCACGTCGAGGATCGACACTCCGGCGCTGTACTGGAGACGATTGCCGCGCGCGCCGCCGGAGAACCCGGCGCGTCCGCGAAAAGTATCGAGTCCGCCGCCTTCGAGAAGAATGCTGCCGTGATTGCGGCCGCCGCCGGGATCGGTGATCATGTTGACCACGCCGCCCACGGCATTCGTTCCATACAGCGATGACCCGGCGCCGCCGAGCACTTCAATGCGGTCGAGATCGGTGGCCACCAGAGCTCCAATGAGCGACTGAGCATCGCCCTGCGGCGTGGTGGGGTCGCGCAGGCGCATACCATCGAGCAGCACGGAGGTGTCGTAATCCGGCAGGCCACGCATGCGAATCGCGGTGAAGGAGCCGAAGCCTCCCTCCTGTTCGATCAGAACGCCGGGGAGCGTGCTGATGGCGTCCACGTTCTCAAAAATGTCGCGGTCGCGGATGTCGGCGCGATCGACCGTGGAGACGTCTTTCGATGTCTCATCGATGGTCTGGGGCGTGCCGTTCGCGGTCACAACGACCTCGGTGCGAACGGCGGCCACGGTGAGTTGCAGCGTCAGGCGCGTGTCCTGGCCGGGATCCACGTGCACCGCTCGAGCCGCGGCGGCGAACCCACTGGCTTCCGCGCTGACGACGTAATCGCCGGGCCCAATGTCGTCGAAGCGGCACATGCCGTCCGCGCAGGAAGCGGAGGCCAACTGCGCCGCGTCATCGCGGGCCAGCAGCGAGACGCGAGCTGGAACAGAACGATTTTGCTGGTCAGTAATGCTGACGATCAGGGTGTGGCCGAACAGCGCGCAGCTGACGGCGGGTAGCAACACAGCGATGATGGATGTACGCATTGAGGTCCTCGCCTCGATTTGGCTGCATGACGCAGCAACATCCAGGGCAGGTCTCCTGACTCGCAGGTCATCACGATACCGGCTGCCTTCCCATCCGCGGAACGGACAGTGGCGTCCAAACGCCGGGTCGCTCGCTGCTCACAGTGGCGGGACCGTGCGGGAATTCCACCCGCTTCCCTTTTCACTCGCCGCGGTGGCGAGCACCCTGGAAACAGAACCAACGAATATCACACGCCGGGAGGCGTGGTCAATCGTCAGTAGTAGGTGATGGTGCGATAGAGCACGGCGACGGGCTCGTCGACTTGCGTATTGGGGTTGCGCCTGAGCTCGGTGCGGCGCGTCCAGTTGCCCTGGGCGTCGCGCTCGTTGTCCTGAGTGATTCCCGTCTGGCCTGGCCTTTCGGTTTCTGAAAACAGCAGCCGGGCCATCTGGCCTCCAGCGCCGTCTTCGGTGCTCTCCACCTGAAGGGCGATATTGCCATCGGCTCCGTACATGGTGACGAGCGCCTTGTTGCCGGTTTCGTAATGAATCTGGACGCGCATGGCCGCGCCTTCTGGGGCGGGTCCGGCGACGTTGCCGTTTCGGACGAGGATACCGGGGTGGCCGGTGGGTTTGAGCACGGCCTCTGTCGGACGCCCCTGCTCGTCGTAAGTCATGGTGGCCGACATGTCACCGTCGTTCATCTCGATCATGCGGCCGTGGTCATCGAACCGGCGGGTCGTATGCGTGCCGGGAGTCGTACCGCCGAAGTCGTCGGTTTCTTCCTCGGTATTCGCGTCGGGGTGACGGAAGGTTTGGGTCCGCACCTTGTTTCCCTTGTCGTCGAAGTAAGTGATGGTCGATCGCCTGCCGTCCTTGTCGTACGCGTACACCTCATGCGTGCTCAGCGTGCCGTCTTCTTTCCAGACGCGATGCTCGGCGGTCTTGCCGTCCGGGCGGTAATCGGTCTGCTGTTCGGGGCGCCGCTTGCCGTCCGCCTCGCGCTCCACTTTCACCGTTTTCGGTTTGCCCCTGAGGTCATCCTGGCCGGTGGAAGCTTCCCAGGCAAAGAGTTCCTGGGAAAAGGCGGCGGCGGCGATGATTATGAATGCGCAAACGAGTCGCGCGGCCCTCATGGCTGGGATTTTATCGCCGGGAGCGTATCTTTTCCAGCCTGCCGTTGAAGTAGGTCGTGCTCACGCTGCCTTGCTTCACAGAAAGCGGGTTGGGGTTCGCGCGGAGTCTGTCGGCGAACGGGGGCGCACGCAACACCTCGGGGATTGAAATCGGCCGGACCAGGCGGGCAGAGTGCCCGCCGCAGGCTGAGAGACTGCCCCACAAAGAGCAGATTGGGGTTCGCGCGGAGTCTGTCGGCGAATGGGGGCGCCAACGCGCGGGCAGAGTGCCCGCCGCAGGCTGAGAGCCTGCCCCACAAAGGGCGGATTGGGGTTCGCGCCGGGCCTCTCGGCGAACGGGGGCCACCAACGCACCGCCAGGGAGCCTGCCCCACAAAGGGCAGATTGGGGAATCGGTGGAGGCTACTCGGCGCGCAGGGCGACCGCCGGGTCGGCGTGGGTGGCGCGGCGGGCCGGGAGCCAGCACGCCACGACGGCGACGGCGAGGGCCAGCAGGGGCACGAGGGCGAATGTGAGCGGATCGGCGGAGCTGACCTCATACAGCATCGTGCGCAGAAGGCGGGCCAGCGCCAGCGCGGCGACGAAGCCGATGGCGACGCCAGTGACCGCGAGCCGCAGAGCCTGGCCAACAACGAGACGCAGCACGTCCCCCGGTGTGGCCCCCAGCGCCACGCGCATGCCGAACTCGGAGGCGCGCTGGCTTACCGAGTACGAGATCACTCCATAGGTCCCGATCGCAGCCAGAGCGATGGCCAGGGCGGCAAACAGACCCACGAGGAACAGCGCGAACCGCGGGGTGGCTACAGACGCATCGGCGATTTGATCGAGAAGCTTAATATCGGCGACGGCGAGGGTGGGATCCACATCATGCACGGCGCGGCGGACAGCATCGGCAACGGCGGCCGGATCACCATTCGTGCGCACAGCGATGGGAGTGGCGGCGAATCCAAATGGGGTCTGGGAGGGCGGCCACCAGGCCGCGGGCTCCGCCCCGGCTGTTTGCGGCGTGTCTTTCACATCGCCGACCACACCGATAACCGTCGTCCAATCGGTATCTTTGGGATGGTCGTTGAAGAAATTGATGCGCTTGCCGATGGGGTCTTCCCCGGGCCAGCACTCGCGGGCAAACGCCTGGTTGACGATGAGCACCAGCGGCGCCTTCGGCGCGCTGTCACGTTCATCGAAGAAACGGCCGCGCAAGAGCGGAATGCCTACGGCCTTGAAGTAGTCCGCGGTCGCCAGGTGATACCGGGTATGGAATTCATCATGCGGCGGCGGCTTGCGGCCTTCGATGTCGAAGCCTCCGACATTATCGTCATAGCCGGTCCACGGAAGGTCGCTTCCAATGCCCGCGGCGACTGCGCCGGGGATGGTCTGGAGGTTGCGATCGAGGCGCAGATAAAAGCGCACGAAGCTGGAGGGGTCCTTGTAGTAGTCGGACGGAAGGGATATGGAGGCGGTGAGGACGTGCTCCGGCCGGAAACCCGGATCGGTCTGAAGCAGGTTGACGAAGCTGCGCAGCATGAGACCGGCGGCGATGAGCAGGACGCAGGCGAGGCTCACCTCTCCGATGACGAGCGAATTGCGCAGGCGCAGATGGCGCCGGCTGGCGCCCGATCCGCGGGTTCCTTCGCGCAGGCCCTGCTGGACATCGGAGCGCGCGGCCTGAAGGGCGGGGGCGAGCCCGAACAGGAAGCCCGTGCCCAGGGCGACCAGCAGCGTGAAGCCGAACACCGCGGCGTTGACGTGGATGTCGTGCGCGCGGGGGAAACCCGCCGGAAGCAGGTGCACCAGGACCTTTACTCCTCCGAGTGCAACCAGCAGGCCCGCGGCGGCCCCGATCAGGGCGATGACCGAGCTCTCGGTCAGCAACTGGCGAACGATCCGCGATTGCGAAGCGCCCAGTGCGGAGCGAACCGCGATTTCGCGCTGCCGCGCCGTGGCGCGCGCCAGAAGCAGGTTCGCGGCATTCGCGCAGGCGATCAGCAGCACCAGACCAACGGCGCCGAGCAGGACCAGAAGCATGCGGCGGCTGGGGCCCACGATCTCCTGATACAGCGGAATGACGAGCACATGCCATCCCGTGTCATTGTTGGGATGCTCACGCGCCAGCTGCGCCATGATGCCATTCATCTCCGCCTGCGCCTGGGAGGCGCTGACGCCGTTCTTCAGACGGCCGATGCCTTCGATGTAGTGCGAGCCGCGCTGGTTTGGATCGCCAACGAACGTAAACGGCGCCCAGAAATCGACCGTTTCCCCGTACGGCATGGCGCGATACGTGTTGCCGGGATGCGCCGTGCCGGGAGGCATCACGCCGACCACAGTGTAGGGGTGATTGTCGAGAATGACCTTTCGACCAAGGACATCCGGATCGGCGGCGAAGCGGCTGCGCCACGCCGTGTCGCTCAGGATGACGCTGTACTGGTTGCCCTGCAACTCGTCGCGGGTGGTGAACTCGCGTCCGCGCGAGGGGCGCAGGCCGAGCACGCGGAAATAACCCGCGCTGATCTGATAACCCGTCAGTCGCACCGGTTGGCCATGACCGGACAGCTGCATGTCGTAGTGGGTCATGATGGCCATGCAGGCGAAGGAATGGTTGCGCGCGCGAAAGTCGAGGAAATCGAAGGCGTTGATCGGGAACTTCGGATACTCGTGACTGCTGGTGAAGATGCGCACGATACGGTCCTGCCCCGGGTAGGGCAGGCGACGCAGCAGCACGCCGTCGATTACGCTGAAAATCGCGCTGTTGGCGCCGATGCTGAGGGCCAGGGTCAGCACGATAATCGCGGTGAAGCCGGGACTGCGGCCCAGCGCGCGCAGGGTATAACGCAAATCGTTCAGGAAGTTCTCGAGCAGATTGGTTCGGCGCATGTCGCGGCACTCCTCTTCAATTTGGGTGAACCCGCCGAGGCTGCGCAGCGCCGCGCGCAGCGCCTCGGCAGGGGGCATTCCACGGGAGATGTTCTCGGCGGTCTGGCGCTCGAGATGAAACTGGAGCTCGCGGTCGAGTTCGCGCTCGACGCGGTTGCGTCGAAGCAACGAGCGCAGGCGCAGGCGAACGATATCGAGCAGGCGGGACATTGGCGCTTTCAGCCCATGGAGATAACCAGCCCGACGGCGCCCGAAAGGCGGTCCCACTGTTCCAGCTCTTTGGCCAGCTGGGTGCGCCCGGCGCGCGTCAGTGAATAGAATTTCGCCTCGCGGCCGGTTTCCGAAGCGCGCCACTCGGCTCGAATCCAGCCCTGTTGCTCCAGCCGGTGCAGCGCCGGATACAGCGCGCCCTGGGTCACCTGGAGCACTTCATTGGTGACCTGCTGGATGCGTTTGGCGATCGCCCAGCCATGCATCGGCTCGAGCGAAATGGTCTTGAGGATCAGGAGATCCAGGGTGCCCTGGATGAGGTCGGATGGCTTGCTCATGTAAGATGCCCAGGTTATCTACAACTGATGCCTAATTAAATTACAACACTTCGATCGTGTCAGTCAATAGAGGCGCGGTACTGCCGTCTGGCCAGCAGCACCGCCGAAAGCCCCATCGCGGCGGCGAAGGTCAGCCACGCCCCGGGCGCGGCTCGGTTTCCCGTGGCGTGAATCAGCCACGTCGATATCGCGGGCGTGAAGCCGCCGAAAACAGCCGTCGCCAGGCTGTACGCGATCGAGAAACCGGTGGCGCGCACCGCGGGCGGCATCAGCTCGGTGAGAAAGACCACCATCGCGCCGTTGTAGCTGGCATAAAGAAACGACAACCACAACTCCACGGCCAGGAGCCTGGTGAATGACGGCGCCGCAGCCAGCCAGGCCAGCGACGCATACGCGGTCAGGAGCGCCAGCACGGTGCAGGCGATGAGCAGCGGCGGCCGGCCGATGCGGTCGGACAGTGCGCCCATTATGGGAAGCCAGAACAGGTTCGACGCGCCAACGCAGAGCGTGACGATGAAGCTGTCCATGGCCGCGAGGTGCAGCGCCACATGGCCGAATGTGGGCGTGTATGCGGTTATGGTGTAGAACGAGACGGTGGTCATGGTGGCCAGCATCATTCCCAGCAGCACGACGCGCACATTGGCGGTGATCGAAAGCAGAATTTCGCGGAAACCGGGATGTGCGCGCGACAGGAAATCCTGGGTTTCGCTCAGCGAGCGCCGCAGGACGAGCAGCGCCGGAATAATGGCGCAGCCGATGAGAAGCGGAATGCGCCAGCCCCATGCGTCCATTTCGCGGCTCGGCAGCATGGCGCGAAGCACGACGCCGAGCACGGCCGCGAAGATGACGGCCACCTGCTGGCTTGCGGATTGCCAGCTCACGTAAAAACCGCGATGTCCCGGCGTGGCGATTTCAGCGAGATAAACGGAAACGCCACCGAGTTCGACGCCCGCCGAAAAGCCCTGAATGAGGCGGCCGACCAGGACCAGGATGGGCGCCAGCAGTCCGATCCGGGCGTATCCCGGAACGCAGGCCACGGAGAGAATCCCGGCGCACATGAGGCCGAGCGTCAGGATGAGGCCTTTGCGGCGGCCATGCCGATCGATATAGGCGCCGAGCACGACCGCGCCCAGAGGCCGCATGAGAAAGCCGGCGCCGAAGGTGGCGAAGGCGAGCATCAGGGACGCGAAGGCGCTCGCTTCGGGAAAGAACACACGGGCGATGTCGGAGGCGTAGTAGCCGACGACCATGAAGTCGTACATCTCCAGGAAATTTCCGCTGGAGACGCGCACGACGGCAAGAATCTTTTCGCGGCGGGAGTTTTGGCCCATTCAGAGGCGGAGATGCGCCAGGGCAGTGCGAGCCGCATGCCAGCCACACATGCCGTGAACGCCGGCCCCGGGCGGAGTGGAGGCAGAGCAGAGATAGACGCCCCGAAGAGGGGTGTTGTAGAAGCTCCAGGTCGGCCGCCGGAACAACTGCGGAAGATGGGCCGCGCCGCCGCCGATGTCGCCGCCGATCAGGTTCGCATTGTGGCGCTCGGCGTCCGCGGTGTTCATGGTATGGCGCGCCAGGATGGTGGCGCGAAAACCCGGCGCGAACCTCTCCACCTGCGCTTCGATGCGTTCCGTCATATCTTCGGTCGAGCCGTTGGGTACGTGGCAATAGCCCCAGCCGGTGTGCTTTCCCTGCGGCGCGCGGGAGCGGTCGAAGAGGCTTTGCTGCGCAAGGAGTACGAAGGGGCGATCGGAGACAATGCCGTCCCAGGCCTTGCGTTCTGACTCGGCGATTTCCTCCAGTGTGCCCCCAAGGTGCACGGTTCCGGCGCGCGCGCAGTCGCCCGCGCTCCAGGGAATGGGGCTGTTCAGCGCCCAGTCGATCTTGAAGACTCCCGGACCGTAACGCCAGTTTTCCAGGCTGCGACGGTACGAGTCCGGCAGGCGATCGCCGGCGAGGCGCAGGAACTGCCGCGGCGTGACGTCGCACAGCACCGCATCGGCATCGCGGAGCTCGTTGAGGGACGAGACATTCGCATTCGCGACGATTCGGCCGCCGAGCGACTGGAGATAACCTGCGAGCGCGTTGGCAATGGTTTGTGAGCCGCCGCGAGGGATCGGCCAGCCGACCGCGTTGCCGGCCAGCCCGAGCATCCAGGCGAACGCCGCCGCGCTGAATTTATCGAGCGAGATCATGGAATGCGCCGCGATGCCGGCGAACAAGGCGCGCGCTTCCGGCGTGCGAAACAGGGAGCGGGCGGCCACCGTTGCCGGCCAAAGCGCGAGGGCGCCGAATCGCGCCAGCAGAAACGGGTGGCGCGGGATGTGGGGCGGCCCGAGGACTTCGGGGATGAGATTGCCCCATTGGTTCACAAGCGGCGTTGCGAGGCGTGTCCACGCCGGCCCGTCGATGCCCAGGCCGCGGGCCGTCCTTTCGATGCATTGATCGAGACGCGCGCACGTGCCCCCGTCCAGCGCGTGCGCCAACGGGATCGGGGGCTGGATCCATTCCAGGCCGAATGCGGCCAGAGGGAAAGATGCGAATGCCGGCGAGCAGACGGCGAGCGGATGCACGGCCGAGCACACGTCGTGCACGAAGCCGGGCAGGGTGAGCGCCGCCGAGCGGGTCCCGCCGCCGATGGTCGGCTGAGCTTCGAGGACGGTGACGGAAAGCCCGGCGTGCGCCAGCACAATCGCGGCGGTGAGGCCGTTGGGGCCGGAGCCGATGACGTACGCGTGGCGGGTCATGGATCAGCCCGAGAGTCGAGGGGCGCGCTGGGAGCCCGCCGCCGGGCAGAGTGCCTGCCCCACAAGGATGCTCATTGCCAGCCCTGCTGCTGGAGGATGCCGCGGAAAGACGGAGTGTCCAGGGACACCGTGGGGAAGTACGTCCCGCTCAGACTGCGCTTCCACCACATCCCGGTCTTCCTGTGTTCAGCGGGCGTGGTGAAGTGATACTCGTACAGTTCGGCGCGGATGAAGCGCGGCGGATGATCCGGAAACGGATTGCTGCGAATAAGGGAGAGAGTCGCCGCATCGCCCTGGAGCAGTTTGCCGACAAAGTGAATGAACCAGGGATGGTCGTAATAATCCGACATGGCGGCGAACCACATGAGCCAGTCGAGCCGCAGATGATAAGGCGCGATCTGCGGCGGCATGCGCGCGGGATCGCCTGGCTTGCCCTTGAATTCGTATTCGCGCCATTGCGTCGCCGGGCCGGGCGAAGCATCGGCGGCGCCCTCCACCACGACTTCGTATCGGGTTCGCGTGATGCTGCCGAAGGCGCCATATGTGCCGACCAAATGAAACGGATTGTATTCGGTGTTCATTACCTGGCCGGGGGAAAGCATGTTCCGCACCGGATTGATGCTGAGGTAAACCACAAGGGCGGCAATGGCCAGAATGGCGACGCGATGCGCGAGGTGCGCTTCGTGCAGGGATGCCGGCCTGAGTGGCGCCAGGAACGAGAACAGGCGGTCGTCGAGCATGGGTACAGCGAGAACGATGGTCATGAAATTCAGCCATGACAGATTGCCGCTGGCCATGATGGTTGCCTGGAAAATGATGGTCAGAATGCCGGCGATGGACGCAATCGGCTGGGGCAGAAAGTAGCCGAACGGCACGATCAACTCGCAGAAGTGGTTGAAGCCGACGCCCGCGATCTGCGTCCAGCGCGGCCCCCAGTGGAAATACCAGCTCAGCGGGTTGGGCATGGGCTGCGTTTCGTAGTGATATTCGAGACAGGTGTAATTGCGCCAGCACGGATCCCCGCGCAGCTTGATCAGGCCGGCCCCGAACATCAGGCGGAACTCCAGCCAGCGCAGCAGCCACAAAGCAACCATCGAGGTGGCGACACGCCGGCTCCCCAGAAAGATGGTGAAGAATCCGGCCTCGAGCAGAATCGATTCCCAGCCGAAGGCGTAAAAGATCTGGCCGACGTTCACGAAGGACAGGTAGAGCACCCAGAGTGCGAACCATATCAGCATGGAGAACCCGGTGTTCCAGCGCTCGGACAAGCCGCTAAGCGCGACGCACGAGAGCACGACCCCGAGCCATGCCAGTGTGGCAAACGCGGCATCGTTGGGAAACAGGTAGAAGAGGCTGGGAGCGTTACGGAAGGGGACCTGCTTCATGAACACGGGAGCGGGAAGCAGCCCTCGCTCGCCGAGGAGCGGCCGAAACTGATTCACGGCCACGAGGAATGCGATCAGGTATACGAGCGCGATGCCGCGCTGGTAGACGAATCGCGCCAGCCAATAGCCGTTGGTGGAAAGAACGATGCCGCTCAGTGTTCCGAAACCGTGAACGCCTTTCATGGCGAGCGGGCGATGACCCGCAGTTCACCATTAGACGCCACGCGCGTCGTGTTTTAACAGGGAGTGTCGTTATCCGAGAGGCCGTTGTAGCAGATTCTGGAGCAGGCGTGATTCGGAAAGAGCGCGGCGAAGGTCTCGGCGGTACGGCGGACGGCCTCCGACGCGGACGGGAATTTCCCGGCAAAGTTGACGCCCGGACCGTGACAACCCGCCTGCCAGGCTCGGGGTTCGACCGCCTCGGCCCACAGGCGAACCAGGCCATCGGCTGTCTCGTGAAGCTGGCAGAAGCTCACGGCCGGCGATATGAGGTTTACGGCAAAACGGGCTGCCTCGACGTGATCCCGGAGCTCTCGCAGACGGCGGCGGCAGCTCCAGCAATCGGCTGTGTGAGATTCGACCAGTTGAAGCTCGCTCCAGTCCGCCCGGCCGAGCGCAACGCGGTACAGATAACGTTCCGCGACGCATGCTCCTGAAGCCGGACTCACAATCCCATGTTAGGGAGCAGGGGCGGCAATTTACTATCCCGCGGTTCGTCTACCGTGCAGACAGCAGTAAGTCACCTGACTTTGCAGATGCCGACGCTGCCCCGACTTCAGACGAGCGAATGCCCTTCCGTAACGTGTAGGTCAGTGTCATGCGACCAGCGGATGGACGCGAGCAACCGCTCGACGTCCTCCTGAGTGTACGGTTCCACGAGCAGCCCGAATGCGCCCGATTCCAGCAGGTCTGTCCAGCCGCCATCGGCGCGGGGAACGCACACGATGACTGGAATGTGCCCGACCAGTTGACCGGCCATGCGCACCAGATCGCGGAATCCGCCGTCGGGAAGGGCGAGGCAGGTGAAGATGGCATCGACGGGAACGCCGCGCTCCAGGGCGCGGCGGGCCTCCTGGCAGGAACGAACCGCGAACACATCCGCGCCGCAGGCGCGCAGCGTGGGTTGCAGCTCTTCGCGCTGCTTCGAGCCGGCAACCACCATGACTCGTGGCCGGTCGCCGGACGCGCATGATGCAAGCGGCGCCTCCTTCTCCAGCCACGCTTCCTGAAGGACGCTCTCGGCAATGTCGCGCAGCTTCGTCCAGTGCAGGCTGCTGCCGAGTTCGCTGTCGGAGCCAGCGGCCATGTTCGAGCCGCCCCAGGTCTTCGGACGATCTTCGGCCGCCTGAAACGCCTCGATCAGTTTGTCCACCGGAAAGAGATCCTCATCGTAGGGCGAGCCGCGGATGATGCTGTACGTGTAGCGGCCGGTGTTGCGAGTGCAGATGAGGCTGATGAGATTGCGGTGGCCTCGCGAGGCCAGCACGAGCCGGGAATTCGGGTCGCCTTTCTCGTCGACGATGACGAAATCGTGGGGCGATTCGTAGAGAATCTCGGGCTCGACGGTGATTGGCGAAACGCCCGCCCTGCCCCGCAGCAGATCCTCCAGGCGGTTACATACCTGGCGAATGGTGTCTTTCACCAGCCCTTCGTCACCCTGCGCTTTGCCGCGCATGCGCTGCTGGCGATAGGGCTCGAAGACCCAGGTGACGTGGTTACGAACCAGTTCGTCCAGGTCCACGGGGTACAGCCCGCCGCAGACGTCGATCTTATTGTTGTACTGGACGATCCAGCGCAGCAGCGGATCGGCATGGAGCGTTTCCAGCAGCTCGTGGTATTCGAGGATGAAGGCGGCGAGGCAGACGTCCTGGTCGGCGTTCCAGACGTACACGGGAACCGGCCGCCGGTGGCACAGCCATTTCTCCATGAGCCGGCCCTGGCGAATGGCGAGGTAGGCCTGCATGGCGGCGCTCATTGTAACTTCGCGAATTACGCCGGCATGATGGTCGAAGTGGACCCAGTGGCCGCGGTGACCCGGGGTATCGTCCATAACCTCCAGGCCGATGGAGTACTCCGGTGTTTCCCGGACGAAATGGTCCCAGTTTTCGAAGCGCCGCTCGGGGACGCGAAGCTCGATGAAATGAAAGTCGCTGCTCATGAAACGAAAAGCAGTCCAGTCCTATTGTGCCTGAACGCGCGCGATTGACAGAGGGCGGCGCGAACTGTATTCTGTACATAGACAGTATACAGTGGGACGGGACGTTCAGCTTCGGATTGAACTGGCTTCGCCGGTCCCGGTTTACCGGCAGATCGTGGAGGCGCTGCGGACTTATCTGGTGGAAGGGACGCTCGTGCCGGGCGACGTGCTGCCCTCGGTGCGGTCGCTGGCCGGGGATCTGGGAATTCACTTCAATACGGTGGCGCAGGCCTATCGCGAGCTGGCGGAAGAGGGGTGGCTGGACGTCTCGCACGGCAAGTCGGTCAGGGTGATTGAGCGTGAGGCTCCGCGGGAGAACGATGAAGCGGCAGTGGAGCAGTTTCGAACGCGCATCCGCAGGCTGATTGCGGAGGCGCGGGCGCAGGGTATGACGAGCCATGTAGTGGCCAGGGAATTGAACGCGCTGGCGGGAGGGCTGAAGTGATTTCGTCCGTGGCGGTGATTGCGCCCGTAGCGGCGGTCGTGCTGGCGGGTGTGGCGCTGAGCCTGACAACAGTGTGGATGCGGCCGGGGACGTTTTTTGGGGTGCGCGTTGCGGCGGAGTACCCGAGCAGTGCGGAGGCGCGGGAAACGCGGCGGAGGTTCCTGATCGCGGTGTGGGCCGCAACCGCCGCTGCTGTTGTGTTGGCGGTGTTGGCGTTCGCGGTGGGGATGCTGGCGCTGTTCGTCGTGGGAACGCTGGTCCAACTGGGGGCGGCAATGCTCGCGTTTCGCAGCGCATGGCGGAGGACCGCGCGGCAGCGGGTGGAAGCGCCCACGACGCGGACGGCGACGCTGATCGCTCCGGAGCTTCGCGTGCCCGGAGGAGCGCCGGCGCTGCTCGGGCCGTTTCTGGTTGTGGGCGGCGCCTGCATCGCGCTGCTGGTCAAGTGGAACTCCATTCCGACCCGGTTTCCGATTCATTGGGACATTCAGGGGCAGGCGAACGGCTGGAGCGATCGCACCGCGGCCGGCGTATTCGGTCCGCTGCTGATCGCCGCTGTGATCCTGGCGGGCATGTGCGGTCTCGTCTTGTTCCAGAAGCGCGGGGTCAGGCGGGCGTCGGCGGCAAGCGGAGTCTACCGCCGAAATCGGGCCTTGCTGGCGGTTCCGGTGGTGGTCATGTGGGTGATTGCGTCGATGTTCGCTATTGCCGCGCTGACGCCTCTCATTTTGGTGAATGGGCGCTTTCCAATTCCGCCGCTGGTCATGATTGCCATTCCGGTGGCCGGGGTGGCCGCGGCGATTTGGCTGGTGTATCGAAGCAGCTCGGAACCAGATGACACGGCGCCGGACAACACGCCGGACGAGTGCTGGAGGTGGGGCATGTTCTACCACAATCCCGACGACGCATCGATCATGGTGGAGAAACGGTTTGGCGTCGGCTACACGCTCAACTTTGCGCGATGGCAGAGCTGGGCGCTCATGGGCGGCATAATCGCTCTGCCGATCGCGATCATTGTTATTGCGACGCGCTGATCAGCAGGGCCCAGTCATTGCGTCCCGGCGGCTCGGGTGAAGTCCAGGATGGATCGTTAACTGGAGCTTCGATGGGAACGCGTTCCCCTGTCTCGGCTTCGAACCATTCGGCGCGATAGCGGCCAGGCTCCAGCTTCACCGTAACCTTCCCTCCGTTGGGCAGATATACGGCGTAGAGGCGGCCGGGCTGGGCGAGGCAATAATCGCCGCTGGTCACCAGCTCGTCGTGCGGCTCGGTCTTCCACCAGTCGAAGGCGGTGAAGAAATCGACGATGTGCCCGTAGCCCAGAAACATGGTCATGGTGTCATCGCCGCGTCCGTTCATCCAGCCGCCGCCCATGTCCGGCCAGATATTCGTGCCGCGGCGCGCCGTTTCTCCGGCGGTCTGATAGCCTCCGGCCATGTAGATATCCCAGGCAGTGCGGCGCAGCACATCCGCCGACTCCGAACCTGGCCCTTTGGCCCACAGCGGATAGTGATCCTCGTAGCCATACTCTTCATTGGTCTGCGGTATCGGGCGGCCCAGCTCCTGTTGTTTTTTGCGTTGCATGAGCATGAAGCGATGCTGCTCGCGCGACCATTCCTGAAAGGAAGTGAAATCGAACCAGGCCGAAGTGCGGTCCTGGTGGACGGGATCGACGGGATGGCTTGTGGCCAGGTGCTTGTATGGATCGACTTCCTTGATGAACGTGCCTGTTGCGTGCGTCCAGGCGTCATTACGAAACGCATCGAGGTCGTCCCCGAGGTCCCAGGTGATGTTCGAGAAGGCGGCGAAGCGGGCTATGGCGTAGCGGATGTACCGCCGCTCATCCTCGCTGCCGGCGGCTGGATGTACGCCGCTGTCGTTCATGTCGAGGATGAGGGACATGATCATGTCGCGATCCCGCGCGAAGCGCAGCATGCGGTCGTACTTCTGCCAGTAGTCCACGTTGAAGCGCCGCCAGTCGAATCCGGGATGCGAGAAGTCGCTGGAGTTTTCGGCCACGTATGGGGCGAGGAAGAGGCTCCAGGCCGGCCCGTTCATTACCGGCTCGCCGTAGAACGTGCTGCTGCGGCCGGAGATGTCCACGCGGATGCGATTCACCTTCAGACGATGCAGCCGCTCGATGCTCGACCGAATGATGCGCTCGTCTTTCCAGCCCATCAGCCAAAAGGCGGTGGTCCCGTTAAAGAAATAATGCTCGCCGCTTCCTTCCCAGACAAAGTGCCAGGGATTGGCGGCATCCACGCGAATCGGCCCGCGGCGATGGCCGGAAACGGCGCGAAAGGCGCCCGATTGCGTCTGTTCGTAGCTGCCCTGGCGGAACCGGAGGCGATAACGATAATCTCCGGGCCCGGAGGGCATGTAGCGAATGCGATACACCGATCCGTCCATCGCGTCGCAGAAGCCTTCGACGTCAACGGGCGGGGCGCCGGGGCGTTCGAAGGACCCGGTCAGCGCCGCATCGGTGAAGCAGTTGGCGGCATCGGGCGAGGCAACGCGGGCCGCGATTTCGATGAAGTCGTAGACTTCAACGGGCGGCGACGGCTGCGAGAAGGACACCGAGGCGGGCGCGGCGGACAGCAGAGCCGTGAGCGCTGCCAGGAGAAGTGCAATTCTGCGCGACATGGGATGAAGAAACGATATCAGCAGCGGGTGCGGGGCGCTTCTCGCCAACTGTTTCCCAGACCGTCCCGAACACCCCAGCCTGGAAGAGTTCGCGAGTACCAACTGCCTCTGGATCGCCGTTGCCGGAAGGAGCGCTGCCGCGGGCGCTCCGGCCGCAAAAGCAACGCGCCTTCCCGCAGGCCAGATCCAGGGGCAGATGCCTCGGTGTCGCGGCGGTTTGACCTGGTATCCTGGACCTGTATGGGCTCAAACCGCGAAGCCGATCAGAGCTTGCGTGAGTGGCAGCGCAAAGCCGCGGGATACGAGGCGCTGATCACGCGCCTGGAAGCGCGCGACGCAGTGACTCGGATCATTGCCGAAGCCGTGTCCGTAGCGGATGCAGCCCCGCGAATTCTGCGCGCGATCGGAGAACTGCTGCACTGGCAGGTCGGCGTACTATGGCTCGTGCCGGAGAAATCGTCCGTGCTTCGACTCGCGCACTATTGGACAGCGGAACCATTTCCGACTTTCGAGACTGCCATCCGTCGTCAGAACACTTTCGCGGTCGGAGTGGGACTGCCCGGAACAGTCCTGCTCACGAAGGAACCGGCGTGGATCGATCGGATCGACGCTGATCCGAATTTCCCGCGAGCGGCCGCTGCCGCGTCAGACGGGATTACCTGCGGATTCGCGTTCCCGGTTATGACGGGAAACGAAGTGGCGGGCGTGGTTGAATTCTATACCCGTGAAACCCGTGAACCCGATGAGAACCTCCTTCAGATGCTGGTTATCCTTGGGCACCAGATCGGCATCTTTTTCGAAAGACGTCGCGCGGAAGAGGAGCTTCTGCGGCACGCGCGTTTGACGTCTCTGCGGGCAGACACGGCAGCCGCACTGGCCAGGGCGGGCGAGCTCCGAACCTTGCTGACGCAATGTACCGAGGCTTTGGTGCGGCATCTTGGAGTCGCGTTTGCGCGTATCTGGACCCTGAACGCTTCAGAACGCGTGCTTGAGCTTCAGGCCAGTTCAGGCCTGTATACGCACATAAATGGCACCCACAGCCGCATTCCCGTTGGGGCTTTCAAAATCGGGTGGATCGCGGAGAAACGACAGCCGCATCTGACCAATCATGTTCCGGATGACCCGCGCGTGACCGATCACGCGTGGGCGCAACGTGAAGGCATGCAGGCATTCGCCGGGTATCCTCTGCTGATTGAAGATCGGGTTCTTGGGGTCATGGCAATGTTTGCAAGGCAGGAACTCGATCAACTCGTGCTCGAGGAACTCGCTCCGATTGCGGACATCATCGCGCAGTTTCTGGATCGGCGGCGAGCGCTCGATGAGCTCCGGCGCAGTGAATCGCTGAAGACGGCAATGCTCGAGACCGCGCTGGACGCCATTGTCGCGATGAACGAGGCGGGTCGCGTCGTCGAGTGGAATCAGGCGGCTGAAAAGATGTTTGGCTACGAACGCACAAATGCGCTCGGGTCGCAACTGGCAAACCTGATCATCCCACCGCAGTTTCGCGAAGCGCACTGGAACGGGCTGCGGCGATACCTTGCGACCGGCGAAGCAGTGATTTTGGGCCGGCGGATCCGAATTACCGGCATGCGGTCGGACGGACACGAGTTTCCGGTGGAACTTACAATCGTGCGCATCCCGGGCGAGCGGCCGGCACTGTTCACGGGATACATCCGGGAATTACCAGAAGGCTGACAGGTCTGACGCAGAGGCAGCATATCAACCTGCCTTGGCACACTATCACTTAGTTGCTGAAGCGCCGCGCTGAACCTTGTCCGCAGATCACCCCGGCCAGCGCAACAACTCCGGTGATGACGGCGGCAATTCTGCGCATCACAGCCGGTTTGCGTCCAGAGCCGCAGGGATTTGCCATATACACGATCGAAGGCGACGGCCGGCGATCTCCAATCGCATGCGCTTGCAGTGCGACGACCTCGAGGCGTACAGGTTTCTGATCGAGCTATATGAGACGGGCGAATGCACCTGACGGGCAGCGTGATGGCGTGCACGCAGCTCACGCGCGTTGTTCTGCGAATTCCCAGGCGGTCTGGACGATCTCCCGCAAGTCCGTGTAGCGCGGACGCCAGCCCAGCGTCTGCTTCAGCCGGTCGGAATTGGCCACCAGCGCCGGCGCGTCGCCCTCGCGACGCGGCCCCATGCGGAAAGGCACGGGTTTGCCGGCGACCTGCTCGACCGCCTGCAGCACCTGCCTTACGGAATGCCCGGCGCCGGTGCCGACATTGAATTGGTTCGAAGCGCCGCCACGGGCCAGATCTTCCAGGGCCAAAATATGGGCGTCGGCGAGATCGCTGACGTGAACGTAGTCGCGGATGCAGGTTCCGTCGGGAGTCGGATAATCGTCCCCAAACAGCGTGATCGGGTCGCCGGTTCGCACCGCCCGGATCAGCAGCGGAATAAGATGCGTCTCAGGCTCATGCTCCTCGCCGAGGCCCAGGCCAGGCTCGGCCCCGCAGGCGTTGAAATACCGCAGCGCGATGCTGCGCACCCCGCGGAACTGGTCCATCCAGGCGAGAATCTTTTCCACCATTACTTTCGATTCGCCGTATGGGCTTACGGGAGCAAACGGCGATGTCTCCGGAATGGGCGAGACCGCGGGGAGGCCGTACACCGCGGCGGTGGAAGAGAACACGATTCGCGAAACCCCGGCTTGCATCATCGCTGAGAGCAGGGAAATCGAGCCGCCCACGTTGTTGTGGAAGTAAAGCTCGGGAACCTTCGTGGACTCTCCGACGGCGATATAGGCGGCAAAATGGATCACCGCCTCCACGCCCTCGGCTTTCATGACTGATGCGACCGCAGCGGTGTCCGCGATCGAGAGGCGATGGAACGGCAGACCGCGCACGTTATGTTCATGCCCCCGCGACAAATCGTCGATGATAACGGGCTCGTAGCCGCGCGATTTCAACAGGTGCGCGGTGTGCGCTCCGATGTAGCCGGCGCCGCCGGTCACGAGTATTCTGGCCATTGGAATCGTAACCTCGCGTACTGGGCCGAAGGCCCCGAAACCGAGAGGTACCTTAACTATACAGTCCCTGGTTTCGCGGGCTTCTGTCGTGAACCGCAGCCGACTACAATAGAAGTTCACCAGAAAGCAGAGCAACAGCATGAAAACCCAAACGGCGGCCGCGGCCGAAGCGCTGCAGTCCAAAATCGAATCGCGCACGGCGCGCGTTGGCATCGTGGGCCTCGGCTATGTGGGCCTGCCCCTGGCGGTTGAGTTCGCCGGCGCCGGATTCCAGGTCACGGGCATCGACGTCCAGGAGGAGCGCGTCGCCACCCTGAACCGCGGCATTTCCCACGTGCAGGATGTTTCCACCAGCACCTTCGGTCCGCTGGTGTCCGAGAAGAAGTTCCGGGCCACTACGGATTTTTCCGTCTGCTCCGAACTGGATACGATCAACATCTGCGTGCCCACACCGCTGCGGAAAACAAAAGACCCGGACATGAGCTTCATCGTGTCGGCATGCGAGCAGATTGCCGCGCACTTCCGCCCGGAGACGCTGGTCATTCTCGAATCCACCACGTATCCCGGCACCACCGACGAACTGGTGCTTCCCCTGCTGGAAAAGAACGGGCTGAAGGTGGGCCGGGATTTCTTCCTGTGCTTTTCGCCTGAGCGCGTGGATCCTGGTAACCCGAAATATCAGACCAGGAACATTCCCAAAGTGGTGGGCGGCGTGACGCCCGACTGCACGCGGCTGGGCAGCCTGTTTTATCGCCAGGCGCTTGAGCACGTGGTCCCGGTCAGCTCCACCACTGCCGCGGAGATGGCCAAGCTGCTGGAGAACACCTTCCGCATGATCAACATCGGCCTGGTGAATGAACTGGCGCTGATGTGCGACCGCATGGGCATCAACATCTGGGAGGTAATCGACGCCGCGGCTACGAAACCGTTCGGCTTTATGCCCTTCTATCCCGGACCGGGGCTGGGTGGCCACTGCATTCCAATCGACCCGTTCTACCTGTCCTGGAAGTCGAAGCAGGCCGGCGTGGAAGCGCGCTTCATCGAACTGGCCGGCTACATCAACGGGCAGATGCCGCATTTCGTGGTGGACAAGATCCAGAACGCGCTGAACGAGGCGGCCAAGCCGCTGAAGGGCTCGCGCGTGCATGTCCTGGGCGTAGCCTACAAACGGGACATCGACGACATGCGTGAGTCGCCCGCGCTGGATATCATCCTGCTGCTGCAGCGCCGGGGAGCGAAGATCAGCTACAGCGACCCATACGTTCCGAAGCTGCGGCTGGACGGCATCGACCTGGAGTCGCAGGATTCGCTCGAAGCCGCGGCGGCGGCGGACTGCTGCGTGGTGGTGACCAACCATACCGATTTCGACTACGACGGTATCCTCGAACGAGCGCAGCTCATCGTCGATACGCGCAACGCGTATAAAGGCCGGCAGTCGACGAAGATTTGCCGGCTGTAAATCATCGCCGGGTATTCAAGCCGTTTGCACAGGTTGCAGGCGGGCCGCTTCCAGCCGCTTCTATAGGTTGACGAAAACCATGTCAGGCTCTCCCGAGTTTCGGAATGTGCTCTGCGTCTCGGCACGCGTTAGGTCGCGAACGCAGCGGGACGCAGCGCGTCGCCATTGGTCATGAAGTCCGAGCACGGAGCGGCAGCAACGCAGGCGAGCACCCAATCGCGGGCGCCCAGCCGCGGAAAGGCGACGATCCAGGCCGTCCTGGGGCTGCTCAGCCAGACAGCGGTGAGTTCCGTTCAGGCGCTGGTGATGGTGCCGGTGAATCTCCGGCAACTGGGCGCAAAGCTTCTTGGCGCATGGTCCAGTTCCGGGGACCTGCTGGTGTGGGCGCAGAATTTCGACCTTGGCTTGCCCAACCAGGTGGTGCAGCGGATCGGCGCGGCCCACGCGCGCCAGGATGCCCGCGATGCCGGAGCCTGGTTCGGCACGGGATTTGCCGTCCTCAGCGCCGTCTCGATCCTTGTCGCGGCGATCACCACCGTAATCGCGGTGCTGCTGCCGTCGTGGTTCCCGACCCTCGATCCCGGCCAGCAGGCTGCACTGCGGCTCGCCTTTGCGGTCGGGGGCGTCGCGACAGCAATCGGACTGTTGAACAACGCGGTCGTGGCCGTTGGTCGAGGCATTCAGGAGACGGGCCTCTTATACGCTTTCCAGGTGCTTGGGTCCCTGGCGGGTTTTGTTGTCAGCCTCGTGCTCGTACTGACCGGTTACGGCGTAATGGGGCTGGCAATCGGAATGAGCGCGCGCTCCGCTGTCGTGTGGATCGGTAGTTTCATCTTCTACTTCCGGGTGATGCCGCTCGAGATCAGGCGCAGCCTGCGAATCGACCGCGCTGTTCTCGACGAATTGAAGCATTCGACACCGGTGATG
>Ga0070739_10003049_pt1 | contig 21359 bp, 20 predicted proteins | sample Coa_R1_7_FD_66445 | JGI IMG/M metagenome (GOLD analysis project Ga0070739, IMG submission 66445) | Surface soil microbial communities from Centralia Pennsylvania, which are recovering from an underground coalmine fire - Coalmine... | ecosystem: Environmental > Terrestrial > Soil > Unclassified ... | reverse complement strand
CAGCCGGGTGCAGGTCCAGTCCCTGCTGCAACGGGCCCGCGACGGGCTCCGACGGGCACTGGTGGAGACGTCGTGAGCGAGTGGCCCGACGCCCTGCTCCGCGACCTCGGCGCACCGCGCCCGCTTCCCCACGCGCTGCGGGCGCGGTTGGAGGACGCCCTCGTCGCCACCGCACCGGCGGCCATCCGCCACGACGACGCCGACGCAGAGGACGGGGGCGACGACGACGTCGCCGTGGCGCTGACCGGACTCGGTGGCCCGCGGCCGGTGCCCGGCGCGCGTCGCCAGGCCATGGCCGACGCGCTCGTGCGTACCGGCCGCGACGTCAGAGCCGCGCGCCGGCGCGGCCTCGCGGTGGCGGCCGCCGTCGTCCTCCTCGTGGGTGGCGGCACCGCCGTCGCCCTCTCCCTCACCGGCCGCCAAGGGGCCACCACGACCGCCCAGCGACCCCAGCGCCACAGCGTTCCGGCGGCAGGCGGGGGGGCGAGCGGCGGGTCCGGCGTCCTGCCGTCCGCCGGCGCCCCCGTCCCGAGCGCCGCCCCCGGCATCACCGACAACGCGGCATCGGCCGGAGGCAGCGGCGGCGCCAACACCGCTCTCGGCGTGGCCCAGCCGGGACCGACGGTGACCGCGCTCACGCCGGACAGCGGCCGCAGCGCGGGCGGCGCCGTCGTCGTCGTGACCGGCACCGGATTCGTGCACGTGACCGCCGTCACCTTCGGCGGCGTACCGGCTGCCTTCACCGTCGTGTCGCCGACCGAGATCCGGGCTGTGACGCCCGCGCACGGGGCCGGGACCGTCGACGTCGTGGTCTCCGCGTCCGGCGGGTCGAGCGCGACGGGGGCCGGCGACCAGTTCCGCTACGGCTGAGCGACCCTCAGGCCGGCTCCATGCCGTGCCGGCGCATGAGATCGAGCTCGGCCTGACGGTCCGGCGGGTCGGGCGTCGCCCACAGCGCCTGCAGCTCTTCGAAGTAGGCGTCGAGTGCCGGGGCGTGGATGACGAGCAGCCGCGCCGGATCGGTGCTCACGTTGCCGAAGGTGTGCTCCTCTCCGGCCTCCACCAGCACGAAGGTGTCAGGGCCGCCGTCGAACTCTTCACCGGCCACATGGAAGCGGACCTCGCCCTGGAGCACGAAGTACGCCTCGTCGTTGCCCGTGTGCCGGTGGGCCGGCGGCATGCGCCCGCCCGGGGGCAGGGTCCGTTCCATGAGCGAGAACCGTCCGCCGGTCCCGGCCGCGGTGGCCTTGAACCACATGTGGCTTCCGCGAGCCTGCCGGTGGAGACCTTCGCCGGTCTGCCATCGGAGCACGAGACCTCCTTCGCCCTGCGTCGGCGCGACATTAGGCACCGTCGGCGGCGCGCACGAGGTCCGGACGGGGGGAGCCGATCACGGCGTCCACGCCGGGACTCCAGAGCACGTCGGGCTCGCCCCTGGGTGGCGGCAGCCCGGCGGCCTCGATCAGGTTCTCGTCCAGGGCGACGAGCTGCGCGCGGTGGAGGAACCAAGGTTCGTGTCGGATCGGCACGTACAGGCGGCAGCCTCCGCGCGGCACGAGCGCCCGCCAGCGCCCGCACAACGCTTGCGCCAGTGGCGTCCCCTCGCCGCCGTGCAGCGGCGGGCCCGGCTCGACCTCGATGGTGTGGCCGACCGAGGCGGCGGGGCGACGGCTCACGTAGCGGCAGCGTTCCGGCCCCACCTGCGCGTCCATCTGGGCATGCCGGTAGGGCACACCGACCGCGGCGCGGGCGGCGGCGACGACAGCCGCGTTGGCGGCCTCGAGCGAGAAGAACCACACCGCAGAGCGACCGGAGCGGGTCCTGACGTAGGTGCGCAGGTTGGTCTCGGGGAAGTCCGGCAGGCGGGGGGACGGCACCGGAGCAAGGCCCGTGCCCCGGGCGACGAACGGCGTCATGCCCACCCAGGCGGAACCGTCGATCTGCTCGCACCGCACGCCCGAAGGGAGCAGCGCGTCGACGGCGCCGGCCTCGTACCTCCAGTGGAGGAAGGAGATGGCGTCCCAGCGCTGGCGGAGCAGCGGCAGCCTGATCTTCTCCTCGGGGACGCGTCCGGCCATGGGAGAGCGGTACCCGGCGCCGGCCCTCGATCCATCGTCGGCCCCGTCTCACGAGTGGTCGGGCCAGGCTTGACGCCTGCACGTCGAGGGAAGGATAGCGACGTGGTCACAACAGCGAGGCGGGCCCGGCGCACGGCGGAGATCGCCCGGGTGCTGCTGCGCAACCGTGAGAGCATCCGGGTCGGCATCGACGACTCGCCGGCGGCAGCGGACGACCCCGAGCTGCGGGAGCAGGCCGCGCAACTGGCCGACGACCTGGAGTCGATGGGTCCGGCGTTCGTCAAACTCGGCCAGGTCCTGTCGACACGGCCCGACCTTCTGCCCGAGCCGTACCTCGAGGCCCTGGCGCGCCTGCAGGACGAGGTGGCGCCCTTCCCCGCCACCGAGGCGCGGCGGGTGTTCGCCGAGGAGACCGGCTCCGCGCCGGCCGCCGTGTTCACGTCGTTCGGGGACGAACCCATGGCATCGGCTTCGGTCGGGCAGGTACACCGCGCCGTTCTGCGTGACGGTCGGCGCGTCGTGGTGAAGATCCAGCGACCCGGGATCCACGAGCAGGTGGCCGAGGACTTGGAGGCGCTCGGTCAGATCGCCAAGTTCCTCGACGATCACACCGACGCCGGCCGCCGCTACGGCTTCGAGGACCTGCTCGAGCAGTTCCGCCGCTCGCTCACCGACGAGCTCGACTACCGCACCGAGGCGGCGAACCTCGAACGACTGGCCGCCATCCTCCCGGAAGAAGGTCCCCTGTTCGTCCCCCGTCCGGTGGCGGGGCTCACCACCCAGCGCGTTCTCGTGATGGACGAGATCAAGGGGAACAAGGTCACCGAGCTCTCTGCCGTCGAACGTGACCGTCTCGACACCGAAGGCCTCGCCGACGCGCTCCTGCGCTCCTACCTGGAGCAGATATTCGTGCACGGCTTCTTCCACGCCGATCCCCATCCGGGAAACGTCATCGTCACGCCGGATGGGCGGGTGGCGCTCGTCGACCTCGGGATGGTGGGCCACCTGCGCCAGGACGTCCGCCTGCAGCTCGTGCGGATGCTCCTCGCCGTGCAGGAAGGACGAGGGCAGTCGGCGGCGGAGGCCCTCGTCGCCCTCGGGCACCGGCTCGAGGACTTCGACGAGGACGCGCTCATGCGCGACGTGTCGGATCTCGTGGGCCGGGCGCTCAGCATGCAGTTCGCCGGTCTGCGGATCGGGGAGCTCGTGGCCCGACTGTCCCAGGCTTGCGGACGACGGGGGCTGCGGCCACCTCCCGAGCTCGCGTTGCTGGCGAGGGCCCTGCTCAACCTCGAGAGCGTGACCCGCTGTCTCACGCCCGAGTTCGACGCGGTGGAGGCCATCCGTCGCCACTCCTCGGAGATCCTGGCGTCGCAGATGGAAGCGTCGAGCGGCGGGTTGATGTCCGCCCTCGTGGAAGCCCGCGACTTCGCCGAGCAGCTGCCCGGGAGGGTGAACCGGGTCATGGAGGCCCTGGCGCACGGGGAACTGCAGCTGAAGATCCACGCCTTCGACGAAGCGGAGATGCTGCGGAGCCTGACGAAGCTGGCCAACCGGCTCGCCATGGCCCTCGTGATCGCCGCGCTCGTCCTCGGCGCGGCGCTCATGACGCGGAGCTACCCGGGCGTCGCCCTCGGCTGCTTCGTCGTGGCCGGGCTGTTCGGCATCGCGCTCCTGGGCTCCATCGTGCTCGCCGACCGCGACCTGAAGCACCGGCTCAAGCGGCGGCGCCGGCTGTAGTCGGCCGGAGCGCGGTCGCCGGACCGGGGGGCCGGCATCGCCCGGCCGTCTGAGGCAATGTGAGGCCGTGCCCACCGACTCCGTGCCCGCGCCGCCCGGGGGATCGCCATGGCGACTCGACGGCCGGCGAGCCCTCGTCACCGGCGCCTCTGCCGGTCTCGGAGCGAGGTTCGTTCGGGTGCTGCGGGCGGCGGGAGCGAGCGTGGTCGCCACGGCCAGGAGGGCCGACGTCCTCGAGGAGACGGCACGGGAGCTCGGTGGGGGCGTCGAGGTCCTCGCCGGCGACATCACCGACGCACGCCACCGTCAGGCGCTCACGGAGCACCTGCGGGACACGGGCGGCCTCGACATCCTGGTCAACAACGCCGGCATGTGCGACGACGGGTTCGTCGAGGACCAGTCCCTCGAAGACCTGACGGCCGTCGTCGACGTCAACCTGGTCAGCATCCTCGACCTGTGTCGTCTCGCGGCCCCGCTCCTGCTGTCCTCACCGGCGGCCACCGTCGTCAACGTGGCGTCGATGTACGGGATCGTCGCGTCCCGAGGCCCGATGCTCGCGTACAACGCCACGAAGGGCGCCGTCGTGAACCTGACGAGGAACCTGGCAGCCCAGTGGGGCACGCGCGGGGTGCGGGTGAACGCCCTCGCTCCCGGCTACTTCCCGAGCGAGATGACCGGCCAGCTCGGTGACGAGGCCTTCCGCAGCTGGATCAGCGAGCGCACCCTTCTCGGCCGGGTGCCCGCAATCGAGGAGATCGACGGGCCGTTCCTCTTCCTGGCCAGCGATGCGTCGAGCTACATGACCGGCCAGGCCCTCGTGATCGACGGCGGCTGGACCGCCATCTGACGGCCCCCCGAGGAGCTCGGGTCGCCCTCGGGCGGTGCTTCGGCCGAGCTGGTCGTCGCCGCTCAGGCGGGGCGGTATCCGCCGTCCTGCGCGCTGACCGCGGCGGAATGGGGGTCCGGATCCGCGCACACCTCGCATTCGGCCTCCAAGGTGGCGTGACCGATGTCGAAACGCTCGGACAGGCGTCGCTTCACCTGCTCCACGACCTCCTGGGCCTGTTCCAGCGTGGGATGACCGGTGAGGACGAGGTGCGCCGACAGCAGCAACACGTCGGAGGACAGGCTCCAGATGTGGAGGTCGTGGACCTCGCCGACGGCGACCCCGTCACACATCACCGCCTCCACCTCGTGGACGTCGAGGCCCTTCGGTGTGGACTCGAGCAGCACGTCGGCGACCTCACGCACGAGCCCGGTCGCCCGGTACCCGATGATGACAGCGACGACGAGCGCCACCGCCGGGTCGAGCCAGTACAGCCCTCCGGTGACAAGGATCACCAGTCCGGTGATGGCGACGCACACGCCCGTGAGGGCGTCGGCCGTGGTGTCGAGCAGGATTGCCCTGACGTTCAGATCGTCGTCACCACGGAGGACGAGCACGCCGATGAACATGACGCCGGCGGCGAGGGCGCTGATAACGATCACCGCTCCCCCGTGGACCTTGGGCGCACCGTGCACCAGGCGCTCGATGGCGGCGACCACGACCACCGTCATGGCGGCGACGACCAGCGCCGCGTTCACCAGGGCGGCGAGGATCGTCGACCGTTCGTATCCGTAGGACCGGCGGGTCGTGGGCGTCCTGTGCGCCAGCCGGACGGTGAACAGCGACAGGGCGATCGCCAGGGCATCGGCCAGATAGTCACCGGCGGCCGAGAGGACTCCGAGGGAATGGGCGACGAGCCCGACGACGACGAGCCCGGCCAGCAGGAGGGCGTTGAGGCCGAAGACGACGACGAGTCGCCGTTCCCTGGACATGCGCACAAGCGTAGGCGCTGATGAAGGCGATGCGTCAGCCCGCGCGCGGCACGTGCAGGCAGGGTCGGTAGGTCAGCTCCTGGATGTCGCCGTCGAGCGTCCGGCTCTCGAGCAGCTCCAGGTCGAAGTCGGGCGCACCGTGGAAGACCGGGTCGGATCCTGTCCGACCGGTGACGACCGGGAAGATCGTCACCTGCACGCGGTCGACGAGCCCCGCGGCCATGAGGGCGCGGTTCATCGACAGGCTGCCGTGCGATCGCAACGGGATGTCGGACTCCTGCTTCAGCCGCGCCACGACGTCGACGGCGTCGCCGCGCGCCACCACCGCGTCCGGCCAATCGAGCGGTTCGTCCAAGGTGGTCGAGACCACGGTCGTGGGGAGACTCCGCATGCGGGTGACCCAGGGATCGAGCACCTCCGGATTCAGGTCCGTCGACGAGAAGAACCGCTCGAACAAACGGTAGGTGTCGGCCCCGATCACCAGGCGCTGGTCCCCGCCGTGCAGAGCGAGGCGGTGCTCGAGCAGCTCAGGTCCCTGCTTGCCCCAGTAGCCACCCCAGTCGCCGCCGGCAGAGCCGTAGCCGTCCAGGCTGGAGAACACGTCGAATGTGTAGACGGCGGTCATGGTCCGCTCCTCGGCTCGGAATTGCCCACTGTCGAATAGGACGGACGAACGGGCCGAAAGTCATCGGGCGTGCGTTTCGGTCCGGCCTACCTCGGGTTCTGCGCGTCTGCCACGCGGGTAGAAGACGGGTACGGACGTTCCCGCCGTCCACGTCCCCGACTGGAGTCCCCCATGAAGGCTGTCGTCTACCGCGGTCCTCGTCAGATCGTCGTCGAAGAGCGTGCCGACCCGACGATCCAGGGCCCACTCGATGCGATCGTCCGCATCACCACGACCAACATCTGCGGCTCCGATCTGCACATGTACGAAGGCCGGGCGGACGTCGAGGAGGGAAAGATCCTCGGCCACGAGAACATGGGCATCGTCGAGGCCGTGGGCGACGGGATCGAACGCATCCAGGTCGGCGACCGGGTCTCGGTGCCGTTCAACATCGCCTGCGGCACCTGCAGGAACTGCGCCCAGGGTTGGACCTCGTTCTGCCTGCGGGTGAATCCCCAGGAGGGCATGGACGGAGCCGCTTACGGCTACGCCAACATGGGTCCGTACGACGGTGGCCAGGCCGAGTACCTGCGCGTGCCCTATGCCGACTTCAACCTGTTGAAGCTCCCCGAGGGCAACGAGCACGAGACGGATTTCACCATGCTGAGCGACATCTTCCCCACGGGCTACCACGGGTGCGCCCTGGCCGACGTGGGGCCCGGCCACGACGTGGCCGTCTTCGGCGCCGGCCCGGTGGGGCTCATGGCGGCGCACAGTGCTTTCATCCTGGGGGCGGCCCGGGTCTTCGTGGTCGACAAGGAACCCGATCGGTTGGCACTCGCCGGCAAGATCGGCGCCCAGGCGGTCAACCTGGCCGACGGCGACCCGGTCGAGCAGATCGTGGAGGCCACGCACGGTCGCGGCGTGGACAGAGGCGTGGAGGCGGTGGGTTACCAGGCGCACGACCCGACCGGCCAGGAGCATCCCGAAATGGTCCTCGACAATCTGGTGCAGGTCGTGCGCAGCACCGGCGCCATCGGCGTCGTCGGCGTCTACATGCCCGAGGACCCGGGCGCGGCCAACGATCTCGCCAAGCAAGGGCGCTACGCCTTCGACTACGGGACCTTCTTCACGAAGGGACAGCGCATGGGGACCGGCCAGTGTCCGGTCGCCCGCTACAACCGCCACCTCCGGGACCTGATCGTGGCCGGGCGCGCGTCGCCCTCGTTCATCGTCTCCCACGAGGTGTCCCTCGACGAGGCCCCCGAGGCCTACGAGCGCTTCGACAAGCGGATCGACGGATACACGAAGGTCCTGCTTCACCCGGCGGCCTGAGGACCGACGAACCGTCGCATGGCGATCCGCACGCCGAATCCGTCGTCGCCGATCGCCGTCTCGTGCCGGCGCACGGCGAGGAGGCCGGGCCCGAGCTCGTCGGTCTCCCGGAACCCGAGGCGAGCGTAGAACGGCGCATTCCACGCCACGTCCCGGAACGTGGTGAGCGTCACGCTTGGCAGCCCCTGCTGACGCGCCCAATCGCACACCGCCTCCACGAGAGCGGTGCCTCGACCCTGGCGACCGGCGGATGGCAACACGGAGAGCTGCCAGAGGTGGGCCTCTCCGTCCACGACGGTGAGGCAGGCGAACCCGACCGGCGGTGATCCCGACACGAACACGGCCGCTGCCTCAGCGAGCTGATCGTCCTGGAGCGAGGATGCGAGCGGTCCGATCCCCACCTGTGCGAACAGCTGGTCGGATGCGGCCTCGATCTGCCGCAGCAACGGATACTCGCTCGGCCGGGCCGTGCGTATCCCGGGATCCGGCGCTGACGGATCGACCACGGCCCCAGAGTACGACCGGCGGGAACCGGTCCCTCAGGGACGGCGGGGTTACAGCTGCTCGGCCGAATGGAATTGCGGAGGAGGATCCTGCGGGGGGCCTTCGAGCACCGCCTGCTCGGCGGTGGCCGCCAGCTCCGCCTGCAGCACGCGAATCTCCGACTGCAGACGTTCGGCGTCCGCCGCCCGGCCCTGTACCGAGGCACGGGTCCGCTGCTCCATGAGTTCCTCGATCTGGAGCTCCACCCCCATCGCGTGGTCAACCGCTGAAACGTGGTTCACGGAGTGGATCTACCCGCCGCGCCGACCGGCCACGCTTGCGCCGGCCGGCGCGTGGCACTCGCCGTTGCGCTGTCAGTCCCGCCGGCGGATCATGCAGTCCGCCGCACGGGCGGCGAGCGCCATGATCGTGAGCGCGGGATTGGCCGCGCCTTGTGTGGGCAGCACGCTTCCGTCCACCACGAAGAGGTTCGGCACGGCGAAGGTCCGGAGCTCGGAGTCCACCACCCCGGTCCGCTCGCTTTCGCCCATCCGGCAGCCGCCGACGAGGTGCGCGTAGCGTTCGATCGACAGCGTGTCGTCCGCGCCGGCGGCGTCGAGGATCGCCTCCATCTTCTCCTTGGCCGCGCCCATCATGGCCCGGTCGTTGTCGCACTGGCTGTAGAGGAACTTCGCCACCGGTAAGCCGTAGCGGTCGGTCTCGTCGGCGAGGATCACCCGGTTGTGGGGCAAGGGCAGGAACTCGCACAGCGTGCCGAGCACGGCCCAGTGGACGTAGTCGCGCATGTACTCGCGCAGCACGTGACCCCAGTGTCCTTCGGCCGCCACGTGCTCGGCCCACGCGATCGGGAGCGGCGCCACCGTCTGGAGCGAGAAGCCGCGGGCGAAATCGTTGTTCGGATCGGTCTCGTAGAACGCCTCGGTCGAGGCACCGGGCGGCGGCGTCTTGTACATCCGCACCTCGTGCTCGAAGCGACCCGCCACCTGCACCGCGCCCTGCACCATGACGCATCGGCCGACGAGCCCGTGGTCGTTGCACAGCCCGTCGGGGAACCGCGCATCGGCCGAGTTGAGCAGTAGCCGGGGCGTCTCGATCGAATAGCCTGCGACGGCCACCGCCCTGGCCCGCTGGAAGCGGGGCCGGCCGTCGCGGAAGTACTCCACGCCCCGGGCCCGCCCGTCCTCGCCGAGCACCACCCGGCTCACCATCGAGTCCGCCCGGACCTCCGCTCCATGGGCCAGGGCGTCGGGCACGTGGGTGATGAGGGGCGACGCCTTGGCGTTGACCTTGCACCCCTGCAGGCAGAAGCCCCGGTAGATGCAGTGCGGGCGGTTGCCGAAGCGGCCGTTCGTGATGGCGACGGGACCCACCCGGACGTCGATGCCAAGACGGTGACAACCGAGCACGAACAACTCGCCGTCGACACCGAGCGGGTGCGGCGAGTGCGGGTACGAGTGCGGCTTGCCCCAGGGCCAGTGCTGGCCGGCCACGGGGAGCTCCTCCTCCATGGCGACGTAGTAGGGCTCGAGATCCTCATAGGAGATCGGCCAGTCGACGCCGACGCCGTCCTGGCTCGCCGTGCGGAAGTCCGACGGGTGCAGGCGCGGCGCGTACCCGGCGAAGTGCACCATGGAGCCCCCGACCCCACGTCCGGAGTTGTTGTTCCCGAGGGGGACCGGATCCGTGCCGCCGATGACGCGGGGGTCGGTCCAGTAGAGGTGATGCGACCCGGCCTCGTCGCTCACCCAGTCCGCATCGGGGTCCCAGAACGGTCCCGCGTCGAAGGCGACGACCTTCCAGCCCGCCCGGGCCAGGCGCTGGGTGAGCACGCCGCCGCCGGCCCCGCAGCCCACGACGGCGAGGTCGACCTCCTCGGTGTCGTCGTACCTCCGCATGTCGGCCCTGAGCCGGTGATTGGTGCGCGTCCCGTCGTTGGGCAGCAACCAGGCGGACTCGTTGCGGGCCCGCACCCGGTTCATCTCTGCCGCTCCTTGGCCGCGGCCAGGCGGTTCGCCCAGCGGACCGGGTCGAGGGCGTCGACCGAGTGCACCTCCCAGGGCTCCACCGCCGCGGAGAGGCTGTGGGCCTTGTACCCACGCGGATAGGCGGGGCCGCCGAACCCGATCTCGTTCCACACGAGCGGATGGCTGTAGAAGATGCTGCACAGGTCGCTCATCCAGCGCGACCACACCTTCGACGCCGGCAGGCCGTGCCAGTCGCCGTCGGTCGTCCGGATCTCCTCGAGCATCTGGCGCTGGGTACCGGCGTCGAGCTCGGCGAAGGCCACCCCCTTTCGCTTGCGGGCGTCCTCCTCGAGCGCGTGCACGCTCTGGCGCCACACCTCCCAGTCCTCGGGCATGTCGTCGTGGCGGTAGCCGGGACCGACGTGCTCGGTGAGCTTGGCGTCGAGCTGCTCCACGACGTGGCACTCGGGCGCCTCTTCGAGACCGAGGAGCCGCTCCACGAGCGGCCGGACGACCGCTTCTTCGTCAGGTGTGAAGAAGCGCAGCGCCGGTGGCGGACCCAGCCGTCGCAGGACGACGCCCTTCGTGACGTCGTCCCATCTGTCGGCCTGACCGAGGACGTCGTAGCCGGGGAACTTCTCGCTCACGGGCGCTCGTCCTCCCGGCGCAGCAGCGAGGCGAGAAGACCCATGCCGCCGACCATGGAGAAGAGGAGCGGGGCGAACAGCGGCGGCCCCATCTCGACGTTGTACCGGGCGAGGCCCCAGCCCCCGGGTCGTTGAGCGATGCCGCGGACGTGCAGGTACGTCCCCTGGAGGCCGTTGGCGGCCACCACCCCCGACACGAGCGGGAGCACCGTCTTGGCCAGACGGTGGCTGAACACCCCGCACACGCCGGCCACGGCGGCCACCGGGGTGAGGGCGACCGGCAGCCACATCATGCGGTTCGAGAAGCTGGCCGAGTCGTGCTCGAGCCAGATCTCCGCCCCCGTCACGACCGCCGACACGGCGGTGAGGGCGGACAGCGCCTGCTCGAAACGCCCGTGCTCCACCTCCTTGACGAAGTGGTCGATGCCCTTCGTCGTGCGCGTCAGGCGCGTCGTGCGTCTCTTCAGCAGTGCCACCTCGGCCTCTTCTCTCTCGCCCTCACGCCGCCCATCGCCTGGCGTCGCGTTCCTTCAGCTCAAGTCCCATACCCGGACGGTCACGATCCGGGCGCAGCACGCCGCCGGGTTCGGGCTCGAGCACCCCGTCGAAGAGCAGCTGCTCGATGCGCACGTGGTCGTGGAAGTACTCGAGATGGCGGAAGCGGGCCACGGCCGTGCCCACCTGGGCGCTCACCTGGGGGGCGCAATGGGCCGACACGTCGATGCAGTGCGCCTCGGCCAGAGCGGCCGCGCCGAGGAAGCCGGTGATCCCGCCACAGCGGGTCACGTCCACCTGCAGGCAGTCGACGGCGCCGCCCTCGAGCCAGCGCCGGAAGTCGAAGAGGTCCCAGCCGTACTCGCCGGCGGCCACGTCCATCCCACCCGGCGCCCGGTCGCGCACGAGGCGCAACCCTTCCACGTCGTCGGAGCTCACCGGTTCCTCGAACCAGCGCACGCCGTGGTCGCCGTAGACGGCCGCCCATTCGAGCGCCTGGGCCCGGCCGTAGGCCCCGTTGGCGTCCACGAACAGCTCCACGTCGTCGCCGACGGCAGACCGCGCCACCGCCAGGCGGTGGCGGTCGGCACTCGGGTGCCGGCCCACCTTCATCTTCACCCGCGGGATGCCGGCTTCCACCCAGCCGGCCAGCTGGGCGGCCAGGCGGGTGTCGTCGTAGGAGGTGAACCCCCCGCTCCCGTAGACAGGCGAGGTGTCCGACGCGCCGCCGAGGAGCACGCTGAGCGGCACGCCGAGCACCCGCGCCTTGCAGTCCCATAGGGCCACGTCCACGGCCGAGATGGCCATGCCGGCGATCCCGGCACGCCCGAGATTGCGCACCCCCGCCACCATGTCCTTCCACGCCTTCACCGGCTCGAGGACGTCGGAGCCGGTGACGAGGCCGGCGAGCTTGCCCTTCACCACCTCGGCGCAGGCGCTGTCGGCGTAGGTGTAGCCCGTCCCCCAGCCGTCGCCGGCGCGCACGGTGACGACCACCGCCGTGGTCGAGTCCCATGCGATGGTGCCGTCCGACTCGGGCCCGTCGGTCGGGACCGTGTACGCCGCGACCTCCACCGAGGTGACCGGCACGGCGCTCGTGCCCGCCCCCACGGTCATCCTCGGTGCGGGATGAATTCCTGGAGCTTGCCCTTGAAGCCCTGGCGGACGATCTCGCCCGACGCCGGGTCGCCCTTCAGGACGGCCGACATGAGGGCCTTGGCCTGCTCGAACTCGACGTGCGGCGGCAGCGGCGGCACCTCGGGATCGGTGACCGCGTCGATGACGACGGGGCGGTCGGCGGCGATGGCCCGGTCCCAGGCCGGTCCGACCTGCTCCGGCTTGTCCACATGGATGCCGATCAAACCGACCAGATCGGCGTAGCCGGCATAGTCGAACTCGGGGAGGTCCTGCGACGCCTCGAACTTGGGGTCGCCGGCCATGGCCCGCATCTCCCACGTGACCTGGTTGAGGTCGTTGTTGTGCAACACGAGCACGACGAGCCGCGGGTCCGCCCACTGCTTGTAGTACTTCGAGATCGTGAGCAGCTCGTTGAGACCGTTCATCTGCATGGCGCCGTCGCCGACGACGGCGAACACCGGGCGGCTCGGATTGCCGAACTTGGCCCCGATCGCATATGGCACGCCGGGCCCCATGGTGGCGAGCGTCCCCGACAGCGAGCCACGCATGGCGCCGCGGAACTTGAGGTCCCGGGCGTACCAGTTGGCGGCGGAGCCCGAGTCGGCGCACACGATCGCGTCGTCGGGGAGCCGGGGCGACAGCTCCCAGAAGACGTACTGGGGGTTGACCGGCTCGGCCTTCAGCCCGGCACGGGCCTCCACCACCGACCACCACTTCCTGATGCCCTCTTCGATGCCCTGTTGCCAGCTGCGGTCGCTCTTGCGCTCCAGCATGGGCATGAGCGCCTGCAGCGTGGCGGCGGCGTCGCCCACGAGGTTGACGTCCATCGGGTACCGGATCCCGATCATGCGGGCGTCGATGTCGATCTGCACGCCGCGCGCCTTGCCGAACTCGGGCAGGAACTGCGAATAGGGGAAGGACGAGCCCACCATGAGCAGGGTGTCGCATTCCATCATGAGGTCGTAGCTCGGCCTCGTGCCGAGCAACCCGATGGCACCGGTGACGATCGGATTGTCGTCGGGGACGACGTCCTTGCCGAGCAGGGCCTTGGCGATGCCGGCTCCGAGCAGGTCGGCCACCTGCAGCACCTCCGCCCTCGCGCCGCGCGCCCCCTGGCCGACGAGCATGGCGACGCGCTCCCCCTCGTTGAGGATCTCCGCGGCGCGCCGGAGATCGTCTTGGCGCGGGACGATCGACGACGGCTCGTAGGTGTCCGACGAGAGCATCTCCTTGAACGTGTGCCCGGGCGACTCGTAGGGCTCCTCCTGCAGGTCGGTCGGGACGATGATGCAGGTGGGCGCGTGCTGGCTCATGGCGATGCGCATGGCCCGGTCGATGAGGAGTGGGAACTGCTCGGCCTTCGTCGCCATCTGCACGTACTCGCTGGCGACGTCCTTGAACAACGACACCAGGTCGACCTCTTGCTGGTAATGACCCCCGAGCGCGGTGCGCGCCTGCTGGCCCACGATGGCGACCACGGGAACGTGGTCGAGCTTGGCGTCGTACAGCCCGTTCAGGAGGTGGATGGCGCCCGGTCCCGACGTCGCGATGCAGACGCCGGGCTTGCCGGTGAACTTGGCGTAGCCCACGGCCTCGAAGGCGGCCATCTCCTCGTGACGGGCCTGCACGAGCTGGGGCCGGTTGCCGGCCCGGTTGAGCGCCCCCATGAGCCCGTTGATGCCGTCGCCGGGGTACCCGAAGAGGTACTCCACCCCCCACTGCTGCAAGCGGGAAATGACGAAGTCGCTGACCATCTGCTTGGCCACGTTCGGGCCCCCTCGGCCTCGGGCCCCGTCCCGGGCGACGACGCGACGGTGCCTGTGACCCGCCGTCCCGGTCAGAGCGAGCTCTCGCTGTCGCGCGCCACATGCCCTGGCGCAGATGGGGAGAAACGTCGCAGGTTTGGGCCCTGCGGAGCGCAGGTAGATCGCTGCTGTGACAGCACGACCTCCGGGACCGGGATGGCTGCCGACACGCCAGGACCGGGCCGACCTCGGGAAGCAGACCACCGGGCTCCTCCGGGCGCTCGGACCCGATTCGACGGCGGTGGCCCGGGCACTCGGCGCCGCCGGGGTCACCGGTGAGCCGACCGACGCCCGCCAGTGCGCCCTCGCCGTGTACCTGCGCGCCGTCATGGAGGGCGACCACCGGGTGAACTCGGTGCGGGTGTTCCACGACCGTGTCGTCGTGGGCACGCCGGGACGGATCCGCCGGCACCGCGTGAACGTGGCCCTTCCCCCGGCGGTGCGCGCCTTCGTGGCCGGTTTCGACGCGCGGCGCTTCCCCGCGCTCGTGCGGGGGCCCGCGCAACCGCGCCCGGTCCGTCCCGCCCCCGCGGCCGCTGGCCCGGGGACCCCTCAGTCCTCGGCGGCCGGCGGCCCGCTGCGGTAGGCGACCCGGCAGTACTCGGCCACCATCCGCTCCGTGGTGAAGTACGACCCGTTGAGCGCCATGGTGGCGCGCCGCACCGCCGTGAAGCCGTCGGGATCGTCGTAGTACAGCGGCAGCACCGCGTGCTCGAGCGCCCGGTAGAGGGCGGCGGCGTCCTCGTCGTCGGCCGACTCCGCCTGCAGGTCGCCGACGGCCCATCCCGTCACACCCTCGACGTGGCCCTCGACCCACCACCCGTCGAGCACGCTCAGGCTCGGTACGCCGTTGACGGCCGCCTTCATCCCGCTCGTCCCTGACGCCTCGTGCGGCTTGCGCGGCGTGTTCAGCCAGATGTCGCTGCCCGAGCACAGCAGGCGGTTGAGCTCCATGGAGTGGCCCGGCACGTAGACCACCGGCACATCGGCGCCGAGCGTCTTGGCCACGGCGTGGACGTGGCGGATGAGGTCCTTGCCCGCCTCGTCGCGGGGATGCGCCTTGCCCGACAGCACCACCTGCACCGGGCCCGCCGACCGGGCCATGGACCGGAGGCGGTCGGGATCGGTGAAGAGGAGCCCCATCCGCTTGTAGGGGGTGGCCCGCCGGGCTGCGCCGACGAGCAGCGCCTTGGGGTCGAGACGCACCCCGGCGCGGGCCTCGAGCGCCTCCACGAGCGCCTGCTTGCACGACTCGTGGGCGCTGCGGACCTCCTCGAGCGCGACGGCCAGCATCTGACGCAGCAGCGCCGGATCCTCGCGCCAGCCCGGCACGTTGTCGTCGAACAGCCGCGCCACCGGCGGCGCCGCCCAGAAGGGCGCGTGGACCCCGTTCGTCACCGAGCGCACGGTCACGCCCGGGAACATGGCCCGGGTCACCTCCCCGTGCCGGCGCGACACGGCGTTCACCACCCGAGACGAGCCCATGCCGAGCCGGGTCATGTCGAGACAGTCCTCGTCGATGGCGTGCAGGGCCCGCAGGTCGGCGACGGCGTCGGCCCCGAGGAGCTCCTCCACCATGGCGGCCGGGAACCGGTCGTGGCCCGCCGGCACCGGCGTGTGGGTGGTGAACACGCACCGTTCGCGCACCGCGGCGACGACGTCGCGGCGCCCGGCTCGCCGTGCCCGTCGCGACAGCGCCAGGCCGAGCAGGGCCGAGTGCCCCTCGTTCATGTGGAACGTGGCCGGCTCCACGCCGGCGCGCTCCAGCCAGGCCACGCCGCCGAGGCCGAGCACGATCTCCTGACGCAGGCGGTACTCGTCGTCGCCCCCGTACAGGCTGTTGCACACGTCGCGATAGGCCTGGGTGTTCTCCGCCAGGTCGGTGTCGAGGAGGAACACCGGCACCTCGTGGCCCGTCACCCCCCGCACCACGGCGCGCCACGCGCCGACGTGCACGTCGGCGCCCTGCACGTGCACCGTGGCCGCGCCCGGCATGCGCTCGAGCACGTCCGACGGCGACCACTGCACCGGTTCCTCGCGCTGGCTGCCGTCGGCGCCGAGCCGCTGGTCGAAATAGCCGTGGTGGTAGAGCAGCGTCACGCCCACCATCGGCACGCCGAGATCCGCGGCGGCGCGCAGGTGGTCACCGGCCAGGACGCCGAGGCCGCCGCTGTAGGTGGGGACGGCGTCGTCGAGGGCGATCTCCATCGAGAAGTAGGCCACGGTGGCCGGGGCTCCCGCCAGCTGTGCCATCGGCGAGCGCGTCTACCCGGGGTGTGTGCCCGTCAACCGCCGTGCCCACGGGGCGGGACGTCTCCGCCAAGGACCGTGACCAGGCGGTCGAGGAAGGGCTCCAGGCTGGCGAGGAGGCGCTGCCGGGCCTCGGCGAGGACGAACCACCCGGCCCGGTCGACCTCGGGGAACTCGGCCGTCTCGCCCGACCGCGGCGGCCACTGCATGGTGAAGGAATTGCTGCGCACGAGGGCGACGTCGAGGTCGCCGGCCACCGCCCACAGGCGGGTCAACTTGCCGCCGCGCTGGCGCAGCTCGCCGAGGTCGTGACGCGGCCCGCCCGGAGCGGCGATGCCGGTCTCCTCGGCGAACTCCCGCTCGGCGGCGGCGAGGGGGTCCTCCTCGGGGCCGTACTCGCCCTTGGGCACCGTCCACGCTCCGAGATCGCGGCGGGCCCAGAAGGGGCCGCCGGGGTGGACGAGCAGGACCTGGCACGACGCCGGGTCGGCGCCGCGGTAGAGGAGGAGGCCTGCGCTGCGCTTGGGCATGGGTCGTCCGTCCGTCGGCCGTGGTGTATCGGCGCCGGTGATCTCCCGAGATGCCGGCTGCAGGCAATTGTGGCCACAATGGGGCCCATGAGCGCTGTGGACGACGTCGCCGCCGAGGTGAAGGACTGGCTCGGCGAGAACTGGGACCCCGACCTGACCGTCGGCGAGTGGTGGGAACGTCTCGGCACGTCCGGGTGGGCGGCACCGGCGCTGCCGGCCGACGCCTTCGGCAAGGGCCTGTCGCGCGAGGAGAGCGTGCGGGTGCAGCGGACGATCGCCGAGTTCGGCGCCCTCGGCGCACCGGGCGGCCTGGGTCTGCTGCTCGCCGCCCCCACCATCGCCACCCACGGCGACGAGGCCCAGAAGCAGCTCTACATCAGCGAGATCGTGACCGGGCGCAAAGCCTGGTGCCAGCTCTTCAGCGAGCCGAACGCCGGCTCCGACCTCGCCGGCCTGCAGACACGGGCCGAGCGCGACGGCGACGAGTTCGTGATCAACGGGCAGAAGGTGTGGACGTCGGGCGGCCAGGTGGCCGACATGGGGATGCTCCTCGCCCGCACCGACGTGGACGTGCCCAAGCACCAGGGCATCTCGTACTTCGCCATCGACATGCACCAGCCCGGCATCGAGGTGCGGCCGCTGCGCGAGATGACGGGCCGGGCCCTGTTCAACGAGGTGTTCCTCACCGACGCCCGGGTGCCGGCCGACGCGGTGATCGGGGGGCTCAACAACGGCTGGGCAGTGGCCAACACCACGCTCGCCTTCGAGCGCGCCGGTCTCGGCGCGGGAGGCGGTTCCGAGGCCGGCGGGGCGGCCACGCCGGGAACGGTGGCCGGCAACCTCGGCAAGCGGGCCGGCGACTTCGTGCAGGGCATGTCCCAGCGCGGCGCGGCCATGCCCGGCGTCATGTCGGGCGCCTCCAACCGGTTGCTCGTGGAGCTGGCCAAGCAGCACGGCAAGATCGACGATCCCACCGTGCGCCAGGACCTCATGCGGCTGCACACCCTGAACGAGATCGCCCGCTTCATGAGCCTGCGCCAGAAGGCGCTGCGGACGAGCGGTGGCGACATCCCCGGGCTCGGCAACATCGCCAAGCTGTCGATGAGCCAGATCCTGCGCCTGTCGCGCGACCTGGGCCTGCGCATCCTCGGGCCGCACGGCACGCTCCACGCCTACACCGCCGAGGACCGCACCAGGCTCGACGAGGCGACGGGCCAGCCGGCGAACGCCATGGTCACCGAGATGGCGCTGTTCACCCAGGCGCCGTCGATCTACGGCGGCACCGACGAGGTCCAGCACAACATCCTGGGCGAGCGGGTGCTCGGGCTCCCGAAGGAGCCGAGCAACGACCGGACGACGGCCTTCCGCGACCTGCCGAAGAACGGCTGAGGCGGCTCAGGCGCCGGCCGCGGTGAGAAGCGGCGGCGGGGCGAAGCCGGCCTCGGCGAGCAGCTGCTCGCTCACCTCCCACAGCCGCTGCGCCGCCTCGGCCGAGCGGGCCTGGCGCGACATGTGGCCCGGCTTGCAGCGCACGTAGTAGCCGCCGCTGCGGCCGGCGACGTCGGGGGACGACGCCAGGTACACCGACGTCCGGGCACCGGACTCGGCCGAGATCTCGAACAGCCGCACGACGCGGTTGCCGAGGCCCTGGATGCCCCCGAGGTCACCGTCCATGCCGAAGCCGCTGCGCACGGCGCCGGGGTGGCACGCGTTGGCGGTGACGGCGGTGCCCTCGAGCCGGTGCGCGAGCTCGCGGGCGAAGAGGATGTTGGCCAGCTTGGTGCGCCCGTAGACCTCGAGCGACACGTAGGCGCCCGTGGTCTGCAGATCCTCGAAGCGCACCCCGAAGGCGGCCATGTGGTGGCCGACCGACGAGACGTTGACGATCCGGCTCGGCGCCGACGACTGCAGCCGTTCGAGCAGGAGCCGGGTCAGGTAGTACGGCCCGAGGTGGTTGACCCCGAAGGTCTGCTCGAAGCCCTGGGCCGTGACCTGGCGGGAAGACCAGATGCCGCCGGCGTTGTTGACGAGGACGGAGATCGAAGAGAATCGCCCGAGGAGCTCCTCCGCGCACGCCCGCACCGACGACAGGTCGGCCAGATCGAGGGCGACGAGCTCCACCGAGGTGGACCCGGTGCGCCCGCGCACCGCCTCCGCCGCCGCCTCGGCCCGGTCGGGGTTCCGGCAGGCGAGCACGACGGTGGCGCCGAGGCCGGCGAGTCCGACCGCCGTCTCGAGGCCGATACCGGAATTGGCCCCGGTGACCACCGTCACCTGGCCCGTCAGATCTGGAGCCGCCATAGCCGGGGAGTATGCCGCAGGCGCCGGTCGCCGCCCCAGCCCGAAGGAACAAATCCGGGCCCTTGTTGTTGCACCTACAACGAATCGGACCGGGAGCGCCTCATGACCCAGTTGACGGAAACCCTGCCCCTGCTGCCTCTCACCTCGGGCGTCGTGCTGCCCGGGATGGTCCTGACCATGGCCCTCGAGACCGACGAGGCCCAGGCCGCAGCCGAGGCGGCGGGCTCGGTGGGCGGCCGGCTCGTGCTCGTGCCCCACGTGGAGGGCCGCTACAGCGCCATCGGCGTGGTGGCCGAGATCGTCGAGCTGGGCGATCTCCCCGGCGGCGCCCGGGCCATGGTGGTCCAGGCACTGCACCGGGCGGTGGTGGGTTCGGCCGTGCCGGGGACGGGTCGCGCCTTGTGGGTGCAACTCGAGACGGTGACCGAGGAGCCGACGTCGTCGGCGGTCCACGAGCTCGCCCGGGAGTACCGGGCGGTGCTCGAGAACATCCTCCTGTCGCGCGGGGCCCGGCAGATCGCGGCGCGTCTGCGCGACGTGACCGATCCGTCGCAGATCGCCGACCTGGCCGGCTACTCCCCCGACCTGAGCCTCGACCAGAAGGTGGAGGTCCTCGAGACGATCGACGTCGAGGCCCGCCTGCGGCTCGTCCTCGGCTGGGCCCGCGACACGCTGGCCGACATAAGCCTGCGCCAGCAGATCAAGACCTCCGTCGAAGAGGGCATGGAGAAGACCCAGCGCGAGTTCCTGCTCCGGCGCCAGCTCGAGGCCATCCGCAAGGAACTGGGCGAGCTCGACGGCGACGGGGCGGAGGACGGCACGCCGGAGCACTACCGCGCCGCTCTCGGCGAGCGCGAGTTCCCCGATTCTGTGCGCGCCGCCATCGAGCGCGAGGTCAACAAGCTCGAGCGCACGAGCGAGCAGAGCCCCGAGCACGGGTGGATCCGCACCTGGCTCGACACGGTGATCGAACTGCCCTGGGGCGTCGTCTCCGAGGACCAGCTCGACGTGCACGAGGCGGCCCGCATCCTCGACGAGGACCACCAAGGTCTCAACGAGGTGAAGGAGCGCATCCTCGAGCACCTGGCCGTGCGTTCGCTGCAGGCCGAGCGCGGACTCGCGGCGGTGAGCGGCCGCGGTGCCGGCGCGATCCTCGCCCTCGTCGGTCCTCCCGGAGTCGGCAAGACCTCACTCGGCGAGTCGATCGCCCGCGCCCTCGGGCGCAGGTTCGTGCGGGTGTCGCTCGGCGGTGTGCACGACGAGGCGGAGATCCGCGGACACCGGCGCACATACGTCGGAGCCCAGCCCGGTCGCCTGGCCCGCGCCTTGCGCGAGGCGGGGACGATGAACCCCGTCATCGTGCTCGACGAGGTGGACAAGCTCGGCTCCGACTACCGGGGCGACCCGTCCTCGGCGCTGCTCGAGGTCCTCGACCCGGCGCAGAACCACACCTTCCGCGACCACTACCTCGAGGTCGAGCTCGACCTGTCGAAGGTGCTGTTCGTGGCGACGGCCAACGTGGCCGAGACCATCCCGGGACCGCTGCTCGACCGGCTGGAGGTCATCCGCATCGACGGCTACACCGAGGCCGAGAAGATCGGCATCGCCCGCCACCACCTGGTGCCCCGCCAGCTCGAGCGGACGGCGCTGCGCCCGGACGAGGTGACCGTCGACGACGAGGCGCTCAAGACCATCGTGGCCGACTACACCCGCGAGGCCGGCGTCCGGAACCTCGAGCGCGAGATCGGCCGCCTGCTGCGCAAGGTGGCGACCAAGCTGGCCGGCGGCACGGTGACGGCACCGGTGACGGTGACCGGCCCCGACGTCCGCTCCTGGCTCGGCCGACCGCGCTTCTTCTTCGAGGCGGCCGACCGCACCGCCGTGCCGGGCGTGGCCACGGGGCTGGCGGTGACCGGCACGGGCGGCGACGTGCTGTTCATCGAGGCCACCGTCATGGACGGCCCCGAGGGGCTCACGCTCACCGGGCAGCTGGGCGACGTGATGAAGGAGTCGGCCGAGATCGCCCTCTCCTACGTGCGCTCGCACGCAGCCGAGCTCGGCGTCGACCCGGCCTCCTTCGCCGGCAAGCGCTTCCACCTGCACGTGCCGGCCGGCGCCGTCCCGAAGGACGGCCCCTCGGCCGGGGTGACG
>Ga0070739_10003048_pt1 | contig 21361 bp, 21 predicted proteins | sample Coa_R1_7_FD_66445 | JGI IMG/M metagenome (GOLD analysis project Ga0070739, IMG submission 66445) | Surface soil microbial communities from Centralia Pennsylvania, which are recovering from an underground coalmine fire - Coalmine... | ecosystem: Environmental > Terrestrial > Soil > Unclassified ... | reverse complement strand
TGCGCGGCAAGCACGATGCGGCGCGGCATAGGGCCCCTCCTCCGCTGCACCCATGGCGGGCGCGCCTCCAGGAACCCTGTATACGAAGGCTTCGCCCTCAGTTGGTATCAGTCATGCGCGGGTAGAACCTCCGGCTAAGCCACCGTCACCCTGGTCGCCTCGATCGCCGGCGGTATCGCCGCCGGCGCTATGGCCGACGCCATCGGACGCGTGCGCACGCTGGTCATCAGCATCCTGGCCTACTCCGTGTTCGCCTTCCTGAGCGGGCTAGCGCAGAGCTACGAGCAGCTCCTGGTGGCGCGGACGCTGCTGGGGCTGGGTTTCGGCGGCGAGTGGACCGTCGGCGCGCTCCTCATGGCCGAGGTCGCCCAGCCGGCGCAGCGTGGCCGGATGCAGGGCGCCTTCGCTAGCGCCTATGCGGTCGGCTGGGGCCTTGCCGCCGGCGCCTACGCTGCCCTGTTCAGCGCGCTCCCCGCCGCCGTGGCCTGGCGGGTGCTCCTCTGGCTGGGCGTGGTGCCGGCGCTGCTCACGCTTTGGATTCGCCTGCGTTTGCAGGACCCGCCGGTCTACCTGGCGGCCCACGCGCGCCGCGGCCGACCGCACCCGCCCGAGACGCTGGCGGCTATCTTCGGCCCGGCCCTGCTCCGTGTGACGGCGGCGGGATTCCTCCTCTCGGCCGGCGCGCTGTGCGGCAAGTACGTGATCGCCATCTGGCTGCCCACCTACCTCGAGGACACGCTCCACCTGGCCGTCGCCGCGGTGGGCCTGCAGCAGGCGGCCGTGATCGACGGCGCCTTCGCCGGCTACGTGCTCGGCGGTTACGTCAACGACTGGCTGGGGCGACGGGGAACGTTCCTCGTCTTCGCCATCGCCAGCGGCCCGGCCACCGCGCTGTACGTCGCCCTACCGGCCAACCTAGGCGCCTTGCTCGGGCTGGTCGGGTTCGGCCTCGGCTTCTGCCAGGCGGCGGTCGTCGGCGGCCTCGGCGCCTACCTGGCCGAGCTGTACCCGACGCGCGTGCGGGGCAGCGGCCAGGGCTTCTGCTACAGCCTGGGGCGCGGCGTGAGCGGCGTGCTGCCGGGCGGCGTCGGCCTGCTGGCCGCGACGACCGGCCTCGGCCCTGCCCTCGCCCTGAGCGCTGCCGTCTACGCGCTGTGCCTGGTGGCTCTGCGTTTCCTGCCCGAAACGCGCGGCGCCGAGCTGACCGCGCGCTGAGCTGCGCGTCGCAGATCCGCCACGGGCCGGACCGCTGCAGAACGGGCGTGCTACAATGGCCGCCGACGGAGGATGCCTTCAGGCGCTCGCCTCCGCCGTCCGTCGCCCGGAGCCTGCCATGCCGATCCGTGTGCTGCCGCCGTCCGTCGCCGCGCACATCGCCGCCGGCGAGGTGGTCGAGCGCCCCGCCTCGGTGGCCAAGGAGCTGGTGGAGAACGCGCTGGACGCGGGCGCGCGCCGCGTCACCGTCGAGGCCGAGGGCGGCGGGGTGGCGCTGCTGCGGGTGGCCGACGACGGCTGCGGCGTGTCGGCCGCGGAGGCGCCCCTCGCCTTCGCCCGCCACGCCACGAGCAAGCTCGCCGACCTGGCGGACCTCGATCGCCTGACCACGTTCGGTTTCCGCGGCGAGGCGCTGCCGAGCATCGCCGCCGTGGCCGAGGTGACGTTCCTCACCCGTCCGGCCGCTGACGCCACCGGCACCCTGCTCCGATTCCGCCACGGCGCGCTCGTCGAGCAGCGCGCGGCGGCCCGCGCGCCGGGCACGACGGTGACGGTCGAGGACCTGTTCGGCACCCTGCCGGCGCGGCGCAAGTTTCTCAAGGCGCGCGGTAGCGAGGCGGGTCACGTCGCCCAGGTCGTCACGCAGCTCGCCCTCGGCCGGCCCGACGTGCGCTGTGAACTGCGGATCGACGGCCGCCAGGCGCTGCTGACGCCCGGCCGTGGCGACGCGCGCGAGACGCTGGCGGCCGTCTACGGCCCGGCCGCCGCTCGCGCCATGCTCGAGCTGCCCGACGACGGCGCCCCCACCCCCTGCCCTCTCCAAGCGGGAGAGGGCGCTCATCTCCCTCTCTCATCAGGCGAGAGGGCTCATCTCCCTCATCCATTGGGAGAGGGTCGGGGTGAGGGTAGCCCCATCCGCGTCCGGGGCTACGTCGGCCCGCCGGACCTGCACCGCGGCACGCGGAGCGGCATGACGCTGTTCGTGAACGGCCGCCTGGTGTACAGCCGCGCCCTGCTGTACGCGGTGGAAGAGGCCTACCATACCCTGCTGCCCGTCGGGCGCCACCCGCTGGCGCTGCTCTGGATCGAGGTGCCGCCGGCCGAGATCGACGTCAACGTCCATCCCACCAAGCAGGAGGTGCGCTTCCTGCGCGAGCGTGCGGTGTTCGCCGCGGTGCAGCGCGCGGCGCGGGCGGCCGTGGGCGCGGCGGCGAGCGTGCCGGTGGTCTCGGGCGTCGGCACTCCAGGGGCCGTCGTGGCCGCCGGCGCGCCGGAGTCCACCGCGCCCGACACGCCGGCGCCCTCATCCGCGGGCGCGCCGCACGGGCTGTGGACCGACGCCGAGCTACCCGCGGCCGCGCCCGCGGCGCCGCCGCGCCTGGCCCAGCTCCGCGTGCTGGGCCAGGTCGGCTTCACCTACGTGACGGCCGAGGGCGATGCCGGCCTGTACCTGATCGACCAGCACGCCGCCCACGAGCGGGTCCTGCTCGAGCAGCTCCGCCGCAACGCCTCCCGCCGCGACCGCGTGCAGTACCTGCTCGAGCCGCAGGTGGTCGAGCTGAGCCCCACTCAGGCCGAGGCCCTGCGCGACCGCGGCGCCGACCTGGCCGAGCTGGGCTTCGTGGTCGAGGCGTTCGGCGCGCGCACGCTGCTCCTGCGCGCGATCCCGGCGGCCCTCAAGCCGACGACCATCGCCCGCGTGCTCCAGGAGACGCTCGACAGCCTGGCCGAGGAGGACGCCGCCGCCGACTGGCGCGAGCAGCTCTGTCTCCTGTTCGCCTGCAAGACCGCCGTGAAAGCCGGCCAGCTCCTCTCCCACGAGGAGATGCGCGCCCTTCTCGAGCAGCTCGACGAGGCCGAGCTGAGTCGCACCTGCGCCCACGGCCGCCCCACCGCCGTGCTCCTCACCCACGGCCAGCTCGAGCGCGAGTTCGGCCGCCGCTAGGCATCGCGGCGATAGTCCCAGCGGTCGGGCGTTGGTCACCGTTGATGCCGCTGCCCGATGTGCCAGTTGGTATCCTGTACAGTGTGGCCGGGGTGGTCCCGGCCGTGCTCCTGTGGCGAAGAGGAGACGAGCCGGGGCTGCCGGTTGGCTAAGCGACTACTGCCTAACGGCAGCGCGCTACCAGCGGTCGCCGTTCGCCGGGCGGAGGAACCCGCTGCCTGAGAAGGTTCTGATCACCGGTGGGGCCGGTTTCCTCGGCTGCTACCTGGCGCGGCGCCTGCTGCGCGACGGCTGCGCGGTCACGCTGTTCGACGTGGCCCCGCTCGACGCCGCCGACCTGATCGGCCACGTCCGCTTCGAGCGCGGCGACGTGCGCGACCGCGCCCGCGTCCAGGAGGTCGTCCGCGGCCACGATGGCGTGATCCACGCCGCCGCCGCGCTGCCGATCCAGCGCACGCGCCGCCGTATCTACAGCGTGAACATCACCGGCACCCGCCACGTGCTCGACGCCTGCCTGGCCCACGGCGTCGAGCGCGTCGTCTACGTCTCGAGCACGGCCGTCTACGGCGTGCCGAAGGCGCTGCCCGAGACCGAGGAGAGCCCGCTCGACCCGATTGGCTACTACGGCGAGTCGAAGGTGGCCGGCGAGCGGCTCTGTGCGCGCTACGGGCAACGTGGGCTCGCCGTGAACGTGCTGCGTCCGAAGACTTTCCTCGGCCCGGAGCGGCTGGGCGTGTTCGAGCTGTGGTTCGAGGCGATCTACAGCGGCAAGCGCGTCTACCTGCTCGGCGACGGCACCAACCGCTACCAGCTCCTGGCGGTGGTCGACGTGGTGGACGCGCTGGTGCGGGCGCTGAACAGCGCCATCTACGGCGAGACGTTCAACGTCGGGGCAAGCCAGTTCGGCACCTGGCGCAGCGACCTCGGCGCGGTGATCCGCTACGCGGGCTCGCGCTCGAAGCTAACCGGCCTGCCGGTGCGCCCGGCGCAGGCGGTGCTGGCGCTGCTGGAGTGGCTGGGCCTGTCGCCGATCGCAGCCTGGCACTACCTGACCATGCCGGCCGACTCCTACATCGCCATCGATAAGGCCGAGCGGCTGCTGGGCTGGCACCCCACGCAATCGAACGTCGAGCTGCTCGTCGAGAGCTACCAGTGGTACGCGGAGCACCGCGCGGAGATGCTGCACAAGGTCGGCGCGACCCACCGCGTCGGCTGGAACTTCCAGGTCCTCGACCTGGTGCGCTGGCTGCCCTGAGCGTCCTTCAGGCTCGCGCCCGCGCGCCGACGGCCGCCAGCCGCTCCTCGACCAGCTTCCCCAGGTCGGCGAGCGCGACCAGCGACGGGCTCGGCCGCCGCTCCTCCTGGAGGGCACGGGGCTGGCCGCTGTTGAGCGCATGAACGAAGGCCGGATCGTGGGGCACCACGACCGCGAACGGCGCCCGCAGGAGGGTCTCGAGCTGCCTGCGGCTGACGCTCTCCTCGCTGTTGGGGGCATTCAGCACGAGCAGCAGGCGCTCGTCGGGCAGACCGAGCTGCTGCAGGATGCGCACGCTCGCCACGGCCGCCTTCGCGCCGACGACGTCCGGCGTGGTGACGAGGACGACCAGGTCGGCGGCGTCGAGGGCGCGCAGCGCCGGCTCGGAGAACCAGTTGGGCGTGTCGACGAGGACGCAGCCGTAGGTGTCGCCGAGCACTTGCAGCGCGGCGGCAGCCAGCTCGGGCGTGACCCGCTCCGCGTCCTCGGGCTGCCGCGGCGCCGCGAGCAGCGCCACGCCGGCCGGGTGGAGGGCGACCAGCCGCTGCACCTCGGCGGGTTGCAGCCCGGCCACGTTCACCTCGTCGGCGGCCAGACTGCCCAGGTCGACGCGCGGCACGACGTCGAGGAGGACCTCGGTCGAGCCGGTCTGGAGCGCCAGGTCGAGCAGCGCTACCGGCTCGCCGCGCTGGCGGGCGAGCAGCAGCGCCGTGTTCGCGGCGAGGGTGCTCGTGCCGACGCCGCCCTTGAGACCGAAGAACACGACCACCTGGTGGCGGCGGCGCGCGGCGGCCGCCGGCGGCGCGGTCGCGGCGGCGGCGCGCTGGCGCGACACCAGCGCGTTCACGCGCGCCAGCAGCTCGGCGTGGGCCGTGTCCTTGGTCACGAAGTCGTCGACGCCGGCCTCGAAGCCGCGCAGCTTCGCCTCCAGCTCGGTGGCCTCGGTCACGGCGAGGATCGGTACGGTGCGTAGATCAGGCCGCGCGCGGATCCGCCGGCACAACTCGTAGCCGTCCATCCCGCCCATCAGGATGTCCGTGAGCACGGCGTCGGGGGCCGTCTGGTCGAGGAGGCCCAGCGCCTCTTCGCCGCTGCTCGCGGTGAGGGTCTGGTAGCCGGCGTCGGCGAAGAGCTTGGCGAGTACCTTGCGGATGATCGGGCTGTCGTCGACCAGCAGGATCGTGCCCTCGGCCATCTTCCCTTACCTCACCGTGCGTGGCCCGGCACCGGCCGTCCGCTCACGGTCCGAGCTATGGTCGGTGTCGTCGGCCCGGCCGAGCGCGGCTCGGCGATATGCAGAGGGGCCGGGCGCCCCGGGCGCCCGGCCCCTGCCTGGTGGAGACGGAGGGGAGTCGAACCCCTCGTCCAGAGCGAGTCCGCCGGAGATGTACTACAAGCTTAGTCGACATTTTGAGTCTCGCTCGCCCGCCACCTATCGACGGGTTGCGGTCGAGCCAGCCGGCTGGTCTTAGGCGCGCCTCAGTCGGCGATCGGGCGCGCGGCACTCTGACTTAAGTGGCGCCCGTTACCGGCCCATCAGAGTGAGGCCGGGCGGACGCTCGCTGAGTTAAGCAGCGAGGGCTAGTTGAGTGTCGGCAGTTATGCCTGCGCTACCGGATTAACGAGGCAGATAGCATCCTCGGCTTGCAATCTCGCGACTTCCTCCCCTGTCGAAACCCGGCGTCCCCAGGTGTGGTTTCCGCGGTACGGACCAGAGGCACCTGAACGTTGCCGCGCGAGGCGGCCGCCCTCAGGCCCGCGACAGCTCCTTCACGGCGCGGTCGATCTCGCGCTTTGCCTCCCGACTGGCGATCGCCTGGCGCTTGTCCCACTGCTTCTTGCCGCGGGCCAGCCCCAGCTCGACCTTCACGTGGCCGTTGCGGTCGTACACTCGCAACGGCACGATCGTCACCCCGCCCTCCTTCACCTTGCCGGCCAGGTAGCCGATCTGGTCGCGGTGCAGGAGCAGCTTGCGGGGGTGCACGGGCTCGTGGTTGTAGATGTTGCCCTGCTCGTAGGGAGCGATGTGCGCTCCCTGCAGCCAGCCCTCGCCGTGCTCGATCCGCGCGTAGGCCTCCCGCAGGCTGATGCGGCCGGCGCGCACGGACTTCACCTCGGTTCCGGTCAGGACGAGCCCCGCCTCGAACTTCTCGAGGATGTGGTAGTCGTGAAACGCTTTTCGGTTGTTCGCGTACTGCCTGTCCGACATCGGAATTATACCCTATTCCGCCCGAGCTCGCCCGCGCCGCCCGCTCGCGCGCCCAGCGGGTACGCCTATTCTACCGCGTCGGCACCTGGCGAGTGATCGGTGATTAGTGCGCGGTAAGCGGTGGACCTGAACTCACTCTTCACCAGTCGCTGCTCACCGCTCACTGCTCGTCACGTCGATCCGCGGGGCGAGGCGCCAGTCGAACTCGTCGAGGCGCTGCGGGCCCAGCGCGGCGACCGCGGCCTGGCAGCGCCGGGCGGCCGCCAGCAGGCCGGCCACGTCGACGCCCAGGCAGCGCGGGGCGAACGGCTCCAGATAGGCGGTGCCGCGCGCGAGCAGGCCCGCGGCGCCGCGGTAGTTGCCGCCGCGCAGGTGGTGGAGGCCGACTCCCACCTGCAGGATGCCCTGGTACAAGCGCCGCAGCGGGGTCGGCTCGGCCAGCCACAGCGCCTCGAGCGTCTCGTGGCACTCGAAGTACTCGCCGCGGTTGAACTGCGCGATCCCGACCAGCAGCGCGGCCGGCGGCGGGTCGGCGCAGGAGCGCGTGGCCAGATCCACCGTTAGACCTCGTCCGCAGGGTCAAACAGCAAGCTATAGCGCCCCAGCCACACCGCCGTCGGGCTCCCCGCCTGCATCGCTCGCCCCTCGCCGTCGTGCGAGAAGTATACGCCGGCGCGCCGCCTGGGCTCCCCACGCGCCCGCGCGTATACTCCTCGCAGACGGAGGACCCGATGGCCGAGCCGCTACCCGCCGACCGCGAGCCGATCGAGGTGACCTGGGAGGAGTTCGAGCGCCTGCTCGACGAGCGGACGCGCCGCGACTTCGGGATGTCCCTGGAGGAGTTCGCGGCTGCCTGGGACGCCGGCGAGCTGCCGGATACCCCCAGTGTCATGAACATCGCGATACTCCTCGGTGACCGGGCTGAGTAGGTCGCGGCACGTCGCACTGCGGTGCTACCAGCAGGCGCTGCAGCACGTGCTGACGTGCATTAGCACTGCGGTTGGATCGTTGCGCCCGATCGACGCCTACGCCGTGATGTTTTGCCGCTTACTGTAAGCGATGCGCCGGTCCTGCTCCGTGGACGAAGTGGTCGTAGGACACTGCTGGAGGCCGGTCAGTACTGCCGGCTGGTCGAGGGTGCCCCCGCCGGGCGCTGGGCGGTGCGCCTGGAAGGCTATGCTTACACCATTTCCCCGCCGAGCGTTCCGGTGAATGCTTCGCCTGGCACTGGCATCCGGTAACTTATCCGCGACCACACCTGCACGTCACCGCCCAGCACGCCGAGGGTGTCGACCTTTCGGCGCTCCACGTACCCGCGGGCCCGGTCTCGTTCGCCGATGTGGTGCGGTTCCTGATCGAGGAGCTGGGCGTGCGGCCACTGCGGGCCGACTGGCAGGCGGTGCTGGACGCGGCGGAGAGCGAGGCGGACTGACCCGGGCGTATCGAAAGCGCGGCAGCGGCCCGACGAAGGCGTATCATGTTCGGTGATAGGGCTGGTCGGTGGGGAAGGAGCGCGCCATGTCGTCGGACGAGTTCGTGGCCGAGCTGTGGAGCATCGCGAACCAGGTACCGATGCTCCAGCACCCTTGGTTCCAGGGGATCATCCAGCACCGCTGGACGCGCGAGGAGATCATCCTCGGCGAAGTGCAGCACTACCTGCGCGTGCGGAACAATCCGGTCTTCTTCGGCTACATCGCCATCAACGCCGTGAACGCGAAGCAGTACGGTCTGATGGACACTGTCCTGGAGAACTTCGTCGAGGAGCTGGGCGGCGAGCGCACGCACGTGGACATCGTGCTGCAGTTTCTTGAGGAGGGCGGCATCTCGCGCGAGGAGGCAGACCGGGCCGACGCCGCGCCGGGGACGATGGCGGCGATCGAGATGATCGTCGGCTGCTGCCAGCATCGGTCGGCGCTCGAGGGCCTGGCCATGCTCGCCTTCGTGGAGAGCCAGCACGGCGGTCCCAACGGCGTGGCCGCCCAGGTCTATCGCGAGCTGACCGGCTACTACGGCTTCCCGCGCCGCGCCTGCGAGACCTACCAGATCCACGCCGAGCAGGACGTCGGCCACGGCGCGCGCCAGATCGACGTGCTGCGCGAGTATGCTACCGACGAGCCGACGCGCGAGCGCGTGCGCCAGGCGGTCCAGCTCGGCGTGACGGCGTTCACGCTGGAGTGGGACGGCCACGTCCAGGCGATCACCGGCCAGCGCGAGTTCTGGCCCGGCACGGCCCCGCTCCAGCTCCGCCAGCCCAAAGTGCGCCTGCCCCAGCGACAGTACTGAGTGCTGAGTGCTGAGTGCTATCAGTCGTCCGCTCTCAGCCGTCAGCAGAGCCCGGCCGCGAGCGGAAGGCTGACGGCCGACGGCCCTGCTCAGTACTCAGTACTGCACACTCAGTACTGGCTAGAGAGGCCAGTCGGCCGGGAGGGCGCTACGCAGCTCCTGGTACTCGGGGTCGTCTGCGTAGGCATGCCGGAACCGCTCCAGGGCGTCGAGCAGGTCCTGGAGATTCATCTTGATCGCGCTCGAGACCATGCCCGTGGTCTCCTCGAAGTCACCGCTTCAGTTGTTGAATCAGCCGCGCATCCGCTGCATGATGTAGCGGTCGTCGTCGGTCATCGCTCGCTCCAGTCCGCGTCACTGGGAAAAGCCGATCGGCTGGGTCGTGATCGCCTCGCGGGCGATCGCCGGCGCGCCGTCCGCGCCGTAGGTCAGCGTCAGGCGGGCCAGCACCCGCCAGGGCGCGTCGCCCCAGAGGGCGCGCAGGATCAGAAAGCCGTTCTCCACCACCTCGCCCGGCTCGCCGCTGCTGGCCACGGCCAGCTCGACCGTCACCTGCTCGCCGGGCGCCAGCCGCAGCGGCGGGTCGAAGGCGCACTGGGCGGCGCGGAAGCGGCCGTGCGGCTGCCAGGCGGCCAGAACCACTAGCGGTTGGTCGCCCTGATTGGCGAGCCGCCATGTGACGAGCCAGTGGCCGGGCGCGGCGGGCCGCAGCGCGACCGGTACCACGTCCACCACGGGCCCGCCGCCAGGTGGCAAGCGCGCCGCGCCGCCCGACGCGGCGGACATCGCCCGCGCTCCAGCGCCGCGCGCCTACCGCCCGTCCAGGCGGCGCAGCGCTTCCTCGCGGATCGAGTCGTCGATGAACTTCCTCAGGTCCACGCGCTCCTGGACCTGGCCGCTCTCGACCTCGTAGTCCTGCAGCGCTTCGATGCTCTCGACGTTCAGCGTGCCGTCGGCGTGCAGCTCCGGCAGCACCATCTGGTCGTAGACGCGGGCATCGATGCCGGTCCACTCGGCCAGGATCGGGTCGAGCTTCTGGCGCAGTGCCGCGTCCTTCTCGAGATACGCCTTGCGGTAGTCGCGGACGCCCTGCAGGTAGCCGACCATGAAGCGGACGGCGGCCTCGCGGTTCTGGGCGAACGGCGCCGAGTACATCACCATCGCCACCGATTGGCGTGGCACGTAGTCCGATGTCGTCCGCCAGCGGACGGCGATCCCGTCGGAAACCGCCTGCGCGCAGGCCGGCTCCAGGGTCGCCGCCACGTCGACGCGCTGGGTGCCGAGGGCGCTCACCATGTCCGGGTAGCTCATGTAGACGATGGTGAGGTCCTGCTCGGTCAACCCGCCCTTCTGGAGCATGCGGGCGGTCGGCAGGTCCACCGAGATGCCGGGCGCCGAGTTGGCGAAGGTCAGGCCGCGCAGGTCGGCCTCGGTCTTTACGCGGCCAGAGTCGATAAGGTCCTTGCGCACGAGGTAGCAGAAGTAGCTCTGCGTGTCGCCGGCCGTGCCCTTGTCGGCGACGATCTTCAGGTCCACGCCGCGGCTGAAGGCCTGGAACAGCCCGGCGCCCGGCCCGCCGCCGGCCACGTCGAGCTGGCCGGTGCTGACGAACGGGATCATCTTCGCGGCGCTGTCGAGCCGCTGCGTCTGGATGTCCAGGTTCTGGCGGGCAAAGTACCCCTGGCCGATGCCGATGGCGAAGCCGGCGTCGGTGAACGAGCCGACCGTGCCCACCTGCACCGTCATGCGCGGGAAGCTGGTGTCGGCGGTCGGGGCGCTGGCCTGCGCCGCGCCGGCCGTCGGGTTCGCCGCCGCGGGCGCCGTGGCCGCCGGCGGGACGCCGGTCGCGGCACGCGGCGCGGACCCGCCCGAGCCTGTCGGCTGGCACGCCGCCAGCAGCGCGAGTGCGAGGAACAGTACCGGCACGAGCCGGATTCCCATCGTGTCCTCCCGTGATCGGCCGGCGCTCCCACCGGCCCGCGTCAGCCGCTACTCTGACATACCGCCCGGCGCGCGTCAACCGGCCGCTTGACGCGCCCGCGCCGCCCCGGCAAACTACCCCTGCGCTGGCGCCACCCGGCAACGCGCGGTCCGCGGGGCGGCGCCTGGCTCCCGAACGCCCGACGCGGGCGAGCCAGAGCGAGGCGGGAGCCCCAGCCGGTGGCGCCCGGACATTCCGTCGGCTCCTGGGATCGAGCCGGGCGGAGGAGATGCCATCGTGGATGCCTGCGTGCTCGCGCTCGTGCCCGACCTGATGTTCGCCTCGCGGATCGAGGGCGCGCTCGGCTACCTGGGCTACCGTCCGCTGATCGTGAAGGACCGCGCCGCGTTGCTGGCCGCTGCCCACGTGCAGGTGCCGGTCCTGGTGCTCGTCGACCTGGCCGCGCCCGGCGTGGACGTGCCGGAGACGATCGCGGCCCTCAAGGCCAGCCCGGTCACGCGCGCGATCCCCCTCGTTGCCTTCGGTCCCCACCTCGACGCGGCCGCGCGGGCGGCGGCCGCGGCCGCCGGGGCCGACGCCGTCGTCGCCAACTCGAAGCTCGCCCTCGACCTGCCTGGCCTCCTCGCCCGCTACGCACCGCCGCCGGAGAACCCCGGCGCGTCCGCGCGCGAGTAACCCGCGCGCCGCTGACCCTCCTGTCGCTTCCGGCGGCTCCGCAGCGGCCGGCGAGCCGGCGGCTGACGCGGCGCGGGAGCGGGAAGCCGCGCGGCTCGGCAGCCTCGAGCCGCGGCCAGCCGGTTGCTCGGCTGATCCCCATGTAGGCGGCGCTGGCACACAACCTGCGCGCTCGGTGCTTTGGCGCGGCCCGAGCGTGGGGCAGGCGCCGCGATTTGCTCGGCGACGCCGCGGCCTCAGCGACGCGGCAGGTCGAGATCGGCGCGGAGTACAGGAGGAGACGAGATGGCGCTGGACTTTCTGCAGAGCTTACTCGGCGGCCAGCAGCAGCGGCAGCAATACCAGGACTACGTGAATCGATACCAGCAGGGGCCGCCGGAACAGGGCTACTCCAACCAGGAGGTAGCCAGCCGCTACCAGCAGGTCGCCCCGCAGCTCCCGCCGGACGTCTACATGCAATCGGCCCAGCAGGCGTTCGAGCGCATGACCCCGCAGCAGCGCGAGGAGTTCGGCCGCTGGCTCCAGAGCCAGGCGCAGCAGCAAGGCGTGGCCCTGCCCGGGGTCGGCCAGGGAGGGGCCAGCAACTACCAGGATCCCGGCACGCTCGCTCAGATGACTACCCAGTTGCACCAGCAGCAGCCGGACCTGCTCAGCCAGCTACTGGGGGGCCACAGCGGCACCGCGCTGGACAATCCGTTCGTCAAGGCCGCCGCCGCCGGCATCGCCGCGATGGCGGCGCAGCGGATCCTGGGTCAGCACCGGTAGCTCACCCATGACGCCTCGCGGCGGGCTGGCCACCGCCAGCCCGCTGCGAGGCGCTCCGGCCGAGGTACCAGCGCGCGCCTCGCTCGCCGACGGACGTACAGCGGGCCGCCGGCCCGGGCCGGCGGCCCACGCTGGTACCGTGCGAGAGGGTGCTACGCGGACGAGCGGAGGTTGGCCTGGACCGCTCGCCAGTCGAGCGCCAGGTTGCCGCGCGGGCGGCTGAGCGCCGCCTTGATCAGCGACAGCGCGGCGCGCGCCGTGGCCGCCTGCGGGTCGCGGCCGGGGAACAGCTCGGTGACGTCGAGCGCCATCAGCCGCCCGCTCTGGGCGACCGCCCGCAGCGCCTCGCGCGCCTCGTCGACGGTAAAGCCGTCGCCGGCGCGGGTCCACACGCCGGGTGCCACGCTGGGGTCGAGCACGTCGAGGTCGAAGCTCACGTGCAGCCGCGCGGCGCCCGCCGCGGTCAGGCCCGCGATCGCCCGCTCGACGGCCTGCGCGGGACCGAGCGCGCGGACCGCCTCGGTAGTGTACACGGCTACGCCGGCGTCGCGGAGGTTCTTCCGCTCGCCCGGGTCCAGCGCCCGCGCGCCGATCACCGCGATGCGGCTGCCGGGCACCTTCGTCGTCACGCACTCGACGAGCGGCGCCGCGCCCAGGCCGGCCAGGATGGCGAGGACCATCCCGTAGACGTTGCCGCTGGGGCTCGTCTCCGGCGTGTTGAAGTCGCCGTGGGCATCGAACCAGAGCACGCCGACCGGCGCTCGCGCCGCGCTGGCCGCGACGCTGCCCAGGCTGACGCTGTGGTCGCCGCCGAGCAGCAGCGGCAGCAGCCCGCTGTCCAGGGCCGCGCCGACATGGTCGCGGATCGCGCAGGCCAGCGTGGCCAGCGCCCGCTGGTTGCGGGGCCCGGGGGCCCCTGGCGCCTCCGGCGCCGGCACGACCACGTCGCCGCGGTCGAGCACACTGAGCCCCGCTGCCTGCAGCCGCGTGAGCAGCCCCGCTGCCCGCAGCGCCGCCGGGCCGGCCTCGGGCCCAGGCCCGGGTCCGCCCAGCGCGGACGGCGCGCCAATGACGGCTACCGGTGCGGCGCTCGCCGCGTCCTCCCGCCCCATCGCCCCATGCACACTACCGAGAACTGGCGCCATTGCCTTGTTCCTCCTGGCCTGCCTAGTGCCCTAGCCGGGGCACCACGCTGTGCCCCAGCGCGAGAATTGTACCACGGCCCCGCCGAATTAACGCTTTTGGTACGTACGGGCACGCGTTTGTGACACGGCCGGGCGCAGGATCGCAGAGTCCGTGCCAGGAGCATGCGGCGGCCGGGCCTACCGCCCGTAGATCAGCCGCGGCAGCCAGAGCGACAGCTCGGGGACGTAGGTGATCACCAGCAGCGCGACGAGGTCGAAGATGATGAAAGGCACCAGGCCGGGAAAGATCCGCTTCATCGGCAGGCCGAACAGCGCCTGGCTAACGAAGATGTTCAGCCCGAACGGCGGCGTGAACATGCCCAGCGCCATGTTCACCGTGAAGATGATCCCGAAGTGGATCGGATCGACCCCGACGGCGGTCACGATCGGGAACAGCAGCGGCGTGAGGACCAGGATCGCGGAGGTCGGGTCGATCAGCATGCCCACGAGCTGCAGGAAGATCGTGATCACCAGCAGCACCGGCGCGGCACCGAGGTTCATCGCCTTGATTGCGCCGACGACGGCCTGCGGCACGCCGTGCACGGTGAGCAGCCAGGAGAAGACGCCCGACGCCGCGACGATGATCATGATCTGCGCCGTGAGCACGGCCGACTCGGAGGCGATCCGCACGACGTCGTGCCAGCTCGCCTCGCGGTAGAAGAACCGCGCTACCACGATGCCGTAGACCGCGGCGATGCCGGCCGCCTCGGTCGGGGTGGTGATGCCGCTGTAGATGCCGCCGAGGATCACCAACGGCACCCCCAGCGCCCAGCCGGCACGATAGGTGGCCTGCAGGAAGGTCGGCCAGGAGAAGCGCCCCGCCGCCGGGATCTGGTGCCGCTGGACGTACCAGAAGATGTAGACGGCGTTGAAGACGCCGATCAGCAGGCCGGGGATCACGCCGGCGATGAACAGGCGGGCCACCGACTGGTTGGAGCCGGCGGCGTAGAGGATCATCGCGATGCTCGGCGGGATGACGATCGCGATCGCGCCCGACGCCGTGACCACGCCGATCGAGAAGTTGTGGCCGTACTGGTGCTCGACCAGAGCCGGATAGAGGATCTTGCCCAGGGCGGCCACCGTGGCCGGGCTGGAGCCAGAGATCGAGCCGAAGAACTCGCAGGAGGCGACCGTCACGTAGCCCAGGCTGCCGCGCACGCCGCCGAACATCGCCATGAACCAGTTGATCAGGCGCCGCGACATGCCGCCGCGGCCCATCACCTCGCCGGCGAAGAGGAAGAACGGCACGGCCATCAGCGAGAACTGGTCGATGCTGCCGAACGCCTGCTGGACGACGACCTCGAGCGGCACGTTCATGAACAGCAGGAGCACGACCAGCGTCGCGACGAAGAAGATCGCGTAGATCGGGAAGCCCAGCAGGAGCATCAGGATCGGCAGGCCGGCCAGTACCCAGTTCACAGGTGCTCGATCTCCTCTTCCACGAGCGAGCGCTCCTGCTCGACGCGACGGCTGCCGCTCAGGTAGCCGACCAGGTAGACGGCGGCCACGAAGGCGGTGAGGGCGAAGCCGACGGGGATCGCCCAGTAGATCAGGAAGATCGGGATGCCGGCCGCCGGCGTGCGCTGGTTGTTCGCCTGCAGGCGCGCGACGACCTGGTAGCCGACGTAGATCATCTCGGCGCTGAGCCAGAGCGTGACCAGAGTGATCAGGATTGCGATCGCGCGGCGCACGAGCAGCGGCAGCAGCTCGTAGACAACGTCCATCCGCAGGTGGATGCCTCGCCAGGCGACGACGGCGATGCCGATGAACACGGTCCAGATCGTGGAGTAGAGGATGATCTCCTCGCCCCAGATCAGCGGCCGGAGGAAGATATAGCGGCCGATCACGTTGGCGAAGTTCACCGCGATGGCGAACAGGAGCAGCAGGCCCATGGCGTAGGTGGCCGCCTGCACGACCCGCTCGATCGTCGACTCAAAGGCGCGCATCGCTCTCCCGCGGCGAGTGGGCTGGGGACCTCTCGTGGGGCGGCGGTCGCGGCGCGGCCCACCCCGAGCGGACGGCAGGGCGGATGCTACCATCCGCCTATCGGGCCGTCAAGCGCTCAGACCGGCGCCGGCACCGTCTGCCGCGCGGCCGTCGGAACGATTCGGGCTCAGTGAAATTCTACTGACCCGTCGGCTGGCGGGCGAGGTAGCGGCCGGTGGGGGGGCCGACGGGGACGCCGTCGCGCATGATCACGCGGCCGCGCAGCATGGTCAGCGTGGGCCAGCCGACCAGCTCCATCCCCTCGTAGGCCGAGAAGTCCGACCAGCCGTGCAGCGTCGCCGCGTCGACCGTGCGGCGCAGGTCGAGGTCGACCAGTGCCAGGTCGGCGTCGGAGCCGACCTGCAGCGCGCCCTTGCGCGGGTAGAGGTCGAAGGCCCGCGCCGGGCCCTCGCAGCAGACCGCGGCCACCTGCTCCAGCGTCAGCCGGCCGGCCCGCACGCCACGGTCGAGCAGCAGCGGCAACAGGGTGGCCAGGCCCGGCGACCCGGGCAGAGTATGCCAGACGTTGCCCGGCACGATCTTCCGCTCGCGGAGGTTCGGGACGTGGTCCGAGCCGAGGCAGCTCAGCGTGCCGTCGGCCACGGCCGCCCACAGCGCCTCCGCCTCGGCCCGCGCCCGCACCGGCGGATTGAACTTGATCGCCAGGCCGCGCTCGGGCTCCTGCTCCAGGTCGAGCACCAGGTACTGCGGGCAGGTCTCGCCGGTGATCCGCACGCCGTCGGCCCGCGCCGCCCGCACCGCGGCCAGGCCCGCCGCCGAGCTGACGTGGGCCGGATACAGCCGGCAGCCGACCAGGCCGGCGAAGTAGGCCGCCTTGCGGATCTCCGATGCCTCGAGCGTCCCCGGGAAGTGCGCCTCCCAGACGCCCAGGTCCTGGCGCCCGGACGCCAGGAGCTCCGGCTCCAGCACCCGCCCGACCAGGTTGTTCTCGGCGTGGATCATCGCCAGCGCGCCGGTGGCGGCGGCGTTGCGGAAGCCGAGGAATACCGTGCCCTCGTCGGGGAAGAGCGGCATGCCCACCCGCTTGCCCCACTCCGAGACGGTCGGATAGCTGAGGAAGAACTTGAACGAGGTGACGCCGCACTCGCGGACGCAGGCCGGGATCTCGGCGGCGTGCGCCTCGTGCATCATGATGAAGCTGTAGCCGACGTCGCAGTGGGCCTCCTCGTCGGCGATACGGCGGGCGTCGGGAAAGGCGTCGAGGTAGGAGATCGCGTCCTCGGGCTCGGCCAGCGGCCTCATCGTGTAGCCCATGCGCATGCACTTGACCGTGCCGAGCATCGTTGTCACGCCGCCGACGGCCGCGCTGCGCGTCTCGGAGCGGATGTCGTCGGCCAGCGGCCGGAAGTTGCCGGGATGCGTGTGCGGGTCGACCACGCCGGGGAAGACGTGCCGGCCGCTGGCGTCGAGTGTCTCGCGGGCCGGCGGCAGCTCGCCGGGCCGCGCCACCGCCGCGATCTTGCCGTCGGCGATACCCAGGTCGGCCGCGTACACCCCGCCCGGCGTCACCAGCGTGCCGTTCACCACCGCCGTATCCAGCAAGGCAGCCTCCTGAGCAACGGGGGGCTGGGGGTGTCCCCCAGCCTCACCTGATCTGCACTTCCTCTAAGCTACGGGGGTCTGGGGGTGTCCCCCAGTGCTATCTGATTTGTACTTCCTCTTCGATGAGGCGCGACCGAGAACCGGGGGCCTGGGAGTGTCGCCCAGCATTATCTGATCTGTACTTCCTCTTCGATGAGGCGCGTGGCCTCGCGCCGGTAGGCGTTGAAGGCGTCGGAGGTCGGGTCGCGCGGGCGCGGCAGCTCCACTGGCAGCACCGCCTTGATGCGGCCCGGCCGCGCCGTCATCACCACCACGCGGTCGCCGAGGTAGAGTGCCTCGTCCACGCTGTGGGTCACGAACAGCACCGTCTTGTGCGTCTCCTCCCACAGCCGGTGCAGCTCGCGCTGCAAGAGTGTGCGGGTCTGCGCGTCGACGGCGGCGAACGGCTCGTCCATGAGCAGGATCTTCGGGTCGTTGGCCAGCACGCGGATCAGCGCCACCCGCTGGCGCATCCCCCCCGACAGCTCGTGCGGGTAGCGGCGCTCGGCGCCCTCCAGGTTCGCCAGGCGCAGGTAGTGGGCGCTGCGCCGCGCGATCTCGGCGCGCGGCAGCCCCTGCTCGCGCAGGCCGTACTCGACGTTCTGCTGCACCGTCAGCCAGGGGAACAGGGCGTACTCCTGGAAGACGACGCCGCGGTCGACGCCCGGCCCGCGGATCGCCTGCCCGTCGAGCAGCGCCTCGCCCGACGAGGGCGGCTCGAAGCCGGCGACGATGTTCAGCAGCGTCGACTTGCCGCAGCCGCTCGGCCCGAGGATCGTCAGCAGCTCGCCGGCCTCGACGGCGAGGTCGAAGTCGGCCAGCGCCACCACCTCTCGCCCCTCGCTCAGGTCGTAGAAGACCTTGGACAGGTGGCGACACTCGATCTGGACGGCCATCTACTGCCCCTGGGCCCAGCGCAGGGCGCGGCCGGCGATGGCGACGAGGAGGCGGTCGAACAGGTAGCCGAGCCCGCCGACGCTGAGCATCGAGGCGATGATCAGGTCCATCCGCTGGAACTGGTAGGCCGTCCACAGCGAGTAGCCGAGCCCCCCCTTCACCGCCAGCATCTCCGAGACGATGACCAGCACCCAGGCGATGCCCATGCCCAGGCGCAGGCCGGTGAAGATCGACGGTAGGGCGGCCGGCAGCACGACCCGGTAGAGCAGCTTGCGCGGCGGCGTGCCGAGCATCAGCGCGGCGCGGAGGAGGATCCGCGGCGTGCGCTGCGCGCCGGCCGTGGCGTTCACCACGATCGGGAAGAAGGCGCCCATGGCGATCAGGAACACGGCGGCGGTGTCCTGGATGCCGAACAGCAGCGTGGCGAACGGCAGCCAGGCCGTCATCGGGATCGGCCGCACGAGCTGGACCAGCGGGTCGACCAGGTCGGAGACGAGCCGCGACCAGCCGATCAGCACGCCGAGGAACACGCCGACGGCGGCGGCGCAGGCGAAGCCCTCGAGCACGCGCCGCGTGCTCAGGTAGACGTACTCGGCCCAGGTGCCCGAGTACCAGGCCAAGGGCGAGCGCTCGCCGAAGATCCAGACGCCCCAGGCGTCGAGCACGGTCGTCGGCGCCGGCAGAAAGCGCGAGTCGACGAAGTGCATCGACGAGGCGATCTGCCAGATGACCACTACCGCAACGGGCACGATCAGCTTGCGCAGGCTCTGCAGCCGTACCCGCCCGGGCCGCCGCGCGGCCCGCCGCGTCGCCGGCGCCAGGGGCGCGACCGCGGCGCTCGCCGACGCCGCCGGCGCGGACCCGCCGCTGCCCGGCGCGCCTCCCCCGGCGGGAGGCGGAAGATCGGTCTCGGTCGCCATTCCCGTATCTCCCCCCTCTCCCGCAGGACGAGGGGCGGGATGAGGGGCGGTTGCCCTCACCCTCGCCCTCTCCCTCTGGGAGAGGGAACCACTCGTTGCTAGCGCACCGCGGTGCTCAGCGCGGCGCGGTCCTTGCCCGTGGCCTGCATCAGCGGCCCGTAGTCGAGCAGGTCCGCCACCTGGCCGCTGTAGTCGGCGTTGGCGAAGCCGAACTCCGGGCCCAGGCGCGCGGCCGCGACGATCGCCTTCTCGTCGATGTTGTAGCCGAACCGCATGTGGCGGTAGGCCTCGCGGGCCACGGCGGCGTCGACGCCGGTGACCTGCGTGCCAATGGCGACGAAGGCGTCCTCGTCGTTGCGCATCTGGTCGATCGACTCGACGTAGGCCTTCAGGAAATTCGTCGCCACGTCCTGGTCGTTCAGGAACTGGGTGTTGGCGATGATGATGCTGTTCGCGTCGCCGAAGTCGACGTCGCCGATGTCGCAGCAGGGCGGGTAGTAGCCGTAACCGTCGACCACCGCGCGGTCCATCGTCGGCGAGAACAGCACGAAGCCGTCGAGGTCGCCGCGCTGGAGGGCCTGCAGCTCGGTCGTGCCCGCGGCGGTGATGTCCAGCAGGTTGACGCGGTTCAAGTCCACGCCGTGCTGGCGGGCGGCGATGAAGAACAGGACGCGCGCCCAGGTGCCGGGGGCGGTGCCGATCCGCTTGCCCTGCAGGTCGGACCAGGCGTTGAGGTCGACGCCCTTGCGCATCACGAGGTTCTGGCCGCCCCAGACCTGGCCGGCGATGACCCGCGCGTTGTGCAGGTCGTTGGCAAGCATGATCGCCGGATTGTTCACGCCCGAGGTGCCGACGTCCGTCTGGCCCGTGACGACCGCCTGCTGCTGCTCGGCGTAGGTGAGCAGGAAGACGATCTCCACGTTCAGGCCGTACTTCGGGGCCACCTGGGTCAGGTTCCAGACCGGCATCGAGACCAGGCCGCGCGACGCCGCGAGCTTGACGTTGCGCAGCCCGGGCTTGGCGGCGGCCGTGGGCCCGCCGGCGGCAGCCGGGGAGCCGGCAGGCGCCGCGGGCGCGCCGCCGCTCGGCTGGCAGGCGACGAGCAACAGGAGCCCGCAGACGAGGCCGAACAGGGAGGCGCGGCGCGGCATGTCGCTCTCCTGGTCCGGGGTCGCGCCTCGCGTGGGCCGCCCCGGAGAATAGGTCCGGTCAGCCGCCGACGATCGGCTGGCGGTAGCCGTCGGTCTCGGTCTGGTCCAGCGTTAGCGGTGGGCGGCGGCCGGCGCGGTGGCCTGCGTGGGCAGGCGCTCGAGGTAGGCGAGCACCTCGTCGAGGCTTACCACGTCGGCGTACTTGGCGTCCATGTCGAACAGGTTGCTCTCGAGCACGGCTGGGGTGCGGTCGATCACGCACTCACGCGGCAGGATCGCGCGGTAGTCGCGCATGAAGGCGTCGACGACCGTGGCCCGCACGCAGCCGCTGGCGCTCGTGCCGCCGACGATCAGCGTGTCCACCCGCCAACCGCGCAGGAACACCTCGAGGTCGGTCTGGAAGAAGGCGCTCGGCCGCCGCTTGCGCACGACGTACTCGCCCGGCCGGGGGGCGAGGCGGTCGACGATCGCGGCGCCGCGCGTGCCCTCGACCTGCACCCGTCCCTCGGCGTGGGCGCGGCTCTTCCACAGGCCCACGTCCTTCAGGTCCGGGCTGACCAGGCCCTGAGTGTAGAACACCGGCACGCCGGCCCCGCGCGCCGCCGCGAGCAGGCGCTGCAGGTAGGGGATCGCCTCCTCCGCCGACGGCGCGCAGGTCGACGGCGCGTCCGGATCGACGAAGTCGTTCTGCATGTCGACGACGAGCACGGCCGGCCGCTCGCCAAAGCCGATCCGCTCCAGACCAAAGCCCTGGGCGCGGTAGTGGGCCACCGTCGCGTCGAAGTCCTCGCTCATCCTGCCCTCCCGCCGGCACGCTGCCTGCCGGCCCAGTCTACTCGCTGTCGCGGCCGGCGGCCAGCCCTGGCCTCGCGCTGTTCAGATCGCTAGCTGCCAGAGCGTTACCTGATTGTAGGTGCCAACTGCCCGCGCGATTGCAGGGAGCGGTCGGGCGGGCCCAGATCGCTCCCCTCGCTCTCTCATTGTAAGCGCGGCGTTGGGCGGGGCGCCGCGCCGCCTGTCGGCCGCGCGAGCACGATAGTGGCCGGGCCAGCGCGCGGCTGGGTCACGCCGCTCCGGGGCGCCCGAGTGCGATGGCGGCCCGGGCAGCGGTGCCGGATGCTCGCCGCGCGCGAGCTCCGGCGCCGGAACCCCCGTGTGGCGTCATCGGTGCGCTCGGGGCCCTCGGAGGCCCTGGTATGGCCCGTACGACCGGCGGGCGGCCCCCTTGTATCTTGGTCTGCGGTGTGCGGGAGGTCCCGCGACACGGCAGGCCGTTCCTCCTCAGGTCGCCTGAGACCGCGTGAGAGCGTCGGTCGCCGTGTCGCGCCTCCC